>Ga0102591_1000662_pt1 | contig 60653 bp, 55 predicted proteins | sample AraplaCol_mCL_r2_2_FD_76860 | JGI IMG/M metagenome (GOLD analysis project Ga0102591, IMG submission 76860) | Arabidopsis root microbial communities from North Carolina, USA - plate scrape MF_Col_mCL_r2 (SPADES assembly) (version 2) | ecosystem: Host-associated > Plants > Roots > Endosphere... | reverse complement strand
CGGGTCACCGACCAGCAGCACGCGCATCATCACCACATCGCCCATGGTCGCGCCCTGACTCTTGAGCGCCTCCTCGATGCGCTTCAGCACGCCCTGGGTCTGGGTCTTGGTGTCGCCGAAGGTGGCCGTCAGGGCCGGGTCGCCCTTGGGGTCCAACATCGGCGGGGTCATGCCGCTGACATAGATGGTGTCGTAGCCGGCCGGCACGGTCACCACGCTGGCGATCGGCGAGCTCGGCGAGCCGCCCCGGACGATCTCGGCGGCGTTGGCGGCGGTTCCCAGCGCGGCGAAAGCCGCGGCGGCGAGGATCAGGCGCTTCATGGTCGTCTCCTTGGATTGGTCTTGGCGGATCAGTGGGCCTGCAGGCTGGCCGGCTTCTTGGAGGCCTTGAGCTTGGCGCGGGCGGCGGCGACGTCCGAGGCGCTGACCGGCTTGCCCTTGTTGCCCCACGATGTGCGGACATAGGTCAGCACCGACGCCAGCTCGAGGTCGGTAAGGTCGTCCTTGAACGCCGGCATGCCGGCCCGCCCAGCCAGGACCGTGGCCATCATCGGGGCGGGATCGCCCTGGACGAAGGGGTCGCCGGCCAGGGCCGGAAAGGCGCCCTTGACCCCCTTCCCCGTCGTCTGGTGACAGGCCGAACAGTTGTCGTTGAACAGGGCCGACGGCGTGGCCGCCTGGGCGGCGGGGGCGACGGCGGAAACGGCCAGCAGGCCGCAGAGCAGGGCGATCGAACGACTCATGGAAACTCCCCAGGGAACCGTGATGAAGGCATAGCGCGGCTTCATGCCTTCAGCACCCGCGCGTGGATCTTGGCGATCTGCTGCCAGGCCGACTCGATGGCCCCGGCCTGCCAGCCGCCCAGATAGGTCAGGTGCTCGCCGGCCAGGTAGATGCGGCCGTCCGGCTCGCACAGTACCGGATAGGCCGCCTTGCGCCCCTCCTCGCCCCACTCGGCCCAGCCCCCCAGATTGAACGGCGCCAGGTGCCAGCTGAACGAGAAGGCGTTCTCGAAGCTCTCGGCGTATTCGGGGAAGATTTTCTGGCCGGCGGCGACGGCGAAGGCCGCGCGGTCGGCCGGGCTCTTGGCGCTGATCTTGGCCGCCTCGCCGCCGAACGCGTAGTAGCCCAGCAGCACCCCCTTCTGGCCCTGCCAGCCCGTGGACGGCAGGGTGATCGAGCCCACGCCGGGCATGTCGTTGTAGATGTGGCCGCCGTAGATCTGGTGGTTCTCCTCCCAGAAGCGGGTCTTCATCTGCAGGCCGATCTTGTTGACCGCCGCATAGGACACGCCCGACATCGCCGCCTTGAACGGCTTGGAGAAGTCGGCGTCGACGTTCTTCAGCACGCTCAGAGGGATGGTGCAGACGCAGTAGTCGGCGGTGATGGTGTCCTGCTCGCCGAACTTGTCGGTGTAGGTGACGGTGACGCCCTTGGGCCCCTGCTTGATCTTGTCGACCACGCAGGCATAACGGATCAGCGAGCCGACGTGCTTTTCGAAGCCCTTGGCGATCTGGTCCATGCCGCCGATGGGCTGCAGCATGGTGCGCTGCTGCTCGTAGCCGGACACCGAGCTGAGCACCCGCCAGGCCTTGGAGTGCAGCACGTCCGACAGGCTGTAGGGCGTCGAGGGCTTGCCCGGGCCGGGATCGACACCCGCGCCTGGGTGGACGTCGAAGCCGCGCCCCTCTGTTCCCGTATAGGACAGGTCGGTCGGCGACAGCCGGCCCTCGTTGATCATGTAGGCGACGAACAGGTCGCGGTCGGCTTGCGTAAGAGGCGCGTCCAGCTGGCCCTTGGAGGCGGCCTTGGCGATCATCTCGGCGGCGTAGCCGCGGGCGTCGGCGGCGATCTGGCCCTTGCGGATCGGCTTGCCGGCCAGGGGCCCGTCGCCCTTCTCGAAATAGACATAGGCCGCGTCGTTGTCGTTGACGAAGCTCTCCAGCGGCACCCCGAACAGCTTGGTGTAGTGCAGGGTCGAACGGTGGTGATATGGAATCCGCCACGGGCCGTGGTTGATATAGAGCCCGTCGTCGAATTCGCAGGTCTGGCTGTTGCCGACCAGGTCGGTGTGCTGGAAGCCCTTGCGCGCCGTCTGGCAGCGACCGCCGGCGAAGGCGCGGGCCTCGATCACCTGGACCTGGTAGCCCGCCTTGGTCAGCTCGTAGGCGGCGGTCATGCCCGCCAGCCCCGCGCCCAGCACCACGACCTTGGTCCCCTTGGCGTCGCCCTCGAGCTTGGGCGGCGCGGTCTGGGCCGAGGCGAAACCGAAGCCCAGGGCGTCCATCCCCGCCATGGCCAGCGACACCCCGCCGAACGCGGCCAACCCCTCGAAAAACCGGCGCCGCGTCAACACGCCGCTCGACGCCGTCGCTTGCTCACTCATACGACCCCCGACTGATCTGTCGCTGTAGTCGATCACCCGCGAACCGGGCGCCCCAGCTCGTCCATCACGAAACCAGCGCCCCTCATGAGCAACGCCAAACCCCCGAATTGCCGCCGCAAAACCCTCGTATGCCGCGCGTCTGGGCGCCCCGGGCGCCGCATGTGCGAACAGCGGGCGAAGTGAAATTTCAGCGCGTCTTCGTCGCCTCCCGACCCAACGAAAAAGAGCCGGACGCGAAGCCCGGCTCTCCTCCAGTTCATCAGCCTACGGATGGTCAGAAGGTATAGGTGACCTTGCCGTAGTAGTAGCCGCCGTTGATGCCGAAGGGCGAGAACGCCGGGTACTGGGTGACGTAGCCGTTGCTGTTGTTCTTCAGGTAGTGCTCGCGCAGCAGCCCGTTGATCCGATTGGGGTAGTAGTTCAGCAGATTGTTGGCGCCGACCGACAGCTTGACGCTGTCCAGCACCTGGTAGCTGAGGTCCAGGTCGGTGATCATCGCCGGCTTGATCTTGGTCTCCATCAGCGCCGACGAACCGCTGTCGGTCGTCAGGCCCGAGGAGCTGCCATAGAAGGTCTCCTTCAGGTTCATGGAGAACTTGCCCAGCGTCCAGTAGCCGCCGGCGATCACCTTGTACTTGGGCGAGGTGTCTTCCAGGTTGGCGATGGCGATGGCGTCGAACAGGGTCAGCGTCGGGTCCAGGCCCGGCGGGTTCGGGGCGATCTTGATGACCTCGGTCTTGTTGTAGCTGGCGCTCAGCGACCAATCGACCCGGCCCCACTTGCCGAAGTCGCTGTAGTAGGTCGACACGAAGTCGATCCCCTTGGTGCGGGTGTCCAGGCCGTTGACGAACATGTTGGCGCCGACGCTGTAGGTGGCGTTGGTGCGGATCGTCGGGTCGACATTGACGCCGTTGGCCGCCAGCGCCGCGATGACCGCCGGCGAGACGATGCCGTTGGTCACCTTGGTGCCGGCCACGGTGATCACGTTCTCGCCGTACAGCGTGCCCGAGCTGACGATGCGGTCCTTGATGGTGATCTGGTAGGCGTCCAGGGTCATGGTCAGGTTCGGGAGCGGGTGGGCCACCATGCCGAAGCTGATGTTCTCGGACTTCTCGGGCTTGAGGCCGTCGATGCCCAGCAGGCTGGCGCCGGGCGAGTTCGGCGGCAGCTGGCCGCTGATCGAACTGGGCGAGACGTTGATGCCCGAATAGTACGACTCCGCCAGGGTGGGCGCGCGGAAGCCCGAGCTGACCGTGCCGCGCAGGGCGAAGGCCGGGTTGAAGTCGTAGCGGCCGGTCAGCTTGGCCACGGTGGTGTCGCCAAAGTCGCTGAAGTCCTCGTAGCGGACGGCGGCGTCCAGCTTCAGCGCCTCGACCGGGCTGGCGGCCAGGTTGAGGTAAACCGCCTTGTTCTTGCGCTTATGCTTGCCCGCGTTCACCGGCGCGAAGCCGAAGTAGGACTGCGATCCGCCGCCGTAGTAGGTGGCCGGCTCGCCCGCGGTGATCGCGTAGCTTTCCTCGCGATACTCCGCGCCCGCCGCGAAGGTCAGCGGGCCCGCCAGGCCGACATCGAACTCGTGGCTGACATCCAGGGTGTTGCTCCACTGGGTGTTGATGAAGCCGCCGGCCAGGATGTCGGTGGGGGAGTAGCCCTTGGTGGTGGTGGTGGAGGTGTCGGCATAAAGCGAGGCGTTGGCCGTATCCAGGACGCTGACGACGGCGTCGTCCTTGCCCCAGGTCGAGCTGAGATCCCAGTTCCAGGCGTTGGTCACGCCGCTGACGCCGCCGGTGATGGCGTAGTCGTACTCGGTGATCGACTCCTTGGGATCGAAGCCCAGGGGGAACGGGATGTCGGTCGCCATCTTGCCCTTCACGACGTTGGGCAGGCGGTAGTTCTCGTGGGCGGCGCTCCATTTCCGCGCGATGGTGCCGAAGCTGTAGACCTCGATGTCCGGCGTGACCTCGACGCCGCCGTTATAGGCCAGCACAGTCATGCGGTACTGGGCGTCGCCGGAAATGCGGTTCACGTACGGCCAGTTCGGCGCGTTGATCACCTGCGGATAGCTCTTGGCCGGGCTGTTGGTGGCGCCGGCGTTGTAGGGCGTGTCCACCACCCGCGGGTCGTAGGCGCCGCGGAAGCTGTAGCCGTGGTACTTCGTCTCGCCCGTCAGGTTCAGGTACGAGTTCTCGGTCGGCGACATGCCGATGTTGGCGCTGAACGAGCCGGTCGTGCCGCCGCCGTCCATGTAGCCGCCGCCGTTGACGATCACTTCGCCGCCCGACGCGGCCTTCTTCTGGATGATGTTGATGACGCCGGCGATGGCGTCGGTGCCGTACTGGGCGGCCGCGCCTTCCAGCAGCACCTCGACGTGCTCGACCGAGGCCAGGGGAATGAAGTTCAAGTCGGCGGCCGCGCCGCCCTGATAGGCCCCGCCCAGGACGGCGAGGTTGGAGGTGCCGTGACGGCGCTTGCCGTTCAGCAGGACCAGCGTGTGGTTGGGGCTGACGCCCCGCAGCTTGGCCGACAGGGTCAGGGCGGCGGTATCGCCGCCGAAGGCCTGGGCGTTGAAGGACGGGACGTTCTGGGCCAGGGCCTGGATCATGTCCGGCTGGCCGGTCTTCTTCAGGACGTCGCTGCCCAGGACGGTGATCGGGGCCGGGCTGTCGACGGCCTTCATGCCGGTGGTGCGCGTCCCGGTGACGATGACCGCCTCGAGCTCGGCGACGTCTGGAGTGGTATCCGGGGCCTCGGCGGCAAAAGCATTCACACCAAGTGCAAAAGCAATAGTTACGCCAGACGCCCCTGCAAGCAGGATGTTACGCGAACAATTATTCATAATAACCCCCTCGTGCGCCATCTAGGCGCGTTTGTTTTCCTCCTCTGTGGCGTTTCCCGGTAACCGTGTTCTTGTTATTGAACGCGAATACAAACTGAACTCACGGCGACGCCGCGATTGAAACAGTTCGCCGAACCTGAAATTTCCGCAAGCGCCGCGACCGTCACGAGACCGTAACGGACACGCAGAAGCGTCCTGGCGCCCCATTGCACGGCGCCCGCCATGATTTTTGTGCAGTGCGATGATCAGGATCGCGGCGCCCTTCGCGGGCCAGAGGGCTGACGGTCCGACCGTTTGATCTCGCCGACTTTTCCATAGGCGCACGACGGGCTAGGCAGCGCCGCGCCGGCGTCGATTCACGGGACGAACAGACTCCGCCCCGCCCGCTTGCCGTCGGCCGAGCGAGCGCGGACTTCCACACGGCCAGACACAGGCGCGTCCGGCGCGTAGGGGCGCCAGGCGCCGCCGTCGGTCCGGTACTCGATCGGCAGTCCCGGGAATTCGACATTCGCCTTCAGCTTGCCGTCCTCCACCACCGCGCCGACCGTCGGGATGCGGTAGGCTACGCCCGCCGCGTCCAGCCGCGCCAGCTCGCGCTGGCCCAGCAGATTGGCGAAGGCCGACCAGTCGGCCTCGCGCCGGACGCGCATCTGTTCGGTGAAGGCCCCGGTCATGGCGCCGTAGGCCTTGCCCGGAACGTAGGGCGCCTCCCAGATCGCGCCGTGCCAGGCCCGCTCCGCCAAGGCCAGCATCCGGGGGTACAGCATGTACTCGACCTGGTCGTCCGAGCGGACCGTCTCGCTCCACAGCTGCCCCTGCAGGCCTTTGAAGCGAACGCCGGGCTCCAGCGGATGCTCATCCTTGGAGGCCTGGGGCTTGCCGCGCAGGTCGGTCCACAGCTCTGCGTGGGCCGGAAGGTTCTCGGGCATGAAGTCGAACACCTTGCGGGTGTCGGTGGCGCGCGAGGGCCAATCGTAGCCGCGTTCCTTGGGATCGGCGGCCTGGGGGCTGTCGAAGTACATGACCTCCGGCGTCGAGATCACCACCTCCCATCCCTGGTTGGCCTGGATGTGCGCGCTGGCGGGGCCCTCGCCGCCCAAGGCGCCCCAGTTGTTGGAATGCACCGTCGACGGCATCCGGTCGGCCCTCGCGTGGCCCATGCCGTCGCTCCAGCCGGCGACGACCAAGCCCTTCTCCGCCAGCATGGCCGAGACCTTCTCGATGAAGTGGCCGCCCAGGTCCGTCGGCTTGATCCCCGTCTTCGCCTCGTAGGCCGCGCAGGCTGGCGATGCGCTCCAGGCGCCGGGCGTTTCATCGGCGCCGATGTGGTAGCGGGTCAAGGGCTGGCCCGCCTCGGCGTGCAGGGCGGCCATCTCGTCCACCACCTTGCCAAGGAAAGCATAGGCGCTGTCGAGGCACACGTTGATGGTGTTGTCGGTGTAGTACTGGATGCTGCTGTAGACGCTCTTGTTCGCGGCTTCGCTCAGCAGGTAGCGGCCGGCCTCCTCTTCCAGCCTGCCCTCGGCGCGCAGTCGGGCGGCGCGGGCCTCCATCGCCTTGATCGCCGCCCGCGAATGGCCGGGCATGTCGAAGGACGGGATCACCTGGACGTGGCGCGCCTGGGCCGCGCGGACGATCTCGATGTAGTCGGCGCGCGAGAAGTAGCCGTTGACCGGCGTCGACGGGTCCGGCCCCGCACCCAGCTGCGGCAGCAGGCAGGTCCGCTCGGACGGGTCGTGACAGCGGCGCGAGCCGATCTCGGTCAGCTCCGGCAGCCCCGCGATCTCAACCCGCCACCCCTCGTCGTCGGCCAGGTGCAGGTGCAGCTTGTTGAGCTTGTAGGCCGCCATCTGGTCGAGGATCGCCAGGACCTGCGCCTTCGAGTGGAAGTTGCGGGCCACGTCCAGGTGCAGGCCGCGGAAGTCGAAGCGTGGCGCGTCGTCGATGGTCAGCAGCGGAACCGTGCGCCGCGCGTCGACCAACTGGGCCAGCGAGGCCAAACCATTGGCCGCGCCTTCGGGATCGGAGGCCAGCACCTCGACCCCTCCGGCCTTGATCGCCAAGTGGTAGCCGCCCAGGGTCAGCTTCTCCTTGGGCGCCAGCCGGATGCGCAGCGGGACGCCGCGCGGCGCCTCCGCCACACCGGTCCTGGCCAGCGCGCCCAGAGCGGCCTCCAGTTCGGCGCGCGGCAGGCCGGCGACCGACACCTTCAGGCCGCGCGAGAGGTCCAGACCGCCGCCGCCCGGGTCCAGCTTGCTCTTCAGCGGCGTGGGCAGGACGGCGGCGGCCGGGACGGGCTGGGCCTTCGTCCCGGCGTTGACCGCGAAGACCCGGCCCGCCGTGGCCCAGACCGTGGCGTCCGCCGCCGAGCCGCCCGCCAGCCGGGCCTCGTCGGTGAACGGCGCCACGAAGGGCAGGGCCTCCAGCCCCGTCTCCGGATCGATCACCGGCCGCGTGCTGGCGATGGTCCGCGCCGCCCTGCCCTCGGCCGCCACATAGTAGTTGGGCATCGGGTACAGCTCGGACAGCTGATGGCCAGCCAGCTTCAGCGGGATGCGCACGCTCCGCCCGGGCGCGAAGCCGGCGAAGGCCGCCGTCGGCGTCAGCCGATAGAGGTCGCCGTTGATGTGGCTGAGGGTGAAGTCGCCGCCCACCCGAAGGATCGGGGTGACGCTGCTGAAATAGATCGACCAGCCGGCGGCCGGGGCCCGGGGCGCGGCCAGGGTCAGTTCGGCCAGGTGGCACGAGGGCGAGGGCGCGCAGACGGCCGGATCGGGCCGATTGTCGAGGACCTGGTAGCGGACCTGAAGGTCGGCGGCGAACCGATCGATCTGGTCCTGGGATGGCTGGGCGTGGGCGGCGGATGTCACGAGCGTCAGGGCGGTAAGCGCGATCAGGCGTCGTGACATGGAAGCTCCCCAGGGTTTTGACGAACCCTAGCCTCCTCCCGCCAGTCTAGGCTAGCACCCCGGACCCGCTCCCAGCGGCAGGCAGCGCCCGTCGACGTCGGCCGGGACCGGCACGCCCGTCACCCCGGCGATGGTCGGCGCGATGTCAACCGTCTCGATCGGCAGCACCCGCTCGCGGGCCGGACCGCCCTTCCACCAGAACACGATCGGCACCCGGCGGTCGTAGTTCCAGGGGCTGCCGTGGCTGGCCACATAGGTCGCGCCGGCCGTGGCGGGGGTCTGGTAGGGCTGGAAGGCCACCAGGATGTCGCCCACCCGGCCGGGATAGGCGCTGCGACGCATACGCTCGGCCACGCTGATCTCGTCCGGCGGCGTGCCCTTGGGCGGCGGGGCCATCGTGAACAGGGTGTTGGAGTCGTAGGCCGCGTAGACCTCGGGCCGCTTGGCCAGGATGGCCAGGGCAGCGCCGGTCACCCGGGCGTGGTCGACGGGCGCCGGGGCCTTGCCGTCGGCGCCGACCACGTACAGCGACTCGATGCCGCCCGCCTGGACCAGCGGGTCATAGGCCAGGCCCAGCTCCCCGCGCAGGGCGGCGTTCAGGTCCTTGAGCCACTGGGTCGGCGGCACGCGGCCGGCGTCGTAGCCCTGCTGGGCCAGGCGCTCGGGGAAGTCCGAACCGCCGTGGTCGGCCGACAGCACGACCATCACCTGGCCCTTGACCTTGTCCAGGCTGTCGAGGAACGCGCCCAGCCGGTCGTCCAGCCGCAGCAGGTGGTCGCACATCTCCGGCCCCTTTGTGCCGTAGCGGTGGCCGATGAAGTCGGTGGCCGACAGGCTGATCGTCAGGACATCGGTCGCCTCGCCATCGCCCAGCTTGAATTCCTCGCGCAGGTACTGGGCCGCCTCCAGCGTGACGCGGTCGGTATAGGGGCTGACCGACAGGTTGTCGGTCTCGGCCGCCTCGTCCTGGGGCGCGGGGCGCGGCAGGGCCGCGCGCCAGGCGCGGCCGCCGGTGACGTAGTCGGCTTCCAGCGTCCTGCAGCGCTTGTTGTCGTAGGTCCAGGTGAACGGCTTCTTCTTCTGGTCGGCCACCAGCCTGGCGTTGAACGCCGCCACCGGCGCCAGTTTCGCCTTGGCGTCCTCGCCCGGCGAGACCCAGGTGGTCATGCCGAACCGGGTCTCCAGCCAGAACACGCCGTCGGCATTGTGGCCGGCCATGTTGATGGCGCCCCGATCCTTGCCCGACACCGCATAGACCCGGCTCTTGGGGGAAGCGGCCTTCAGCCACTCGCCATAGGTGGACGCCAGCAGCAGCTTTGGGCTGGCCAGGCGGCCGCCGCCCGACGGGTCGTTGGCCAGCGTCACCGACGGGTCGGCCAGGCAGTAGGTCTTCTTGCCGGTCGCCAGGTCGTAGAAGTCGTTGGCGACGATGCCGGTCTTGTTCGGATATTTGCCCGTCAGCAGGGTGGAGTGCCCGGGGCAGGTCTCGGTCATGCCGTGCGACTGGAAGCCGCTGGGATAGACCGTGCCCTGCCGCGCCAGCCGGCCCAACCCGCCGGTGAAGTCGGCGCGGTACTGCTCGAACAGACTGGCGCTGAACTGGTCGATCGAGATCACCACCACCAGCTTCGGCTTGGGCGTCTCGGGCGGCGCGGCCAGGGCCGGCGTCGAGAGGACGGTGACGGCCAGGGCCGTGGCGGCAGCGGTCTTAGGCAAGCTGAACATGCGCCCAACAAGCACCGTCACCTGGCGGTCGCAAGCCGGAACTGAGCGAACGCCGGACTTTGGTTCAGCCTGGCGCGTGGCTGACGAACTCGATCAGCCGGCCGTCCGGATCGTGGGCGAAGCCGGCGTAGTAGTGAGGATGGATCTGCGGCAGCACCGCCGGCGCGCGCTCGCGGACGCCGCCATGGTCGCCCGACCGGTCATAGGCGCGGTCCACCGCCGCCCGATCGGCGGCGACGAAGGCGTAGTGCACGTCGGCCGACGGCTCGCCCTCGGCGATCCAGAAGTCCAGCCGGCCGCCGTTCGAGCCGAAGCCCTTCTTGGGGCCGTCGACGACCAGGCGGTAGCCGGTGGGTTCAAGGACCTGGCGGTAGAAGGCCACGCAATCGTCCAGGCGGCGAGTGCGGATTTCGAGATGATCGAGCAAGGAAGCGACCTTTCAGGGAAGCGAAACGACGCCGCGACGTGTAGCCGCGCCGGGCCGACGCTTGGCGGCGAAGACGGACGATCAAACGCGGAAATTCGGCGTCCGCACGCCCGGTTTTCGGGTAGGCTCGCCTCATGAAACTCGACCGCTTCGATCGCCAGCTCCTGAACCTCGTCCAGGAGGACGCCGGCCGTACGTCGGAAGACCTGGCCCAGCGCGTGGCCCTGTCGCCCTCGGCCGTGCAGCGGCGGCTGCGCAAGCGGAAGGAAGCCGGCGTCATCGTTCGCCAGACCGCCGTGCTGGAGCCCCGCAAGGTGGGGCGGCCGACCTTCTTCATCGTTTCGCTGGAGGTCGAGCGCGACCGGCCCGAGCTGTTGACCCAGCTGCGCGCCTGGATCGCGGGCCAGGAGCACGTGCAGCAGGCGTTCTATGTCACCGGCGAGGCCGACTTCATCCTGGTGGTCACCGCGCCGGACACCGAGACCTACGACGCGCTCATGGCGCGGCTGACCATAGAGAACCCCAACGTGCGCAAATTCACGACCAACGTGGCGCTGGGCGTGGTGAAGCGCGGGCTGACCATCCCGGTGTCGTTGGACGATGAGTAAGGCTAGGCCACGTCCCGCTCGGGCGGCGCGCGACGCCCGATGTCGGCGCGTTCGAACGGCACGGTCTGGTAGATCTCGTTGAGCCAGTTGCCGAACAGCAGGTGAGCGTGGCCGCGCCAGCGATTGCGGGGCGCGCGGGCCGGATCGTCGTCGGGAAAATAGTAGCGCGGCACGGGCGTGGTCGGATCAAGCGCGTGGTCGCGGACATACTCCGCCGCCAGCGTCCCGGTCTCGTATTCGGGGTGGTTGAACATGTGCAAAGCGCGATGGCCGGCGTCCTCCAGCAGGCACAGGCCCGCTTCCTCGGAGTCCAGCAACACCCGCAGGGCGCCGTCGGCCGGCAGGTCGGCCTCGCGCACCTCGGTCCAGCGCGAGACCGGTATATCGATCTCGTCGGAAAAGCCCCGCAGATAGGGCGAAGCCGGTGCGCGATTGACGTGGCCGTAGACCCCCGAACGCTTTTCCGTCAGCACGTGCTTGGGCACGCCGTGGAAATGGCGCACCGCGGCCTGGGCGCCCCAGCAGACGGTTAGGGTCGAGTGCACATGGGTCTGGGTCCAGTCGAGGATGCGGCGCAGCTCGTCCCAATAGGCGACCGCCTCGAAGGCCAGGGTCTCGACCGGAGCGCCGGTGACAATGAAACCGTCGAAGGTATCGGCGCGCACCTCGTCCCACGGCCGATAGAACGCGGCCATGTGGTCGGCCGAGGTGGTGCGCGGCACGTGGCTGCTCAGACGCACCAGCGACAGTTCGATCTGCAGCGGCGAGCCCCCCAGCAGGCGGGCGAACTGGGTCTCGGTGCGTGGCTTGTCCGGCATCAGGTTCAGCAGGCCTATGCGGAGAGGCCGGATGTCCTGTCGGGCGGCTTCGGTTTCGCGCATCACCACCACGCCCTCGGTTTCCAGGGTGGCGCGGGCGGGAAGGTCGTCGGCGATCTTGATCGGCATGGAAACGTGCGGCCCTGTTCGTCTGAAGAGGCGCGGGACGGACGAAGCCTGGAATAACCCGTTTCGTTGCCGTCTCGGCCACATCCTCCCGGAGGAGCGCCACCTTGCTCGGGAAAGCAGGTTGGCGTCGGGCGCGAGGCCCAACTCTGGATGCAGGAAAAGCTCTACGGCGCCGGGCGGCGCGTCGCAAGGTCCGCCTGCAGCGCCCGGGCGGCCTGGGCCGGCGACCGTTTGTCACGATCGCGGTCGACCGTGAGATTGGCCGCTCGCATCGCCTCCACCGTGATCGCGCCCTCCAAGCCCGCCAGCGCCTCGCGCAGCCGGCGATCCTCGGCCCTGCCCGGTGCGACCAGCAGCACGGCGTCGTAGGGCGGCAGCGCGCCCTTGGGGTCAGCCAACACCACCAGGTCGTCGGCGGCGATGCGGCCATCGCTGGAGAAGGCCGAGATCACGTCGGCCTCGCCCGAGCCCAGGGCGCGGTACATGAAGGTCGGCTGGAACTGGCGCTTGGCCTTGAAGCGCAGGCCGTAGGTCGTCTCGACGCTGGCCCATTCGGGGCGCGAGAAGAATTCCAGGTCGCCGCCCATGGTCAGCTGAGGCGCCTTGAGGGCCAGGTCGGCCAAGGTTTTGATCCCCAGGGCCTCGGCGCGATCCCGCCGCATGGCCAGGGCGTAGGCGTTTTCGAAGCCCAGCGGGGCAAGCAGCTCCACGCCGTCGCGGCGCTTCAGCTCGGTCCGCAGACCGTCCAGCACGGCGGCGCGACCGGGGTTGTCGGTGCGGCCCAGGACGTTGGCCCACAGCGTGCCGGAATAATCGACATAGGCGTCGATCTCGCCTGCCGCCAAGGCGCGGTAGGCCACGGCCGAGCCAAGGTTGATCTTGCGCGTGACCTGCGCCCCCCGCCCCTCCAGCCGCTCGGCCATCAGCTCGGCCAGGATGTACTGCTCGGAGAAGTTCTTGGCGCCGATCACGTAGCGGGCCGGGCGCGGCGCGAGATCGGCGGCCAGGGGCGCGACGGCGACCGCGAGGCCGACCGCCAGGGCCAGAAGGCCTGCGCCCCACAGCCGACGGTCGCGCCGCTCGGTCCCGCGCTCGATCAGGCCCAGCAGTTGGTCCACCACCAGGGCCAGCCCCGCCGACGCGACGCAGCCGGTCAGAACCATCGCCCAGTTCTCGGTCTGCAGGCCGGAGAAGATGTAGTCGCCCAGCGAGGTTTGGCCGACAGGGGTCGAGAGGGTCGCCGCTCCGATGGTCCACACCGCCGCCGTGCGCACCCCGGCCATGATCACCGGCGCGGCCAAGGGCAGCTCCACCCGCCACAGCCGCTGGCGGTCGGTCATGCCCACGCCCCGCGCCGCCTCGACCACCGCCGGGTCGACACCCGTCAGGCCGGCCACGGTGTTCCGCAGGATCGGCAGCATCGAATACAGCGTCAGGGCCAACAGCGACGGCAGGAAGCCCAGGGCCGAGAAGCCGCGACCGAACGCGCCCTCGGCCAGGTTCGAAAGCAGCAGCAGCAGCGGATAGAACAGGGCCAGCAGGGCCAGGCTGGGGATGGTCTGTACCAGCCCGGCCAAGGCGAGGGCCGGCCAGCGCAGACGCGGGCTGCGGGCGGCCAGCACGCCCAGCGGCAGGGCGATGAGCAGGCCAAGGCCCAGGGCCGCCGCCGACAGCACGACGTGCCACGCCAGGCGTTCGGGCAGGAGGGAGAGCAGGCCGTTACTCACCGGCGATCTCCCGCATCCGGGCGGCCTGGCGGCGCGGGGCCTGCATCAGGGCCTCGACGGCCGGGTCGGGATGGCCGGCCAGCAGGGCCTTGGGCGTGTCGTCGGCGATCACCCTCCCCTGGTTCATGACCACGATACGATCGGCCAGCAGCACGGCCTCGGCGATGTCGTGGGTGACCATCACCGTGGTCAGACCCAACTGATCGTGCAGGCGGCGGACGTCGTCGGTCAGGGCGACGCGGGTCACCGAGTCCAGCGCTCCGAACGGCTCGTCCATCAGCAGGATCGACGGCTTGGCCGCCAGGGCCCGGGCCACGCCCACCCGCTGGCGCTGGCCGCCGGACAGCGCGGCGGGCCGTCTGCCGCCGATGTCGCGGGGCAAGGCGACAAGGTCCAGTAGCTCATCGGTTCGCGCCGCGATGACCGGCGCCTCCCAGCCCAGCAAGGTCGGCACGATGGCGATGTTCTCGGCCACGGTCAGGTGCGGAAACAGGCCCACCTCCTGGAACACGTAGCCGATGCGCCGGCGTAGGGTCGGGCCGTCCAGGTCGGCCGTGGCGACGCCGTCGATCAGCACCCGGCCCCCGTCGGGCGCGACCAGGCCGTTGATCGTCTTGAGCAGGGTGGTCTTGCCCGCCCCCGATCCGCCGACCAGGGCCACGAACCGCCCCCGGGCGATCGACAGGCTGGTGGGCTCGAGCACGGTCGCGCCGTCATAGGCCTTGCGCACCTGGTCCAGGACGATGGCGTCGGTCATGCGGCTCCGAGAGGGACGTGCTGTCGCAGGGGCGTCCTGTCACAGTCAATCAGAACGCGCGGCGTGGGAAGCCTAATGCTTCAGCTGATTCCCGGCGCGGTTCGACGCGACGGAAAACGGCTCCCAGGAGACCGCCCATGACCCTCGCCGTCGACGGACGCCCGTTCGAAGCCCGCGTCCTGCCCTCGCAAAAGCGCGCCCGCGCCGCCCTCGCCCGCCTGCGCTGGGCCGTGGCGGCCATGGTGCTGCTGAACGCCGTGGTGTGGGGAGGCCTGATCGCTACGGCCCGGGGCATGATCGACGTGCATCAGGTGGTGGACCAGGCCTGGGCGCTGGGCGCGGCGTGGTTGGCCGCGCTCCCCCAGGTGAACGTCACGGTTACGCGCTAAGGGCTCGAACCCGACACCCTCTCTCCTTGAGAGAGGGAGGGACCCGCCGCGAAGCGGTGGGAGGGTGAGAGGTTTCACCGTCGGCCGGAAAACCAAGAGCCGGCCAGCTTCGTTTTAGAGGTTTAGAGAAGGCGCATGACGGCCGCCGCCGTGAATAAGGCGGCTGGCAAAGTCCCTGCTGAACGATCGTGCCCTATTCGGAGAGAGTGTAACCTCTCACCCTCCCATGGCTTCGCCATGGGTCCCTCCCTCTCTCAAGGAGAGAGGGTGTCAGGCCTAGATCGGCATCCGCATGATTTCCTGATACGCCGAGATCACCTGGTCGCGCACGGCCATCACCGTGTCGAGGCTGGCTTCGGCCGAGGAAATCGCGGTGACCACGTCGATCAGTTCGGCCTTGCCGGCCGCCTGCTGGGCCATCTTGGTTTCGGCCGCGCGGGTCTGGTGCAGGGTGTCGGTCATGGCCGACTTCAGCAGGGCGCCGAAGTCCATGCCCTTCTTGGGCGCGTCGACGGAGCCCATCGACGGCATGGCTATCGAACCCTGGGCGGCGTAGGCCTTGGCGGCGGCGAGCGCGGTCATCATCGCTTAGGGCCCCTTACTTGCGCAGGATGTCGAGCGTGCGCGCTTCCATGGCGCGCGAGGTCTCGATGACGTTCATGTTGGCTTCGTAGGCGCGCTGCGCCTCCTTCATGTCCAGCGCCTCGACCAGGGTGTCGACGTTGGGCAGCTTGACGTAGCCCTTGTCGTCGGCCGCCGGGTTGCCGGGGTCGTACTCGGTGCGGAAGTCCTTCTGGTCGGGATCGACCTTGGCCATCACCACGCCCTCGCCGCCGGCGATCTTGGCCGGCTTGAACACCGGCACCTGGCGACGATAAGGGTCGCCGCCGGGCGTCCGGGCCGTGGAGTTGGCGTTGGCGATGTTCTCGGCGATCACCCGCATCCGGCCCTGTTGGGCCTTCAGGGCGCTGGCGGCGATGGCCATGGTGGCCATCGACTGGGAGCGGATCTCGGTCATCTAGTCGTTCCCCTTAGCCGCCCGGCCGACGCGTGGACGTCTTCAGCAACTGCATGGACTTCTGGTAGAAACCGACGGCCGCGTCGTAGTTCATGCGCGCGTCGGTCATCTTGAGCATCTGGTCCTCGAGCGTCACCGAGTTGCCGTCCAGCGTGGTCTCGCTGTCGGCCTGCTCGGGCGAGCGCCAGGGGCTGTACGGCTTGGACGGCGCCATGTGGGTGGCGCTGGTGGCCATCATCTGCACGCCGCTGGTCGCCTGGGCCGACACCGGACCGCCGCGATAGGGCTGCCCCGCCGCCTGCTGGTCCAGCGAGGCCTTGAAGCTGTAGGCTTTCAGGTCGCGCGGCTGGTAGTCGGGCGTGTCGCCGTTGGCGACGTTCTGCGCGATGACCTTCTGCCGCTGGGACAGATAGCCCATGCGGCTCTTCAGCATCGCGAAAATAGGAATGTCGTCGGGACCCATGCCGCTCATGGTGAAGAAACAGGGTTAATCACGCATTAAGGACCGTGCGGCACACCAAGGGTGCGGCTCCGCGCCGCGCCCTGCGCTATTCTCCTCCGCGACTCAACTTCTCCTCACGACCAGGCGTCATGGACATTTTCGAACTGATCCGCGCCGTCGCGGCCCTGGCCGTCACCCTGGGCCTGGTCGGCTTGGCCGCCGTGGCCCTGCGCAAGTTCGGCCCCGACGCCATGTCCCGCGTCACGGCGCTCCGCAAGGACCGCCGGATGCAGGTGGTCGAGACCCTGGTCCTGGACCCCACCCGACGCCTGGTGTTGTTCACCCTGGACGGCGAGGAGCGCCTGCTGATGCTGGGCGAAGGCCAACTGCTGGACTGGGGTCCGAAGAAGGTGAAGAAGCCGCCCACGCCCAAACCCTCGCCGAAGCCCTCCGCGGAGACCGTGGTCTGATGCGCCTGCTCAAGCTGATCACCGGCGCGGATCCCAAGGACCTACGCCAAGCCGCGCTCATCTCGGTGCTGGCCGGGCTGGCCGTCGTGATCGGGCCCGCCGTGGCCATGGCCCAGTCGGCCATCAATGTCGACCTGGGCACCGGCGCGGGCCTGTCCGAGCGCGTGGTGCAGATGGTGGGCCTGCTGACGGTGCTCAGCCTGGCGCCGTCGATCGTGATCATGACCACCTCGTTCGTGCGGATCGTGGTGGTGCTGGGCCTGCTGCGCACCGCCATCGGCGTCCAGCAGAGCCCGCCCAACCCCGTGCTGATCAGCCTAGCCCTGTTCCTGACCGCCATCGTCATGGGCCCGACCTTCGAGCAGTCCTACGACGCCGGCGTCAAACCACTGCTCGACAAGCAGATGGAGATGCCCGAGGCCTTCGACGCCGCGGCCCAGCCGGTGAAGGTGTTCATGCTGCGCCAGGTCGATCAGGACGACCTGGCCCTGTTCATCCGCCTCTCCAAGATCGAGCGCCCGCAGACGGCCGCTGACACGCCGCTGAAGGTCGTCACGCCGGCCTTCATGATCTCGGAACTGAAGCGAGCCTTCGAGATCGGCTTCCTGCTGTTCATCCCGTTCCTGGTCATCGACCTGGTCGTCGCCAGCGTCCTGATGAGCATGGGCATGATGATGTTGCCGCCCGCGACAGTCAGTCTTCCGTTCAAGCTGATCTTCTTCGTGCTAGTGGACGGCTGGCGACTGGTCGCCGGCAGCCTGGTCGAGAGCTTCCAGCGCGGCGCCGGCGGCGGTTAGGACGCGGTCGGCGCGTCGAAGCAGAGTGATCTAGAGAAGCAGGGCTATGGGCGTTTTCGTACTGGGGTCGATCAATCTGGACGCGGTGGCGCGGGTCGACGACCTGCCGCGGCCGGGCGAGACCGTGGCGGGCATCTCGCTGGAGCTGTTCCCCGGCGGCAAGGGCGCCAACCAGGCCGTCGCCTCCGCCCGCATGGGCGCGCCCACCCGCCTGATGGGCGCGGTCGGCAAGGAGGACAGCGGTCCCACCCTGAAGGCCAAGCTGGCCGGTTATGGCGTGCAGGTCTCCGACGTCAACGAGCTGCCCTCGATCCCGACGGGCCAGGCCCACGTCTGGGTGTCGAACAGCGGCGAGAACATGATCGTCGTCACCAGCGGCGCCAACGCCACCCTGACGCCCCAGCACGTGGCCGCCACGGCGCTGGAGGGCCAGCGCGTGCTGCTGTGCCAGTTGGAGACCCCGGCCCCGGCCATCGAGGCGCTGTTCCGGGCCGGCGTCGCCAAGGGCGCACTGCGCATCCTGAACGCCGCTCCCGCCCTGCCCCAGGGCGCGGCGCTGTTTCCGCTGACCGACATCCTGATCCTGAACCAGACCGAACTGGCCACCTACGCCCGGCTGAGCCATGAGCCTTCGCGCCTGGAGGAGGTCAGCCGCGTGGCCCGCAAGCTGATGAGCCGCCCGGACCAGACGGTGATCGTCACCCTCGGCTCGGCCGGCGTCGCCACGATCCGCCGCGACGAGGCCTTCCTGGTCGAAGGCCGCAAGGTCAAGGCCGTGGACACCACCGGGGCCGGCGACTGCTTCTGCGGCGCCCTGGCGGCGTGCCTCGCCGCCGGCATGGAACTGCGCGAGTCCGTCGAACACGCCAACGCCGCCGCGGCGCTGTCGGTCCAGAAGGCGGGTGCGGCTCCGTCGATGCCCGGCCGTCGGGAAGTGGAGCAGTTCCTGGCGGGGTAGCGGTCGCCCCTACCCTCTCCCCACGGCCCCGATATACCCCAGCCCCGTCGCCCGGTGCACCGCTTGGGCGCGTCCCGCCACCCGCAGTTTCAGCGCCGCGTTCTGGACGTGGAAGCGCACCGTCGGGCCGGAGATGCCGATGATCTGGGCGATGTCGGCGTCGGTCTTGCCGGCCGCCGCCCACTTAAGGCACTGGATCTCGCGCTTGGTCAGCCGCACCGGCGGGGTCTCGTCGTCCTCGCCGTCGCGATAGGTCGAGACCAGGCGCAGGGCCGCGCCGTGCAACTGGTCCGACCGCGCCGCGTAGAGCGCCGGCAGGTCGGCCACCGGCTGGGACGAGGCCCAGACCACCGCCCCGATGACGCCACCCGTCAGGTGGGCGGGGGCGATGATCGCCGCCTCGACGCCGAAGGCCTTGGCCGCCTCGCCGACCTCGACCGCCTCCAGCCGGGGCAGCGGCCGCCAGCTGGCGAAACGGCCCTGCTGGAAGAAGAACGGCTCGGCCGTACAGCGCGCGGCCAGGATGAACGGGGCCCGCAGGGCGAAGGACCGGTCGCGCCAGTAATGGAGCGAGGCGTCCAGCCACTCGAACACGCTTTCGGCCAGCGGCTTGGCGTCCACCCCGAGCATCGGCTCGGGACTGGAAATATCGGCGCTGGCGGCCACGTAGGGCAGGCCCATCTCGCGGCCGAGGTCGCGGACGCGCTCAGCCAGGGCCGTCACACGCGCCAGGCGCTCGGCGTCGTCGCCCACGGTCGTCATCGGCCTGCTTTCCCTATCGGTTCCGATAGCTTGCGCGCCCAGCCCCCCTCTTCGCAAGTTTCCCCGACGACGTCGGGACAGGAGCGCGGACGAGTGGATTTGGAGTTGTCGAGCGCCGACCGCGTCTTTCGCGACGAGGTCCGCGCCTTCCTGGACGCCGAGCTGACGCCGGAGCTGCGCGAGGCGGGCCGGCGCATGACGAGCGTGTTCTGCGACAAGGACCACAGCCTGGCCTGGCAGCGGATCCTGCACGCCCGCGGCTGGGCGGCGCCGTCCTGGCCGGCGGAGTACGGCGGCCCCGGCTGGACCGACATCCAGCGCCACGTCTTCTTCGCCGAATGCGCCCGGGTCGGCGCGCCCAACCTGGCGCCGATGGGGCTGCGCATGGTGGCCCCGGCCATCATGCGGTTCGGCACGCCGCAGCAGAAGGCCCATTACCTGCCGCGCATCCTGTCGGGCGAGGACTACTGGTGCCAGGGCTATTCCGAGCCCGGCGCCGGGTCGGACCTGGCCAGCCTGCGGATGCGGGCGATCCGGGACGGCGACGACTACGTGCTGGACGGCTCCAAGATCTGGACCACCCACGCCCACTGGGCCACGCACATGTTCTGCCTGGTGCGCACCTCGACTGAGGGCAAGCCGCAGGCGGGCATCACCTTCCTGCTGATCGAAATGGACCGGCCGGGCATCCGCGTGGATCCGATCATCACCCTGGCCGGCGAGCACGAGGTCAACCAGGTGTTCTTCGACGCGGTGCGCACGCCCCAGGCCGATCGCCTGGGCGAGGAGAACCAGGGCTGGACCGTGGCCAAGCACCTGCTGGAATTCGAGCGCGGCGGCGGCTACGCGGCCAGCCTCCAGGCGGGGATGGAACGGTTGCGCGCCCAGGCGGGCGACGAGGCCGGCGACGAGACCGCCAGGCTGATCGACGACCCGCACCATCGCCGCCGCCTGGCCGAGGCCGAGATCGCCGCCCTGGCCATCGACATCACCGAACGACGCGTGTTGAGCGCCCTCAGCAGCGGCGGCAATCCCGGGCCGGGCTCCTCGATCCTGAAGACCCAGGGCTCGGAAGCCCTGCAGAGGCTGGACGAGCTGGCCGTCGACGGCCTGGGCGCCTACGTCGCGCCGCACCAGCCGCTGGCGCGCGAAGCCGGCTCGAACATCCCGGTGGTGGGTCCCGAGCACGGCCCGACCGCCGTGGCCCGCTATCTGAACAACCGCGCCGCCTCGATCTACGGCGGCTCCAACGAAATCCAGCGCGACATCATCGCCAAGCTGGTCCTGGGCCTGTGACGGGGCGTCGGGAAACCGACCTCCCCTATCATTTCCGATAGCTTGTTCGCCCAGCCCCCGCCCCGCACGCTCCGGGTGAGAGCCGGCGTCCGATGCAGGCGCGGCCAAAGGGAGGAATTATCGGATGCCAGGTAAATCGCGCCTGTTGCTGACGCTGGGGACGTCGGCCATCGCGCTGCTCGCGGCCATGCCCGCCATCGCCCAAACCCAAGTAGCGACCCAAGCGCAACCCAAGCCGAAGGACGACATTCCCACGATCGAGACCCTGGTGGTCACGGCCCAGCGCCGCGAGGAAACCGCCAACAGCGTGGGCATGCCGATCCAGGCCTTCAGCGGCGACACCCTGCAGCAACTGCGGGTCACCGACCCCAAGGACCTGTCGACCATCGCTCCCAGCTTCACGGTCAGCCAGAGCTACCAGGGCGTGCCGACCTACACCCTGCGGGGTATCGGCTTCAACACGATCAACCTGTCGGCCACCTCGACGGTCGGCACCTATACGGACGAAGTGGCCTACGCCTATCCGTTCATGAACACCGGCCCGATGTTCGACCTGGAGCGGGTCGAGGTGCTGAAGGGGCCGCAAGGCACACTGTACGGTCGCAACACCACCGCCGGCCTGATCGACTTCGTCACCAACAAGCCCAGCGAAGTGTTCGAAGGCTCGGTGACCGGCGAGGTCGGCAACTACAAGACCTACAACTTCGAGGGCTTCGTCAGCGGCGCCGTGGCGCCGGGCCTGCAGGCCCGCGTCGCCTTCCGCACCGAGAATAGCGACGAAGGCTGGCAGAAGAGCAATACGCGCGGCGGTGAACGCCAGGGCGAGGTGCACCGCACCGGCTGGCGCCTGTCGCTGGCCGCCCAACCGTCCGACAAGATCGACATCGACTTCTCGTACGCGGGTTGGGTCAATACGTCGGACACCGTGGCCGCCCAGGCGATCGGCTTCACGCCCGCCACCGCCGCCAGCCCCTTCAACGCCCCGGGCCTGGTCAACTACGTGGCTTCGCACAAGCCGACCAAGGCCAGTCAGGCCGATTGGGCGCCCATGTCGCAGCGCGGCGTCGACGTCGGCACGGGCCTGGGCATCTCCGATCCCGCCCGCGAGGACGACACCTTCAACGCCCTCAAGCTGCGGGTTGGCTGGGAGCTGAGCGACAACGTGCGGCTGGTCTCGCTGACCAGCTACAACGACCTGAGCCGCCGGGCTGTCTTCGACTGGAGCGGCGCGCCCTACGAAATCCTGGTCCAGAAGGCCAGGGGCGACATCGAGTCCGTCGCCGAGGAACTGCACCTGGAAGGCGCGACCGACAAGGGTTCATGGCTGGTCGGAGCCTACTTTGCCCACGACGAGATCCTCGACAGCAACCGCACCCTGCTGGGCCAGAACGCCAATGTCGGCACGATCCGCTTCGTCGGCTCGACCCTGCTGGCCACGCCGTTCAACAGCGGCGGCTACACCGCCCTGCAGATGAGCCAGGCGTTCCGCACCTATGAGGACATCGGCAACATCGAGACCGATACCTGGAGCCTCTTCGGCAACGTCGATCACAAGCTGACCGAGGACCTGAAACTGACCCTGGGCCTGCGCTACAGCCAGGACAAGCAGGACTATTACGGCTGCTCGCGCGACTTCAACGGCAACATGCTGCCGAACGTCAACGTCGTGAACCGGGCCCTGTTCTTCCCGGCGTACGGTCCGGTCGCGCCGATCAGCCAAGGCCAGTGCAACACCTTCGACCCCGCCAAGAAGAGCTTCGGCCTGGTCACCTCGAAGCTGGACGAGGACAACTTCGCCTGGCGGGTGGCCCTGGACTGGCAGGCCTCGGAGGACGTGCTGGTGTTCGGTTCGATCTCGCGCGGGGCCAAGGCCGGCGCCACGCCGATCAACGCCGCCAACATCTCGACCCAGAACGCCCCGGCGCGGCAGGAAATGCTGACCGCCTACGAGGTGGGCGTGAAGGCCGGCCTGTTCCAGCGCCGCGTCCAGGCCAATGTCAGCGCCTTCTACTACGACTACACCGACAAGCAGCTGTCCGTGTACTTCGCCGACCCGATCTACACCGCCCTCTCCCGCCTGGCGAACGTGCCGGAGGCCGAGGCCCATGGGATCGACGGCGACGTCACCTGGCGTGCTTCACGCTCCCTTACCTTTATCGCCTCGGCGACTTGGCTGCACACCGAAGTGCAGGGCTACAACGGCATCAACGCCGCCGGTCAGCCCCAGAACTTCGATGGACAGCCCTTTCTATACAGCCCGAAATTCCAGGGCGGGCTGACGGCCCTGTTCGACCACGAGGTCGGCGACGGCCTGCGGCTGAACGCGGCGCTGAACGGGCGCTGGCAGAGCAAGTCCAGGGCCGACCTGGAGGGCAATCCGCTGTTCGCGATCGACGGCTACGGCCTGATCAACGCCAGCGTCGGCCTGGCCGCCGACAAGGGCTGGGAGCTGTCGCTCTGGGGCCGCAACCTGATCGACGAGTATTACTGGAGCGCGGTCAGCAGCAACGCCAACACCGTGGTCCGCTTCCCGGGCAAGCCCTCGACCTACGGCGCCACGCTGCGCTGGAACTTCTGACGGATCGGGGACATGCGCTCGCGCGTGTCCCCTTCTTCCTTCGAGCCGTTAGGTTCGCCGGCGCAGGTTCTTGGCCAGCACCGCCACGATGATCAGCACGAAGGCCGCCAGGCGGAACAGGTAGATGCCGCTGCGCTCCTCGTGCGGCGTGCCCAGCAGCACCGGCAGGGCGTTGCCCACGGCCATCAGCCCAAAGGCCGCCGAGAAGGCCAGGAACAGGCCGTCGCGCGTGCGCCGCCAGAACTTCAGGAAGAACAGGCCGGCGATCAGGAATCCCATGGCCAGGGCGCCGGCCACCAGCCCCTCGAACGGCGTGATCGGGAAGCTCATTCGTCCACCTCCCAGATGAAGCCGTACAACAGCGTGGCGATGGCCAGGCCCGAGGAGAGCTGGCGGTAGGGCAAGAGGTTGGCCTGGGTCACGAAGATCACCAGATCCGCCACCAGCAGCAGGTTGTTCAGGGCCAGGAAGCCGAAGCTGATCGCGGTCCACAGCAGCAGGCGCGAGCGGTTGCGCAGCCACGCCCGGCTCAGCAGGCCCGCGCAGGTCATGCTGGCCAGCATGCAAAGGATATAGACGACCGTCGGCCCGCTCATTCGTCTTTACCCTTGAACTTGAACGCGTCGGCCAAGGACTGGAGACGTTCGGTGGGAGCCGAGATCCAGCGGATCACCGTGACCGGCTTGGTGCGATAGGCCTCGTCCAGGTCGTCGCAGACCTTGGACAGAAAGGTTGCGGCAGGCTGGTAACGGAAACAGCCCCGATCGTCGGCGACCACCAGGCCGGCGTCGACGAAGGCGGTCAGGTTGTTGGTCACCAAGGTGTGGCTGGCGCGCAGGTCGCCGACCAGCTCCGCGATCGACCAACAGCGCTCGGGATCGTGCTTCAGACGCAGCAGCAGTTCCAGCGCCCAGACCGAGCGCACATGCTCACGGATGAACTGAAAGACGTCGCGATCGACGGTCACCCGACCTCTTCCCCTGCACCTTGGCTGAAATCCCTGCGCGGACAATAGGGTCCGAAATCAAGGTAGCAAGCTGAGCCATGGAAATCGTTGCCCAGACCGGGCGCGAAGCCGCCTTCAGGCGGCGCGGATGCCGCTCTGGTCGCCCGACATGGCCCCGACCACCGCGTCGTAGCCCAGGATCATGTCGACGTCCTTGCCGTTGCTGGCCAGCGGCAGGCGCAGCCACAGGATCGACATGTGCGGCGAGCCCTTCCAGGCCAGGCTATGCACGCCCACGCCCGGACGGCGCTCGATGACGACCTTGTCCAGCTCGCGCCGCCAGTATTCGACCGCGCTGCTGGCGTAGACGTCTTCCAGGGTGCGGCCGGTGATCTCGCGGCCATAGACCGTGTAGAGGCCGGTGCCAGCCAGACGCAGGCGGTAGTCGATCGCGCCATCCAGATCGCGCTTGACGTCGATCAGGCTGACGGTGGGCAGCATCTTCTTGATGCCCGAAGGGTGCAGGTCGACGCGCGACGGAAGGCTAGCCCCCCGACGGAGGGACGCCCAGTAGGCGAACATCTCCTGGTGAGCGCGGGCCGCCGTGGCCGATGCGCTCAGCTGCGCGTTCATCTTCAGATTCCTTAACAAGCCGTTGGAATCACGACGATTCACTATGTCTTAAGCACCGAATCGCCGCCAGCGAAAATCGCGCCTCACGGCCAAGTTTGTTGAAACGAGTCAATCGCCAAGCGAAACGTGCGGCGTAAAAATCGGATGCCCAAAAGCGCGCGAGGCGAGCGCAAGCGATTGTTTGAATTAAGGTTAATGAACGCTCAGACTCACGCTCGCACGCCCGTTCGCGGGTATCCGCGGGGTCGTTTCCGAGGGCTCATAATCGCCTGATTTAAATGCGCGCCGGCGCCCCGAGAACACCCGCTGAGCGATAACGGAAAGCGAAACACCTAAAGGTTGCTATTCTGGCGCGCGTAACGCCGAATGGATCGGAGCCCTCAATGCTGAAATCCGTCCTGATCGCGGTGGCGCTCGCCGCCCTCGCCTTGCCAAGCTCGGCCCAGACGCCGCACCGGACCGAGCAGGTGAGGTTCGCCAAAGGCTCCTCGGCCACCGCCATGATGGGCTCGATCCGCGCCGACGGCGGGGTGGACTACATCCTGACCCTCCGCGCGGGCCAGGCCCTGGAGGTGCTGATGCGGACCCGCAACGCCTCGGCGCGGTTCAACATGATGGCCCCAGGCATGGACGAGCCGCTGTTCAACGGCTCGAACGCGCGCGACTATGTCGGACGGACGCCGGTCGGCGGCGCCTACAGGATTATTGTCTACATGACCGAAGAGGCCGCCATGCGCGACGAGATCGCCGACTACGTCGTGGCCATCAGCGTCACCGATTGAGCGCGGCCATGCGGGTGGCGGTGTTCTCGACCAAGGCCTATGACCGCCGCTTCCTAGACGCGGCCAATCAAGGCCTCGGCCACCGGATCGACTATTTCGAGGCCCGCCTCGATGCCAGCACGGCCACCCTGGCCGAGGGTTACGCGGCCGTCTGCGTGTTCGTGAACGACCGGGTCGACGCGGCGGTCCTGCGGGTCCTGGCCGAGGGCGGCACGCGTCTCGTCGCCCTGCGCTGCGCCGGATACAACAATGTCGACCTGGAGGCCGCCGAGGCCCTTGGCGTCGCCGTCGTGCGCGTGCCGGCCTATTCGCCCGAGGCGGTGGCCGAGTTCACGATCGGCCTGATGCTGGCGGTGGACCGCAACATTCCCCGCGCCTGGAACCGGGTCCGCGAGAACAACTTCGCCCTCGACGGCCTGATCGGCCGCAATCTCTCAAGCCGTACCGCCGGCGTGGTCGGCACGGGGCGCATCGGCGCGCTGGTCGCCCGGACGCTGCGGCTGGGCTTCGGCTGCGAGGTGCTGGCCAGCGACATGGTCGAGGATCCCGACCTAGTCGCGATCGGCGTGCGCTACGTCTCCGTCGACGCCCTGCTGCGCGAGGCCGACCTGATCTCGCTGCACTGTCCGCTGACGCCCGAGACGCGCCACCTGATCGACGGCGACCGACTGGCCGCCGCGCGGCCCGGGGTGATGATCGTCAACACCAGCCGCGGCGCCCTGATCGACACCTCGGCCCTGATCGAGGGCCTGAAATCCGGCAAGGTCGGCGCGGTGGCCCTGGACGTCTACGAGCAGGAAGCCGACCTGTTCTTCGAGGACCTGTCGAACGAGATCGTCCAGGACGACGTCTTCCAGCGCCTCCTGACGTTCCCGAACGTGCTGATCACCGGCCACCAGGCCTTCCTGACCGAGGAGGCCCTGGCCGCGATCGCCGAAGCGACCCTGGCCAGCCTGTCCGAGGCGGAGACCGGCGCGCCGCTGACGCGCCGGGTCACGGCCGAGGCGGTTCGCGGCTAGGCGCGCCCGCGACGCGCCGGCTTACGACCGCCCTGCCCCAGGCCCATCTGCTTGGCCAGATCCGAACGGGCTTGAGCGTAGTTCGGGGCGACCATCGGGTAGTCCTTCGGCAGGTCCCAGCGCGCGCGATACTGCTCGGGGCTCAGGTCGTACTTGGTGCGCAGGTGGCGCTTCAGCGACTTGAACTTCCGGCCGTCCTCCAGGCAGATCAGATAGTCCGGCGTGATCGAGCGCCGCACCGAGACGGCCGGCTCGCGCCCGGCGTCGGCGGCTTCAGGCTTTGCGCCCACGTTCGACAGCGCCTGATGAACGCTACGGATCAGGGCCGGCACATCGCCCGCCGCGATGGTGTTGCCCCCAACATAGGCGGCGACCAGACCGGCCGTGACTTCAATGAGGTCGGACTGCTTGTCCATCGTCTTGTCGCTCCCCCGACTCGTACTGGCTCCCCGGGAGCCAATTCAGTGTTGGATAGCAGATTATTACCGGCGAGCAACATAGCCGTGCGGACTTCTACCGATCATGGAAGTCCGCGAAATGGTCTTACCAATCAAACGCTCAACCCTGTGTGAGTGAAAGTCTGATTTCGCGCTGAAACTTGACCACGCAATATTCGCTGAACAAGCTCAACGACTGCGATCGATTAGCGCGCGAAGTCTCTGGACAGCGCCAACATGGCGGCGCGCTGCGGCACCGAGTATTCGTCCACGGCCGCTTCGTCGCCTTCGCGGATGGCCTTCAGCAGCGCCGGGGTCATGGCCGACGACAGCGACCAGTTCCAGTAGCGCAGCATGGTCTGGGCGCGATCCACGGCGATGGTGTCGAAGGCGGTCAGCACGCGCTCCAGGCCCGGCGCCGGCGCGCCCGAGGCGTCGGTCTCGGGCCGGCGCAGCCCTCGCCACAAGGCGCGCACCGCGCCGCGCGGCAGGCCGGTGGCCTTGCACAGGATCGCCAGCGGCTCGCCGCCCTGGTCGGTGAAGATCTTGGCCCCGGTCATCGGCTTCAGGCCCGACAGGTACGAGATCTCCTCGGCCGTCTCGCGGGTCATTCCGTTCTGGGCGGCGGCCACCGCGGCCTCGAGACTGTCATAGGGGCTCTTGTCAATAGCGGCCCGATTTCGCTGACGCCGTTCGATGAACTGAAGCGCCTTTCGCGACAGCGGATCCTGCCAGCCCTCGGCCGAGGCCAGAGGGAAGACGTCGCCGACGGCGTCCTGCAAAATCTCCCGCGAGACGGCGAAGCGTTGCAGAATCGTCCGGCGCGCGTCGGCGTCAGACCACCAGAACATCACATAGGCGTGGCTGGGCCGCAGCTCGGCGCGCTTGAGCAGCAGGGGAATCAGCTGCGGATTGTCGCGCGTGGCCGCGACGATGTTCTCCAGCCCCTGATGGCTGAAGCGGACAAGGTCGTTCTTCAGCAGGGTCTCGATGACCGCCGTCTCGTCCATGTCGACCAGGGCGTCGGCCACCACCTCGCTGACCCCTCGCCGCTGGGCGATCAGGCGGCGATGGTCCTGGGTGCTGTTGTAGAGGCAACTGATCAGGTCCGCGTCGCTGAGGACGGGCGAATGCTCCAGCAGGGCCCGGGCCACCGGCAGTTCGTCGCGCAGCAGCAGGCGGACCAGCACGCCAGGCATCTCGGTCAAGTTGGCCAGGCGGCGGGCCACCTTCTCGCGCTCGCCGACCACAGCGTCGCGCAGCATCTCGACCAGCAGGTCGGCGGTCATGGCGCGCTCGAAGGCGTTGATGCGGCTGGCCGGCAGGCAGACCACGTCGGCCAGCCGCTTGAGCAGGGCGGCGCGCGAGCGCGGCTTGGCGGCCGGTTCGGCCTCGGGACTGGCGAAGGGGGCGGCGTGATCGTTCATGGTGGTCCTGACGGCGGCCCGTCGTTTGCAAGCCTAGACCAGAACGCCCTTAACGTCGGATGAGCGCCCATCACCTCGGACGCCGGGTTCCTCACCACCCCGGACGCGAACGCGGCTCGATCTTCAGTGCGTTAGCGCCCTGGACGTAGCGGTCGCGGAAGGCCTCGCGGCGCGGCGCGGCCGGAGCCTCGCGGCGATTGTCCTGGCGTGGGCGGTATTCGTGGATCTGCGCGCCTACCTGGAAGCCGCCCAGCAGACGCTCCAGTTCCTCGACCTCGGCGGCCAGGGCGTTGGTCGCGGCGGCCGACTGCTCGACCATCGCGCCGTTCTGCTGGATCACCTGGCCCATCTGGTTCACCGCGGCGTTGACCTCGGCCAGGCCGCCGGCCTGCTCCTTGGACGAGGCGGCGATCTCGCCGACCAGGTCGTTGATCTCGATCACCTGGCCCAGGATCTGATCCAGGGTCTGGCCGGTCTCTCCGACCAGCTTGACGCCCTTGTCCACCTGCTCGCTCGACGCGCGGATCAGGGCCTTGATCTCCTTGGCCGCGTCGGCGGAGCGCTGGGCCAGGGCCCGCACTTCCTGGGCCACGACCGCGAAGCCGCGCCCAGCGTCGCCGGCGCGCGCCGCTTCAACGCCGGCGTTCAGGGCCAGCAGGTTGGTCTGGAAAGCGATTTCGTCGATGACGCCGATGATCTGGGTGATCGACTGCGAGGACTTCTCGATGCCGCCCATGGCCTCGACGGCCTCGCGCACGACCAGGCCGCTCTTCTCGGCGTTGGACTTGGCGTTCTGGGTCACGCCCCGCGCCTTCTCGGCGTTGTCGGAGCTCTTCTTCACCGTGGCGGTGATCTGGTCGAGCGCGGCGGCGGTGCGCTCGAGGCCCTGGGACTGGCGCTCCGTGCGCTGGGCCAGGTCGTCGGCGGCGGCCGCGATGTCGTCGCAGCCAGCGCGCAGGCTGCGCGTCGCGCCCAGGATGCCGGCCAGGGTCTGCTGCAGGTTGTCGACGGCGGCGTTGAAGTCGCTGGGGATCTGGCGGGCCTCGACCGGGAAGGCGTCCTCGCGCAGGCGCGAGATCAGGTCGCCCTGGGCCAGTTTCTCGACGCCCTGCCCCAGGGTGTTGACCGCGGTCAGCTGGGTGCGGGCGTAGGTTTCCAGTTCGTGGGTGCGCTTTTGCTGCTCGGCGTCGGCGGCGGCGCGCTCGGCGTCCTGGGCGGCGCGAGCCGCCTGCTCGCCGGCCAGCCTGCGCTGGACGCCATCCAGACCCTTAGCCAGCGCCTGGACCTGCTGGTCGTCCGTGTCGGGCACGGACAGCGGACGGTCGTATTGGCCAGTCCCCAGGGCGTCGACCGAACGGCCCAGGCCATTCAGGGCGCGGTTGGTGGCGTCGTTCCAGGCGAGCAGGCCGATGATCAGGGTCGCGACCAAGGTGGCCATGCCGGCCATGCTGAACGGCGAGACCAGGCCCGGGCCGCCGAAGGCCGCCCACCCCAACTGGCTCAGGCCCGCGATCAGGCCCAGGACAATGATCAGCCTCCACCCCAAAGGCAGCCGATTGAACCCGCTCATGCTTCGAATCTCCACGGCCCTTCGAGCCTGGATCGAGAAATGGCGACTGAGTCCTAACGGCTCATTAACCATACCGGCGCCGCGACATTTTGACGGGGATTGACGCTCGCCTGCCCCCAACGTGACGACAGACGACGCCTCGACGCCGCGCGAGGCTACTTCCTGGCGCCCGCCTTCGGCGCCCGGTGCAGCAGCAGCCGCTCCCAATTGGCTCCATCGGTAGCCCAGGCGTCGTCGTCCAGCTTGTGGAAGACATAGACGGCCGTCCGCGTGACGTCGGCCATGACGATGTCGCCATTGTCAGCCAACCACCAGGCGTAGAGCTCATCCCAGCGCGGCACGGCCTTGGCGCAGGCCTTGGTCGCCACCAGCTGGTAGCCGCCGATCACCCCGGGGGCGTTGAACGTCACCCTGCAGACATCGGCCCCTTCCCCGTCCTTGCCGACGCTCCAGACGCCGACATAGGCCTTGGGACCGGTGGGCATGTCGCCGGCGGGCGGCTTCTCCTTCTGGGCGGCGTCGACGATCCAGTTGGGACCTTGGGCCTGGCTCAGGCCGGGAGCGGCCAGCGCAAAGGTCGCCAGCAGGATGATCGCGCGCATCGAAGCCCCCTTGTTCGACCGGAGGGGACCACGACCGCCTTCGCACGTCTAGCGTGAGTTTCCGGCGGGGCGGATCACGCCCGCTCGACCAACACGCCCGGCCGGGACGCATCCAGCCCGAAGGTCACCGGCAGATGGCGCACATGCGCCGTCTGCAGGTTCAGAGCCTTGGCCCCGCGCGCCACGGCCAGCTTGCCCAAAGCCGTGGGGCCAAACCCGTCCTGGATGCGCGGCCGTGCGCCCAGGCGGCGGCGGAGCACGCCGTTAGCGTAGATGACGTTCGCCCGCATCAGGGCCGGCGGAGTCATGAATTCGATCGAGATCGAGACGTTCAGCATCGGGCCGTTCTCGATCCGGTGCGGGGCGTTCTGCTTCCAGGTCACCATCGTGCCGGGCGTCAGGTCATAGGCTTGGGCGCCGGCGTCCCAGGCCGGGTCGAAGGCGAATTGCTCGGCGGTTTCCCTCAGGACGATCTTCTCCAGGGCCAGCTCGCCCACATAGGGATCGGCCACGGGATAGACCCACACCGTCTTGCGCCCCCGGATCTGCCACAGGGACACGAGCGGCACGTCCAAGTGATAGAAGACCTGGGCGTTGGCGCTGCTGATCAGCATGCCCAGGTCGCGCTTGAAGGTCTTGAGGCCCGGCGCGCGGGCTTCTTTCTCGGCGAAGATCTCGTCGCACAGGGCGGCGTATTCCGGCACGAAGTCGTTGGTGTGACGCAGGTTCAGCCAGATCCGGCCCGCCTGGGCGGCCTCCAGCAGTTGGTCGCCGGTCAGGTCGCCCGCCGCGCCCTTGCGCCAGGTGTTCCAGGCCTTGGGGTCCTCGCCCATGGTGAAGACGCCCAGGTGCTCGCGCGGATACTGGTCCAGCAGACGCGCCAGGCCCTCGTCGTCGAACATCGGCCGCTCGTGCAAGCCGTGCTGGAAGACCAGGTTCTCGCGGCCGAAAGCCTTGGCCTTGTCTTCGGTCCAGTCGGTGATGACGCTCACGACACGGTCCTTCCGTAGAAGTGGATCTTGAATGGACCCCACCACAGGGTCTTGCCCAGGCCGCGGGCGGCGCGGTCCAGCCACTCGGCGCGGTCATCCGCCCGGGTCAGCCATTTGAAGCCGGCCACCAGGCCGAACAGCGCGCTCTGCACGACCCCGACAGCCATCCAACGGGCCACGCCCACGCGGTCGGGCGGTGTGGCGGCGGCGCAATGGGCCGAGGGGCCCTGGCCGTACGCGAAGGCGCGGGGGATCGTGTAGTCGAGGCTCAGACGCTCGGGCACGGGGTCTTCCCAGACCCAGGCCGACGGCTCCCAGGCGAACCGCGCGCCGTTGGCCTTCATGAGCCCGAACAGCATGTCGTCCTCGCCGCCGATATGGTTGCGCTCCACGGCGAACGGCGCGACCGGATCAGGCAAGGCGGCGCGGCGCAGCAGGCTGTCGCCGCAGCCGTAATAGTGATCGATGATCCCGGCCTGGGCAGGCCCCTCGCGCGAGAAGAAGCGTTCCAGATAGGCGCGATGCTCGGTCACCTCGGCCGGGGCCCGGGCCCGAACCGGGCCGAAAACCACGTCGGCCTGATGGCGGGCCTGGGCCGCCAGCAGCGCCGCCAGCCAGCCGGTCGGGGCCTCTTCGTCGTCGTCGAGAAAGGCGATCAGATCGCCGCTGGCCTTGGCCATGCCGGCGTTGCGGGCATGCGCCACGCCTGGGCGCGGCTCGTGGACGTAGTGGACGGGGAACCGCGCCTGGCCGGCCAGTTCGGCGACGATGTCCTGGGCCGACGGCGCCTGGTCATTGTCGACCACCACCAGCTCCAGGGCGGCGAAATCCACCCCCGCCTGGGCCAGCACCGAGCGGACCGCGACGGCCAGGCCGTGCGGACGCCGCTGGGTGGGGATCATGACCGTGACACGCATGGCGACTCCAGGCTTTGGCGGAGCTTAGCCGCCGCGCCTTTGCGCTTGGTTAGCGAAGGCGTCGACCAGGCCACGCACTCGGCCGCCCATGGTCAGCTCGATGCTGGCGATGGCGTCCATGCGCCGGCTGAGCCGCCCGACGGGGCCGGCTCCGCGCGAACCGGCCAGGGCCAGCACGCCGTCCAGCGATTGGGCCACCCGGCCGGACATGGTGGACGCGGTAGCGACGCCGTCGCCGATCTGGACCTGGTTCAGGGCATAGGCGCCCTTGTAGTGATCGTGGCTGGGACCGAGATCATAGGTGTGCAGGCCCAGCCCGGGCATGGCGGCGATGGCGCGCATCAGGAAGATCTGCCCCGGCGACCAGTCGCCATAGGCTGGATTGGTCGAGGCGATCCATGGGTGATAGACGCCGTCCAGGCGCACGCCGAAATGACCCGCCACCAGTTGACCGCCGGCATACAGGTTGATCATCAGCCCCTGGAAGCGACCGGTCTGCTTGAGGAATAGGTTCGTCAGCAGGTCGCGCATCCAGTCGGGACGCAGGAAGTCGTGGACGCCGGTGCGCTCCAGCTGTTCGCGCTTCCAGGCGATCAGTTGGTCGAAGGCCTCGCGCGAGACGTCGGCGGCGACCAGTTCGACGGCCCCCATTTCCCGCTCCAGCTTGTTGTCCAGCCGGCGCCAGTTCTTGAACTTCTTGGGGCTGGCCGCACGGATCGTCTCCAGATAGGCCCCGATGTCGCCGCTCTGCGGGGCGATGACATGGGCGGTCTTCCGCGCCGATGGGCCGAACACGCCGTAGGGGTCGATCAGGCCGGTGTAGCGATAAGCGGTCAGGTCGGCCGCGCGCAGCACCTCGCCGGCGTTCAGGCCCGCGTCTGGCCGCGAGACCAGGCCGTGATAATCCGAGAGCGGCGAACCGATGGCCCGGGCCATGGCGCCCGGACGACGATGGTGCGGCAGGAAGCCCAGGGTCTCGCCGTCGCGCCGGATCACCGCCACGCGCGCGTCGTCACGCACGGCGCCCACGGCCAGCGTGAAATCAGGTCCGAGCAGCGGGCTGGCGAAGGCCGGTTCGGCCGCCGCCATGGCCCGCCACAACCTCAGATCACCCTGCGCCAGATCTCGCGGGTGTAGGGTTTCGATGTCCAGCATGGCGATGTGTCCTAATCCGATCCCGACCCAGGATCGGACTGCAACACGGGGGCCAACTTCGCCTCCCAGGCGACTATCGCGCCCAGGCTGCAATCAGGAAAAAGTCGCCTCCAGAATCCGCTCGATTCCGGCCTGATCGACCGTATCGAAGGCCGCCGGCTGATCGGAATCGACGTCGAACACGGCCAGCAGCCGCCCCGCGCTGTCGAATACCGGGACGACAATCTCACTTTGGGACCGGCTGTCGCAGGCGATGTGTCCCGGAAAGGCATGGACGTCCTTGACCAGCTGGGTCTGGCCGGTCTCCGCCGCCGCGCCGCAGACGCCGCGCCCGAAGGCGATGCGCAGGCAGCCCAGCGTGCCCTGGTAGGGTCCGACCACCAGCTCGCGGTCCTTCAGCGGATCGACCACGTAGAAGCCGGTCCAGAAATAGTGGTCGAAGCTGCTGGCCAGCATCGAGGCCACCGTCGCCATGCGCGCGGTCAGGTTGGTCTCGCCGTCCAGCACGGAGGCGATCTCGTCGGCCACCTCCGCGTAGCGGGCGGCCTTGTCCTCCGTGAGGACCTTGTCGTTGAAAGCTTCAGCCATGGGCGGGGGTATAGCGCGTCTGGCGGCGGATGCGAGGGGTGCCTCCTCCCATCTCCCTCAAACGGTTGTCATCCCGGAAAGCGCGCAGCGCTTGTCCGGGACCCAGGTGAACCGCACCGCCTCAGCCCAGTCCCCTGGGTCCCGGACAGCCCCTGCGGGGCTTCCGGGATGACAACCTCAATACATCGAGGCCCTACCGGAACGGATGCTCGCCCCACTCCGGCCAGATGTCCGGCAGGTCGCTCGACACCTTGTCCGGATAGACCGGCGCGCGCTTTTCCAGGAACGAGCTAACCCCCTCCTTGGCGTCGCCGGCCGCGCCGCGCGACTGGATGGCGCGGCTGTCGGCCTTGTGGGCTTCCATCGGATGGTCGGCGCCGGCCATGCGCCAAAGGAGCTGGCGGGTAATCGCCACCGAGACCGGGGCGGTGTTGTCGGCGATCTCGCGGGCCAGGGCGCGGGCGGCGGGCAGCAGGTCCTCGGGCGCGTGCAGCGAGCGGACCAGGCCCCGGTCCAGGGCTTCCTGCGCGCCGAACACCCGGCCGGTGAAGCACCACTCCAGCGCCGTCTGCAGCCCCACCAGCCTAGGCAGGAACCAGGACGAGGCCGCCTCGGGCGTGATGCCGCGGCGGGCGAAGACAAAGCCGAACTTGGCGTCGGTCGAGGCCAGGCGGATATCCATCGGCAGCTGCATGGTCACCCCCACCCCGACGGCCGGGCCGTTCACGGCGGCGATGATGGGTTTCAGGCTCTCGTACATCCGCAGGGTCACCCGCCCGCCGCCGTCGCGATAGACGTCGCCGACCTTGCCTTCCTCGCGCTCCAGCGCCTGGGGGTTGGTGCGATCGAAGGTCGAGCCGCCGCCCGACAGGTCGGCCCCGGCGCAGAAGGCCCGGCCCGCGCCGGTGACGATCACCGCCCGGACCGCGTCGTCGGCGTCGGTGATGTCGAACACCTCGATCATCTCCTTCATCATGCGCGCGGTGAAGGCGTTCAGCTTGTCCGGACGGTTCAGGGTGATGGTCGCGATCCCGTCCTCGACGGCGTAGAGCAGGGTCTCGAAGGTGGGCGCGGCCATGGGTGTCTCCTCCTGTTTGAGCCCACTCAAACACGCGTATGAACCAGTCGCAACCGCTTGCGCGCCCTTCCCCAACGACACCCTTGGCGTCTTCGCAAACCCCGCGCATTGTTCGGGTGAACACCGATCACGCGGACACACGCGGGCGGAGGGAGGAAGTCGATGAGCACCATCATCGAGGCCGACTACATCATCGTGGGCGCCGGTTCGGCGGGCTGCGTGCTGGCCGCTCGCCTGTCGGAAGACGGCAAGAGCAAGGTGCTGCTTCTGGAAGCCGGCGGCGATGATCGGCCGACCAGGAACCCCTCCCAGTTCATGTCGAACCTGATGATCCACATCCCGGTCGGCTACGCCCAGACCCTGAAGGATCCCAAGGTCAACTGGCTGTACGCCACCGAGCCGGACCCGGGCACGGGCGGGCGGTCGCACGTCTGGCCGCGCGGCAAGGTGCTGGGCGGCTCGTCCTCGATCAACGGCCTGCTCTACATCCGCGGCCAGCAGGCCGACTATGACGGCTGGCGGCAGCTGGGCTGCGAGGGCTGGGCCTGGGACGACGTCTATCCCTACTTCCGCAAGGCCCAGAACCAAGAGCGCAGCGGCTGCGGCGACTGGCACGCCACGGGCGGGCCGCTGAACGTCTCGGACGTGACCGAGACCAACCCCATCTCCGACGCCGTGGTCGAAGCCTGCGTCGAGGCCGGCATCCCGCGCAACGCCGACCTCAACGGCGCCCAGCAGGAGGGCGTGGCCTACTACCAGCTGACGGTGAAGAACGGCCAGCGCTGCTCGGCGGCTGTGGCCTATCTGCACCCGGCCATGGGGCGGCCGAACCTCCGGGTCGAGACCAACGCCCTGGGCCGCCGCGTGCTGTTCGAGGGCAAGAGCGCCGTGGGCGTCGAGTTCAGCCAGAACGGGGTGGTCCGCACGGCCAGGGCGCGGGCGGAGGTGATCCTGGCCGGCGGGGCGATCAACTCGCCGCAACTGCTGCAGCTGTCGGGCGTGGGTCCGGGCCAGTTGCTGGCCGAGCACGGGATCCCGGTGGTCCACGACCTGCCCGGCGTCGGCGAGAACCTGCAGGACCACTACGTCACCAGCGCCCGCTTCCGCCTGAAAGCCGGCACGGTCTCGGTCAACGAACTGAGCAAGGGCGGTCGCATGGCGGCCGAGGCCCTGAAGTACCTCTTCCAGCGCAAGGGCCTGCTGACCCTGTCGGCGGCCCACATCGCGGCCTTCTGCAAGTCGCGCCCGGACCTCGCCGAACCCGATATCCAGTTCCACATCCTGCCGGCCACGATGGACCTGGAGAAGCTGTTCAACGAGCAGAAGATGGAGCTTGAGGGCGCTCCGGGCCTGACCATCGCCCCCTGCCAGCTGCGGCCCGAAAGCCGGGGCTGGATCCGCATCAAGTCGGCCGATCCGGCCACCTATCCGGCTATCTTCGCCAACTATCTGTCCGATCCGCTGGACCAGGAGGTCACGGTCGCCGGACTGAAGTGGGCCAGGAAGATCGCCGCCCAACCGGCCATCGCCCCGCTGATCGACCACGAGATGAACCCCGGCGCCGAGTTTGCCAGCGACGCGGCGATCCTGGATTTCGCCCGCGCCTCGGGCTCGACGATCTACCACCCGGTCGGCACCTGCCAGATGGGCGCCGGGCCGATGGCCGTGGTCGACAGCCAGCTGCGGGTGCGGGGCCTGACGGGCCTGCGCGTGGTCGACGCGTCGGTCATGCCGCGCCTGGTCTCGGGCAACACCAACGCCCCCACCATCATGATCGCCGAAAAGGCCTCGGACATGATCCGCCAGGCCGCCAAGACGGAGATGGCCGCCTGATGCATCCGTTCCACCACGCCCAATCCCAGCCGACCAAGCCCGCCTATATCATGGCCGAGTCCGGCGAGACGGTGACCTATGCGGAGCTCGACGACCGCTCGAACCAGGGCGCGCAGCTCTTCCGGTCGCTGGGGCTGAATACGGGCGACGTGATCGCCATCCTGATGGACAACCACCCGCGCTTCTTCGAGATCGCCTGGGCGGCCCAGCGCGCGGGACTGTACTACACCTGCATCTCGACCAAGCTGACGGCGGCCGAGGCCGAGTACATCGTCAAGGACTGCGAGGCCAAGGCGCTGATCGTCAGCCCGGCGCTCGACGCCGTGGCGGAAGCGCTGGCGCCGCTGGTCGCCGGTGTTCGCCTGTTCCGCGTCGGCGGCGGCAAGGGGCCCTACGAGGACTTCGAGGCCGCCTGTGACGCCATGCCGGCGACGCCGATCGCGGACGAGGCGGCGGGCAGCGACATGCTCTATTCCTCGGGCACTACCGGCCGCCCCAAGGGCGTGAAGCCGGCCCTGACCGGCACGCCGATCGACGCGCCCCACGCCCTGCAGATGATGGCCATGGGCCTGTTCGGCTTCAGCGGCGACAGCGTCTATCTCTCGCCCGCGCCCCTCTACCACGCCGCGCCGCTGCGCTGGTGCATGACCGTGCACAAGCTGGGCGGCACGGTGATCGTGATGGAGAAGTTCGATCCCGAGACGGCGCTGGCCCTGATCGAGAAGCACAAGGTCACCTGCGGCCAGTTCGTGCCGACCCACTTCGTGCGGATGCTGAAGCTGCCGGAGGACGTCCGCGCCAAGTACGACGTCTCGACGATCAAGTCGGCCGTCCACGCCGCCGCCCCCTGCCCCGTGCCGGTCAAGGAGCAGATGATCGCCTGGTGGGGTCCAGTGATCTTCGAATACTACGCCGGCACCGAGGGCAACGGCTTCTGCTGGATCAATTCCGACAACTGGCTGGCCCATAAGGGCAGCGTCGGCCAGGCGGTGCTGGGCGAGCTGCGCATCTGCGACGAGGACGGCAATCCGGTCCCGCCCCGCACCGAGGGAACCGTCTACTTCGCCAACGGCCCGGCGGTGAACTACCACAACGCCCCGGACAAGACCGCCGAGAGCTATAACCAGCACGGCTGGACCACCCTGGGCGACGTGGGCTGGGTCGACGAGGAGGGCTATCTCTACCTCACCGACCGCAAGAGCTTCATGATCATCTCCGGTGGGGTGAACATCTATCCGCAGGAGATCGAGAACCTGCTGATCACCCACCCCAAGGTGGCCGACGCCGCCGTGGTGGGCGCCCCGCACGAGGAGATGGGCGAGCAGGTGGTGGCGGTGATCCAGCCGCTGGACGGCTCGGCGGACCAGACGGCGCTCGCCGAAGAGCTGATGGCCTTCGCCCGCGCCAACCTGAGTCACGTCAAATCGCCCAAGCGCATCGACTTCATGGCCGAGCTGCCAAGGCACCCGACCGGCAAGCTCTACAAGCGGCTGATCCGCGACGCGTACTGGGGCAAGGGCGAGAGCCGGATCGTCTGAACGCTCCAGCTCCGGTAAGCAGCGCACCGTGCTCAATTCGCTCCGCCTTCTCCTGCCCGCCCTGATCCCGTCGTGGAACTTCTTCGACGTGATCGCGCCCTCGCCGCGCGTGGAATACGCTTTGACGTCGGCCAAAGGCGAGGCGCCGCACGACTGGCGTGAATATCGACTTCGGCCCGAGCGAGTGTCGGTCGGGACGATGCTGGCCCGCTTGCTCTGGAACCCGCGCTGGAACCAGAGCCTGTTCGTGGTCGCCTGCGCCGAGCGGCTGGTGGAGGACGCCTCCGACCATAGCCAGGACGAAATCTTCAAGCGCATCGCCGCTGACCTGCCGGGCGAAGCCGCCCCGTGGCTGTCGTTCCGCCTGGTCTTCCTCAGCCGTCGGGGCGAGGCGATCGAGCGCGAGGTGCTGTTCCAGTCCGCGCCGCGCCGTCTCGAAGACATAGGCGTCCGATGACCCTGGAAGCCGCCGCCCGCCTGACCGAGATCCTGCTGGCCCTGGCCCTGATCCAGCAGAGCCTGGAGCACCTACGCGGCTTCCGTGACGAGCGGGTGCTGTTCGGCGCCCGGATCGCCCTGTGCCTGCTGGTGATCGCCGGCGTCGCCTCGCCCTGGCCGCTGGTCGGGCTGGCGGGCCTGTCGCTGCTGATCCTCCACCGCTTCCAAGGCCCCTATAACGGCGGAAGCGATCGCATGGGCTTGCTGGCGCTATGGTGCCTGACCCTGTCGCGGCTGACGCCCGTTCCGCAATGGAAGGAGCTGGCCTTCGGCTATCTCGGCGTGCAGCTGGTGCTGTCCTACTTCATTTCCGGCGGGGTGAAGGTCGTGAACCCGGACTGGCGGACCGGTCGCGCCCTGCGGGACGTCTTCCAGTTCTCCGCCTATCCGGTCAGCGAGGCCCTGCGCCGCTGGGCCGACCGGCCGCGCGTGCTGCTGGCGATGTCGTGGGCGGTGATACTGTTCGAGCTGGCCTTCCCGCTGACGCTGCTGTCGCGCCCGACGTTGATCGCCGGCTTGGTGGTCGCCGCCGCCTTCCACCTGGCCAACGCCTGCCTGTTCGGCTTGAACCGCTTCTTCTGGACATGGCTCGCGACCTATCCGGCGATCCTGTGGCTGCAGGCCCGACTGGTTTGAAGCAGCAGGTCTTTTCTATACGCGGCGCGAATCCCCGCTAAGGCTTGGCGTATGTTCGCCCTGCCCGCCTGGCTTCCCAAGACCGCCACCGCCCCCTTCTGCCCCGCCGAGGTTCGCGGCGCCGTGGCCGTGCCCGACGGCCTGCCCAGCTGGAAGCGAATGCTGCGCTTCGCCGGACCGGGCCTGCTAGTCAGCGTCGGCTACATGGACCCAGGCAACTGGGCCACCGACATCGAGGCCGGGTCGCGCTACGGCATGAGCCTGCTGTTCGTGGTAGTGCTGTCCAGCCTGGCCGCCATCGTGCTGCAGACCCTGAGCCTGCGGCTGGGCCTGGTCACCAGCCGCGACCTGGCCCAGATGTCGCGCGACCGCTACGGCCCGCGCACCGTCAAGGCCCAGTGGTTCCTGGCCGAGATCGCCATCATCGCCTGCGACGTCGCCGAGGTGCTGGGCAGCGCCCTGGCCTTCAAGCTGCTGCTGGGCGTGCCCCTGTGGGCCGGCGTCCTGCTGACCGCCCTGGACACGATCATCGTGCTGGGCCTGAAGGGCAAGGGCTTCCGCCAGCTGGAGGCGATCATCCTGGGCCTGGTGGGCACGATCGGCGTCTGCTTCCTGGTGCAACTGATGCTGATCAAGCCCGACGCCGGCGCCGTGGCGCGCGGCCTCGTCCCGTCGATCGAGGCGCTGAAGCAGGGCAACGCCCTGTACCTGGCCATCGGCATCGTCGGGGCCACGATCATGCCGCATAACCTCTATCTGCACTCGTCCATCGTCCAGACCCGGGTGGCGCCCGCCGACGAGCCGGGCAAGCGCGCGGCCCTGCGGCTGGCGACGCTGGACACCATCGGTTCGCTGGCCGTGGCCCTGTTCATCAACGCCGCGATCCTGATCCTGGCGGCCTCGGCCTTCCACCGGGCCGGCGTCACCGACGTGGCCGGCATCGAGGAGGCCCACCGCCTGCTAGCGCCGCTGACGGGCGCGGCCGTGGCGGGGGTGCTGTTCGCCGTGGCCCTGTTCGCCTCGGGCCAGAGCTCGACCTTCACCGGCACCATCGCCGGCCAGGTGATCCTGGAAGGCTTCCTGAACCTGAAGATCCCCTGCTGGCAGCGGCGGCTGATCACCCGGGGCCTGGCCATCGTTCCCGCCCTGGTCGGGGTGCTGACCCTGGGCGAGCATTCGGTCGGCAAGCTGCTGGTCCTGACCCAGGTGGTGCTCAGCGCCCAGTTGCCGTTCGCCATCTTTCCCCTGCTGCGCTTCACCGACGACAAGGCGCTGATGGGCGTGTTCGCCAACGGCCCGGCCGTCCGCATCGTGGCCTGGAGCCTGTTCGTGGTGATCTCGGCCGCCAACGTCTGGCTCGTCGTCCAAACCCTCTTTGGCTGAGCCAAACGACGTCCGACGACTTGCCCGCCGCGCCCTCCCGTGCGACCAATCAAACAACTGTTTACAAGAACGTTCGGGAGCAAAACGCCATGAAGGAAGTCGCCTACGCCGACATCGCCGGCCTGGTCGGGCAGGAACTGGGAGTCTCCGACTGGGTCGAGATCAGCCAAGAGCGGGTCAACCAGTTCGCCGAGGCGACCGGCGACCACCAGTGGATCCACGTCGACGTCGAGCGCGCCACCAAGGAGATCGGCGGTCCGATCGCCCACGGCTTCCTGACCCTGTCGCTGATTCCGATGCTGGGCGCGGGCATCCTGCGGGTGACGGGCGTGACGCGCGGCATCAACTACGGCTGCGACAAGGTTCGCTTCACCGGCATGGTCCGGGTCGGCAAGCGGGTGCGCATGCGCCAGAAGCTGGTCAGCGTCGAGCCCAAGGCGGGCGGCCTGCAGATGAAGAATGAATGCACCGTCGAGATCGAGGGCGAGGAGCGTCCCGCCTGCGTGGCCGAGACCATCTCGATCATCTACGGCGCCTGATCCGGCAACTCCGGCCGAAAACGAGGCTTCTTCGTCATTTCCCCTGGCGGCCGTTCGCGATAGCGGGCGGGACCACCGCCAGGGGATTTGCATGCTCGAGCTTCGACCCAACTGCGAACTCTGCGACCGCGACCTGCCGCCCGACGCGCCGGACGCCCGCATCTGCAGCTATGAATGCACCTATTGCGCGGACTGCACGGACACGGTGCTCCAGAACGTCTGCCCCACCTGCGGCGGCGGCCTGACGGCGCGGCCGATCCGGCCTAGGGGCGCCTATCGCCATCCGCATATTTCACTCGGCTTGGGCTTCCACCCCGGCGGCTCGGCGCGCAAACACAGCCGCTGGAGCCGTGACGAGGTCGCCGCCATGACCGCGCGGCTCGCCGACGTCCCGCCTAAAGACCGCTAGAAGGAGCGCCGATCATGGCCAAGCAGCACGACTACACCTGCCTGATCGAATGGACCGGCGACCGGGGCGACGGCACGCGGACCTATCGCGGCTATGACCGCACCTGGAACATCGCCACGCTGGACAAGCCGGTCGTGAACTGCAGCAACGACCCGCTGCTGGGCGGCGATCCCACCCTGCACAATCCCGAAGACCTGCTGCTGTCGTCGCTGAGCGCCTGCCACATGCTCTGGTACCTGCACCTGGCCAGCAACGCCGGGATCGTGGTGCGCGGCTATCGCGACCAGCCGATCGGCGTGGGCGAGAGCACGCCCGACGGCGCGGGCCGCTTCGTGAGGGCGACGCTGAAGCCGCACATCCTGGTCGAGCGGGGGGCGGATCTTGCGAAGGCCGACGCCGTCCACCACGAGATCCACAAGGTCTGCTTCATCGCCCGTTCGGTGAATTTCCCGGTCGACTACGCCGCGACTTATGAAGAGGTCGACTGAGCACGAAAAAGGCCGCGGGATCGCTCCCGCGGCCATTCGTAGAGGGTAACTTGATCAGCTAGTGCTTGATCGCGTCGCCGATCTTGTCCTGGGCCTTGCCCACCTTGTTCTGGATGTCGCCCTTGGCCTTCTGGGCCGCGCCTTCGGCTTCCAGACGTTCGTTGTCGGTCACCTTGCCGGCGGCTTCCTTGACCGCGCCGACGCCCTTGTCGACAGCGCCTTCCACACGATTGGTGCTCATGACTTCGCTCCTGCTGGATTTGAACTCCCCCTAGAAACGGGAGGGCCGGAGCGAGGTTCCTGTGTCGCCTAGCCTACAGAACCCCCTAGCGAGCGACCGCCATCTCGATGGCCGAGACCGCCTCGGCGGCTTGGTTGGCGGCCTGGGTGGACGGTCCCGCCGGCACGGCGGGTTTGGCCTGGATCACCGGAGGGCCCGCCGTCTCGTCGAGTTCGGCGACGGTTTCGCGGATGTACTTGGCGTGGGTGACGATGCCGATCTCCAGACGCTCGCCCGACAGCTCGACCTGCTGGGTCAGCATGCCGGCCACGAACTGAACCTCCTGACTCTCGGTCGAGCCCGGCCGGCGGCGCGCCCCCTCGGCCATGAACACCGGTCCGCCCGAATTGCCGGGAAACACCGAGAAGTCCATCAGGAAGGTCGGGAAGACGCTGGCCGGCGCCAGCGGATACGAAGCCACCCGGCCCGAGCGCAGGATCGGGAAGCCGGCCGGATTGGCCGACAGGCCGCGTGGGAAGCCCAGGGCCATCATCTCGTCGCCCGGACCCAAGCCGTACTTGTTGAAAGTGTCGTCCTGGGCCAGCCAGGCCAGCGGGATCGCCGCCTTGGCGAACTCCGGCGGGGCCTCGACCACGATGGCGGCGACGTCGCGGGTGGGATGCTTGACCCACAGCGCATGGTCGCCGTCGCGGATCTTCAGGGTGTGCGGATCATAGCGCCAGACGCCGTCGGCGCTCTGGATGCGGTAGCCGATCTTGGCCGAGGCCGAGGGCATCTTGTCGAAGACGTGGGCGGCGGTGACCAGGATGGTGCGGGGACGGCCGTCGGGGGTCGGGTCCTCGATCAGGAACCCGGTGCCCACGGTGCGCGACCCGTCGCCGAGCGGCTGTTCCAGCTGCACGGTCGCCTGGATCAAATCGACCGACAGGTCCCAAGCCATCTAAAGCCTCACGCCCCCGGATTCACTCTACACGCGGGTCAGTTTGACCAGCGCCTTCTAGGCGCACAAGTTGGCGTTCTGACGCATCTCGGGGGAAAAACTGACCATGAACCGGCGCAAAATGATGACGAGCGCAGCGGCGGTCATTACGTCGGTGTCGGTGGTCCGCCCCGAGAACGCCAGATCCGAGAGCATGATGTCTGAGTCTTCCAAAACTGTCCCGGCCCCTACGCCCCCCGTGGCCAAGAAGGTTCCCCTGCGCACCGAGCAGCTGGGCCGCGTGCGGGTCGACGACTACGCCTGGATGAAGGACGACAACTGGCAGAAGGTCCTGCGCGACCCCACCCTGATCAAGGCCGAGGTCAAGGAGCACCTGACCGCCGAGAACGCCTATGTGAAGGCCATGCTGGCCTCGACCGAAACGCTGCAGACGGCGATGTTCGAGGAGATGAAGGGCCGCATCAAGGAGGATGACGCATCCGTCCCCGCGCCCGACGGCCCGTTCGAATACTATTCGCGCTTCAACATCGGCGGCCAGCATCCGATCTTCTGCCGCCGGCCGAAGGGCAAGGCGGACGGCGAGGAGATCCTGCTGGACTGCGACGCCCTGGCCAAGGGCAAGGCCTACAGCCAGGTCAGCGCCGCCGACCACAGCCCCGACCACACGCTGTTCGCCTACGCCGAGGACGCCCAGGGCTCGGAGGTCCACCACATCTATGTGAAGGACCTGGCGACCGGCGAGGTTCTGAAGGAGCCCGTCGAGAGCAGCACCGGCGACTTCGCCTGGTCGCCCGACAGCCAGTGGCTGTTCTGGACCCACCGCGACGACAACGGCCGTTCCGACAAGATCTATCGTCGTCCCGCCCGGGGCGGGCTGAAGGACGACGTGCTCGTCTATGACGAGCCCGACGACGGCTTCTTCGTCAGCGTCGGCACGACCGGCTCGGACGCCTTCATCCTGATCAGCGCGGGCGACCACGAGACGTCCGAGACCCTGCTGATCCCGGCGACCGATCCCACGGCCGAGCCGAAGGTGGTCGAGCCGCGCACCGTGGGCCTGCGCTATTCGGTCGAGCACTGGGACGGCCTGTTCGTGATCCTGACCAACGCCGACGGCGCCATCGACTTCAAGCTGGTCGAGGCCCCTGTCGCCACGCCGGGTCGCGCCCATTGGAAGGACTTCGTCCCCCACAAGCCCGGTCACTTCATCACGGGCCTGGCCGCTTACAAGGACCATCTGGTCCGCGTCGAGCGGGTCAACGCCAACACCCGCATCGTCATCACCGACCGCGCCAGCAAGGCCGAGAAGCCCATCGTCATCGACGAGGAGGCCTATGTCCTGAGCCTGGAGGGCGGCTACGAGTTCGACACCCCGGTGATGCGCTATGTCTACCAGTCGCCGACCACGCCCCGGCAGTGGTTCGACTACGACATGGCTACCGGCGACAAGACCCTGCGCAAGACCCAGGAGATCCCATCCGGCCACGACCCGGCCCAGTACGTGACCAAGCGGCTCTACGCCAAGGCCTCGGACGGCGCGGAAGTGCCAATCACGGTGCTGATGAAAAAGGACGTCAAGCTGGACGGCTCGGCCCCGCTGCTGCTGTACGGCTACGGCAGCTACGGCATGTCGATGGATCCATCGTTCTCGATCCGCAACCTCAGCCTGGTGGACCGCGGCTGGATCTGGGCCACGGCCCATATCCGCGGCGGCTCTGAAAAGGGCTACGGCTGGTTCCTGGACGGCCGGAAGGACAAGAAGAAGAACACCTTCACCGACTTCATCGCGTGCGCCGAGCACCTGCACGCGGCCGGCTACGGGGCCAAGGGTCGCACGGTGGCCTATGGCGGCTCGGCCGGCGGCATGCTGATGGGCGCGGTCACCAACCTGCGGCCCGACCTGTGGTCCGGCATCATCGGGGCCGTGCCGTTCGTCGATGTTCTCAACACCATGAGCGACACCAGCCTGCCGCTCACGCCGCCGGAATGGCCCGAATGGGGCAATCCGCTGGAGGACCCGGAGGCCTACGACTACATCGCCAGCTACTCGCCCTATGACAACGTGACCGCCAAGGCCTATCCGGCCGTGCTGGCCACCGGCGGCCTGTCGGACCCGCGCGTCACCTATTGGGAACCGGAGAAGTGGACCGCCAAGCTGCGCGAGCACACGACCAGCGGCGCCCCGATCCTGCTGAAGATCAACATGGAGGCCGGCCACGGCGGCGCCTCGGGCCGGTTCGACTTCCTCAAGGAGATCGCCCTGGACTACGCCTTCGCCGTCTGGGCGGTGAAGAAGGGTTGGACCAAGGCGTGAGCAGCGTGATCGTTCGCCCCTCCACCGATGCAGACCTCGAGGCGATCACAGCCATCTACGGCTGGAACGTGCTGAACGGCCTGGGCACCTTCGAGGAGGTTCCGCCGGACGCCGCCGAGATGGGTCGTCGCCGCGCGGCGTTCCTGGCCAAGGGCCTGCCTTACCTGGTCGCCGAGCAGGACGGGGTAGTGCTGGGCTACGCCTATGCCGGTCCGTTCCGGCTGCGGGCCGCCTATCGCTACACGGTCGAGGACAGCGTCTATGTCGGCCCGGACGCGGTCGGCAAGGGCGTGGGCAAGGCCCTGCTGTCGGCCCTGATCGAGGCCTGCGAAGCCCTGGGCCTGCGCCAGATGTGCGCGGTGATCGGCGACAGCGGCAACGCCGCCTCGATCGGCCTGCACGCGTCGCTCGGCTTCGAGAAGAAGGGCGTCTTCCCCGACATGGGCTACAAGTTCGGGCGGTGGGTGGATCTGGTCTGGATGCAGCGGCCCCTGAACGGCGGCGGGACGCGCGAGCCGGACGCGCCGGGGATGGAGCTGAGCGGGGTTTGAGGGCTCCGACGCCGTTCGGAGCGTCGGCTCTGGGTGGTGAGCGGACATTGCTCCCTCTCCCATAGGGAGAGGGTCGGGGAGAGGGGTTACGGCGTGGGACGGAGTGCCGGCACGCCGTCAAACCTCGTAACCCCTCACCCTCCCACCGCTTTGCGGCGGGTCCCTCCCTCTCCCTATGGGAGAGGGTTCAAGAAAGTCCGCAAAGGGTCGCAAGCCGCCACATCCGTCCGCGCCCAAACTGGACGCTTCATTCCAAACTCCATACCCTGCCACCATGCGCGGCCTTCGCACCCTGTTGCTGATCCTCGTCGCGGCGGTCCTCGCCGTGGGCGGACCGCTGCGCGCCCTGCCCTGCCACGCGGAGCCGGCGGCCGCTCCGCCCTGCCACGAGATGGCCGGCGACATGGCGGACGTGGCCCACGACAACGCTCCGGCCCACAAGTCCAAGCCCGACGCCATGCCGCTGAGCTGCTGCGCCGGCTGCCTGCCCGCCTCGGTCCGCGACGCCGCACCCATGCTCGCTCCGAGCGCCGTCGCCCGAGTCGCCTTTACGCCGCTCAGCCAGGCCTTCGACGGCCTAAGCCCCGCGCCGGACCACGGCCCTCCCAGACCCCTCGCCTGAAGCCTTCCGCGCGGTCGCCGCGCGGATCACTCTATTCCTTGCTTCAGAAAGGTCGGTCCCGATGACCACCCAGACTTTCCGCGCGCGGCTGATCGCCGGCGCCTTCGCCACGAGCCTTGGGTTCGCCGCACCTGTGCTCGCTCAAGAGCATGACCATGCCGGCCATGACATGGCGACGATGTCCGCCCCCCAAGACAACGACACGCAGGATGCTCTGCCCGTCGCTATGCAGAGCCCGCTCGGCGGCTATGGCATGGCCCGCGACGCCTCCGGCACCAGCTGGCAGCCGGACGCCTCGCCGCACGCTGGCGTCATGACCCATACCGACAGCGGCTGGATGCTGATGGGCCACGCCGTGTTCAATGGGGTCTATGACAGCCAGGGCGGACCGCGCGGCGGCGACAAGATGTTCCTGGCCGGCATGGTCATGGGCATGGCTCAGCGCGAGGTCGGCGACGGCTCGCTGGGCTTCAAGGCCATGCTCAGCCCTGACCCATTCATGGGCAAGAGCGGCTATCCCCTGCTGCTGGCCACCGGCGAGACGGCCGACGGCGAGCATCCGCTGGTCGATCGCCAGCATCCGCACGACCTGTTCATGGAGCTGTCGGCCAGCTACAGCCGGCCGCTGGGCGGCGGATTCGACGGCTATATCTATGCCGGCCTGCCGGGCGAGCCCGCCTTCGGTCCGCCCGCCTTCATGCACCGGCAGGCGGCCATGGATAGCCCCGAGGCCCCGATCACCCATCACTGGTTCGACTCGACCCACATCACCTTCGGCGTGGTGACGGCCGGCGTGTCCCGCGCCAACTGGAAGGTCGAGACCAGCGCGTTCCGGGGTCGCGAGCCCGACCAGCATCGCTACGATATCGAGACCGGCCAGCTGGACAGCGTGGCGACCCGCGTCTCGTGGAACCCGACGTCGAACTGGGCCCTGCAGGCCAGCTGGGCGAGGATCAACAGCCCCGAGGCCCTGGAGCCCGACCACGACGAGGCCCGCACCTCGCTCAGCGCGCTCTACTCGCGCGACTTTGGGACGGAGGGCTCGGTCAGCGCCACCCTGGCCTGGGCCCGCAAGGACCGCATCCCGGGCGACGCCCTGCAGGCCTGGCTGTTCGAGGGCGCCGTCCAGTCCGACGATCACTGGACCGTCTTCACCCGCGCCGAGCAGGTGGAGCAGGACGAGCTGGCCGGTCACCACGGCGGCGCGGTTACAGTGCGAAAGCTGTCGGTGGGCGCGATCTACGACGTGCCGCTGTCCGACAACGTCAAGCTGGGCTTCGGAGGCCTGGCCAGCGCCTTCGATACGCCCTCGAGCCTGGGCTACGAGAGTCCGACCGGCGGAATGGCCTTCGTGCGGCTGAAGATCGGGTAGCGGTCAGTCGTCAGCCGTGGCGCGTGGTCCTCGTTCTTCGACGAGCTCAGGATGAGGACCATCCGCAGCTTCGGCAGTCGAAAACCTCATCCTGAGCTTGTCGAAGGACGAGGTTTTCGTTCCCGAAGGCCGGACGTGATGGGAAGCGCCCAAAGAAAAACCCCCGCCGGCGACGGCGGGGGTTTTGTCGTTTCCGACCTTTGGAGGGTCGGATCAGCCCTTGCGGCCGCGCGGGGCCTTGGCCTTGCGGCCGCCTTGGCCCAGGCCGAGAGCCTTGGCCATGGCCGAGCGGGCTTCGCTGTAGGCCGGAGCGGTGGTGGGGTAGTCGTTCGGCAGGCCCCACTTGGCCTTGTATTCGGCGACGGTCATGCCGTGCGTGGTCAGGTGGCGCTTCAGCGTCTTGTAAGGCTTGCCGTCCTCGAAGCTGATCAGGGCGTCCGGCGTAATGCTGCGACGGATTTGCGCCGGCGTAGCCTTCGTAACCGCTTCGACGGGAGCCGCTTCCGGAGAACCAATACCGGCCAGAGCGTCGTGAGTCGCACGGATCAGGGCCGGCAGATCGGAAACCGACGTGCTGTTATTGGCCACATAGTTGGCGACGATCTCGGCGGTGAGTTCGATCAGGGTAGCCTTGTCTTCCACGAGGGTCTCTCCGGTGGGTATTTGACTTGGAAATACACCCGCCTCGTTGAAATACAAGAACTCAATCCGGGTAATCGTGCTTGCAAAGCCCTTAAGCAAAGCGAATCTTGAGAAGAACGACGAGAAAACGCCTTGCCTTCTAAACCATGGGAAACGGTCAGGGCACTGTTAGGCGGTTGCAGACCCACCGCTCCAGGCCCGTGTTGCTCGAACGAAAGTTTCAGCTTTGCAACGATTCGCATTCCGCCCAGATCAGGGCAAGATCAGCATTTCTTTTAACCGCGCGCCTTACCGAAGCCGCGCCTTGCCCTTGAAACACAAAGACTTGCCCGTCAGCGGCCGATTGAACGCCGATGCGTGATCACATTCGCCGACTTGGCTTTCGACGACTAAGCTTCACCTTTTTGCGCCGAAAGAACTTTGCACGACGAAGGGCGCGAGGCGATCGTCGGGGCTTCCGCCTCTGGGTGGACATCCGCCGTGAGACAGCGGGACCATTTCCTGTGGAAAACTGCGATTCCAGGACAGGCGTTCGAGCCGTCGCTCCGAGAACGCCACCAAAGCGGAAGATCAGGAAGAAAAGGAAGTGGCTGGGGAACTAGGACTCGAACCTAGAATGACGGTACCAAAAACCGCAGTGTTACCATTACACCATTCCCCAGCAGGAACGGCGCGGACCCTCGGGGCCCGGCGAGGCGGTGGAGATAGCGCAGGAGTCGGACGGATGCAACGCCGCTTTGAACTTCTTTTTTCGTGCTGTTTTTCTTTTTGTGGAGCGATTTTTGTCGCTTGCGAGACCGCCGACGCGTGTCTATAAGCCGCCCTCCAAGTCGGAGTGTGGCTCAGTCTGGTAGAGCACTGCGTTCGGGACGCAGGGGTCGCAGGTTCAAATCCTGCCACTCCGACCATTCCTTTCCCGAGATTTTCAAGACGTGCGGTATGGCGGTCCGCCCCACCTGGGGCGCGCCTCGTCGTGTTCCAGGCGCCCCGAAACCGCGGCCCTAGACCGTCGGGAACCCAGGTTGCGCGCTGTTCATTTGACCGCGACGCCTGGGTCGCTACTAGCTTGCGCGACAATAGGCAGCAGGACGTCCGATGAAGCAGTTTCTCATGACCGTGGCCGGCGTCTTCGTCGGCTTGGTGTTGTTCCTGGTCGGCGTCCCCTTCCTCCTGATCGTCATGGCGGCCAGCGCCGCCCGCCCTGCCCCGGTTCCCACCCACACGGTGCTGCAGCTGGACCTGCGCGGCGGCCTGTCGGACCAGGAGTCGCAGAATCCCTTCGCGGCGCTGGGCGGCGGCGGCGGCCAGTCGGTGATGTCGATCGTCGAAACGCTGCGCCGGGCCGAGACCGACGACAAGGTCGAGGCGGTGCTGGTGCGCCTGCCCGACGGCGGCATGGCCCCGGCCGCGGCGGACGAACTGCGTCTGGCCTTCAAGCATTTCCGCTCGATGGGCAAGAAGCCGATCTTCGCTCACAGCCAGGGTCTGTATCCCTCGGGCTTGGTGACCTCGACCTACATGCTGGGCTCGGCGGCCAGCGAGTTCTGGATGCAGCCGGGCAGCGCCCTGCAGGCGACGGGCGCGTCCAGCGAGGAAATGTTCTTCAAGCGCTTCTTCGACAAGTACGGCGTCAAGGCCGACTATGAGCAGCGCTATGAATACAAGAACGCCGTCAATCCCTACCTCTACAGCGACTATACGCCGGCCCACCGGGAATCGACGCTGTCGTGGATGGGCTCGGTCTACAACACGGCCCTGACGACGGCCGCCCAGGACCGCAAGATCGACCCGGCCGCCCTGATCAAGACCATCGAGGCCGGCCCTTACAGCGCCGAGGACGCCAAGGCCAAGGGGCTGATCGACCGCGTCGGACAGGTCAAGGACGTGCAGGACGCGATGCTGGCCAGAGCCGGCAAGGGCGCCAAGCTGCTGGACTTCGACGACTACGTCTCGCGGGCCAAGCGGGCGCCGGCCAGGACCGGCCCGACCATCGCGGTCGTTCAGGCCGAGGGCGCGATCATGACGGGCAGCGGCGACGGCGGCTCGCCGTTCGGCGCCGACAGCACGATCTATTCCGACCAGGTGGCCAAGGCGCTGTACGACGCCATCGAGGACAAGGACGTCAAGGCGATCGTCTTCCGCGTCTCCTCGCCGGGTGGTTCGGACACGGCCTCGGAACAGATCCTGGCGGCGGTGAAGGCCGCCCGGAAGGCCAACAAGCCCGTCGTGGTCAGCATGGGGACCTACGCGGCCTCGGGCGGCTACTGGATCAGTTCCGGCGCCTCGGCGATCGTCGCCCAGCCCACCACCCTGACCGGCTCGATCGGCGTGTTCGGCGGCAAGTTCGCCTTGGGCGAGGCCCTGGCGCGGTTCGGCGTCGACACCCGCCAGGTGCATGTCGGCTCGGACTATTCGGGCGCGTTCGGCACGGGCCAGGGCTTTACCCCCGACCAGCGGGCCAAGTTCGCCGGCTGGATGGACCGCATCTACGCCGGCTTCATCCAGCGCGTCGCGGAAGGCCGCAAGCTGCCGCCGGAGCGGGTACGCGAGATCGCCAAGGGCCGGGTCTGGACCGGCGCCCAGGCCAAGCAACTGGGCCTGGTCGACGAGCTGGGCGGCTTCTACGAGGCCGTCGAGAAGGCCAAGAGCCTGGCCGGCATCAAGGGCGAGGTGAAGCTCAAGAAGGTCGGCGCGTCCAACTCGCCGTTCGAGGCGCTGGAGAAGGTGCTCGGCGTCAGCGAAGCTTCGATGCGCACCCTGGCGGCCTCGGCCTGGCTGCTGGGCGATCCGCGCTCGCAATCGATCCTGGACGAGATGGCCAAGGCCCGCCTGCGCTCGACGCCCGGCGGGGCGTCCGTGCTGGCCGATACGCCGGTGCGGTAGGCGCAGCGACGGCGAGGACCAAGAGGGGCCGTCCGGGCGACCGGGCGGCCCTTTTTCATTCACGCAAAGCGGCAAAGCGGCCTGGCGCGGCGGGGCGAACCTCCAAAGCAGCCGGCCGTCCCTCGCCCGCCCTGACAAGCCTACGGGCTTTGTAACGCCCGCGGGACGAGATGCAGGTCGCTCGCCTCCCGAGGCGGCGCTGTGGACGTTCTATGCAGAAGCTGTGCGCCGGCAAAATCGCGCCGCTTTCCCTCGGGTTCCCATCTCAGAGCCCGCGCTCACCCCGCGAGAACCACCGCTTCCTGCCGCCATTTGCAGACCGCTCGGCTAGCGATGCCCGTCTGCGCGAAGCGCAAAGAAAAAGGGCCGCCCCGAGGGGCGGCCCTTCCCGAACTTCCCGAAAGAACTCCGGTTTTAGAAGGCGTACTTCAGGCCGAAGCGCACGGTGCGCGGCGCCTGATAGGTACGCGGCATGCCGTAGAACGGAGCCTTCACGCCCTTGACGCCGCCCGACGAGGTACGGACTTCGCCTTGCTCGACCACGCGGGTGACCGCGCTGCCATCGAACAGGTTGAAGACGTCCAGGGTGGCCGTCAGGTTGCCGCGGGTTTCGGATTCCATGATCTTGTAGGCCAAGCTCAGGTCCATTTGATAGGTCCAGTCGGTGTGACCGACCGAGCCGCGCGGCGTCAAGACGCTGTTGTACGACTGGTTGTTGGTGATGCCCAAGGCGACCAGCTGAGGGTTCAGCGAGCCGGCGGTGCCCTTGGCCGTGCCGTTCGGGCAGTACCAAGCCGACGGCGTACCGGAGTCCGGCGCCAGCGGGTCGATGCTCTGCGGCAGGTAACCGATACAGCCGTACGGGCGACCCGATTGGACCGTCACGTTCGAGCCGATCAGCAGACGCTCGGTCGGCGACCAGGTGCCGAAAGCCTTGAAGGTGTGCTTACGACCGTTCGGCAGGTCACCGTAGGAGCCCACGGTGTTGGCGTAGTGGTCGAAGTCTTGCGTGATCGAGGTATCGGTCTGGCCGACGTCCGACTTCACGGCGCCTTCGTAGTTACCGCGCGACTTGGCGTAGACGTACGAACCTTGCAGGCCCCACTTGCCATCGAACGGACGCTCGAAGGTGAACTCGACCGCCTCGTACTTACGCTTCAGCTTCGGCAGGGCGAGGTCTTCGGCGGTCAGATTGATGGTCTGCGGGTTGTACAGCGGGTTCGGCGCACCAGCGCCATCGGTCCGCGAGTCGCCTTGCAGATCGATATAGACGGTCGCCTCGTTGCCCGGGTTGATCAGGACGTACGGGAAGATGCCCGAGAAGCCCGAGGGGTTCGAGGTCGGCGTGTCGCCGGCCGCGGTGACGCAAGTCGCATTGTTGGTGCGGGTGCAGTAACGCGCGACGGCGTCGCCGATGGCGGTGTCTTCGATCGCCCGCTTCAGGTTGCGGTTGATGTAGCGGACGCCGGCCTTCCAGTCCGAGAAGATGCCTTCGCGGAACCTGTGCTCATAGCCCAGCACGAACTCGCGCTCGTACATCGGCTTCAGGTCACGCTCGATGACCGAACGCGGGTCCGGAGCGCCGGGCGGGCTGAAGTAATCCGTGGCGCCGATTTGCGCACCCATGGTCGGGTAAGCGCCGTTCAGCGTCAGGGAACCGCACGACGCGTCGGTCAGACAGACCGCCGAACGGGTCGTTTGGAAGTACTGGTCGGTGTAGATTTCACCCGACGAAGCGCGGATCGAGGTGTTCAGAGCGATCGGCAGATAGTAGTCGCCGAACGAACCGTAGACCTTGTCGTCGCCGTTGCCGAAGGGGTCCCAGTTGAAGCCGAGACGCGGCGCGTATTGGTTGTCGATGTTGATGTACGACTTACCGTCGACGTTCTTGTAGTCGTAGATGTCCGCGCGAACGCCCAGCTGCAGGCTGAAGTTCGGGGTCAGTTGCCACGAGTCCTGGACGTACCAAGCCGACTGCTCGGCTTCGAAGTCACCGATGTTGGCGAACGTCAGCTTTTCCACGCAGCCGAAGGCGCCGGCGCCGACGGGGCAGTCCGCTTGGGCGTAGGCGTAGTACAGAGCACCGCCCGAATAGGCGCTGACCGCCGTCGAAAGCAGGTCTTCGCGGTCGTAACCGACCTTCAGGTGGTGGTCGCCCAGAGCCTTGAAGTAGAAGTCGCCATCGACGCGATAGGTCTTGCGCGAGTCCTTGCCTTCCAGGTTGAACGGACCGCCCTGACGGCCGCTCGTGGCGTTACCGCCGCCCAGCGCGCCGTAGTCCAGGATGCCCGGCTGTTCGACGTTCGGACCGTAGTCCTTGTAGTCGCTTTCGATCTTGCCATACAGGGCCGACAGGGTGAACCAGTCGGTGAACACGCCCGTGTACTTGTAGATCTGGTTGAGGCCGCCCGAATTCTGCCAGTAACGGTTCAGCGCACCCGTGGACTTGCCAGTGGCGCGGCTGAAGTTCAGCGGCGCGTAGTCGGTCGTGGCGCTGTCCGAGAAGATCGTCGCTTCAACGCGGTGGTTCTCGTTCAGCACGAAGTCGAACTTACCGAACCAGCGCGGATCGTTGTACTTGGTGTTGGTCTGGGTGCCGTTAGCCGTCGTCGGGTTGGCGTAGCTCACCGGACCTTTGGTCGACGTATAGCGGGCGTTGTACAGCAGGAAGGCGAAGACGTGGTCTTCGATGATCGGACCGCTGGCCCAGATCGTCTGCTCGTTGGTGTCGGCCTTGGAGTACTGGTTGTAGACCTGCTGGCCGACCGAGTTGTTGCCGCCCGGAGCGTAGGTCGTGCCGCGCTTGCCGCGCAGGCTGTTCGGGGTCCACTGGGTGCTGGCGCCGAAGTGGAAGTCGTTCGAGCCCGAACGGGTCACGATGTTGACCACGCCGCCGGTGCCGCGACCGAATTCGGCTTGATAGCCGCCGGTCTTGACGTCGACGCTCTGGATGGCTTCGAACGGCAGGTCCGAATAGCCCAGGAAGGTGCGCTGATCGGTGACGTTCAGACCGTTGATGTAATAGACGCTTTCAGCGGCCGAAGTGCCCGAGACGGTCACGGCCGACTGGTTGCGGCGAACGCCGTTGGCGGCGATCGTGGCGTCGGCGGTGCCCGTGCCCGGCGAGAGCAGGACAGCCGAGTTGATCGTGCGGCCGAGCGGAACGCGGCTGGCGACGTCCTGAACATCGACCACCAGGCCGGTGTCGGTGCGCGAGAAGTCTTGGGTCGCACGGGTCGCCGAGATGACGATCTCGCTGACCGTGCCGATGGTCTGCAGGGTGAACACGAAGTTGTTCGAACCGCCGGCGGTGATCGCCACAACCTGGTTCGAAGCGGTCTCGAAGCCCGGGGCCGAGATGCTGGCGGTGTAACGACCGGCTTGCAGGGCGGGCGCGAAGAACGAGCCGTCCGAACCGGTGGTCAGGGTGCGGGTCGTGCCCTGCGCCGAGGTGACAGTGACGGTCGCGCCGGCGATCGAAGCGCCGTCGGCGCCGACAACCTTACCGGCGATGTTGCCGCTGGTGTAGTCCTGGGCCGAGGCCAGGGTCGGCACCGCCGTGGCGATCGCGGTGACGGCCAGCGGCGCGGCGACGGTCGCCAAGCCGGCAAGAAGCGTCGACGTCAGAAGACGCGCGCGAACGCTGCCCTTCGTGGAATTCATAGTCATAATATCCCCTCTGACATGGCGAAGCATCCCGACCGCCCGCACACACCCGTTTTCGGGGGCGTTACGTTCGGCCTGTCTGGATTTTTGCCCCAACTCCACCACGAGAACTTAGGTGTCCCGGAAAACATTTCCCCGGTTGGGGTGACGTTAGGAGGCGCGCCGCGCGCCGGTCAATTGCCATTACCAATCCGTAATCACATCGCCCGGGGCTGTCGCATTATCGCAACACGATCGCCGCATTTCTGACGAACGCCGCTCAGATTTTCCACAAACCGCCGAATAACACGGGTCTCAACCCCCGTATCTCCTTGGGCTGACAGGCAAATTCCACCCGAGCCCGCGACGGCGCGCGACCGGAAGCCGCACGGTCGCGAGGAGGGCTGAAATCCACCCCCTTTGGGTTGACATCCGAAAAATCAGCCCGTGAAACGGCGCAGTTAGCGATACCACATGCCGACCACTGACGATTGGCGAGAAATTCTTGCCATGTATCGCCCAAATTTCGGACAGATTCCGCGCCCGCCGACCGTTGCATGGGCGCCCTGACGTCGTGATGATGAGCGCGCGCCTTCGCGGCGCCGCCTCATCCTGATTGCCACGAGTGAAGAGCCATGACTGCGTTCCGACGTGTAACCGACTCGCTTTCGGTCAGCCCCCAGATCGCGATCGACGACCTGGGCCGCGCGGCGAGCGAGGGCTTCGTCCTGGTGATCAACAATCGTCCCGACGACGAGGAGCCCGGCCAGCCCTCCAGCGCCCAGGTCGAGGCCGCCGCTCGGGCGGCGGGCCTGGACTATGTGCATATTCCGGTGCGCGGAGGGCCGACCTTCGACCAGGTCGAGGCCGTGCGCCGCGCCGTCGAAGGGGCCGAGGGGCCCGTCCTGGCGTTCTGCCGCTCGGGCACCCGTTCGATCGTCACCTGGTCGCTCGGCCAAGCCGCCTCGGGCGCAGCGGAACGCGACGAACTGGTGCGTCTGGGCGCGAACGCCGGCTACGACCTCTCGGGCGTGCTCGGCGGCTAGGAGGCCTTATCTAACGACTCAGGGCGACCCGGGCAGCCATCGCCGCGGGCTCGGGCTCGCAGCTGGCCAGAACGAACTGAGCCGCGATGAGACACAGGATGGCGAACGCCGCGCGCTGGAGCCGTTTTGAAACAAAAATCGCTGCGTCGGCGGCCATGACGGGTACTCCTGGAAGGCTACAGGCCGCTCACCGCAAGACCGGCGCCGCCGCGCACCCCGAAAGGCCGAAATCGACATGATCCCCTTCGTCCGCGAGATCGAGTTCGAGTACGGCCGCTGCGACCAGGTCTCGCCGCTGATCCGACGGGTGGTCGCCGACAATCCCGGGCCCTTCACCTATGTCGGCACGGGGACCTACATCGTCGGGCGCGGGACGGTGGCGGTGATCGATCCGGGTCCGGACCTGGACGGTCACCTCCAGGCGCTGATGGCGGCGCTGGAGGGCGAGACGGTCAGCCATATCCTGGTGACGCACCACCACAGCGACCACTCTCCCCTCGCCCGCCCGCTGCAGAAGGCGAAGGGGGCGACCATCTTCGGCCGCCGCGCGCCGCATCTTGGCGAGATCGCTCCGGGCTTGGCCCTAGAGGCCGGCGAGGACGAGGGCTTCCGTCCCGATGTCGAGATCGCCGACGGCGACGTGTTCGATGGTCCGGGCTGGACCCTGCGCGCGGTGACCACGCCGGGCCACACCTCCAATCACGTCTGCTTCGCCTTCGACCAGGAGAACGCCCTGTTTTCGGGCGACCACGTCATGGGCTGGTCGACCACGGTGATCACCCCGCCCGACGGCGACATGGGCGACTATTTCGCCAGCCTGGAGAAGGTGGCGGCGATGGGGTTCCAGACCCTTTGGCCCACCCACGGCTCGCCGGTCCGCGACGTCGCGCCGTTCCTGCGGGCCTACGCCGATCATCGCCGGGCGCGCGAGGCCCAGGTGTTGACGGCGCTGGCGGGCGGCCCGACCACGATCAAGGCCATGGTCCCGACGCTCTACGCAGCCGTCGATCCCCGCCTGCACCCGGCGGCGGCGATGTCGGTGCTGGCGCACATGCTGCTGCTGATGAAGGACGGGCGGGTGTCGTGCGACGGCGAGCCAGGGCTGGACAGCCTGTACCGGCTGGCTTGATCGAGAGCGGTCTCGATCCCAAACGCGCCTTTTATCTATCCGTCATTCCGGGCCTTGTGCCCGGAACCCCTGGTTCAGCTTGCACGCGAAGCGCCTTGGCGCGCCTGCGCGCCACTCATCCGCACGTGCGGCGGATAGAGGGGTTCCGGGCACAAGGCCCGGAATGACGATTGAAAAATGGAGGGGCGGAGATCAAAGAATCGGCCCTGAAGCCCCCTACCCCTTCACCACCGCCAGCAGGTCTCCCACGCGACGGCAGTTGCGGCCCATGTCGCCGCCGGCTTCGCGGCCGATGGCGCGCATGTCGACGCGGGCGCCCGAGGCGTCGGGGCGGACCCGGACCACCAGGTCGTCCTTCAGCCCGTACCAGAAGCTCTGGCCTGTGGCTTCGAGTCGTCCATCCATCGGATCGTCGGTGACGATGGTCAGGCCGGCGGCCTGGACAGCGGCCTTGACCGACTCGTAGGCGTCGGTGGGCGAGCGGGTCAGCACCAGCGGCCGCGCGGCCGGACAGGTCTCGGCGTTGACCTCAGCCACGCGGCGGCCGGCATAGGCCTGCGAGCCGACGGGCAGGCTGGGATCGGCCTCGACGGTCTGGGCCTCGCCGCCTCGCGCCGCCAGGGCCGCGTCCGACAGCATCAACGGCGTCTTCCAATCGGTGGAGACCTCGTGCACCGGCGGCGCGCGGCCGCCCATGGCGTTGGCCGCGACCATGGTCGCCAGGGTGGCGACGGTGATCACCAGGGCCAGCAGGGCCTTCTTCCAGTGCCGCGAGAAGCCCGCGAAAAGGGCCAGGATCAAACCCAGCACGCCGGTGGCGACGCCCAGCATGGCGGCCTTGGGCGCCCAGTCGAGGCTCATCTGGTCATAGCCGAGCGCCAGCGGGATCGCCCCCGTCTTTACGCCCAGCGCGCCGGCGCCGACCAGCAGGGCCGGCGCCAGGGCGACCAGCACCGCGAGATTCAGCACGGTGGAGACGAGGCCGCCCTTGGGCTTGTCCTGCGCCGCCGCCTTGGCCCTCTTGGCCTTCTTGCCTTTGCGGGCGGGAACCACCGGCATGGCCAGGGGCGCCTCATCGGCGACGAACACCGGCTCGGCGTGGAAAGCCTCCTCGGGCACCGGCGTCATCCCCGCGGCGGCGGGCAAGGGGCCGAGCGGGAAATGCTCTTCCTGGCCGCGCGGCTGGAAGGCCAGCTCGGCCTCGGGCCCCGGCGGCGACGCGGGCGGCGCCTTGGGCGGAGGCGCGGCGACCGGCTCGGCGTGCGCCAGGGCCTCGACCACCTGCGGCTCGGGCAGCGGAGGCGGCTCCGAAAGCGGCTCCTCCGGCTCGGGCGCGTAGATCCGCGCGGCCTGGGCGCCGTCGGCGGCGGCCAGGGTCGGAGCCGGCGGCTCGGACTTGGGCTCCTCGGCCGCCACGGCGGCCACGCCCGGCAGCACGTAGTCCTTCATGCGCTGGCGGATCAGCTTCTTGTCGATCTTGCCGGTCGCGCCCAGGGGGATCTCGTCGACGAAGATCACGTCGTCGGGCATCCACCACTTGGCGATCTTGCCCTGCAGGAACTCCAGGAACTCTTCCTTGGTCGCGGTCTCGCCGTCCTTCAGCTTGACCAGCAAGACCGGGCGCTCGTCCCACTTGGGGTGCGCCACGCCGATCACCGCCGTCATCGCCGCCTTGGGATGGCCCAGGGCGATGTTCTCGATATCGATCGTGCTGATCCACTCGCCGCCCGACTTGACCACGTCCTTGGCGCGGTCGGTGATCTGCATGAAGCCGTGATCGTCGATGGTGGCCACGTCGCCGGTGTCGAAGAAGCCTTCATCGTCCAGGATATTGCCGCCGGCGCCCCGGAAGTACTCGGCGGCGATGATCGGGCCGCGGATCTTCAGGTTGCCGAAGCTCTTGCCGTCGTGGGGCAGGCGCTGGCCCGCGTCGTCGGTCAGCTTCAGCTCCACGCCCAGCGGCGGCCGGCCCTGCTTGAGGCGGTAGGGCATCTGCTGGTCGTAGGGCAGCTTTTCCAGCTCGTCGGTCATCACCGACAGGGTGCCGACCGGCGAGGTCTCGGTCATGCCCCAGGCGTGGACCACCTCGACGTCGTAGTCCTCCTGGAAGGCGCGGATGATCACCTCGGGACAGGCCGCCCCGCCGATCACCACCTTCTTCAGGTTCGGCAGCTTGGCGCCGGTCTCCTTCAGGTGCTGCAGCAGCATCTGCCAGACCGTCGGCACGGCGGCCGAGAAGGTGACGCCCTCGGTGTCGAGCAACTCGTAGATCGAGGCCCCGTCCATCTTGGCGCCCGGCATGACCATCTTTGCGCCGGTCCCGGGGGCCGAGAACGCCACGCCCCAGGCGTTGGCGTGGAACATCGGCACCACCGGCAGGATCACGTCCTTCTGCGACAGGCCCATCACGTCGGGTTGCAGGGTGATCAGGGTGTGGAGGAAGTTCGAACGGTGCGAATACATCACCCCCTTGGGGTCGCCCGTCGTGCCCGAGGTGTAGCAAAGGCCGGCGGCCGTTCCCTCGTCGAACCCGCCCCAGGCGCACGTGGCCGAGTGCTCGGCCACCAGCTCCTCGTAGCAGAGCAGGCCCTTGAAGTTCGGAGCCTCGCCGGCCGGCTTGAAGTCGGCGGGCATGTGGGCGCGGTCGGTGAACAGCACCACGTGCTCGACCGCGGGCAGGTGCTGCAGGATGCCGGCGATGATCGGCAGGAAGGTCAGGTCGACGAAGATCGCGCGGTCGCCGGCGTGGTTGGCGATCCAGGCGAT
>Ga0102591_1000660_pt1 | contig 60788 bp, 55 predicted proteins | sample AraplaCol_mCL_r2_2_FD_76860 | JGI IMG/M metagenome (GOLD analysis project Ga0102591, IMG submission 76860) | Arabidopsis root microbial communities from North Carolina, USA - plate scrape MF_Col_mCL_r2 (SPADES assembly) (version 2) | ecosystem: Host-associated > Plants > Roots > Endosphere... | reverse complement strand
GTTTCTGCCAGGAAGCCTGTCCGGTTGATGCCATCGTCGAGGGCCCGAACTTCGAGTTCGCCACCGAGACGCGCGAAGAGCTTTACTACGACAAGGACAAGCTCCTCGCCAACGGCGACCGTTGGGAGCGCGAAATCGCCCGCAACATCGCAATGGACTCGCCCTATCGCTGAGGCCAGAGCGTCGCGCCGCCCCGGGGAGGGCGGTGCATGTGACATAGGTTTGGGCAACGGCCGGACGCGTGTCCGGCTTTGCCTGTGGAGTGGGGCCTGAAGCGCCTCACGCCGTGCAAGACGAAGAAGGCACCGATCATGGGTCTGCAGGTTCTTTTTTTCTATCTCTTTGCCTTCATCGCGGTGGCGTCGGCATTTATGGTCATTGCGGCCAGGAACCCGGTTTATTCGGTTCTGTTCCTGATCCTGACCTTCTTTAACTCGGCAGGCCTGTTCCTGCTGACCGGCGCCGAATTCCTCGCGATGATCCTGCTGGTCGTCTATGTCGGTGCGGTCGCGGTGCTGTTCCTGTTCGTCGTCATGATGCTCGACATCGACTTCGCGGAATTGCGGGCGGGCGTGCTCGAATACGCGCCGATCGGCGCGCTGATCGGCCTGATCCTGGCTGCCGAGCTTATCATCGTGGTCGGCGGCGCAACGTTCTCGCCTGAGATCGCCAAGGCGATTTCGATGCCGATCCCGGCCGTCACCGAGCGGACGAACACGGCAGCCCTCGGCGACGTGCTCTATACCCACTACGTCTACTTCTTCCAGATCGCCGGCCTTGTGCTGCTCGTCGCCATGATCGGCGCCATCGTGCTGACCCTGCGCCACCGCGAAAACATCAAGCGCCAGAATATCCCGCAGCAGGTTGCCCGTACGCCCGAGACCGCCGTCGAAGTGGTCACGGTCAAGCCGGGCCAGGGCATCTAAGTCGGACGCGAGATCGAGGAACATAAAATGGAAATCGGAATCTCCCACTATCTCACCGTCAGCGCCATCCTGTTCACGCTGGGCGTCTTCGGCATCTTCCTGAACCGGAAGAACGTCATCGTTATCCTGATGTCGGTCGAACTCATTCTTCTCGCGGTCAACATCAACATGGTCGCCTTCTCGGCGTTCCTGAATGACATCACTGGCCAGGTCTTTGCCCTGTTCATCCTGACCGTCGCGGCTGCGGAAGCGGCTATCGGACTTGCAATTCTCGTCGTCTTCTACCGCAACCGCGGCTCGATCGCTGTTGAAGACGTCAACATGATGAAGGGCTGATTGGGCTATGGATACCATCATCAAGGCTATCGTCTTCCTGCCTTTGATCGGCTTTCTGATCGCCGGCCTCTTCGGTAGTTCGATCGGCGCCAAGGCATCGGAATATGTCACCAGCGGTCTGATGATCATCGCCGCTGCGCTCTCCTGGTACGTCTTCTTCGACGTCGCCATGGGCCACCAGGAAATGATCAAGGTTTCGGTGCTGCGCTGGATCCAGTCAGGCACCTTCGATGTCGAATGGGCGTTCCGCGTCGATACGCTGACCTCGGTCATGTTCGTGGTCGTCAACACGGTGTCGACCCTCGTGCATGTCTATTCGATCGGCTACATGCACCACGATCCGCATCGTCCGCGCTTCTTTGCCTATCTGTCGCTCTTCACCTTCGCGATGTTGATGCTCATCACGTCGGACAACCTGGTGCAGATGTTCTTCGGCTGGGAAGGCGTGGGTCTTGCGTCCTACCTGCTCATCGGCTTCTGGTACAAGAAGCCGTCGGCCAACGCTGCTGCGATGAAGGCCTTCATCGTCAACCGCGTCGGTGACTTCGGGTTCGCGCTCGGTATCTTCCTGGTCTTCGTGCTGTTCGGCTCGGTCAACCTGGAAACGATCTTCGCTGCCGCCAAGACCTATCTGCCGGCCGAAGGTGCGGGAGCAGGGGAGGCCGTCGTCACCCTGTTCGGCATGCACCTCGACAAGGCTGACGCCATCACCGCCGCATCCCTGCTGCTCTTCATGGGCGCGATGGGCAAGTCGGCGCAGTTCCTGCTGCACACCTGGCTTCCGGACGCCATGGAAGGCCCGACCCCGGTTTCGGCTCTTATTCATGCCGCAACCATGGTTACCGCCGGCGTCTTCCTCGTCGCCCGCATGTCGCCGGTGTTCGAGCTGTCGCCGGATGCGCTGACCGTCGTCACCATCATCGGCGCGATCACCGCCTTCTTCGCGGCGACCGTCGGCCTCGTCCAGAACGACATCAAGCGCGTCATCGCCTATTCGACCTGCTCGCAGCTCGGCTACATGTTCGTGGCCCTCGGCGTCGGTGCCTATGGCGCGGCGATCTTCCACCTGTTTACGCACGCCTTCTTCAAGGCTCTGCTGTTCTTGGGTGCCGGTTCGGTCATCCACGCCGTCGATGGCGAGCAGGACATGCGTTACATGGGCGGTCTCCGGAAGCACATTCCGGTTACCTACTGGATGATGTTCATCGGCACGATCGCACTGACCGGCGTCGGCATCCCTGGCACGATCATCGGTACCGCAGGCTTCTTCTCGAAGGACGCGATCATCGAGTCCGCCTATGCCGCCCACAGCTCGGTTTCCGGTTTCGCCTATGCGCTGCTCGTTGTCGCGGCACTCTTCACCAGCTTCTATTCGTGGCGCCTGACCTTCATGACCTTCCATGGCAAGCCGCGCGCTTCCTCGGATGTCATGCATCACGTGCATGAATCGCCGCAGGTCATGCTGGTGCCGCTCTATATCCTTGGCGTCGGTGCGCTGGTCGCCGGCTTCATCTTCCACGATCACTTCTTCGGCGAAGGCTATGCCGAATTCTGGAAGGGTGCGCTGTTCACCTCGGCGGAAAACGAAATCCTGCATGAGTACCACCACGTGCCGAAGTGGGTTAAGTGGAGCCCGTTTGTCGCCATGGCGCTTGGCCTCTTCACGGCCTGGTACATGTATATCCGCCGGCCGGAACTGCCGAAGTATCTGGCAGAGCAGCACCGTGGCCTCTACCAGTTCCTGCTCAATAAGTGGTACTTCGACGAGCTCTATGACTTCCTGTTCGTACGCTCGGCCAAGTGGCTCGGCACCTTCCTGTGGAAGGAAGGCGACGGTCGCGTGATCGACGGCTACGGCCCGAACGGCATTGCCGCACGTGTGCTCAACGTCACTGACCGCGTTGTCCGCCTGCAGACTGGTTACCTCTATCACTACGCGTTTGCGATGCTGATCGGCATTGCCGCGCTTGTTACTTGGATGATGTTCAGGAGTTCCTTCTGATGACCGATTGGCCCGTACTTTCCGCGGTCACCTTCATGCCGCTCGTCGGCGTCCTGCTTCTCTTGCTCACAAGGGAAGACAGCGCCTACGGCCGCCGGAATATCCTGAACGTTTCGCTGCTGACGACGATCTTCACCTTCGCCGTGTCGGTCTACATCTGGTACCAGTTCGATTCCTCGAACCCGGGCTTCCAGATGATCGAGAAGCACGAGTGGCTCGGCACCGGCATTTCCTACCATCTCGGTGTCGATGGTATCTCGATGCTGTTCGTGGTGCTCTCGGCCTTCCTCATGCCGTTCTGCGTACTGGCGAGCTGGCTGTCGATCGAGAAGCGGCTGAAGGCCTACATGATCGCGTTCCTGGTCCTGGAAACGTTCATGATCGGCGTCTTCGTGTCGCTCGATATCGTGCTCTTCTACGTGTTCTTCGAAGCCGGTCTCATCCCGATGTTCCTCATCATCGGTGTCTGGGGCGGCAAGGACCGCGTTTACGCCAGCTACAAGTTCTTCCTCTATACGCTGCTCGGCTCAGTGCTGATGCTGCTCGCGATCATGGCGATGTACTGGCAGGCCGGTACGACCGACATCACGCAGCTACTGGCCTATAACTTCCCGCGCCAGATGCAGACTTGGCTGTGGCTCGCCTTCTTCGCCTCCTTTGCGGTGAAGATGCCGATGTGGCCGGTCCACACCTGGCTTCCCGACGCACACGTTCAGGCGCCGACGGCGGGCTCGGTCATTCTGGCCGGCGTCTTGCTAAAGCTCGGCGGTTACGGCTTCCTGCGCTTCTCGCTGCCGATGTTCCCGCTGGCCTCAGATTACTTCGCGCCGTTCGTCTTCACGCTTTCGGTCGTCGCCATCATCTACACCTCGCTGGTGGCGCTGATGCAGACCGATATCAAGAAGCTGATCGCCTATTCGTCCGTTGCGCACATGGGCTACGTGACGATGGGTATCTTTGCCGCCAACGTTCAGGGCGTGCAGGGTGCGATCTTCCAGATGCTGTCGCACGGCATTGTCTCCGGCGCGCTCTTCCTTTGCGTCGGCGTTGTCTACGACCGCCTGCACACCCGCGAAATCGCCGCCTATGGCGGCCTCGTAAACAACATGCCGAAGTACGCCGTCGCCTTCATGGTGTTCACCATGGCGAACGTCGGCCTGCCGGGCACGTCCAGCTTCGTCGGCGAAGTCCTGACCCTCGTCGGTGCCTTCCGTGCCAACACCTGGGTTGCGCTCTTTGCGACCTCGGGCGTGATCCTCTCGGCAGCGTACGCCCTCTGGCTTTATCGCCGGGTCGTCTTCGGTGCCCTGGAGAAGGAAAGCCTGAAGTCGTTGCTCGATCTTTCCGGTCGCGAAAAGGCCATCCTTTATCCGCTGGTGATCCTGACGATCTTCTTCGGCGTCTACCCGGCACCGATCTTCGATGCGACCGCGGCCTCCGTGGATCTGCTCGTCAACAACTACTCCGCAGCCCTGCAGGCAGCGCAAAACGTTGCGCTTTCGGTGCAATGACCACAGGACGTGATTGGACATGACTGCTGAAACCCTCCTTGCAAGCCTGCAACTCTCGATCCCCGAGCTGATCCTCGCGGTCGGCGCGATGGCGTTGCTGATGATTGGCGTGTTTTCCGGCGAGAAGTCGGCGTCGACGGTCACCGGTCTTGCGGTTGCCCTCCTGATCATCGCTGGCCTCTGGCTCGTGCTTAAGACCGGTGAAGGCGAAGCCTATGGCGGCGCCTTCCTGTCGGACCCCTTCGCCAAGTTCATGAAGGTTCTGGCCCTGATCGGCTCCATCACCGCCCTGGTGATGACGGTCGGCCATGCGCGCTCCGCCCAGATTGACCGTTTCGAGTTCCCGGTGCTTCTGGTGCTGGCAACGCTCGGCATGCTCTTGATGATCTCGGCCAACGACCTGATCTCGCTCTACCTGTCGCTGGAACTGCAGTCGCTGGCCCTTTATGTCGTCGCTGCCATCAACCGAGACAGCATCCGCTCGACGGAAGCCGGCCTGAAGTACTTCGTCCTCGGTGCGCTTTCTTCGGGCATGCTGCTTTACGGCATGTCGCTGATCTACGGCTTCACCGGCCACACCGGCTTTACCCAGATCGCGGCTGCGCTGACGGCTGAAGGCCGCTCGCTCGGCCTGATCTTCGGGCTGGTTTTCGTACTCGCCGGCCTAGCCTTCAAGATCTCGGCCGTGCCGTTCCACATGTGGACGCCTGACGTTTATGAAGGCGCGCCGACGCCGGTCACCGCCTTCTTCGCGGCGGCACCGAAGGTCGCCGCCATGGCGATCCTCGTTCGCATCGTCATCAACGCCTTCGAGCCTGTCGTTGCAGACTGGCAGCAGATCATCGTCTTCATCTCGATCGCATCGATGCTGCTCGGTGCCTTCGCGGCGATCGGCCAGAAGAACATCAAGCGCCTGATGGCCTATTCCTCGATCGGCCACATGGGCTACGCGCTGGTCGGCCTTGCTGCCGGCTCCATGGCTGGTGTTCGCGGCGTGCTGCTCTACATGCTCATCTACATGGTCATGACGCTTGGCACCTTCGCCTGCATCCTGGCGATGCGCCGCAAGGAAGGCGAAAACGTCGAGAACGTCGACGATCTCGCCGGTCTCTCGCAGACCAACCCCTTCATGGCGACGGTGCTGACCGTCCTGATGTTCTCGCTCGCCGGCATCCCGCCGATGGCAGGCTTCTTCGGGAAGTACTTCGTCTTCATGGCGGCCATTGAAGCCCAGCTCTATGCGCTCGCCATCATCGGCGTTCTCGCATCCGTCGTCGGCGCCTACTACTACCTGCGCGTCATCAAGGTGATGTGGTTCGACGATGCCAAGGGCGAGTTCGCCCGCACCGCCGGCGAACTGCGGCTGGTGTTCGGTCTCTCGGGCCTGTTCGTTCTCGGATACGTGCTCATCGGCGGCCCGCTCGGAAACGCCGCTGAAGTCGCGGCGCGGACCTTCTTTTGATCGCCTTTGAAAGTGGCGGCCGGATCTCGCTCGACGATTTCCGGCACGTCGCTCTCGATGCGGTCGGGTCGACCAACAGTGAATGCCTGGCGCGTGCGCGCCAGGGTGACCCGGGCAATCTCTGGGTCACGGCCATCAGGCAGACCGGCGGGCGCGGACGTCGCGGCCGGGCATGGTTCTCCGAACCGGGCAATCTCTACGCTTCGCTTCTCCTCATCGAGCCGGCACCGGTCGAGTACCTGCACTCTTTGCCGCTTGCTGTCGCCGTCGCCGTTCACAGGGCGATCCGCCAGGTGATGCCGCCGGGTTCGGCGCCGGTGGAGATCAAGTGGCCGAACGACATCCTGATCGACGGCAAGAAGACCTGCGGTATCCTGCTTGAAGGCGAAAGCCTCCCGGACGGGCGCCGGGCGCTGGTCATCGGTTGCGGCATCAACATCGCGGTCCAGCCGGATGAAGGGCTCTATCCCGTGACGTCGCTGGCCAACGAAGGTGCGTCGGTTTCGCCCGACGAACTGTTTGCTCGCCTGTTCCTGACGATGGCGGAGACCCTGCAGGTTTGGGATCGGGGCGCCGGTATCGCTACGACGATCGAACAATGGCGGGCGGCAGCCCGCGGCATCGGTGAAACGATAACCGTGAACCTGCCGGACCGGTCGCTTTCAGGGCGCTTTGCCGGTATTGATGAGGCCGGACGGCTGGTGCTCGACACCGGCAACGGCATGACGCAGGCGATTGCCGCCGGCGACGTATTTTTCGGATAAATTTGGAACAGGGGCGCAACACGACATGGCGCAAGAAGAAGAATTGGTGTTCTTGCCGCTCGGCGGCGTCGGCGAAATCGGCATGAATCTTGGCCTGTACGGCTACGGACGGCCGGGCAGCCGCCAGTGGATCATGGTCGATTGCGGTGTGACTTTCCCGGGGCCAGAGCTCCCGGGGGTCGACCTCGTGCTCCCCGATATCGGCTTTCTCGCCGAAGAGCGCCGCAATCTCAAGGCGATCATCATCACCCATGCGCACGAGGACCACTATGGCGGTCTGAACGACCTGTGGCCCGGTCTCAATGTGCCGGTCTATGCCTCGCCGTTCACGGCAGGCATGCTCGAAGCCAAGCGGGACTTCGAGAAGAGCCGGGGCGAGATCCCCATCACGATCTTCAAGCAGGGCGACCGTATCAATGTCGGCCCCTTCGAGATTGAGGCCGTCGGCGTCAACCACTCGATCCCCGAGCCAATGTCGCTGATCATTCGCACGCCGGTCGGCACCGTGGTTCATACCGGCGACTGGAAGATCGACCTTCACCCGTCGCTCGGACCGTTGACCGACGAGACACGCTTCCGCCAGATCGGCGATGAAGGTGTGCTTGCGCTCGTCTGCGATTCCACCAATGCGATGCGCGACGGCGTTTCGCCGTCGGAGCAGGAGGTTTCCGAAAGCCTGACGAAGATCATCGCCAACGCTGAGGGTCGGGTGGCGATCACGACGTTCTCCTCGAATGTCGGGCGCATCCGCTCGATCGCCGAAGCGGCGGAAGAGGCCGGCAGGGATGTGCTTCTGGTCGGCAGTTCGATGAAGCGGGTCGTCGCCGTCGCTACGGATCTTGGGCTGATGGAAGGCATCAAACCTTTCCTCGCCGAAGACGAGTTCGGCTACGTGCCGCGCGACAAGGTCGTGGTCATCCTGACTGGCAGCCAGGGCGAGCCGCGGGCAGCCCTTGCCAAGATCGCCCGTGACGAGATGCGAAATGTCGCCTTCTCGGCTGGCGACACGGTCGTGTTTTCCTCACGCACGATCCCGGGCAACGAAAAGGCGATCAACGACATCAAGAACGGCCTGGTGGAACAGGGCATCCACATCATTACCGACAGCGAGGCGCTGGTGCACGTATCCGGCCACCCGCGTCGCACCGAGCTGCAGCAGATGTACCAGTGGCTACGGCCGCAGATCCTCGTACCTGTTCATGGCGAGGCGGCGCATCTGACGGCGCATGGCGAACTGGGCCGGCAGTCCGGCATCGCCAGCGTTCCGCGTCTCAGGAACGGCGAAATGCTGCGTCTTGCGCCAGGTCCCGCCGAAGTGATCGACGAAGCGCCCCATGGCCGCATCTACAAGGACGGCAGCCTCATCGGCGATTTCGAGGAGATGGGCATCGGCGAACGCCGCAAGCTCTCCTTCGCCGGCCATGTCGCCGTCAACGTCGTTCTCGACAGCCGCTACGATTTCCTGGGCGACCCGGATATCGTCGCGATCGGCTTGCCGGAGTTCGACGACGAGGGCGAGGACATGGAGGACACGCTCTATGACGCCATTCTTGGCGCCGTCGAGAGCATTCCGCGGGCAAAGCGCAAGGATCTGGCAATGCTGCAGGAGGCGGTCCGCCGCGCCGTGCGCAGCACCGCCAACCAGATCTGGGGCAAGAAGCCGATCGTCACGGTGTTTGTCACCAAAGTCTGATTGGCCGGTCGCCCGTGACCATGTAAGCGGAACCGGACGTCAAAGCGGGAGATCGCAATGCTTGGAAGAGTGAACCACATCGCCATCGCAGTGCCGGATCTTCACTCCGCCGCCGAAAGCTATCGCTCGACGCTCGGCGCCTCCGTCACCGAGCCACAGGCTTTGCCCGAACACGGCGTCACCGTCGTGTTCGTCACGCTTGCAAACACCAAGGTCGAGCTGCTGGAGCCGCTCGGCGAGGGCTCACCGATTGCCGCTTTCCTGGCGAAGAACCCTTCGGGCGGGATGCATCACATCTGCTACGAGGTAGAGAACATCCTGTCGGCGCGCGACGCGTTGCGCGCCGCCGGAGCGCGAGTGTTGGGCGATGGCGAGCCGAAGATCGGCGCCCATGGCAAGCCGGTGCTCTTCCTGCATCCCAAGGATTTTCAGGGTACGCTGATCGAACTCGAAGAGGTGTGACAGTAGATCGCGCGATGCCGGTTTGTGCGATCGGGCGGTCAGCGCTATAAGGCGGACGGAATGTCGCGGAAGTCGCGGCGAAACGCGGGTTGCTCGCTGTCTTGCCGATCGCCTTCACCGGGAGCTTGAAATGCCGCTTTTTTCGACCTTTGCCATCTACTTCATCATCTGGTGGATCACGCTCTTTGCCGTGCTGCCCCTCGGCGTGCGCACTCAGGCTGAAGAAAACAGCGTCGTTCCGGGGAGTGTCGAGAGCGCCCCGGCGAAGTTCAACGCCAAGCGTGTCGTGCTTTTGACGACGGTGATTGCGGCCGTCATTCAACTTGCCTGGTATATCCTGTCCGTCAGGCTCGGCTACGGCATAGATTCCATTCCGCGTTTCTACCCAAAATTTGATTGATAAGTTCATCGCGGCCGCCGCGTGAGCCGGTCGCTCTCAATGCGACATGTTCTGTGCAATTTGATGGGCACATCTGTGCCTTGACGGAGCCTGCGCGCATGCCCGTGGGCAGAACCCGGGCAATTGCAGGATTGACCGCCGTGAAATTGACATAGTTCAATTTTGTAAGGTGCTTCGCGCGTCTGTCTCTTGCTGAAAAGCAAAAAAAAACAAGGCTAAAAGCCTTGTTTTTCAAGTTTCGCGTGATCTTTAATCCGTTTCCGGCGGCAGCGACGAAGCGCGCCTAAGATCTTATCCTCCCAAGACTTGACCGCGAAAGTCGGCAAGAATTTAGTCTTCATGCCTGTTTTGTGAGCCGAAACTAGCCCAAACATTGGGCTCTGTCATCCTGTTTTTTTGCATTTTTGCTACAGTCGGGTAAAATATTCCCATTGACAATTACTGTCGTAATCTTGTTACTAGCGTGCTCTTTTGACGCAGGAGCGGCGTCGAGTTCCCCCTGAAAATCCGTGGATGCTTTCTCTGTCCGTGACAACGGAGAGCAGGGTTTTCTTCCGCCGGCGAAGCAGCTATGAACGCAAGGCTCCTAAAGGTTCCTGCCGGCTTTGCCGGTGATGGAAAATGGAGAGCCCGACCCGAGAAGCAGCGGTCGCCTTTACCAATCAAAAGGTGAAGCCGGCATCTCGCTCAACGTCATTTCGCCCGAATCCGCCGATAGTGCGACGTTCATCAAGTTCTGGAACCCGTCATGCGCCTGTCCCGCTTTTTTATGCCCATCCTGAAGGAAAATCCCAAGGAAGCGGAAATCGTTTCCCACCGCCTCATGCTGCGCACGGGCATGGTCCGGCAGCAGTCTTCGGGCATCTATACCTGGCTGCCACTGGGCAAGCGGGTTCTCGACAAGGTCAACGCGGTCATCCGCGAGGAGCAGAACCGCTCCGGCGCGATCGAGCTTCTGATGCCGACCCTCCAGTCTGCCGAGTTGTGGCAGGAAAGCGGCCGCTACGACGCCTACGGCAAGGAAATGCTGCGCATCAAGGACCGGCAGGACCGGCCGATGCTCTACGGTCCGACGAACGAGGAAATGATCACGGACGTCTTCCGTTCCTACGTGAAGTCCTACCGCGACCTGCCGCTCAATCTCTACCACATCCAGCTGAAGTTCCGTGACGAGATCCGTCCGCGCTTCGGCACCATGCGCTCGCGCGAATTCCTGATGAAGGACGCCTATTCCTTCGATCTCGACCGGGAAGGGGCCGAACACGCCTATAACCGGATGTTTGCCGCTTACCTGCGTACCTTCGCACGCATGGGCCTTCGCGCCATTCCGATGCGCGCCGATACCGGCCCGATCGGCGGCAATCTCAGCCACGAATTCATCATTCTTGCCGATACCGGCGAGTCCGAAGTGTTCTGCCATAAGGATTTCCTCGGCTTCGACATTCCGGGCGAAGACACGAATTTCGATGACGTTGCCGGCCTGAAGACGATCTTCGACAAGTGGACCTCGCGTTATGCGGCGACGTCGGAAATGCACGACGAGGCAGCCTTCAACGCGGTTGCCGAGGGCGACCGACTGTCGGCCCGCGGCATCGAAGTCGGCCACATCTTCTATTTCGGCACCAAGTACTCCGAAGCCATGGGCGCCAAGGTTCTCGGCCCCGACGGCAAGGAGCATGCAGTGCACATGGGCTCCTATGGCATCGGTCCGACCCGTCTGGTGCCGGCGATCATCGAAGCCTCGCATGACGACAACGGCATCATCTGGCCGAAGTCGATCACGCCGTTCGATGGCGTCATCATCAACATGAAAGCGGGCGATGCCGCTTGCGACGGCGCCTGCGAGACGCTCTATTCCGAACTCGGCAAGGCTGGATTCGAGGCGCTGCTCGACGACAGGGACGACCGCGCCGGTGCGAAGTTCGCGACGGCTGATCTGATCGGCGTTCCGGTCCAGATCATCGTCGGACCGCGTTCGATCGCCAATGGCGAAGTCGAGGTCAAGGACCGCAAGACCGGCGAGCGCGAGACGATGACCGTCGAAGCGGCGATCAACAAGCTGATCGCAACGAAGTGACGAGGCGAGGGAAGGCAGGATGACCGCCGTGACTGAAAATCAGGTGCAGGCCGCAGAGCGGCCTGAAAAGTCCTCCAGCCGACCCTTTTCCGCCTTCGAGCGCATGGTGGCGTGGCGCTACCTGCGCTCCAGACGCAAGGAAGCCTTCATCTCTGTCATCGCCGGCTTCTCCTTCATCGGCATCATGCTCGGTGTGGCGACGCTGATCATCGTCATGGCGGTGATGAACGGCTTCCGCACCGAACTCATTTCCCGCATACTCGGCATTAACGGCCACATGATCGTCCAGCCGATCGATGGTCCGCTCAACAACTATCCGGAACTGGCGACTAAATTTTCGGGCGTCAAAGGCGTCACCATGGCGATCCCGATGGTCGAAGGCCAGGTTCTGGCGCAAGGGGTCGGTGACAGTTCGACCGGCGCGCTGGTGCGCGGCATCCGCGCCGACGACTTGAGCAAGATGAAGTCGGTTTCTGACCACATCCAGTCCGGCGATCTCGTCGGCTTTGCCTCCGGCTCTGGCGTGGCTATCGGTTCGCGCATGGCCGAGCAGCTTGGCATAACGGTCGGCGGAACGATTACGCTGACCTCGCCCAACGGCGACGTGACACCGCTCGGCATGAACCCGCGTGTGAAGGCCTATACCGTCTCGGCGATCTATGAGATCGGCATGTCGGAATATGATTCAACAATCATCTTCATGCCGCTTGAAGAGGCACAGCTGTTCTTTAACGCCGAGGGACTGGTCCAGTCGATCGAGATCTTCGTCGAACATCCAGATGTCGTTGAGGAGTTGCGCCAGCCGATCGAGGACGCGGCCGGACGGCAGATCTTCATCACCGACTGGCGCGACCGCAACAAGACCTTCTTCTCCGCGCTCCAGGTGGAGCGCAACGTGATGTTCATGATCCTGACGCTGATCGTGCTGGTCGCGGCACTCAACATCATCTCCGGCCTGATCATGCTGGTGAAGGACAAGGGCAGCGACATCGCGATCCTGCGGACCATGGGCGCGACCTCCGGCTCTGTCATGCGCATCTTCTTCATGACCGGGGCTGCAATCGGCGTTGCCGGAACGGTCGCGGGCGTGGCGCTCGGCGTCGTCGTCTGCCTCAACATCGAATCCATCCGACAGTTCTTCTCCTGGATCTCCGGAACGACGCTGTTTAGCCCAGAGCTTTATTTCCTCAGCCAGCTTCCGGCCGACATGAACGCAGACGAGACTGCACTCGTCATCGTCATGGCGCTGACCCTTTCCTTCCTCGCCACGATCTTTCCGGCCTGGCGTGCCTCGCGCCTCGATCCGGTGCAGGCCCTGCGTTACGAATGACAAGGACATCACCTCAATGAATGCGCGCGTGGCACTGCAGCTTTCCGGCGTCGAACGACACTATGGGGAAGGCGAGACGTTCCTTTCCATCCTCAAGGGTGCTGACTTCACGCTGAGAAGCGGCGAGACTGTGGCGCTGGTCGCGCCGTCAGGGACCGGAAAATCGACGCTGCTGCATGTGGCGGGTCTGCTGGAACGCCCCGATAGCGGCGAGGTGCTGGTCAACGGGGTGTCCTGCGGCGGGCTCAATGACGATCGGCGCACGGCGATCCGTCGCAACGAGATCGGATTCGTCTACCAGTTCCACCACCTGTTGCCTGAGTTCTCGGCGCTCGAAAACATCATGATGCCGCAGTTGATCGCCGGTCTGCCCAAGGCGGAAGCCGCGGAGCGGGCTGGGGCGTTGCTCGACTATATGCGCATCGGCCACCGCGCCGATCACCGCCCGGCGGAACTTTCCGGCGGCGAGCAGCAGCGCGTTGCGATTGCGCGCGCCGTTGCCAACGCGCCGCTCGTTCTCCTTGCCGACGAACCGACAGGCAATCTCGATCCGGAAACCGCCGGTTATGTCTTCGAGGCGCTGGAAGCGCTGGCACGGCAGTCGGGCCTCGCGGCATTGATCGCGACGCACAATCACGAGCTCGCCGGACTGATGGATCGGCGGGTGACGATCGAAGACGGCAAGGTCGTCGAGATGAAGTGAGTGTGCCGGAGGGCGGACGCGACGACCACTCGGACGCCGCCACGTCAGCCTGCCTTTCGCTGGCGCACGTGCAAGTTTCTCGACGTAAATCTAGACCGCCCTCGATGGTCGTCGAAGCGGTGATCGACAAGCTGGTCGCAACGAAGTGATGAGGCGAAGGAAGGCAGGATGACCGCCGTGACCGAAGATCGGGTGCAGGCCGCAGCGCAGCCTGAAAAGTCCTCCAGCCGACCCTTTTCCGCCTTCGAGCGCATGGTGGCGTGGCGCTACCTGCGCTCCAGGCGCAAGGAAGCCTTCATCTCTGTCATCGCCGGCTTCTCCTTCATCGGCATCATGCTCGGGGTGGCGACGCTGATCATCGTCATGGCGGTGATGAACGGCTTCCGCACCGAGCTCATCTCCCGCATTCTCGGCATCAACGGCCACATGATCGTCCAGCCGATCGACGGTCCGCTCAACAATTATCCGGAACTGGCGACCAAATTTTCGGGCGTCAAAGGCGTCACCATGGCGATCCCGATGGTCGAAGGCCAGGTTCTGGCGCAAGGGGTCGGTGACAGTTCGACCGGCGCGCTGGTGCGCGGCATCCGCGCCGACGACCTCAGCAAGATGAAGTCGGTTTCCGGCCACATCCAGTCCGGTGATCTCGTCGGCTTTGCCTCCGGCTCTGGCGTGGCGATCGGCTCGCGCATGGCCGGACAGCTTGGCATAACGGTCGGCGGTACCATCACGCTGACCTCGCCCAACGGCGACGTGACGCCGCTCGGCATGAACCCGCGTGTGAAAGCCTATACCGTCTCGGCAATCTACGAGATCGGGATGTCGGAGTATGACGCGACGATCATCTTCATGCCGCTTGAAGAAGCGCAGCTCTTCTTTAACGCCGAGGGACTGGTCCAGTCGATCGAGATCTTCGTCGAGCATCCTGATGTCGTTGAGGAGTTGCGCCAGCCGATCGAGGATGCGGCCGGACGTCAAATCTTCATCACCGACTGGCGCGACCGCAACAAGACTTTCTTCTCGACGCTCGAGGTCCAGAGCAACGTGATGTTCATGATCCTGTCGCTGATCGTGCTGGTCGCGGCACTCAACATCATCTCCGGCCTGATCATGTTGGTGAAGGACAAGGGCAGCGACATCGCAATCCTGCGGACCATGGGCGCGACCTCGGGCTCTGTCATGCGCATCTTCTTCATGACGGGGGCTGCAATCGGCGTCGCCGGAACGGTCGCGGGCGTGGCGCTCGGCGTCGTCGTCTGCCTCAACATCGAATCCATCCGGCAGTTCTTTTCCTGGATCTCGGGAACGACGATATTCAGCCCTGAGCTTTATTTCCTCAACCAGCTCCCGGCCGATATGAACGCAGACGAGACCGCACTCGTCGTCGTCATGGCGCTGACCCTTTCCTTCCTCGCCACGATCTTTCCGGCCTGGCGTGCCTCGCGCCTCGATCCGGTGCAAGCCTTGCGTTACGATTGACCCCACGCTGTGACTTGCAACGTCGTTTCTTGAATGAATGCGTGCGTCTGACACAGCGATTACCACCTTCGCCGGCCATCCGCGGCGTTTGGCGTCCAAAGCGCGCCGCGATCCTTCAGATTCGCGAACCGCTGCGCCCTCTTGCGTCACTTGCTGCGGGCCTTGCCCTCAACGCCTGATCAGACCGCCGCGATAGTCGAGCTCGTAGGCTTCCTCGCCGTCGACGAAGATGACCTCATGCCCGGAAAAATGTGCGGTGTCGCCGCGGCTGTTGTCGATGTAGTAGCCATGGGCGTGCCGGAACTCCGTGCCGCCGAGGAAATGCCGCTTGTCGCGGTACATCGCCTGAAGCGCCGCCCTGATGACGACGCCTGCCTTTTCACCGTTTATGAGGTCAGGACGGATGATCCGGCCGAAGTAGCTCATCGCCCAGTGCGGCTCGTCATTCTGCCACACGGTCTCCTGGCCTGCGAAATCGGTCCCGCCGAAATAGCTGTCGAGGTAGCGCCAGCTATCCCGCTCGTAGCCGATGTCGTGGGAACCCGGGCGTGACGACGGTCGCTGCCCGCCGCCGCCGACATAGGTTTTTGATTTGGCTTCAACGATAAATTCTCTGAGTGCTTCGAGCGCGGCCATGATTGTTCCTCATACGTTCGCGCCGGAGGATGTCGCGATCCGCTGAAGTTGTAAAGAACAAATAGAGAACAATCACCCAGTTATTACAGACCGCACGCCTTCTGCCCGCGATCGTCGCTCCAGTCCTTGAGAAGGATGAGCTCGCCTTTCGCGGTGATTGGCTTGTCGTTCGATTTGCCCTTGCCCGTCAGCACGTTGAGGTCGCACTGCGCGGTGTTGTCCGGATCGAGCGTATCGTAGGACGAGTAGGTGTAGCCCGCCACGACGAAGTCGAAGTTGCGATAGGCGACCGTCAACTTCTGTTCCCAGCGGTCGCGCCCGATGGCATCGTTCTGACTGGTGATGAGCAACGAGCCGCTCGGCAGCGCCTCGATCGACGGCGCTTGGCCGACGAGTTCAAACTGACCCCAGACCTTGTTCGGAATGGCCGACTTTAATGCCAGCGCGCCGTTGTCGCCGGTGAGGTAGAGATAGATGCCGTTGTCCTCGTCGCTGCCTTGGGCGGGTCGTACGATGAACGCGAGATCCTGGCTCCCGTCCTTGTTCCAGTCGCCGGTCGCCGCCGAGACGATGCGGGCGGGGTCTATCGTCTCTGCTGCGGAGACGGTGGTCGGAAGCAGGATCAGCAAGGGGAGAATCAGGCGTGCAAGCATGTCGGAGCGCTCCGCGTGGTCGTTCCTCTTGATATGCGGGCGCCGCGCTTTCCTCAAGCGGCTTCGTCATCAGTTGACCTGCATTCGGGCGCGATGTTAACCATCGTGAACAGAATGCCTGTGCACTGCTTGACGCGTGAACAAAAATGGAACAAAGTAAAAACATAACGGAAAAGGAGCCATGTTATGACTGATTTTGTTCGTGACCTCGCCGCCTTCGCGTCGATGAGCCTGTTCATCGCAAGCATCTCTTTCATTGCGCTCGGCCTCTGAAGGCGGGCGTCAACATCTTCTCTCAAGCACCTCCGCAAAGCGTCTCATCCCCGTTGAATAAGGGGACGACATGCCAGGGGAATCTGGACATGACGGGCGATAAACGGGATATCCTTCCGACTGGACAGGAATCAGGGTGCGACAATGGCAGACGACAGCAAGGCAGCATCGAGTGAGGCGCTCGGCACGGATCCGCAATTCGTGCATCTGCGCGTCCACTCTGCCTTCTCCTTGCTCGAAGGCGCTCTGCCGCTGAAGAAGGTCATCGGCAAGGCGGTCGCCGATAACCAGCCGGCGATCGGGATCGCCGACACCAACAATCTCTTCGCAGCCCTCGAATTCTCGCAGAAGGCAGCCGGTGACGGGCTGCAGCCGATCACCGGCTGCCAGCTGTCGATCGACATGGAGGACGAGACCGAGGGGGATCGGCGCGGCCACGGGCATCAGCTCGCCAAGCTGCCATCGATCGTGCTCATCGCCGCCACCGATGACGGCTATACGCGCCTCGTCGATCTCGTCAGCCGTGCCTATCTGAGCGGCGAGGGCAGCCAGGCGACGCGCATTACGCGCTCCTGGCTTGCCGAATGCGGCACCGAGGGCTTGATTGCGCTGACCGGCGCGTCCGGTGGCCCGGTGGATATCGCCATGAAGGCGGGCTCCACGGCGCTCGCCGAAGCGCGTCTCGAAGCCTTGCATGATCTCTTTGGCGATCGGCTCTATATCGAGCTGCAGCGCCACGGTGGCCATGACCGGCGGCACGAGAGCCGGATGATCGAGCTTGCCTACAAGTTCGATATTCCGCTTGTCGCCACCAACGAAGCCTTCTTCCCGTCGCCCTCCGACTATGAGGCGCATGACGCCCTGATGGCGGTAGCGCACAACGCCATGGTGTCGGACGACAGCCGGTTCCGCCTGACACCGGACCACTATCTGAAGAGCCGCAAAGAAATGGCGGCGCTGTTTGCCGATCTGCCCGAGGCACTGGAAAACACGATCGAGATCGCCCGGCGCTGCTCCTTCATGCTGAAGACCCGTGGGCCGATCCTGCCGCGCTTTACCGGCGCGACGGCGGATCCGGAGGAGGCCGAGCGCGCCGAGTCGGACGAACTGCGTCGCCAGGCGGAGGAGGGCCTCGAAGACCGTCTCGCGAGACTGGGTATGGCGCCCGGCTACACCCAAGAGGAATACCGCGAGCGCCTGGCCTTCGAATTGAGCGTCATCGAGCGCATGAAGTTCCCCGGCTACTTCCTGATCGTTGCCGACTTCATCAAATGGGCCAAGCAGCACGACATCCCCGTCGGGCCGGGTCGCGGCTCGGGCGCCGGCTCGCTCGTCGCCTATGCGCTGACGATCACCGACGTCGATCCGATGCGCTTCTCGCTGCTGTTCGAACGCTTCCTCAATCCCGAGCGCGTCTCGATGCCCGACTTCGACATCGACTTCTGCCAGGACCGGCGCGAAGAGGTGATCCGCTACGTGCAGCGCAAGTACGGTCGCGAACAGGTGGCGCAGATCATCACCTTCGGTTCGCTGCAGGCCCGTGCCGCCTTGCGAGACGTCGGTCGCGTGCTCGAAATGCCCTATGGTCAGGTCGACAAGATCTGCAAGCTGGTGCCCAACAACCCCGCCAACCCGACGCCGCTTTCCAAGGCGATCGAGGAGGAGCCGCGCCTGCAGGAAGAGGCCGAGAAGGAGCCGGTGGTCGCCCGCCTTCTCGATATCGCCCAGAAGATCGAAGGCCTTTACCGCCACGCCTCGACCCACGCCGCCGGTATCGTGATCGGCGACCGGCCGTTGTCGCAGCTGGTGCCGATGTATCGCGATCCGCGCTCCGACATGCCGGTCACCCAGTTCAACATGAAGTGGGTCGAGCAGGCCGGTCTCGTCAAGTTCGACTTCCTCGGCCTGAAGACGCTGACGGTGTTGAAGGTCGCGGTCGATTTCGTCAAGCAGCGCGGCATCGAGGTCGATCTCGCGAGCATCCCGCTCGATGATCTGAAGACCTACGAGATGCTGTCGCGCGGCGAAACGGTCGGCGTGTTCCAGGTGGAAAGTGCCGGCATGCGCAAGGCGCTGATCGGCATGCGGCCCGACTGCATCGAGGACATCATCGCACTCGTGGCGCTCTATCGCCCGGGCCCGATGGAGAACATCCCGGTCTATAACGCCCGTAAGCATGGCGAGGAAGAGGTCGAGTCGATCCATCCGAAGATCGACCACCTGCTCAAGGAAACGCAGGGCGTTATCGTTTACCAGGAGCAGGTGATGCAGATCGCCCAGGTGCTCTCTGGCTACTCGCTCGGCGAGGCCGATCTTCTGCGCCGCGCCATGGGTAAGAAGATCAAGGAGGAGATGGACAAGCAGCGCGCCCGTTTCGTCGATGGCGCCGTCAAGAACGAGGTGTCGAAGCCGCAGGCCGACCTCATTTTCGACCTGCTCGCCAAGTTCGCCAACTACGGCTTCAACAAGTCGCACGCGGCAGCCTACGCCATCGTGTCCTATCAGACCGCCTACATGAAGGCGCATTATCCGGTGGAGTTCCTGGCGGCGTCGATGACGCTCGACATGTCCAACACCGAAAAGGTCAACGACTTCCGCCAGGATGCCAAGCGTCTGGGCATCGAGGTGATCGCCCCGTCGGTACAGACCTCGTTCCGGCACTTCCAGACGGGCGAAAGCCGCATCTATTACTCGCTTGCGGCGATCAAGGGCGTCGGCGAATCAGCCGTCGAGCACATCGTTGAGGTTCGAGGCGACAAGGCCTTCGCAAGCCTCGAAGACTTCTGCCTCCGGATCGACCCCAAGCTGCTCAACCGTCGTGTCTTTGAAAGCCTGATTGCCGCCGGCGCCTTCGATTGCTTCGGCTACGACCGAGCGGAGCTGGTCGGCGGGCTCGATCGTATTCTCGGGTTTGCCCAGCGGGCTCAGGAAAACAAGACGAGCGGGCAGAGCGACATGTTCGGTGCAGGGGCGGCCACCGGGCCGGAGCGCATTGCGCTTCCGACCTACACGCCGTGGCTTGCCTCGGAAAAGCTGCACCGTGAGTTCCAGGTTCTGGGCTTCTATCTGTCTGCCCATCCGCTCGACACCTACAATGCGCTGCTCGCCAAGATGCGCGTGCAGACCTTCGGCGATTTCGCAGGCGCTGTGAAGAAGGGGGCGACGGCCGGAAGGCTCGCCGGAACCGTAACCTCGAAGCAGGAGCGCAAGACGCGCACCGGCAACAAGATGGGCATCATTGCCTTCTCGGATTCCTCCGGCCAGTTCGAGGCGGTACTGTTCTCCGAGATGCTGCACCAGTATCGAGACCTGCTGGAGCCCGGCAAGTCGCTGGTCATGACCGTGGCGGCGGAAGAGCGGCCGGAAGGCATCGGCCTGCGCATCCAGACGCTGCGTTCGCTCGAAGAAGAATCGCTGCAACTGCAGAAGGCGCTGCGCGTCTATGTGCGCGATTCCGGACCGCTGAAGTCGATCGCCTCGCACCTCAACACGAAGGGCGACGGGCTCGTCTCCTTCGTCGTCATTAAGGACAATGGCCAGCGCGAGATCGAGGTTGAACTGAACGAGAAGTTCCGGATTTCGCCGGAGATCGCTGCAGCATTGCGCTCGGCGCCGGGCGTCATCGACGTCGAACTGGTGTAATCCGAGGCGGGGCTCCGCTGAATTGCAGTGGAGCGGCGATTGAGCCGGCTTGGAACCTATCGACCCGCGGCGGGACGCTGGCCGGGTGCTTGTCTGCCGGTCTCGCAGATCAGTCGCCGGGACGTGTCCGAGTAATGGTGATGAAGTCGGTGCCCTGACCGGTCTCCAGACCGCTTTCCACATCGGCAATCGAGAGCGACGAGCCCTCGGCGAGCAACGCTTCCACGCGCCTGCGCACATCGTCGGAGATCGTCATGCGCGCCAGCGTGCGCTGGATGCCGTTATAGACGAAGGGATCGGCCTCCGTGGAGATGCCGAGCCGCTTCTTCGTCGAGGCGGGCAGGTGGTTCTCGAGCGAGACGCCGAACCATTTGCCTTCGGCACCTTCTTCTTCATTGTGCCGGAACTGGAGGAAATGCGTTCCGAGCGCCTCTTCCGGCTTGTCGATCGTAAGCCCGGCTTCAAAGAGCGGCTTGAACCCTTGCCGCACGAGGATCTTGCCGTTCTGCGGCGGCGTACGGCCGGCCTTCCGCAGGAGCCTGTCGGTCAGGTCCGGTGTGAGCTTGCCGTCGCCGTCGATGCCTTCGCTTGCCTGGAAGGCACGCAGGGCCGCAATCGTCGCCGGCCCGGCATGGCCGTCGATCGCGCCCGGCGCGTAGCCGAGGAAATCCAGGGACGTCTGAACCTCGCGCATGGTGTCGCGGGTATCGCTGCGGGTGATCAGGATACGGATCGGCTCCTCGGTGGATCGCATCGAATTGGCGCCGCCGGGCGGCTCCCGCATCGCCACTTCCACCGGTGTGTCGCCGGCCTGGCTGATCGCCGGTCTGAGCGGCACGTCGGAAAGCGGCGGCTGGAGATCGATCGGGGCCGGGCGGAAGAGTAGGGCGCTCTTGACCTCCAAGGGCGTTATCTGCCGGTCGGAGATCAGCACGTGCACGCCGCGCTCGGTCAACTTGTAGAGCGAGGCAGCAAATTCGCTCGGTAACCGCACGCAGCCATGGGACGCCGGATAGTCCGGCACATGGTTGGAGCCATGCAGAGCAATGCCCGACCAAGTGAGCCGCTGCATGAACGGCATCGGCGCGTTCGAATAGATGTTCGACTTGTGATGACGCCGCTTTTCCAGGATCGAAAAGATGCCCGATGGCGTCGTGTGGCCCGCCTTGCCGGTCGAGACCGGTGATGTCGCAATGACAGCGTCGCCGTCATAGACGACGAGCGATTGCTGATCTTTCGAGACGATGATCTGCAGCGGCCCGCGACTGCCTGCAAAGCCGGTAGCCGGCGACAAAAGCAGTGCGACGACGCTGGCGGTGAGAGCGAAACGCGATACCATACACTCAACCCAACACGTGACTTGGCGAACAAGCCTAGCCTTCAATCTTTAAGGAATTCATCCTGCTGTGTGGGCTGTCGATCAAGGTTGCGTGATCGCTTTGCGAAGCGTGCCTGCTCGGGCAAGCACGCTTGCGGTCTCACGGATCGCGTTTTCTGGTGCCGAAAGTGTAGCCGGTTTCGACGCTCGCCTTGCCGAATTTGTCGCGCAGCTTGTTGATCGCGTCCTCGGCCGCAGCGCGCCTGGTGGCCGCGGGATCGACGAGATCGGGCGGATCGGCGAGATCCGGGGCGGAGAGATCGCTGACACCGATGCCGATCAGCCGATACTTCGTTCCGTCCGCCTCTTTTTCGAGAAGCTGCAGGCCGATGCGGAAGATGCGGTCGGCAAGGCGGGTAGGGCTATCCAGGCGCCGGTTGCGGGTGCGGATCTTGAAGTCGGCGGTTTTGAGCTTGAGAACGACCGTCTGGCCGGCGAGTTCCGACTTTCGCAGCCGGTGGGCCACTTGCTCGCTGAGGCGCCGCAGATGCGTGACCAGATCGTCATAGCGCGCGATATCGTCGTTGAACGTCGTCTCTGCGGAAACGCTCTTGGCTTCCCCGTCGATTTCGACCGCTCTCTCGTCGAGCCCGCGCGATAGGCGAAAGAGCCGCTGCCCCATGGTGCCATAGCGCCGCATCAGGTCGCCTTCCTCCATGGTCTGCAATTGCCCGATCGTGCGCACGCCGTCACGCTCCAACGTGGCGGCAAAGGCCTTGCCGACGCCCCAGATCAGGGTCACCGGCTTCTCGCGCAGAAACTCCAGCGCCTCGGCTTGGCCGATGACGGAAAAGCCGCGCGGCTTTTGAAGGTCGGACGCCACCTTGGCGAGAAACTTGCAATAGGAGAGGCCGACCGAGACGGTGATGCCGACTTCCTGCTCGATCCGGCGGGCGAGCCGCGCAAGCGTGCGTGCCGGTGGATCGTGATGCAGTCGCTCCGTGCCGCTGAGTTCGAGGAAGGCCTCGTCGATCGACAGCGGCTGCACCAGCGGGGTCAGTTCCTGCATCAGCGTGCGCACCTCGCGGCCGACGCGGGCGTATTTCTCCATATTGGGCTTGATGACGATGGCCTGGGGGCAGGCTTCCAGCGCCTTGAACATCGGCATGGCCGAGCGCACGCCGTGAATGCGGGCGACGTAGCAGGCGGTGGAGACCACGCCGCGCTTGCCGCCGCCGATAATCACCGGCTTGTCGGCAAGCTCCGGGTTGTCGCGCTTCTCGATCGAGGCATAGAAGGCGTCGCAGTCGATGTGCGCCAGCGTCAGGTCATAGAGCTCCGCATGCCGCAGAATGCGCGGGCTGCCGCAGGCAAGGCAGCGCCGCACCGACGCCGCCTGTTCCTTGAGGCAGTCGCGGCAGAAGCCTGGAGAGTGAGCAGCGCTGTCGGGCATATCGGGAACAAATATTGAACATTGCGACCTTAAGCTCTACTCTAGCGAGTCTCAAGGAGGCGCGATTGGAAATCACAATGCAATTGTCGCCGTTGAAAAGGATCACCGGGCGCGTCTTGCGCAGCGCCGGCGCGGCTGAATTTGCGCCGACGGGCAGCCGATCCGGGCTAGCCGCGGAAGTGCGCGCGAATGGCTGCGGCTGCCTCCGGCCAGTCTGCGACGGCGCGGATGTCGGCGTCGAGCTTCGGCGCGAGCGCCTTGAACTCCGAGTCGGCCATGAGGTTTATCGGCAGGCAGGTCGGCGCGTGATCCTTCACCGATCGCAGGTTGCGAAGCATGTCGTCGATGAAGACGAGGGGGACGGTGCGGCTGCCGTGAAGTTTTTGGACGATCGGCCCCTTCGGCTCTTCGGACGCAAGCAGCGGATAGGGCAGGCCGAGCCGGTCAAGAAGAGCGCGACGAACCGCAGCGTGCTGCGGCGGCATCGCAGTCAGAAAGACGATATCGGCTTCCTCCGACAATGCGGCCAGGGTCTCGACGACCTTGGCGGCGGGCGTTTGCCAACGATCCTGCGAGCCGTAGAAGGTGTCGAGCAGGATCTTGACCTCTGGCTCCGTCACCGGCTGCTCGTCCGCGTGGGTGATGATGTTGCCGGTCAGGCGAAACGATCGGGGCAGGAGGACATGGCCGCAGCTCCCAAGGAACGCTTTGAACGGATTGATGAATTCAAGCACGACATCGTCGATGTCGCTGACGATCAGCGGGCGGTTTCCAAGCGTGATGCGGTGAGCTGTCGGCGCGTTTGCCACCCTCAATCCTCGAAGCCTGCGTGGCCGGAAAGTGCCATATGGGCGCGCACGACGTCTTCAGGCGCCGTACCGGTCGCCGTGCAGAATGCCATCAGGGTCGGCTCATGGTCCATCAGAAAGGCGACGAGCCCGCCCATGAAGCCGGGTTCGGCAATCGCGTTGCGCAACGCCGTTGGGTCCGTGCCGGTCAGCGCCAGAAAGCGGGACAGAAGCTCAGGCTCGCCGGCAAGCCAGGAGAGAATGTCGATGGCGATTTCGTCGGCGCTCTTCAATGGTTTGTCCCCGTATGGTTTTTACGTGCGGAGTTACCTATTTTTCAACCAAATAGGCCTATCTCTGACGTTGAGGAAATGGGTCGAGTCGTCGGCTCCGCACGTTAATTGTCCTGAGGAGACTTGCAAGGTGACGATGGACAGCAAGGGATCGACATGCCTAAACAGGTGATGATTGTTGAGGACAACGAGCTGAACATGAAGCTCTTCCGCGACCTGATTGAGGCCTCCGGCTATGCGACGATCCAGACTCGCAACGGCATGGAGGCACTCGAGCTCGCGCGCAAGCATCGGCCCGATCTCATTCTCATGGACATCCAGCTGCCGGAGGTTTCCGGTCTGGAAGTGACGAAGTGGCTGAAGGAAGACGACGAGCTACACGTCATCCCGGTCATCGCCGTGACCGCTTTTGCTATGAAGGGGGACGAGGAGCGGATCCGCCAGGGCGGGTGCGAAGCCTATGTCTCCAAGCCGATCTCCGTACCGAAGTTCATTGAGACGATCAAAACCTACCTGGGCGATGCCTGAGCGGCGGGAAAATTGATATGACTGCGCGTATTCTTGTTGTCGATGACGTTCCGGCCAATGTGAAGCTGCTCGAAGCCCGGTTGCTTGCCGAGTACTTCGACGTGCTGACGGCCAGTGACGGTTATGCCGCCCTGGCGCTCTGCGAAAAGACGCCCATCGACCTGGTGCTGCTCGATATCATGATGCCCGGTCTCGATGGTTTCGAAGTCTGCGAACGGCTGAAGGCGAACCCGAAGACGGCACATATCCCGGTTGTCATGGTCACCGCGCTCGACCAGCCTTCTGATCGCGTGCGTGGCCTGAAGGCCGGCGCCGACGATTTCCTGACGAAGCCCGTCAACGATCTGCAGCTGATGTCGCGGGTGAAGAGCTTGGTGCGGCTGAAGAACGTCAGCGATGAGCTGCGCCTGCGGGCCCAGACAGCGCAGACGATCGGGCTTGAAGATGTTGGCCGGGCGGACCGGCCTGACGAGCCCGGCAACGTCCTGCTCGTCGATGGCCGCGGCTCGTCGCAGGAGCGGCTGCAGCGCGCCCTCAAGCCGATTGCCGAGGTCTCGGTCATCTCCGATCCGCAGGCGGCATTGTTCGAGGCGGCGGAGAACAATTTCGACCTCGTCATCGTCAATGCGAATTTCGACGACTACGATCCGTTGCGGCTCTGCTCGCAGTTGCGTTCGCTGGAGCGCACCCGTTTCATCCCTATCCTGCTGATCGCCGAGCAGGGCAGCGACGAGTTGGTCGTCCGCGCGCTCGATCTGGGCGTGACGGACTATCTGATGCGGCCGGTCGATCCCAATGAACTGATTGCCCGGTCGATGACCCAGATCCGGCGCAAGCACTGCAATGACAGGCTGCGGGCGAGCGTGCAGCAAACCATCGAGCTTGCCGTCACCGACGGCCTCACCGGGCTGCATAACCGGCGCTATTTCGACACGCACCTGAAACTGCTGATGGATCGGGCTGCTGCGCGCGGTCGGCCGCTGTCCATCTGCATGACCGATATCGACCGCTTCAAGCAGGTTAACGACACCTACGGCCATGACGTTGGCGACGAAGTCTTGCGGGAATTCGCCAATCGCATCCGCACGACGGTGCGGGGTGCCGACCTTGCCTGCCGGTTCGGCGGTGAAGAGTTCATCGTGGTGATGCCGGATACGTCAGCCGAAATGGCGGCCGGTGTCGCCGAGCGTCTGCGCACGATCATCGAAAGCCTGCCATTTGCGATCCCGCAGGCGGACGGCCCCCTGAAGGTCACCGCGTCCATGGGGATTGCCACGCTCAGGCCCGGCAGCGACACGGCCGAAGCGCTGCTGAAGCGCGCCGATACGGCGCTCTATCAGGCCAAGCACGAAGGCCGAAATCGGGTGGTGGCAGCCGCCGCCTGAGCCGCGCCTGCTGCGTTTCTGGCCTCAAAGCACCCCAGGGAATTTCTTTGCCCGCCTCTTGCGGCCTGCATTCAAAGTTGTATTCTCGCGTCACCTGTTGCTACCGGGGAGTTTGGGTGGCAGCAGAGATCATGCAGTGTGCCTGTCCAGGTCTGATACAGAATTAACCATGCGCCGAGCGGCACCGCTCCGCGCATTAAGAATTCGTTGATTTTTTTTTATTTTCAGGTGATGCTCATGAAAGAGGGGGCATCCAGCCTTCTGCGATATTCGTTACCCCATGATGCTCAGGTCCGCCGCATCTCCTGGGTCGTGGGGTCGGTCGGTTGGCTTTTGGCGTCCGCGGAATCCTCGTGCCGCAGTCAGAGGCCAGCCGACCCCCTTTCCGACACGCCGTCCCGCCTTCGGGGCGGCGTTTTGATTCTGGGGGAAGAGTAGGGGCGGGCGAGCCGTTTCCTCCCCCTGGCGTGGAACCCGTTTCACTCAGCGCCTACGCGAGATGCTCAAGGCATTGGCCTAAAAAGGAAAGGACGCCTGACCTTGCGGTCGGCGCCCTTCAATTCCCGAAAACCGGCGATCTTACTTGATCTTGGTTTCCTTGAATTCGACGTGCTTTTTGACGACCGGGTCGTACTTGGTCTTCGTCATCTTTTCCGTCATCGTACGGCTGTTCTTGGTCGTGACGTAGAAGAAACCCGTGTCGGCTGTCGAAAGCAGCTTGATCTTGATGGTGGTGGCTTTTGCCATGGTCGTCCTGCCTTTGTAACAATGAAAGCCGTGGACAACCGGTTGCGGGCCACGGGCAAGGTTGGCGCGAAACTACAAATCGCGGCCGAAAAGTCAAGACCGTTTTGGTTTCAAAACGATCCTGACCACCGAAAGCGCGACATAGAGACCGAAAAAGCCGGCGATCGCCCAGGCAAAACCGTTGTTGCCGGTGGCGTCCATTGCCGCGCCGATCGCCTGCGGTCCAGCGACGGTACCGACGGCGTAGGAAAACACGAAGGCCGCGTTGGCGGCGGCGAGATCCGCGCCCTGAAGCCGTGAGCCCAGGTGGCTGAGGCCGACCGTGTAGAGGCCGGAGACACAGCCGCCCCAGAACAACAGCACAATTGCCATCAGGAACCAGCTCTCGACCAACAGCGGCAGGAACAGCGCGCCGATAAGACCGATCAGCGTCATCGCAGAGAGCAGTGTGCGCCGGTCTTTGACCCTGTCGGAGAGCATGCCGACCGGGATCTGGAAGATGAAATTGCCGACCCCCATGACCGTTAGCAGAAGCGCTGCCTGCGATTCGCTGAAACCGGACCGCGTCCCGAAGATGAGGAACAGCGAGAGACCGCCTGATTCGACCGCGCCGAAGATGAAGACGGCAGCCGTTGCCGTGGGCACGAGGAAGACGTAGCGCAGGAAATGCCGCTCGGGCTTCTCGTCGATGACGGGGCTTTCGTCGCGCGCGAGGAAAATCGGCACGGATGCCAGGAGGATGACGCCGGCGCCGACGAGGAAGGGCAGGAGGCCTTCGCTGCCGAGGATCGAAAACAGCAGCGGGCCGGTCAGGAACCCAAGCGACAGGAATGTGCCGTAGATCCCCAGCACGAAACCGCGCTTGCTCGGCGGGGCCGTCGCGTTGATCCAGAACTCGGAAAGAATGAAGAGGACGGTGATCGCCCCGTGGAAGACGATTCGGAGCGGGAACCAGAGCCAGAAATTGGTGATGTAATAGAAGCCGAGCGCGCTGGTGGCCGCGATCAGCACGGCCCAGAGCATCGTTGGCGCTACGCCATGCCGGTGGGCGAACTTCGTCGTGAAGGGGGCGGCCACCATCGATGCCAGGCCCGCCATGGCGGAATTCAGGCCGATGAGGGTCGAGGAAATTCCGCGCTTCTCCATGATGATGGAAAGCAGCGGCAGGCCGAGGCCAATGGCGATGCCGACCGCGCTGATGGCAGCAACGGCCGCGATCAGCGACCGCCAGTGAATTTCCTCAACCGGTGCAGCCGTACCGGGCGATGGCTGTGACATCTGACGCGGGTCCTTAGAGCAATGTGCGCACGAAGCGCCCATGGCGCGAGGTATAGAGTGGAACCGGTCGTTCGCAGGGCAGCGAAGGATCGGCGTCCAGTCCGTTCCTGAGGTCCGCGAGGATGACCGCGGTGATGTCAGGTATCCGTAGCGACGGAGTAACGTTCACATCGATCCACTGCAAATCCTGAAGCTCCCGACTGTCCAGGAACCGCGTGGGATCGATTTCGGCCTCGTCGGCGAACACGGCGAAGAAGCGCGTATCGAACCGCCTCGTGTTGCCTGGAGGGGTGATGGCCCGAGCCATATAGCGCAACTTTGCAAGATCGGGAAGAAAGGGAACGGGAGCTTCGGCCGAAGGAAGCGGCGCGCCTATGGCGATGCCGGCTTCCTCGTAAAGTTCACGCAGGGCGGCAAGCGCGAGCGCGCGCGCCCGGGCATCCGACAGTCCGCGCGCGCCGGCCACCTTCAGCGTTCGCAGGACGGAGGGATGGAGATCGGAGCCGAAGCCAATTCGATGATCGCCGGTATCGCGGCGTCCGCCGGGGAACACATAGAGATCCGGCATGAAGGCGTGCGCACTGTGGCGCCGCCCCATAAGCACACGCACGCGGCCGCCAACGCGATCGAGCAGCATGATCGAAGCGGCATCCCGGGGCCGCATGGTCGCGGGACGCGGAGGCTTGGGTTCGTTGCCCGTCTCCCGCGCCGGCCTCATGCCCGTTCGTCTCTCGGGGGCAGCACATCCTCAGGCGCATCTTCGTGTCCGCCGAAGCCATGCATCTTCAGCGCCCATTGCAGGCCGATGACGGCGCCTTTTACAGGCTGCAGCAGCGCCAGCGAGCTGATGACGGTGATCGGTGCCCAGATGGCGAGATGCTGCCAGCTGTTGAGCGGAAGGATGAGGTCGGTCGCCATGTAGCCGGCAAGCACGAGGTGGCCGACGATCGTGACGACGATATAGGGCGGGAAATCGTCGGCGCGGTGGTGGTCCATGCGCTCGCCGCAGGCCGCGCACGTCTCAACCGACTTGAGGTAGCTGCGAAACAGCTTGCCGCTGCCGCACGCTGGACAGCGGCCGAGAAAGCCGCGCTTCATCGAAAGACCAACGGAGCGCTCGTCGCTTTTGGACCCGCCCAGATGAAGTGTTTCGCCTGACGCCGCTTTCATGTGCATTCCTCTGTCCTATCGGGACCCTATCGCCGGCCGCGCGGCGGCCGTGTTCCCGGCTTCTTCCGGGCGCCGGCGCGATCCCTGCGACCGGACTTGTGGAAGGAGCGCGTTGCCGTCGGCATCTTGCGTCCTTCGCTGATCATCTCGAAGCGGAGCGCACCCGCAAGCGGCACGGCCTCGACGAGCTTGACGCGTACCGGATCGCCCAGGCGATAGCCGAGCCCGGTCTTCTCGCCGGAAAGCGCCTGATGCGCCTCATCGTAGATGAAGTAGTCGCGTCCAAGTGTTGATATCGGAACGAAGCCGTCGGCGCCATAGGCCGGCAGGGTGACAAAGAGTCCCGCCTTGGTGACACCGGAAACGCGGCCGTCGAATTCCTCCCCGACGCGACCGTTGAGATGATGCGCGATCAGTCGGTCGACCGTGTCGCGCTCGGCCGCCATGGCACGGCGCTCGAAAGTCGAGATCTCGGCGGCGATGTCGTCGAGTACGGCCTCTTCCTGCGGTGTCAGCCCGCCTTCGCCAAGGCCGAGTGAGGCAACCAGCGCCCGGTGCACGATCAGGTCGGCATAGCGCCGGATCGGAGACGTGAAATGCGCGTACTTCAAAAGGTTGAGGCCGAAGTGCCCGATGTTCTCGGGGCTGTAGATCGCCTGGCTCTGCGAGCGCAGCACCATCTCGTTGACCATGGTCTCGAAGGGCTTGCCTTCGGCCTTGGCGAGGATGCCGTTGAAGTGGTTCGAGCGCATGTTCCCGCCCTTGACGAGCGAGATGTCGAGCGTCGCCAGGAATTCACGCAGGCTTTCCTGCTTGGCAAGCGAGGGCTGGTCGTGGATGCGGTAGATCAGCACCTGGCGCTTCTGCTCCAGCGTCTCGGCGGCGGCAACGTTCGCCTGGATCATCATTTCCTCGATCAGCTTGTGCGCGTCGAGGCGTTCGGGAACGAAGACACGGTCGACCGTACCGTCGGGTTTCAGGATGATCTTGCGCTCGGGCATGTTGAGCTCGAGCGGCTGGCGCCGGTCGCGGCCGCGCGTGAGGATGCGATAGCCTTCCCAGAGTGGCTTCAGGATCGTCTCGAGGATCGGCCCGGTCTTGTCGTCCGGATTGCCGTCGATCGCTGCCTGCGCCTGCTGGTAGGAGAGCTTTGCCGCACTCTTCATCATGATGCGATGGAAGGTATGGCCGGCCTTCCGGCCTTCCTTGGAGAAGCGCATGCGCACGGCAAGCGCCGGGCGATCGACGCCTTCCTTGAGCGAGCAGAGGTCGTTGGAGATGCGCTCGGGCAGCATTGGCACGACCCGATCGGGAAAGTAGACCGAGTTGCCGCGCTTCAGCGCTTCAAGGTCCAGAGCGGACTTCGGACGCACGTAGTAGGAGACGTCGGCAATCGCCACCGTGACGATGACGCCGCCGGGATTGTCCTCGGACGGATCCGGCTCCGCATAAACGGCGTCGTCATGGTCCTTGGCGTCGGCCGGATCGATGGTGATCAGCGGCAGCGTGCGCCAGTCCTCGCGGTGCGCCATGGTGGCGGGGCCTGCGGCGTTCGCCTCCTCGATCACCCGTTCCGGGAAAACGTGGGGAATGCCGTGGGCATGGATGGCGATCATCGAGATCGCCTTCTCAGAGGCGACCGAACCTATGACGGTCTGCACCTGCGCGCGCGGCAGACCGTAACGGCCGAGACGCGACAGCTGCACCTCGACCAGATCGCCGTCCTCAGCGTTGCCCGTGAACTCCGGATCAACAAGTATTTCCTCGCCGCGCTTTTCGATCGGCATCAGGCGGCCACCGCCGCCGGGCGTCGAACGGAAGACGCCGAGCACGGCATCCTTGCGCTTGTCGAGCACCTTGATGATACGCGCCGTATAGGCCGGGCCGCCCCGTTCCTTGGCCGGGAAGATCTTGGCGAGAACGCGGTCGCCGAGACCGCCGACCGGAGCCTTGCCCTTACCCTTGGCGACGGCGGATTGCTTGATCAGCACCGCCGGTGCGACGCCGTCGTCGTCGAGCCATTCGGCCGGGCGGCCGATCAGCTCGCCATCGACATCGCGGATGGTGATGTCGAGCACGGTCACCGGGGGCAGGGCGCCCGGACGCACCAGCGACTTGCGCTTCTTTTCGACCAGGCCGTCGACTTCCAGCGACTTCAGCAGGGCCTTGAGTTCGACACGGGTTTCGCCCTTCAGGCCGAAAGCCTTGGCGATTTCGCGCTTGGAGGCGCGGTCCGGGTTTTCAGCGATGAAGCGCATCAGCACGTCACGCGGCGGGACCGCGCCGTGGATGATCGGCTCGCTTGGCTGGGCCGATCCGGCCTTTGCCGCGCGAGCAGGCTTCTTGCCCTGGCTTCTCTTGCCGGACTGTTCGGTCGGGTCGCGCGGTATTCTGGTCAAGATCAGCCCTTCTTGGCCTTGGCGGCCGTCTTTGTTTTGCTCTTTGCGGGCGCCTTGGCCTTGGTCGCCTTGGCGCCGTCCTCGGACTTCGCCGCTGCCTTGGTCGTCTTGGCCTTGGTTGCCTTCCCCTTGGCCGTTCCGCCCTTGGCAGCACGCTCCGAGATCAGCACAAGTGCCTCCTCGACCGTCACCGACTGCGGATCCTTGCCCTTCGGCAGGGTGGCGTTGACCTTGCCCCAGTTGACATAGGGGCCGTAGCGACCGTCACGAACGGTGATCGCGCCACCGTCGGGATGGTCACCGAGTTCCTTGAGCGACGCGGCAGCGGTGCGGCCCCGGCCGGCACCGGCCTTCGACTGCTTGTCGGCGAGAACCGAGACGGCGCGATTGAGGCCGATCGAGAAGACGTCTTCGATCGATTCGAGGTTGGCATAAGTGCCGTCGTGCAGCACGAACGGTCCGTAGCGGCCAAGCCCGGTCGAGATCATCTTGCCGGATTCCGGATGGGCACCGATATCGCGCGGCAGCGACAGCAGCGCAACCGCCTTCTCGTGGTCGATCGTCGACGGCGTCCAGCCCTTCGGCAGGCTCGAGCGCTTGGCTTCCTTGCCGTCGCCACGCTGGACATAGGGGCCGAAGCGGCCGCTCCTGAGCGTGATTTCCTCGCCGGTATGCGGATCCTTGCCGAGCGCCTGCGGTTCGTTCGAGACCGCCGCCTCCTCGCCGTTGCTGTCGGAGGAAAGCTGGCGGGTGAAGTTGCACTCCGGATAGTTCGAGCAGCCGACGAAGGCGCCGTACTTGCCGAGCTTCAGCGACAGCTTGCCGGTGCCGCAGACCTGGCAGATGCGCGGATCGCCGCCGTCCTCGCGCTTGGGGAAGACCAGCGGCGCCAGTTCCTCGTTCAGCGCGTCGAGCACGTTCGTGACGCGCAGTTCCTTGGTTTCCTCGATCTGGGCGAAGAAATCCTTCCAGAAGTCGCGAAGCACGTCTTTCCAGTTGACCTCGCCGGCGGAGACCTGGTCGAGCTTTTCTTCAAGCGACGCGGTGAAGTCGTAGCCGACATAGCGTGTGAAGAAGCTTTCCAGGAACGCCGTCACCAACCGTCCCTTGGCCTGGGGGATGAGCTTGCGCTTGTCGTTGGTGATGTAGTCGCGATCGAGCAGGGTCGTGACGGTGGCGGCATAGGTGGAGGGACGGCCGATGCCGAGCTCTTCCATCTTCTTGATCAGGCTTGCTTCGGAATAGCGCGGCGGCGGCTCAGTGAAATGCTGCGAGGCATTGATCTTCTGCTTGGCGAGGTTTTCGCGCGCATTGATCTCCGGCAGGCGGCCATCCTCGTCGCCGTCATCAGTCTGTTCGCCGTCTTCCTTGGCATCCGTATAGGCAGCGATGAAGCCGTCGAAGCGGATGACCGAGCCGGTGGCGCGCAGACCGGCCTTCTGGCCGCCATTGTCCGCAGTGATTTCCGCGGTCGTACGCTCGATCTCGGCCGATGCCATCTGGCTGGCGATGCCGCGCTTCCAGACGAGGTCGTAGAGCCTGAGCATGTCGCCATCGAGGAAACGGCGAACCTGGTCCGGCGTCCGGTTGAAATCGGTCGGGCGGATGGCCTCGTGCGCTTCCTGGGCATTCTTCGCCTTGGTCGAATAGAAGCGCGGCTTTTCCGGTAGATAGCGGTCGCCGAACTGGCTGGCGATCGCAAGGCGCGAGGCTTCGATCGCTTCCGGCGCCATCTGCACGCCGTCGGTACGCATATAGGTGATCAAACCGACCGTCTCGCCGCCGATGTCGACGCCTTCATAGAGCTTCTGCGCGACCTGCATGGTGCGCGAAGCGGAGAAGCCGAGCTTGGAGGAGGCGGCCTGCTGCAGTGTCGAGGTGGTGAAAGGCGGCGACGGGTTGCGCTTGACCGGCTTTGCTTCGATGCTATCGACCACATAGGCGGCGCCATCGAGCAGGGTCTTGAGACGATTTGCTTCTTCGCCGTTGCCGACAGCCTTCGGCGCAAGACGCTTGCCATCGGCCGAAACGAGACGCGCCTCGAACTCGTCGCCGCGCGGCGTCTTCAAGAGCGCCGAGATATTCCAGTACTCCTCGGAGATGAAGCGCTCGATCTCGTTTTCACGATCGCAGACGAGGCGCAGCGTCACCGACTGCACGCGGCCAGCCGAGCGGGCGCCCGGCAGCTTGCGCCAGAGCACCGGCGAGAGGTTGAAACCGACGAGATAGTCGAGTGCGCGGCGCGCCAGGTAAGCGTCGACCAGCGAGGTGTCGATGTCGCGCGGATGAGCGATCGCTTCGAGAACGGCCTTTTTGGTGATGGCGTTGAAGGCCACGCGCTTGACCGGCTTGTCGCCGAGCACCTTCTTCTTCTTCAGAAGGTCAAGCACATGCCAGGAAATCGCTTCACCTTCGCGATCCGGGTCGGTTGCGAGAATGAGGCCGTCGGCGGATTTGACCGCGTCGGCGATGTCCTTCATGCGTTTCGCCGAGGCACTGTCGACTTCCCAGGACATCTCGAAGTCTTCGTCGGGACGGACCGAACCGTCCTTCGCCGGCAGGTCGCGCACGTGACCAAACGAAGCCAGTACCTTGTAGCCGGGGCCCAGGTACTTGTTGATCGTCTTTGCCTTGGAAGGCGATTCCACCACTACAACATTCATCGTCATTTTCTGAGACAACCGGTCCTGGTTCGGCGTCAGCGCCGTTTGCGCCGTACTTCGCCTGATATCGACGCCCCGAAATGGACAGGGATTCGAACGGGGTCAAGGGGGTTCGCCCAAAATAACGAAGAGAGGCCAGTGGGCGAACCATGCGGAAACACGCTGAATCTGCGATCTGAAACTCGTGATTGGTCCCGCTGGCGTGCCCGCCTGTGGCTGTGGCTTGTTATCATTCGGGCGTCGCGAGCGACACGAGGCCGCCAGCATGGCGATCAAGCCGACCGGCCAGATCAAGTTCCAGCAGAAGCAGATAGACCTGAGCCGGCGAAAGCCCGGTGTGGCGGACGATATCGTCGATCTCGACCGGCGTCGGGCCGAGCGCGGTGCTGACCGCGACGCGGTCGCCGTCGCTCGCGCTCGCCGGAACACCAGCCCGCGCCTGACCATCCGGTTCCCGCACGCCCGGCAGCGGCAGCTCCAGCTGGCTGAGTGGCGCCAGCGCCTCGATCACGTCATCCGGGCCGGTCGTGACGATCGCGCCCTGTTTCAGGAGATCGTTGGTGCCATGGCAGCGCGGATCGAGCGGCGAGCCGGGAACCGCAAAAACGAGCCGGCCGAAATCGGCGGCGTAGCGCGCGGTGATGAGCGAGCCGGAGCGGTGCGCGGCCTCGACGATCGCAACGCCGAGGCTGATGCCGGCGATCAGCCGGTTGCGGCGCGGAAAGTCGCGCGCCCGTGGCTCCCAGCCGAAAGGCATTTCGCTGATCGCGAGGCCCCGACCGGCCGTGATTTCTTCGAGCAGGCCCACGTTCTCGGGCGGATAGGGGCGGTCGAGACCGCCGGCAAGGGCAGCGATCGTGCCGGTATCAAGGCTGGCGCGGTGGGCAGCCGTGTCGATACCACGTGCGAGGCCCGAGGTGACGACATAACCGGCGCGGCCGGCGTCGAGCGCAATCATCGCCGCAAACTTTGCGCCGCTGACCGACGCGTTGCGCGAGCCGACAATGCCGAGCGACGGGCGGCCAGCCGCGCTGAGATCGCCTTTCATCGCGAGCAGAGGGGGAGCACCGTCGATCTGTCGCAGCGCCGAGGGATAAGCCGCTTCGCCGATGCCGACGAAAACGGCGCCGTGGCGTCGTGCGGCCTCCAGTTCCCGTTCGGCTTCGGCGACGGACGCCACGCGATAGCTTTGCTTCGTGCCGCCGCGCCGCGACAGCTCAGGCAGTGCATCCAGCGCGTTTTCAGCGGTGCCGAAATGGTTGATCAGGTCGCGGAAGGCGATGGGGCCGACATTGTCGCTGCGAATGAGCCGGAGCCAGGATATCTTCTGTCGTTCGGTCAGCGCCACTCCGTTTCGTCCTGCGCTGGCCTCAGACATTATCCTTTGTCTCCGATCTTGCTTTCCGTGCCGGCGAGCAGCCGCTGAATGTTGGCGCGGTGCTTCACCCAGGTGATGACCGTCATGGCGGTAAAGAGGAGGGCGACCTTCTCGTTGCCTGCCGCGTAGAGTAGAACCGGAATGATAGCCGTTGCAACCAGGGCGGACAATGAGGAGTAGCGGCTGATTTTCGCCATGCCGAGCCAGATGACCGCGAAGGCAAGCACCATGAGGGGAGCAAGGCCGAGCAGGACGCCGATATAGGTGGCGACACCCTTGCCGCCCTTGAAGCCAAGCCAGACCGGGTAGAGATGGCCAATGAAGGCGGCAAAGCCCGCGGCGATTCCCGCCTCGACGCCCCAGTAGGATGCGATGAACGCTGCGGCGGAGCCTTTCAGGGCATCGAGCAACAGCGTTGCGGCAGCAAGCTTCTTGTTGCCGGTTCGCAGCACATTGGTCGCGCCGATATTGCCCGAGCCGATCTTGCGTACGTCGCCGAGCCCGGCCATGCGCGTCAGGATCAGTCCGAACGGGATCGAGCCAAGCAGATAGCCGAAGGCAAGGCTTAAGAGCGTAAAGGGCAGCCCAAGCTGCCAGGACAATAGATCCACCGGTTCCCCTCCCGCGCGACCGCTTTCGGCTTAGGCCGAATGCACCAGCTTGCCGGCAACATAGGTTTGCACGACCCGCCCGGTAAAGCGCGCATTTTCAAACGGCGTATTCTTGGAGCGAGAAACGATCGCCTCTTCGTAAAGCACCCAAGGCTCGTCGAGATCGAGGACGGTGATATCGGCCTTGGCGCCGGGTTTCAGCGTACCGGCGTCGAGACCGAAGATCGCCGCCGGCCGCGTCGACATCGCATCGATCAGGCGCATCAGCGGAACCTGGCCGCTGTGATGCAGGCGAAGCGCGGCCGCGGCCAGCGTTTCCAGGCCGATCGCCCCATCGGCAGCATCGGCAAAGGGCAGCCGCTTGGTGTCGACGTCCTGCGGGTCGTGCGAGGAGACGATGATATCGATCGTGCCGTCGGCCAGTGCCTCGGCCATGCCGATCCGGTCGTCCTCGCTGCGCAGCGGCGGCGAAAGCTTGAAGAATGTCCGGTATTCGCCGATGTCGTTCTCATTGAGCGCGAGATTATTGATCGACACGCCGCAGGTGACGTTGGCGCCACGCTCGCGTGCGGTACGGATCGCGGCGGCCGATTCGGGAACCGAGATCTGGGCGGCGTGATAGGCGGCACGCGTCAGTCCGGCGATGCGCAGGTCGCGCTCGAGCGGAATGATCTCCGCTTCGCGCGGGATCCCGGAAAGGCCGAGCCAGCTTGCAAGCAGGCCCTCGTGCATGACGCCGTTGGCACCGAGATACTTGTCGCGGGTCTCAAGGGAGATGACGGCGCCGAATTCGCGCGCATAGGTCATGGCGCGGCGCAGGACCAGCGTGTCGTGAATCGAGCGACGACCATTGGTGAAGCAGACAGCACCCGCTTCGCGAAGCAGACCGAACTCGGTCATCTCTTCGCCGGCAAGACCCTTGGTCAGCGCTGCGGCCGGATGCACGTTGACGAGCGCCTTGTCGCGCGCCGTCTTCTTCACATATTCGACGAGCGCGATGTCGTCGATGACAGGGTCGGTCTCCGGCATGGCGATGAAGGTGGTGACGCCGCCGGCAGCGGCGGCCCGCGATGCTGACTCGAAGGTCTCGCGGTGTTCGCTTCCCGGTTCGCCGACGAAGACGCGGGCATCGACGAGGCCCGGAACGGCGGTGAGGCCGGCGCAGTCCTTGACGAAGGCGCCATCCGGCGCGCCCTGGTTCTGGGCATCGGCACCGGCAGCAAGGATAAGGCCGTCGTCGCCGACGATAACAGTGCCGACTTCATCGAGATTGCGCGAGGGATCGACGATGCGAAGGTTCTTCAGAACGAGTGGTCTGGTCATGTGCGCGGCCCCTGGTTCTGCGAGAGAAGCAGCGTTTCCATAACCGCCATGCGCACGGCAACGCCCATCTCGACCTGCTGTTCGATCACGCTCTGCGGCCCGTCGGCGATTTCCGAGGCGATCTCGACGCCGCGGTTCATCGGCCCGGGATGCATGACAAGCGCATCCGCCTTGGCTGCCTTCAGCTTTTCCGCATCGAGTCCGTAGTAGTGGAAGTATTCGCGTACAGACGGCACGAAGGACCCGGCCATGCGCTCGCGCTGCAGGCGCAGCATCATGACGACATCGGCATCCTTCAGGCCCTCGGCCATCGAGTGGTAGACTTCGACGCCCATGTCGGCGATCCCGGAGGGAAGCAGCGTCGCCGGTGCGACGACCCGAACCCGTGCGCCCATCTGGTTCAGGAGCAGGATGTTGGAGCGCGCAACGCGCGAGTGAAGCACGTCGCCGCAGATCGCCACGATGATGCGCGAGAGCTTGCCCTTGGCGCGGCGGATCGTCAGCGCGTCGAGCAGCGCCTGTGTCGGGTGTTCGTGCTGGCCGTCGCCCGCATTGACGACGGAGCAGGAGACCTTTTGTGCGAGAAGGGCTGCGGCACCGGCCGAGGAGTGACGCACGACCAGCACGTCCGGGTGCATGGCGTTCAGCGTCATCGCCGTGTCGATCAGCGTCTCGCCCTTCTTCACCGAGGAATTGCCGACCGACATGTTCATCACGTCGGCGCCAAGGCGTTTGCCGGCAAGCTCGAAGGAAGACTGCGTCCGGGTCGAGGCCTCGAAGAAGAGGTTGATCTGCGTCAGACCCCGAAGCGTCGACGTCTTCTTTTCTCTTTGACGGGAGATTTGGACGGCTTCATCGGCGCGATCGAGCAGATAGGTGATATCCTGCTCCGTGAGCCCCTTGATGCCGAGCAGGTGGCGATGCGGGAAAGTGATCATGGGCCGCCCTTGCGCTCTGGAAATGTGGTCGCTCTATAAGACCTGGTCCCCGGCACGGCAAGGCTTGCGCGGTTCAGTCCGCAGAAAACTTGCAACGGCGATCCTATCTTTTCTTCGCCCCGTTCCGTGGTCGAGAAACTTGCGCTAGAACCGGCCCATGAATCAGATGAACCGGACTGAACAGAAACTCGCCGAGCTCAACCAGCCCAAGCCCTGGTCCGGTGTCAACGCCTATCGCTCCGATCCGCTGGTGGTCGACATCACATCGGGCATGAGCAAGACGCTGCGCGATGAGTTCGACGTGCTCGGCCGCTACGTCACCTCGCCGGAGGCCCAGGAACTGGCGCGCATGGCGAACGAAGGTCCGCCGAAGCTGAAGACCCACGGGCCGCGCGGCGAGCGTCTCGATGTCGTCGAGTTCCATCCGGCCTGGCATGCGCTGATGCGCCGCTCGATGTCCTCGGGCCTGCACGCGTCCGCCTGGGAAAATCTGCCGGACGAGCGCAACCAGTCGCACAAGACGCGGGCGATCCGCTTCTATCTGACGGCGCAGCTCGAATGCGGCCATCTCTGCCCGCTGACGATGACCAGTGCATCGCTGGCCGCGATCACCGCGTCGCCGGCGGTGCAGAAGGAGTGGGCGCCGAAGATCCTGTCGCGCAAGTACGATTCCACCAACCGTCCGTGGATGCAGAAGTCGGCCGTCACCGTCGGCATGGGCATGACCGAGAAGCAGGGCGGCACCGACGTGCGCGCCAACACCTCGACGGCCGAACGGGTGGGCGAGGGCATCTATCGACTGAATGGTCATAAGTGGTTCATGTCGGCCCCGATGAGCGACGCTTTCGTTATGCTGGCGCAGACCCGCGAAGGGCTTGCCTGCTTCCTGGTGCCGAGGCTCCTGGAAGACGGCAGCGCCAACGGCTTGCGGTTCCAGCGGCTGAAGGACAAGCTCGGCAACCGCTCCAATGCGTCTTCCGAGGTCGAGTTCTCAGACACGTTCGGCTTCATCCTCGGCGCGCCGGATGCCGGCCTCCGCACGATCCTCGACATGGTGACGCTGACGCGGCTCGACTGCGCGCTCGCTTCCGCCGGCATGATGCGCGCTTCGCTTGCCGAAGCCGTACATCATACGCGCGGCCGCAAGGTTTTCGGCAAGCCGCTCGTCAGCCAGCCGATGATGACGCGCGTGCTCGCCGACATGGCGCTCGACGTTGCCGCGGCAAGCGCACTTTCGTTCCGCCTGGCCGAAGCCTTCGACAAGGCGCGCAGCAGCGTGGAAGACGCGGCTTACGCGCGGATCATGACGCCGGTTGCGAAATACTGGGCCTGCAAGATCGCGCCGGCTCTGATCTATGAGGCGATGGAGTGCCTCGGCGGCAACGGCTATGTGGAAGAGCGTGCACTGGCGCGCCACTACCGCGAAGCGCCTGTGAATGCCATCTGGGAAGGCTCCGGCAACGTCATGGCGCTGGATGTGCTGCGGGTTCTCGCCAAGGGCAAGGATCTGTTCGAGCAGCTCTTCGTCGTGCTGGCCCGCGATCTCGGCCCGTCCGGTCGCAAGACGATCGATGTGCTGCGCGCGGCCATGTCGCTGTGCGAGCGTGATGAGGGTGCGGCCCGCATGCTGGTCGAGCAACTGGCGCTCGCCGCCGCTGCCGCCGAGCTCTACCGTCTCGGTGCAGGTCGCATTGCCGATGCCTTCCTCGAATCGCGCCTGGCTGCCGGGTGGCGCTCGACCTACGGCATGCTCGATTCGCGCTTCGATTCCGCCTACATCCTGGACCTTCTCTATCCCCCTGCGGCCTGAGCCGCAGGACGTCCGGCGTAAGCCGTCAGGCCGCTGCGGCATAGGCCGTCAGCCCCCTGCGGCGTAAGCCGTCAGCCAGAGCACGAGCGGTATCGTGAAGAACGAAACGACCGTCTGGACGGTCGCGACCGCCGCATAGAGTTCGGCGTCGCCATCCATCTGCTTGGCCAGTAGATAGCCGTTCATCGCGGTCGGCACGGCCGCGCCGAGCGCGATGACCAGCAGAGCATCGCCGCGAATGCCGAGCAGGTAGCTCGCGCTCACCATGAAGACCGGCATCACGATCAGCTTGAGGAAGACCGCGAGCAACGCCGTCCTGCTGGGCTTCAGCGCATCGGATGCCCGCAGGCCCGCACCGACCATCACCAGGCCGAGGCTGAGCGAGGCGCTTGCCAGCATATCGATCGTGGCCATCACTGGGCCGTAGATCTTCAATCCGATCATGTTGACGAGAATACCGAGCACCGAGGCGACGATCAGCGGATTGGTGACGATCTTGGCGAAGAAGCGGCGGAAGTCGCGATTGCCACCGCCGAACCAGACGAGAACACCGATATTGTAGAGATTGATCGGGATGATCACGAGCGTCATCACCAGGGCGGTCAGTGTCAGGCCGATCGGGCCATAGAGTTTTTGCGCGATCGCCAGCGCCATGAACCCATTCCAGCGTGTCGCCGTCTGGAAGACCGAGGTGAAGGATGCACCTGATACCTGGCGGTTCCGCAGCATCGGCCACAACAGCAGCACGAAGACCGACATCAAACTGACGCTTCCGATCGTTGCGATCGCCGTCGCATCGGCCTTCAATCCGGCAAAATCGGCCTGGGCGAGCGTCGAAAACAACAGCGACGGGAAAAGGATGAAGTAGCCGAATTGCTCGAGCCCGAGCCAAAGCCCCTGATCGATCAAGGTCGAACGCTTGAGCCAGGCGCCAAGCAGGACCAGGAGGAATACGGGAAGGATGCTTTCAAAGACGACGGTCATGGGGGAGGGCCTGCGTGCGGGACGTCTATCGCTACCTCAAATCATCGCCGACCGGAATGCGCTAGTGGCACGAGGCGGCGATCAAACGGGAGTGTCCCGCCTTCAAGGATCCGCGACCGGACTGCCCTGTGAAAATTAACCTTAACAAATGGTTTACGTTGCGCGGGTCGCCGCAAGGGCGGAGATTGATCCGGCATTTTAATGGATTCCGGAATGGAGCGGTTCGGTGAGAACTGGTCTTATGATCATCATGATGATGTTTTTTGCCGGACTGGCGCTAGATATCGCAGTTCCCGCGATGGTTCTTGTGGCCGTCGTGCTGGCTGACCGCGCGATTTACCCAGTTGTCTTTCGGCAGATCTCGGAAAGGGGAGCCGCATGAAGTGGTTTCTGATCCTTTGGGGCGGGCCGATCCTGCTGCTGGGCTCCTGGTATGGCCTGTCGTACTACGACATGAGCTTCGGCTTCTTCATGCTGACGCGGCAAACCCATGATCTGGTGTTCCAGATCTACGGCAATGTCCTCGGCATCCCGCCGGAAACCATTCCGCCGCTCGTAGCCCGCGCGATCGTCGTCGACAGCCTGATCGTTTTCGCCATTATCGGCTTTCGCAAGCGCCGCCAGATCGCCGCCTGGTATCGTCGCCGCTTCGGTGCCGCGGCCCCTCAGTCCGAGAGGCCGTCTCTTGCCAGCGACGCCAGCCTGTCGAGCGCGCCCTGAAGAATGAACGAGGCCGCGGCCGAATCGATGCGTTCGGCCCGCTTGCGTCGTGACACGTCCATCTCGATCAGCACCCGCTCGGCCGCGACGGTCGAAAGCCGTTCATCCCAGAAGACGAAGGGCAGGGGCGTTTTCTGTTCCATGTTGCGCACGAAGGCGCGGGTCGCCTGACAGCGCGGCCCCTCGCTGCCGTCCATATTGACGGGCAGGCCGATGACGAAGGCCGCGATCTTTTCTTTCGTCGCTGCCGACAGCAGCGCCTCCGCGTCCACGCCGAACTTGACCCGACGGATCACCTCGCGCGGGGTCGCAAAGCGGCGACCGAGATCGGAGACCGAGAGGCCGATCGTTTTCGTGCCGAGGTCGAGGCCTGCAATCGCCTGGTTCGGCTGTAGCTGGGCTGCGAGTTCTTCGATGGTGAGAATTGCCATGGGATTGTCGATTCGATCTTTGCGCGGAGAGTTGTCTGATCCATATGCTGTTGCGACAGACAAATCATCAGGGAGATCGTCATGAAGATCAAATGGCTCGGCCATGCCGCCTTTCACATTGAAACGGCAAAGTCCAAAATCCTGATCGACCCCTTCTTTACCGGCAATCCGGCGTTCCGCGACGAGGAGCGCCGGGACGCGACCGCCGGGCTCACCCACATTCTCCTGACCCATGGTCACGGCGACCATGTCGGCGATACCATTGCGATCGCCAAGGAGACGGGCGCGACGGTCGTTGCCAATGCCGACCTTGCCGCCTGGCTCGGCCGGCATGGCGTCAAGGCGCTGGAAATGGGGAACACCGGCGGCACGATCAATCTCGGTAGTTTCTCGACGACCTTCGTCAACGCGCTGCATTCGTCGGCGCAGCTGACCGAGGACGGCGTCTCGCACTCGCTCGGCAATGCCAACGGCCTGGTGCTGCATTTCGAGGACGAGCCGACGCTCTATCACATGGGTGATACGGACATCTTCTCCGACATGGCGCTGATCAACGAGCTGCATCAGCCGGAGATCGGCATCGTGCCGATCGGCGATCGTTTCACCATGGGCGGGGCGGTTGCGGCCCTGGCCTGCCAGCGCTTCTTCAAGTTCTCGACAGCCATCCCCTGCCATTACGGCTCGTTCCCGATCATCGACCAGACCCCGGAAACCTTCGTTGCCGGCATGGAAAGCGCGTCGACCAAGGTGGCGACGCCGCACGTCGGCGGCGTCGTCGAGATCTGATGTTACGCCGGGCCTTTTGACGAGAGGCCCGGTCCTCCGGCAATTCCCCCGTTGCGTGGCTCGCCCTGCGCCATTATAGCGGGGGAAGTTCCAGTTACCGGAGACGATCATGTCCGTAGACCTTGCCACCGTGAAGCGCGTCGCGCGCCTTGCCCGTATCGCCGTCAGCGAAGAAGAAGCCGAACGGATGATGGGTGAGCTCAATGGCATCCTCGGTTTCGTCGAGCAGCTCTCCGAAGTGAATGTCGATGGCGTCGAGCCGATGACCTCGGTCACGCCGATGGATATGAAGAAGCGGACGGACACCGTATCGGACGGCAACAAGGCCGACGACATCGTCGCCAATGCGCCGAATTCCGATCGCAATTTCTTCCTCGTTCCGAAGGTGGTCGAATAATTTCCCGCCAGCCGCCCCGACGTTTCTGATTGCGAAAGCCAGATTTTACCATGACCGACCTTACCAGCCTGACGATTGCCGAAGCCCGCAGCAAGCTCGCCGCCAAGGACATCACCGCCGTCGAACTGACCGACGCCTATCTCGGCGCGATCGATGCCGCCAATGAGGCGATCAATGCCTACATCGCCGTCACGCCCGAAAAGGCACGAGAGATGGCCAAGGCCTCGGATGCGCGTATCGCCGCCGGCAAGGCCGGTGCGCTCGAAGGCATCCCGCTCGGCATCAAGGACCTCTTCGCCACCGAAGGCGTGCACACCCAGGCCTGCAGCCACATCCTCGACGGTTTCGCGCCGCGCTACGAATCGACCGTGACCCAGAACCTCTGGAACGACGGCGCCGTCATGCTCGGCAAGCTGAACATGGACGAGTTCGCCATGGGCTCGTCGAACGAGACCTCCTACTACGGCGCGGTCAAGAACCCGTGGCGCGCCAAGGGCTCCAATCTGGATCTCGTGCCGGGTGGCTCCTCCGGTGGTTCCGCCGCAGCCGTTGCCGCGCATCTCTGCGCCGGCGCGACCGCCACCGATACCGGCGGCTCCATCCGCCAGCCTGCAGCCTTCACCGGCACCGTCGGTATCAAGCCGACCTATGGTCGCTGCTCGCGCTGGGGCACCGTCGCTTTCGCCTCGTCGCTCGACCAGGCAGGCCCGATCGCCCGTGACGTGCGCGATGCCGCGATCCTCCTGAAGTCGATGGCAAGCGTCGACGCCAAGGACACGACCTCGGTCGATCTGCCGGTGCCGGATTACGAAGCCGCGATCGGCAAGTCGATCAAGGGCATGAAGATCGGCATTCCGCGCGAGTACCGCGTCGATGGCATGCCGGAAGAGATCGAAGCGCTCTGGCAGCAGGGCATTGCCTGGCTGAAGGAAGCCGGTGCCGAGATCGTCGACATCACCCTGCCGCACACGAAATACGCGCTGCCGGCCTACTACATCGTCGCTCCGGCCGAGGCCTCCTCGAACCTTGCCCGCTATGACGGCGTTCGCTACGGCCTGCGCGTCGACGGCAAGGACATCGTCGACATGTACGAAAAGACGCGCGCAGCCGGCTTCGGTCACGAAGTCAAGCGCCGCATCATGATCGGCACCTACGTGCTTTCGGCCGGCTACTACGATGCCTACTATCTGCAGGCACAGAAGGTGCGCACGCTGATCAAGCGCGACTTCGAACTGGCGTTCCACGCCGGCGTTGACGCCATCCTGACGCCGGCGACGCCGTCGTCTGCCTTCGGCATCGCCGACGAGGATCTGGCATCCGATCCGGTCAAGATGTACCTCAACGACATCTTCACGGTAACGGTGAACATGGCCGGCCTTCCCGGTATCGCCGTTCCCGGCGGTCTCGACCACAAGGGCCTGCCGCTTGGCCTGCAGCTGATCGGCAAGCCGTTCGAGGAAGAGACGCTGTTCAAGACGGCGCATGTGATCGAACAGGCGGCCGGCCGCTTCACACCCACCAAGTGGTGGTAATCTCTTGAGGGGCGGTACCGACGAGGTACCGCCCTTTCTTCTTCGGTTGCATTGAAAGCCACTCTTGTCGCGGAAGGAGACCGCGTCATGCCCGTCATCCGCCATGCCCGCGCCGGCGACGTCGACCGGCTGGCCGAAATCGGCCTTAGATCCTGGCAGTCGGCAATTGCGGGCCTCGCCGATGGCGAAAAGATGCGGCGCGTGGCCGAGGCCGCATTTCTCCGTTTTCTGTTCGATCACTGGCTTTCCGTTTTGCTCGTCGAAGGCGAGGGCGCCATCTGCGGTTGGGTGGCGTGCGAGAACTTCGACAATGCGATCTCCGATCTGTGGATCGAGCCGCAGCTCCAGGGCAGGGGCTTCGGCGGGCTGCTGCTTGCCGAGATCGAGCGTCGTATTGCTGCGGACGGATTCGACGCGGCCACCACCAAGACGCACGCGCGCAACGACCGCGCCGTGCGCTTCTTCCGCAATCACGGCTATGGCGTGAGTTGGCTGTCGACCGCCTATGCGCCGCAACTCGACAGCGACGTTGCCTTCATCGGTCTGAGCAAATCTCTGGAGCAAAGCCCGGATCATTGACACCCCGCCACCTCATGCATGGCAGCCACGCGCAAAGCCGGCTGGCCTATTCACACCGCATTCATTAGGCCCATGAAATATTATGGGGTATGACGTGGTGGTGGGGCACCGCAAGGGGGGCGCTTGTTGCAGATGCTGGATAAAACGGTTCCGCGACCGTTGGTTCTGAGACCTTTCCACCATTCGTTTTGGCTTGCCGGCCTGGGCGTGATCGTCTTCACCGCCTGCGTGCTCGGCATCTTGAGTCGCCCGGTCGGCATGCTGGCTTCGATCTGGCCGGCAAATGCGATCCTGCTCGGTCTGCTGATCAGAAAACCGTCGATCGCCAGCCCGGCTGGATGGCTGACGGCGGCATTGGCCTACGTTCTTGCGGACCTGGTGACCGGCGCGGATCTCTATGAAGCTGCGGCGCTGAATGCGGCCAACATGGTCGGCGTCGTCATCGGCTTCCTGCTCTATCGCCGCTTTTCGCCGGAGCATCGGCACCTGCGCCGGGCGCGCTCGGTCCTTTACATGTTCGCTGCCTCCTCTCTGGCGGCGATGGGCGCCTCGCTCGTCGGAGCGGTCGCGGTTCACTTGTCCTTCGGCAAACCCGTCGCGGACGCATTCGTCGCCTGGCTCACCACCGAGCTGGTCAATTATGTGGTTCTGCTCCCGGTTTTCCTGGCAGCGCCGCTTCCTGAAGACGGTTTGCGATCCCGTGCCACGAGAATGACGGTTTCAACGGCCTCTGCTTCTGCAACCGTCTGGCCGTTCGTCTCCCTGGTCTTGTCCTGCGCTGCGGCACTCGTCATCGGCGGCCCAGGCGCTTTCGCTTTCCCGGTGCCGGCACTCTTGTGGTGCGCGCTCAGCTATGGCTTGTTCCCGGTGACGATCCTGACGGCGATCGTCTGTGTGTTGACGCAGATTGCCGTTGCCTCCGGCGCCCTGCATCTCGGCGTCAGCGGCGTTGCCGAGGAGACGCTCACCTCCACCCGGCTGGGGACGACCCTTCTTGCGCTCTGCCCGCTGGCGGTCGCCAGCGTCGATGCCGCACGACGGGCGCTGATTGGGCGCCTGTCCCATGCGGTCGATTATGATTTTCTGACCCAGTGCCTGGCGCGCGCGACCTTCATGGCGCGCGCGGCCGCGCTGATCGCAGCGCCGGTCGCCCGAAAAGGCGGGACGGTGGTAATGATGCTCGACATCGACCGCTTCAAGGCGATCAATGACACCTATGGTCACGCCGTCGGCGATCAGGTGCTGGTCTCGGTCGCAGGCGCCGTTCGCGGGACGCTGCGTTTTGAGGATCTCGTCGGTCGGCTTGGCGGCGAAGAGTTTGCCGTTGTGCTGGTTCGGCAATCCCCGACTGATGCGCTCAAGGTCGCCGAGCGACTGCTCGAGGCCGTGCGCGCGCTCCATATCGATCTGGACCAGGGCGGAAGGATCGCCGTCACCATCAGCATCGGCGCTGCCGAAGTCATGACCCGCGACACCGGCCTTGACGGCTTGCTGCTTGCGGCCGACCGCGCGCTCTACCAGGCGAAGGCTGCGGGCCGCGACCGCGTGCAATGCGCTGCCCCGTCGAGCGCTCACGCAACGTAAGTCGCTTTCCGTAAAGTAAAGTGCGCATCTGACGATACCGGGCATGCTGGCATGCCCGGTATCGTTCGTATTCGCCGCTAGCGGTTGTTAAGTTCGGAGCGCACGAGCTGCAGCCCGCGTTCCGTGATGCGGTAGGGTTTTCCGCCGGACGATGAAATCGCCTTCTTCCGCTTCAATTTGCGGAAAAGTTCGAGGTCGAAGCCGGGATAGACCCAGCCGTCACGGGTGAAGCACCGGATTTCGGTGATCGCCTTGTCGTCGCGGGTGATTTCGATGCGGCCGCCCTGGGCCAAATGATGAAGAATGCGCTGTTCTGCGCGCGAGATGTCCATTGTCTGAATGTTCCGGAATCGCGTTCGTATGAACGCAGGAAAACGTTCCGCAAATTACTGAAGATGCGGGGTGACGTTTCCGGCCCGTGCGCGCAATCAAAGCGGATTACGCGGACGGGCTTTACCGGGACTCAGGCGAAGAACGGAACATAAAAACTCCAATAGAACGGTGCCTTCCTAAAAGGCCGTCGTTCGCGCGTCAAGGTGTCATTGCAACGCCAGGGTGCCAATGGCCGCCAGCGCCACTTGCAAGACGATGATCAACGCGAGGCGCGTGCGAAAGGGTTCCTTACGCGTCTTGTGTCGGAAGATATGGCGCGCCGTCATCGCTCCCGGGCTGCCGCCGAAAAAGGCGAGAGTGAGCAGGGTCCGCTCGCTGATCCGCCGTCGGCCGGAGCGCGCCGCTCGCTTGTCGTACCAGAACAGCCCGAAAGCCGCCAAGTTGACGAGAATTGCGAACGAGAGCAGGGCAGGGCCGATGGACATGAGCGAAGTCTTGCCGATAGGCGCTAAACGGTGGTTAAGAGAGGCTCGCCGTCCGCATGAGATTGCATATGGCGCTTCTGATCCAGCCGAACAACTTGCACCGGCGGACCAATTGTTCTACCGAGAAACCAAGAATTCAGGCTTCAAAGAAGAGCATGATATGAGCATTGTCGACGTCCGCACCCCCGATCCGAAACGCTTCATCCCCGGCGCCACTGGCGACTGGGAAGTCATCATCGGCATGGAAGTCCATGCCCAGGTGCTTTCCAATTCGAAGCTGTTCTCGGGCGCATCGACGGAGTTCGGCAATGCGCCGAATGCGAACGTCTCGCTGGTCGATGCCGCTATGCCCGGCATGCTGCCCGTGATCAACGAGGAATGCGTGAAGCAGGCGGTGCGCACCGGTCTCGGCCTCAAGGCCGCGATCAACAATCGCTCGATCTTCGACCGCAAGAACTATTTCTATCCGGACCTGCCGCAGGGCTATCAGATCTCGCAGTTCAAGGATCCGATCGTCGGCGAGGGCAAGATCATCATTTCGGTCGGCCCGGATCGTCAGGGCCAGTTCGAGGATGTCGAGATCGGCATCGAGCGACTGCATCTGGAACAGGATGCCGGCAAGTCGATGCACGACCAGCATCCGTCGATGTCCTATGTCGACCTCAACCGCTCTGGCGTGGCGCTGATGGAGATCGTCTCCAAGCCGGACATGCGCTCGTCGGATGAGGCCAAGGCCTACATGACGAAGCTGCGCTCGATCGTGCGCTATCTCGGCACGTGCGACGGCAACATGGACGAAGGCTCGATGCGCGCCGACGTCAACGTTTCCGTGCGTCGTCCGGGCGAGGGCTTCGGCACGCGCTGCGAAATCAAGAACGTCAACTCGATCCGCTTCATCGGCCAGGCGATCGAATACGAAGCGCGCCGCCAGATCGGCATTCTTGAGGACGGTGGCAGCATCGACCAGGAGACCCGCCTGTTCGACCCGAACAAGGGCGAGACCCGCTCGATGCGCTCCAAGGAAGACGCGCACGACTACCGCTACTTCCCGGATCCGGACCTGCTGCCACTGGAGTTCGACGACGCCTTCGTCGAGGCGCTGAAGGCCGACCTGCCGGAACTGCCCGACGACAAGAAGGAGCGCTTCGTGCGCGACCTCGGCCTCTCGGTCTATGACGCCTCGGTGCTCGTCTCCGAAAAGTCGATCGCCGATTATTTCGAGGCGGTTGCCGAAGGGCGCGACGGCAAGATTGCCGCCAACTGGGTCATCAACGACCTGCTCGGTGCCTTGAACAAAGCCGGCAAAGCCATTGAAGAGACTCCGGTTTCCCCGGCACAGCTCGGCGGCATCATCGATCTCATCAAGGCCGAGACCATCTCCGGCAAGATCGCCAAGGACCTCTTCGAGATCGTCTGGAACGAGGGCGGCGACCCGGCCGAGATCGTTGAAGCGCGCGGCATGAAGCAGGTGACCGACACCGGCGCCATCGAGAAGGCCGTCGACGAGATCATCGCCGCCAACCCGGATCAGGTCGCCAAGGTGCAGGCCAAGCCTTCGCTCGCCGGCTGGTTCGTCGGCCAAGTGATGAAGGCGACCGGCGGCAAGGCCAACCCGCAGGCCGTACAGGCGCTCGTCAAGGCCAAGCTCGGCATCGAGGAATAACGATGTTCTTCGTGCGCACGGCAAGCGAGCGCGACCTGGAGAAGGTTCGCGCTCTGCTGATCGAAACGTGGCACGCGACCTATGACACTTTCTACGGTGTCGAGAAGGTCAACGAACTCACGGAGCGCTGGCATTCGCTGCCGGCGCTCAAAGCCCGACTCGCGCGCAAGAACGCCGAGTTTCTTGTTGCCGACGATGGAAGGCAGCTGGGCGGCATGGGCTATGCGGCGATGTCCGACACGCAAGCCAAGACGGTGGTGCTGCACCAGCTCTATGTCCTTCCGAAGTTCCAGCGCCAGGGCGTCGGTCGCGATATCTTCGCCGAACTCGAAACCTGCTTCCCGGACGCCGAGCGCATGCGCGTCGAGGTCGAGCCGCAGAACCTGCACGCGCTCACCTTCTATCGCGCGCACGGCTTTGCCGAAGTGGGCGAGACCCCGGTTGACGACCCGTCCGGTCTGCCGGCCATCGCTCTGGAAAAGCCGCTTCTCGGCTAGGCGATCCGTCCAATTGCCTGAAGTTTCGCATGCCTGTGGATAAGCTTGAGAGGCACGGCTCTGTCATTGCGCCGTTACCTCCGGGTGTTTGATCCGCGGGCGATGAACGATGTGAGCGGGGAAACCATGGACGCGATCGAACTCTTGATCCGCAAGGCCGAGCGTAAGGACCTCGAAGCGATCGTCGCGCTCTTCGCCAATGATCCGCTCGGCGGCCACGGCGACACGACCGACCCCGAGGCCTTCGCGGACTACGCCGCTGCCTTCGACCGGATTGAAGCTTCGACGCTGCAGACACTCTTTGTTGCGGTTCTTGAAGGGCAGGTCGTCGGCACTTTTCAAACCGCGCTGCACACGTCTCTGTCTGGGCGTGGAAGCTCCAGCCTGATCGTCGAAGCGGTCCAGACGCGCGCCGACATGCGCGGCCGTGGGATCGGCGAGCGCATGTTGCGCCATGCGATTGGCGAGGCGCGGGAGAAGCGCGCAAAGAAGGTAAGGCTCACGTCCAACGCCGTGCGCACCGATGCGCATCGCTTCTACGAGCGTCTAGGCTTTGTGCGCAGCCACTTCGGCTTTCACCTGCCGTTGAAATGACCGCCTCCGCCTCGGAATCACTGGACAAGCCCTGAGCGGCGGGGCATAAGCGGGAACATTGTTTTGGTATCTGGCCGCCTTCCCAACGGCCGGTCAAGGACGGCATCCATGAAGCTCCTGCTGCAGATTTTCACCTGGTGGAACGAACAGACGATCGGAACGCGCTTTCACACCTGGCGCCACGGTCAACGGGTCGGTCAAGACGAACTCGGTAATGTCTACTACCAGGGCGGCAAGGATTCTGAAGGCCGCACCCGCCGCTGGGTGATCTACAACGGCTACGCCGAAGCCTCCGCCATTCCGGCCGGCTGGCACGGCTGGATGCATCACCGGACCGACGTTTCTCCGGCTGATGAAAAGTACACGCCGCGCGAATGGCAGAAGGCGCACCGCGTCAATCCGACCGGAACGGCCAACGCCTACCGCCCGCAGGGCTCGATTGCCGCCACCGGCAAGCGTCCCCGCGTGACCGGCGACTACGACGCCTGGACGCCCGGCTCCTGAACAATCTGTTCTCAGTGACGACGACGGACCGCGGAATGGGTTCCTCGATCATGGCGCGGCCACAATTGATGGTTAGCGCCTGAAACCCATCGATGACGAACAGGATACGCGGGAGACAGGCGACTATGGCAGGTTCTGATCTGCGCAAGGCAATCGGCCAAGGAACACGGCGTTTGGGCTTGTCCCTGCTTGCCGCGTTGCCGCTGGTCGCATCTGCGGAAGCGGTTGACGCAGCCCGCCTTTCCAACGCCGTCGCCGTGTTCTCCGGCATCGACAAGATCACCGGCCGTATCACCACTTTCGACGTCTACATCGGCGAGACCGTGCAGTTCGGCGCCCTTCAGGTCACGCCGCGCGTCTGCTACAGCCGTGACGACACGGAAGCGCAGAAGATCACGACCTTCGTCGAGGTCGAGGAAATCACACTCGACCGCAAGATCCGCCGCATCTTCACCGGCTGGATGTTTGCCGATAGCCCCGGTCTGAACGCCGTCGAGCATCCGGTCTATGACGTCTGGCTGCAGTCCTGCAAGGCGACCTCGGACCTGCCGCCGCCGGACACCGCGCAGAAGCGCTGAGCGGCGGCGTATTCCCATTCTTTGAGATTTGGCTTGGTTAGAAGGCGAGGTCGGGCGACGACATCGCGTTCGCCAGAAGCACTTCGTATTCCGCCTTTGGCACGTCGATGGCACCGAACGACTTCAGGTGCTCGGTGGTGAACTGTGTATCGAGCAGTTCGAAGCCACGCGCCTTCAGTCGCTCGACCAGATGGACGAGGCAGATCTTCGAGGCGTCGGTGCGTCTGGAAAACATGCTTTCGCCGAAGAAGGCCGAGCCGAGCGAAACGCCGTAAAGTCCGCCAACCAGTTGGTCGCCTTCCCACGCCTCGACGCTGTGGGCATAGCCCATCGTATGCAGCGTCGCGTAGAGCGTGCGGATCTTGTTGTTGATCCAGGTGGTTGGCCGGTCGGGAGCAGGGGCAGCGCAGCCGTCCATGACCGCTTCGAACGCGGTGTTGAAGCGGATGTCGAAGGGCTTTCGGCGGATGGTTTTGGCGAGGCTGCGAGAGGTGTGGAAGCCTGCGAGCGGGATCACCCCGCGAATTTCCGGCTCGACCCAGAAGATTTCCGGGTCGTCAGCCGAATCGGCCATCGGGAAGAGGCCGATCGAATAGGCGCGCAGCAGCATGTCCGGCGTAATATCGGGCTGCTTGCTGCGCGTCCCCTTCAATGTCAGGTCCTTACTCGGACGTGGCGGCCAGATGCTTCTCCAGCCAGTGGATATCGTAGTCGCCGTTGGCAATGTCCTGATTATTGATCAGGTCCTGGAACAGCGGAAGCGTCGTCTTGATGCCGTCGATGACAAATTCGTCAAGCACGCGGCGCAGACGCATCATGCATTCGACGCGGGTACGGCCGTGCACGATCAGCTTGCCGATCAGGCTGTCGTAGTAAGGCGGGATCCGGTAGCCCTGATAGGCACCCGAGTCGACGCGCACGCCAAGACCGCCCGGCGCATGGAAATGCGTGATCGTGCCCGGGGATGGGACGAAGGTGCGCGGGTCTTCGGCATTGATGCGGCACTCGATCGCGTGGCCGGAGAACACGATGTCTTCCTGCCGGACCGAGAGGCCACCGCCGGAGGCGACGCGGATCTGCTCGTGCACAAGGTCGATGCCGGTGATCGCCTCGGTAATCGGATGCTCGACCTGAAGACGGGTGTTCATTTCGATGAAATAGAACTCGCCGTTTTCGTAGAGGAATTCGATCGTGCCCGCGCCGCGATACTTCAGCTTCTTCATGGCGTCGGCGCAGACCTGGCCGATCTTCATGCGCTGGTCGACGTTGAGCGCCGGGGAGTTTGCCTCTTCCCAGACCTTCTGGTGACGACGCTGCAGCGAGCAATCGCGTTCACCGAGATGCACCGCATTGCCGGCGCCGTCGCCGACGATCTGGATTTCGATGTGGCGCGGCTTGGAGAGGTACTTCTCCATGTAGACGGCGTCGTTGCCGAAAGCGGCAAGCGCTTCGGTGCGGGCCGTCGCAACGGCTTCCTCGAGGTCAGCCTCGCTGCGGGCGACCTTCATGCCGCGGCCGCCGCCGCCGGCGGTCGCCTTGATCAGGACCGGGAAACCGATCTTTCGGGCGACTTCGAGGGCGTTTTCCGGCTTCACTTCGCCGTCGGAGCCCGGAACGACCGGGATGCCAAGTTCCTGCGCCGTTTGCTTGGCGGTGATCTTGTCACCCATGATGCGGATGTGTTCCGCCGTCGGGCCGATGAAGGTGATGTCGTGCGCTTCAAGGATTTCGGCGAACTTGGCGTTTTCCGACAGGAAGCCGTAGCCTGGATGCACGGCGTCGGCACCGGTGATTTCGCAGGCGGCGACGATCTGGTGAATGTTCAGATAGCTATCGCGCGAGGGCGGCGGGCCGATGCAAACGCTCTCGTCGGCGAGGCGCACATGCATGGCGTCGGCGTCGGCCGTGGAATGAACGGCGACCGTGGCGATGCCGAGTTCCTTGCAGGCACGAAGCACGCGAAGGGCGATTTCGCCGCGATTGGCAATGAGAATTTTCGAGATCATCGCCGCGCCGCCTTATTCGATTACGATCAGCGGTTCGCCATATTCGACGGGGGCTGCGTCCTGGACGAAGATTTCGGTGACCTTGCCCGAGCGCGGAGCCGGGATCTGGTTCATTGTCTTCATCGCTTCGATGATGAGGATCGTCTGGCCTTCCTTGACCGTGGCGCCGACTTCAACGAAGGGGCGGGCTCCCGGTGCGGGAGACAGATAGGCAGTGCCGACCATCGGTGCGGTCACGGCATTCTTCGATGCACGGGCGCTCTCGGCGGCAGGAGCAGCAACGGCGTTTGCAGGAGCGGCCACTGCGGCGGGCATCTGGTAAGCCGGCATCTGCGGCATGGCCATCGGCATGGCAACCGGCGTGCCGTTGCGCGAAACGCGAATGCGCAGGTCGTCCTGCTCGACTTCGATCTCGGTCAGATCGGTGTCCTTGAGAATGTTGGCGAGATCGCGGATCAGCGCCTGGTCGATACCTGGTTTCTTGTCAGCCATGGAATATGAGCCTCTTGTGTTCTTTTTATTTCGACGGATTTGTCAGGTTCTTTAGCGCATGCAGCGCAAGAATGTAACTCTGGGCGCCGAAGCCGCAGATCACGCCCTTGACGGCGGGTGCGATCATCGACTTGTGGCGGAACTCCTCACGGGCATGGATGTTCGAGAGGTGCAGTTCGACGACCGGGATGCCGATGGCGCGGATGGCATCGTGAAGCGCGATCGACGTGTGGCCATAGGCGGCCGGGTTGATTGCCACGCCCGCGGCGACGTTGCCGGCCTCGTGCAGCCAATCGACCAGCATTCCCTCATGGTTCGACTGGCGGAAATCGACGTCGAAGCCGAGCGCCTTGCCTTCCGCCTTGCACATGGCCTCGATGTCGGCCAGCGTCTGGCCGCCATAAATACCCGGCTCGCGCTTGCCCAGCGCATTCAGGTTGGGGCCGTTCAGCACGAAAATGGTCGATGGCATAAGGGATTCCGGTCCGGTCATGGAGGGTTACCTATAGACTGATGGTCCCGTGAGGAAAAGCCCTTTGGGCCCACGCGGGATTTGTCCACAGTCATGGGAAGGTTTGTCAGCAGGCGGTCTTGCCGCATTCGCGCATATTGGCGACCTTGCCCTCGATCTCCTCGGCGCCGACGGCCCCGAAGACCGCTTCGTTGCCGATGACGTAGGAGGGCGTTCCGGTGATGCCGAGGTCGTTGGCAAGGCTGTAGGCCTCGCGCACGGCCGCATCATGCGGCTCCTTTTCCATTTTCGCGCGCAGGTCCTTTTCGGAGACGCCGAGCTTGGCGGCAACCGCAAGCGCTGTCTCCTCCGTGGCGCGGTCTTCCCCGCCGAGCAGCGCCCGGTGGAAGTCGCCGTATTTTTCCGGAGCGACCAGGCGGAAGGCGGCGCTCACCTTGTGGGCGGCCAGCGAATCCGGTCCGAGGATCGGCAGTTCCTTCAGCACGAAGCGCACGTTCTTGTCCTTGGCGAGGATGTCGTCCATGTCGGAAAGCGCGCGTTTGCAGTAGCCGCAGTTGTAGTCGTAGAACTCGACAACGGTGACGTCGCCTTTGGGATTGCCGAGCACCATGTCGTAGTCGGAATTGAAGATCGCCTTGTTGTTCTCGGTGATCGCGCTTTCCGCCGCTTCCTGCTGCTTGGCGCGCTGTTTCGTCGTCAGCGCCTCCTGGACCTCGAGCATGATCTCCGGATTGGCGATCAGGTATTCCTTGATGAAGGCGCCGATCTCTTCCTTCTGCTTCGCGTCGAGCGCGAATGCGTTCTGGGGCAGGCTGACCCCGGCGACGAGCGCTGCGAGCGTCCCGGCGGCAATCATCTTGTTGCTGAAGTTCATTTCTACCTCGTTGTCCTTGCGTATCCCGTGTGTCGTCCATCGCGTGTCGCCGGGTCAACCGGCTGTTCTGAATGACAACAGGATTCCTCGTATCCGCAATATGCCGGCAGCATAGGGTGGGTGCCGCGGAAACGAAACGGCAAAATCGGCGGAAATACGGCACTCGCGGACTTGTGAAGGTCATTTTCATCGGGCAAAGGGCTGGAGAACAGCCGCATATCGAGGATTTTCCGTTGGTAGATTTGTCAAAACGCAGTGCCGTCGAACCTTTCCATGCGATGGACGTACTGGCGGAGGCGACCCGTCGCCGGGATGCCGGCCACCCGGTGATCTCGATGGCCGTCGGGCAGCCCGCCCACCCGGCGCCGAAGGCAGCTCTTGAAGCGGCGCGCAAAGCGCTTGAACATGGCCGGCTCGGCTATACCGACGCGCTCGGCACCTTGTCGCTGCGCACAGCAATCGCCCGGCACTATGAAAAGCGCCACGGCATCGCGCTCGATCCGCAGCGGGTCGCGGTCACCACCGGCTCATCCGCAGGCTTCAATCTCGCTTTCCTGGCCCTCTTCGATCCTGGCGATTGCGTCGCGATCGCGAGGCCCGGCTATCCGGCCTATCGCAACATCCTCGCAGCGCTTGGCCTGACGGTCGTCGAGGTCGAGGCCAATGCCGAGACCGGCTTCACTCTGACGCCTGAAAGTCTTTCGCGTGCCGCTGCGAAAATAGGCCGTCCATTGAAGGGCGTGCTTTTGGCGAGCCCAGCCAACCCGACCGGAACGGTGACGGGCAGGGCGGGCCTCAAGGCGCTGGCTGACTATTGCCGGGCCGAATCGATCGCCTTCATCTCCGACGAGATCTATCACGGACTGACCTTTGCCGGCGAAGAGGCAAGCGCGCTGGAGGTGACCGACGAGGTAATCGTCATCAACTCCTTCTCGAAATACTATTGCATGACCGGCTGGCGGATCGGCTGGATGGTGCTGCCGGCTGACAAGGTGCGCGGCTTCGAGCGCATCGCCCAGAGCCTCTACATCTCGCCGCCCGAGCTCTCGCAGATCGCGGCAGAAGCAGCACTCAACGCGCATGAGGAGCTCGACCGTTACAAGGCCGCCTATGCCGCCAACCGGGACATGCTCATGAAGCGGTTGCCGGAGATCGGCTTCTCGATCGCCTCGCCGATGGACGGTGCCTTCTACGCCTATGCGGATGTCACCCGCTTTACCAATGACAGCATGGCCTTTGCCAAGCGGATGCTCGCCGAGATCAACGTCGCGGCAACCCCGGGATTCGACTTCGATCCGCTGGAAGGGCACCGCACAATGCGCTTCTCCTATGCCGGCGCCGAGGCCGACATGGTCGAGGCCATGGACAGGATCGCGCGTTGGCTGGCGTGACGCTCTGAACAGGCAGGCAGGGCAGGTCCCTTCTGCCATCCGCCCAAAGGAAAAGGCCCGGATCGCTCCGGGCCTTTCGTGTTTTCAGAGTTTGGCGCTGGCCGGGCGGCTTCTTAGAAGAAGCCGCGGCGCTGCCACCAGCCGCCCTTTTTGGGCTTGCCCGGCTCTTCCTCTTCGGGCTTCGTCGCGCTCGACGTCACCACCGGTTCGGAAGCGATTTTCGAGAGGTCGCGGTTCGCACGCACAGGCTTGGTTTCGGCAAGGTCGGCCGCAGCCTCTTCCACCGCTTCGACGGCCGGGTCGGCAACCGCAGGCTGGTCTTCGATCACTGCCTGGGCAACTTCGTCGACGCTTACTGCCGGTTCTTCAGCCTTGACGGCCTTCTTGCGGGTGCGCTTCGGTTTGGCAGGCTTTACGTCCGCCACCTCGGCTTCTTCAGCAACCACAGCCGTTTCCTCAACAGCGACAGCCACTTCGACCTCGGCCGCAGCGGCCGGTGCCTCTACGGTTTCGGCTTCTTCTGCGCCGTCGTCGCCGGCTTCCGCATCGGCACCGGCTTCAAGCTGGCCTTCGCCTTCACCTTCGCCTTCCGGACGGTTGCGGCGGCCGCCACGCTTGCCGCGGCGGCGGCGCTTGCGCTTCTGATCGCCATCGGCGGTCGCGGCGTCTGCATCGACGCCCTCGTCATCGCCTTCGTCCTCATCGGAACCGTCGTCGGCATCGCCTGCCGATTCGGAGACCTGGAGAGCGCTGCCTTCGGCCTGCTGGCCGCCCTTGCCGCGCCGGCGGCGACGGCGCTTGCGCTTGCGTCCGTTCTGATCGTCGGACTGGGCAGCAGCCTTCGGCTGTTCCTGCCGCTGTTCGCCGGCAATTTCTTCTGCTTCTTCCTCGTCGAGATCCTCTTCGATCACGACGTCGTCTTCTTCCTCTTCCGGCTCGAAGTGCAGCAGCTGTTCGATCTTGACCGGATTTTCGACCGGTTCGCCACGATCGATCGCGAAGTGCTGTGCGCCGACATGGGCATCAGCCTCGATGATGATCGAAACGCCGAAGCGGGCTTCGTAGTCCATGATCGTGCCGCGCTTCTGATTGAGCAGGTAGAGCGCGATATCCGGGATGGTGCGCACGGTGATGTCGTGCGTCGTGTTCTTCAGCAGGTGTTCCTCGATGCCGCGCAAGACGTGCAGTGCAACCGAAGACTGCGAGCGGACGTGACCCGTTCCGTTGCAGTGCGGGCAGGTCTGCATCGTCGATTCGAGCACCGAGGCGCGAATGCGCTGGCGCGACATTTCGAGCAGGCCGAAATGCGAGATACGGCCGACCTGGATCCGGGCGCGATCGTTCTTCAGGCAATCCTTCAGACGCTTCTCGACCGAGCGGTTGTTCCGCTTTTCTTCCATGTCGATGAAGTCGATGACGACGAGACCGGCAAGGTCGCGCAGGCGGAGCTGGCGTGCCACTTCTTCCGCCGCTTCCAGGTTCGTCTGGAGTGCGGTGTCTTCGATCGAGTGCTCGCGCGTCGAACGGCCGGAGTTGACGTCGATCGAAACCAGGGCTTCGGTCTGGTTGATGATGATGTAGCCACCGGACTTCAGCGTTACCTGCGGCTGCAGCATGCGGTCGAGCTGCGCTTCGATGCCGGAGCGCGAGAAGATCGGATGCACGTCGCGGTAAGGCTGAACCACCTTGGCGTGGCTGGGCATCAGCATCTTCATGAAGCCCTTGGCTTCCTTGTAGCCTTCCTCACCGGAAACGATGATCTCGCTGATGTCCTTGTTGTAGAGGTCGCGGATCGAGCGCTTGATCAGGCTGCCTTCTTCATAGACGAGGCAGGGGGCCGTGGAATTCAGCGTCAGCGTGCGGACGTTTTCCCACAGGCGCATCAGATATTCGAAGTCGCGCTTGATCTCGACCTTGGTGCGGTTGGCACCGGCGGTGCGCAGGATCACGCCCATGCCTTGCGGCACTTCGAGGCCGCGGGCGATTTCCTTCAGGCGCTTGCGGTCCTGCAGATTGGTGATCTTGCGGGAGATGCCGCCGCCACGTGCGGTGTTCGGCATAAGCACCGAGTAGCGACCGGCGAGCGACAGGTAGGTCGTCAGCGCCGCGCCTTTGTTGCCGCGCTCTTCCTTGGCGACCTGAACCAGCAGGATCTGGCGGCGCTTGATGACTTCCTGGATGCGGTACTGCTTGCGCGGCTTGCGAACCTGGCGATCCGGAACTTCTTCCATGGCGTCTTCGGCGCCGACGGATTCGATGATTTCCTTTTCGCCGTCGTGACTGTCGTCGTCATCATCGTCATCGTCATGGCGACGGCGGCTGTCGACATCCTCGGAAATGGCGTCGGTATCGACCATGGCAGCCATTTCGCCGCCATTGCTCTCGTCGCCGTCGGTCGATGCAGCAGCCGCTTCTTCAGCGGCCTTGGCCTTGGTCTTGCGGGTGCGCTTCGGCTTCGCCTTCGGCTTTTCGGCCGGCGCTTCCTCTTCGACGACCGGTGCGGCGTCAGCGACGGCTGCGACCGGCTCGGCTTCAGTTTCCGCGACGACTTCGAGGTCTACGGGAACGGAAAGTTCGCTTGCCGGGGCAGGGGCGGTCTCGACATGCTCGATGTCGTCGTCACGCCGCGCTTCTTCGGCTTCGGCCTTCAAGAGCGCCTGACGATCGGCGAGCGGGATCTGGTAGTAGTCGGGATGGATTTCGGCGAAAGCCAGGAACCCGTGGCGGTTGCCGCCGTAGTCGACGAAGGCGGCCTGGAGCGAGGGCTCCACCCGGGTGACCTTCGCCAGATAGATATTGCCGCGGATCTGCTTCTTATGTTCCGACTCGAAGTCGAACTCTTCTATGCGGTTCCCGCGAACGACAACGACGCGCGTCTCTTCTGAATGAGACGCATCGATAAGCATTTTCTCTGCCATCTAAGCTGTGCTCCTCGGCGCGCCAGCGGAACGGGAGACAGACCTGCTTCCTTAGGAAGACTGCCAAACACGTCGGAAGGTGCGCCGGATATGAAAGTTCCTGTTTGGCGCAGGCGATGGTGCAGCAGCCAGACGACAGCCGGAACATGTGTGTCCCGGGGCCGCGCTACTTCTGACCGATACTGCTGAGTCAACATCAATGACCAAACAAGAATGCCAATGTCCAAGGTCTCATGAAGACCCGATGAATGCGCCCGCTTGCGGGCGTCGGTGAAAAATCACCATCAAGAACTCCGGCCACCGCCGGAAATTTGCGATCCAGTGTACGGGGAGGAAATGCAGCGACGGCGGATGAACACTTGCGACCGCGGAATTGCGATAAGTTAACCGGTCAATCCGGTTCGACCGCACCCTGGCGCCAAGCTTTGGAGAAGCTCCGGCTGCCCGGTCGACTGTTCTATCCCGTCAACACTTTCTCCTTGTGACGCTTTTATGTTTTCTATGTCACATTGGCAAGGGAAAAGCCCGTGCCGCCAC
>Ga0102591_1000659_pt1 | contig 60839 bp, 57 predicted proteins | sample AraplaCol_mCL_r2_2_FD_76860 | JGI IMG/M metagenome (GOLD analysis project Ga0102591, IMG submission 76860) | Arabidopsis root microbial communities from North Carolina, USA - plate scrape MF_Col_mCL_r2 (SPADES assembly) (version 2) | ecosystem: Host-associated > Plants > Roots > Endosphere... | reverse complement strand
CGGCTTCTCTGGTCGAACTCGCCGAGGCCGACGCGTTCCTGCCGTCCCTGGGACTTCAGCGGCGCGACGCCTTGTGGGCGATCAAGGCCTTGCGTGACGAACCCCTTCCGCTCTTCGCCGCTGCTTCCGAACGCGAGGCGAGGGCGGTCGCCGAGCAGCAGGAACCCGCGGTCGCCCTCCGTCAGATGACGGAAGGGCACAACGTTGTCCAGGACTACAGTCATATCGGGCTGACGCTACGCGAACACCCTATCGCCTTCCTTCGGAAGGACTTGAGGGTGCGCCGGATCGTCACCTGCGCTGAAGCTATGAACGCGGGGGATGGTCGCTGGTTGATGACCGCTGGCCTCGTGCTTGTCCGGCAGCGACCTGGCAGCGCGAAGGGCGTCATCTTCATGACGATCGAGGATGAGACCGGTCCAGCCAACGTGGTCGTCTGGCCCAAGCTCTTCGAGCAGCGCCGTCGCGTCGTCCTCGGGGCATCGATGATAGCGATCAATGGGAGAATTCAGCGCGAAGGCGACGTTGTCCATCTCGTGGCCCAGCAAGCCTTCGACCTGTCCGACGATCTCTCCGGACTGGCGGACCGCGACATTGATTTCAGGCTGCCGACAGGCAGGGGCGACGAGTTCGCGCACGGCTCTCCCGGAAGTCCGGATTCGCGGGATCGACCGAAGCCTCTGCCCGAGCCGAGGGATATCTTCGTCAGAGATCTGCACATCGATACGCTGAAAGTGAAGGCACGAAACTTCCACTGACGGCAATCCTACCGAAGGAGACCGTCGCTTCCGAATTCGTCCCATCCGCTCAAGCCGGTCGCGGCTTCATCGGCTCGTTCGGTCTGTTTGGCTTTTTCCTTTTTCTTCAGCGAACGCGTCAGCTTCGCCTGATACGCGGCCCGCCTGCGATTTTCAGCTTTCGCGGCTGCGTCGTCCTCTCGCCATTAATCCACGGCGCCACGGTCGAGCAGATCTTCGACGACTCGGGGGTCGAATACGTGAAAGGTGATCCTCCTTGCGCGCCCTTGCAGCCTGATTGTTCGCGTTCCGGCGCTGGGCAGGCGACCGTCTTCGAGCCAGCGCTTCCGCTCTGATGCCGTGATCGTCAGGATATCCTCGATCTCACGAGGAATGATCGGAAGGTCTGCGATGCCGTCCAGTGCGCTGGAAACGGCCGATGCCGTCGCCCTGAATGCTGTCTTCGCAGTCTCTGGCATGACGAGGATGAGCCCGCCTGCCGGCATATCCAGCGACGTCCGCACCGGGGATGGTAGTCGCGAGCGGATCTCCTGGAAGATTCCCTTCACCCTCACACCAGATCCGAGGGTCGCCACCACGGGAAGCGGCCACTCCCTGATCAGCTCGGGATCGTCGCCCTCCTTGCTTTTCGTCTTCGTCTTGGGCATGTCGCAGCAGATGGTGTTGAAGGGGCCGCGCGTCAACGGAACTCGGGATCAATTCCCACGTTCTCGCAGCGAGGAGGACCCCATGTCTGTGCCAAACGAACCCATTGTGCCGCCGCCATCGCCGCCGCCCGTCGACACGCCACCGCGCGATCCTGGCCGGACACCCGGCGAGGAACCGCTTCCCGATCCCGAACCCGACGAGGGCGCTTCTCCAAGAATACGCGCTTCCGAACATTGCCCGACGTGGGACCTTCTTTGCAGAGGCATTCGTCTTCAGCCGGAGAACGGGCAATGAGACTGGCGCGACGACCTGAGCCTGAAGCTCGAAGATTTCGTCGACACGTTCGTGGTTAAAGGTGCAAAGGCGACGGACGTCTACGATGCCATCCAGAATGAACTCGACCGCCTGAGGGTCGCGTACGACCGGGACCCGGATCCAGCAGACGACCGTTCGGACGACGTTGTCGAGGAACCGTCAAACCATTGGCCGGCTTCCCAGGCCTGACCCACGCCCAGGAGCCGGCTGGCACATCCTTCGGGAAATTTTCTAGTTGAGACTTGTTGCGGACACACTTCGCAGGTAGAACTACTCTCGTAGGCATTGCTGATGAGCGCTGAATTCGCTGCTCGCAACGCCGCATCGCTGAAATGCTTTTGACCACGGATGTACTGGCACTGGTAAGAAGGCGATGATGAGGAAGGTCGGTGCGGTTTCGCCCCGGCCTTTTTTGTTGCCTGAGAGGCTGGGGGGTTCCTCAGGGCGGATCAGTGCCGCGTATCCAGCAACGGCTCGTCGTCGTCAAAATTTCCATTGCTGGCAGCATCGTACGGGTTGATGCTCCGGCCGCCGCCACGCGTGCCATATGCCGTCAACTGAACCATGACCTCTTTCGCACGCTCGATGGCCTCGTCTTCGCTTGCAGCGTGACCGTCCGCCACCTTGATCGACACCGCTTCCCCGTCGTCGCCGACAAAGTCTACCCGCCATCCGGTTTTCTCGTGAACAATCTTCGTTTCCAGCAAGTGCATCTGACTACCCTGACTTCCTGCCTTTGAGATCGGCCTCGACGCTCTTCCGGAGCGCGTCCATGATGCTGACCACATTGGACTTCGGAGCGACTTCGGCCGCCTTCCCCTTCGCCGCCTTTTTCGGCTTCAGCGCCTTCTTCTTCTCAGCGATGATCTTGAGCAGGCTCTCCTGGATTGGATCACTCACCATGTCCGGAGACCAACGCGCGGTCTTCTGCTTGATGAGTTGCTGCACAAGGGGAATGAGATCCGGATCGGCCTGCTCGTCGATGCCTTCGAAATAGTTCTCTTCCGGCCGAACCTCGTCGCCGAAACGCAGCGTCCAGAGCACGATGCCTTCGCCGCGCGGTTCCAGGACGACCGCCCGCTCTCGGCGGCCCATCACGAGCTTCGACACGCCAAAAACCTTGTCGGCCTTCATGGCATCCCTGATCACCGCGAATGCCTCGTTGCCGACGGCGTCGTCCGGCATCAGGTAATGCGGCTTCTCAAGGTAGATCCACTCGATGCTGTCGGCCGGGACGAACTTGTCGATGTCGATCGTCTTCACCGTATCGAGCGCAACGGCATCCAGATCGTCCTCGGTGAGGATAACGTAGTCATTCTCCCCGCGAGCGTAGCCCTTGGCTTCGTTGTCGTCCCTGACGGGCTTGCCCGTGACGGAATCGATATACCGGGAGACAACGCGGTTGCCCGTCTCCTTGTTGAGCGTATGGAAGCGAACCTTCTCGCTTTCGCTCGTGGCCGGGGTCATAGCCACGGGGCAGGTGACCAGGGAGAGTTTGAGATAGCCTTTCCAGTAATATTTCGGAGCCATGACCTATCCCCCTAGCTGGCTTTGCGCTGCGGGGCAGCCTTTGAAGCGGCGGACTTCGTTGCCGCCCCGCGCGCGGCGCGCTGCCTCCCGGTGCCAGTGTTGGCGTTGGCGGCAGTGCGTTTCGGTTTGTCGTCAGCGGCCTTCATCATCCCTGCACTCTCTCGGAGCGCGGCCAGAAGATCGTTGGGCTTCGAGACCTGCACCTTCTTCGGCTTCGGAAGCGACTTGCCTTCCAGCTTCGCCTTCACCAGATCCGCAAGGGCGGCTTCGTAGCGGTCGTCGAAGGTCGCCGGATCGAACTCGCCCTTCTTGGTGCTGATGATGTGCTTGGCGAGATCGAGCATCTCGCCCTCGATCTTGAGCTTGGGCATCTCCTCGAAAGCCTTTTCGGAGGAACGAACCTCGTAATCGTAGTTGAGCGTGCTGGCGATTAGGCCCTTGCCGTGCGGCCGTATCAGCACCGTACGCATTCGACGGAATAGGACGGTGCGGGCGATGGCCGCGACCATCGATTTCTTCATAGCATCGCGCAGAGCCGCGAACGCGTCTCCGCCCATCCTGTCGGGCGTGAGGTAGTACGGCTTGTCAAAGTAGACGTCGTCGACGTCGGAGCACGGAATGAACGCCTCAATCTCGAGCGTTTTGTTGCTCTCAGGGATCGCGGCGGAAACTTCTTCGGGATCGATGATGATGTACTGGCCGTTCTCGATCTCGAAGCCCTTGGTCTGGGCTTCCTTCGGCACCGGATCCTCTGTCTCGCTGTCTACGAAGATGCGGTTGACGCGGTTTCCCGTGGCCTTGTTGATGGTGTTGAAGGTGATGCGCTCGCTAGTCGAGGCTGCCGTGTAGAGAGCGACGCCGCAGCTTACCTCGCCGAACTTCAAAAAGCCTTTCCACTGCGCACGCTGTCCTGACGGCATGACAAATACTCCGAATCATTAATCCGCGACTCAAAGACGTGTCAGAGTGATTCGTTCCGACTCAAAACGAATCATTTTTCAATACTTTACGGAATTTCTCTCCCAAATTGATTCCGCCGTCTCCGCTGGTCGAATTGCGCCCGGCAGTAGTGGAAAGCGGTGGAGATTGTTTAGTTCGAGAGCCAGCAGCAACCACCTTCCTCCACCACAATGCGAGGCACCGCTTAGGGAATTCCGCTACCGCTTCAAGCGCAATCATCATTCACTATCTCTCGGGAACCACCGGAATCGTTGTGAGTTTCTACTGCGGACGTTCATTCGAAGGAGAAGCCCGATGGCACAGACACCGACATCCCGCGGCCGCGCATAGGATCGAGCCCGCGTGGCCGGCGGCCAGGATCATGAGGTCAAGTACGAAGCAACGAAGGAAGGCGTCTCGAAAGATGCCGTCAAGAGCGCCGGAAACTCACGGAAGAAGGTCGAGGCCGAGATTGGTCGCCGTTAGGCGGCCGAGCGGCGTTGCCCTGTCCACGGACGAGGCAGTCCCCGTGGGTGTCCTGTCTTTCCTAATCTGGGATCATGGCGACGCCGCTGTAACGAAGCAGTCATAGCCACACAGGCCTGCCGCCTCCACGTCTGGGGTAACGCATGTCCAAGTGCATACAGGAAGACCAACTGCTGATGTCGAAGGCCGTCCGTGAATGGTATCGGTACTACGAGGTGGAGTGGGACGATCAAGCGTCCTCGTTGTTGTGTGATGCCGCCATCGAACTCTACAACGAGGGCTGTCGCTCGGTAGAGGAGATGGCGACCGTTCTGATCGGCACTTACGTCGGGCTGGCCGCCACGCGGGTAAACGCGCCATCTTCGAGCTCAGTGCATTGACAGGCCAAATCAGATCGGGCTGAACTCGACGAATTCGCACTGCATGTGATCCGACCGCGTCTTCTTCCAGTCGTAGACATATTCCCCTTGGTCGATTGCCGAGCAACTCATTCCAGGCAACACGGTGCCGGATGGATTGGTCGCCGCTTTCCGAGCGATGTACCGCCAGAACATGCCCGAGGTATCGGACTGATCCTTCTCGAACCGCGAGAGTTGGACGACACCGCATGGACCTTCGGGCCGGGATGATACGACCCAAGCACCACCATTCGCGAAGTCGGAGACCCAGACGAACTCCTGCGTGAACGGGTTCGAGCTGACTTGGCAGGTCCGAAGATCCTTCGCGTGGTCGGCCCTGGTGATCTTCAGGAAGTTCTCCTCGGTCGGATGATCGCACATGCCTGCGAGAGCGCGGAGCGTGTCGAGCATACTGGGGTTCGCCATCGCGTCCTCTCGCAGACGGAGCATGCCTTCCTTAAACTTCGCGGCATCTGTCGCGATTCCAGGGTTGCGGGCGAGGGCGTCATCAATGGAAATTTGACCGGTGGCCATACCGAGCCACGCGCCCATCATGTTGCATTCCTTGGGATCGGAGAATTCCTTCACAGCACCCGGATAGTTCTTGCGCGCTTCGTCGAGCTTCTTTTCCAGATCGGCTGCCTTCGCCTTTTTGCGAACGGCTGTCTGGATGAACTCGCACCGGAGCCACTGCTGGCCTTGCTGGAGGGAGCAAGTATAGGTCAGCGAGGCATCTTCCTGCTGGTTATAGAGCATGCCAGTGGTGGGGTGGTCTGCAGCCAACGCGCTGTAAGCGAAGAGGCCAAACAAACAGGCAAGCGGTGATCTCATGAAGTTGCTTCCCCTGGTTCTAAATGTCTCCTGAACGCTCATGGTTCAGTTCCCAGCGCCAAGAATATTGGAAACAGCATCCTCCTTTTCGTCGCCGTCTTTCACCCGCGCTGCGATGTTTGACTTGATCCCGTCGACCATTGTTTGAAGTTCCGGCCTGATGGCGAGGGCCGCGGCGTGCTCGGCAGGCATGTCGACAAACAGACGCATTGCGGTCAGTCGTGTAGCTACACTGTCGAAAATCGTTCCTGGGCGAAGGATCTCGTACATTGCGGTCGCCGACCATCGTGACGGATCGGCGTTTTCGACGTCGATGAGGCATCGGTATGTCATGCCGTCCGGCGGGACCATCCTGCTGAGCTCGTCCCGTGAGTGGCGGTAGCACAGGACATCCCACATGACTCTGCGCTCGGCCTGGCCGTACTCACCGTACATATCTCCCGACCATTGGAAGTCGAGCATGCCGGGGGATCCTTCCCTGTCGTAGCCGTATTTGTTGCGAGCTTTGATGGACTGATACAGAGCCGTATCGAAATCCTTCTCCTTCAGATCGACGCCATCGCATCTCTCGACCATTAATGGCTTATCGCTGCCCATGATGTTGCCAAAGAGCTTGTCCTCGCGCAGTTCGCGGCTGTCGCATCGGTCGAAGCTGAGCTTGATCCTTACGAGGCGATCCTCGTAAGCATACGCCTCGACGGTCGCCTCTCGTCCGATCGTGCACCGGATCGAAGTCAGCTTGCTCGAGTGAAATGCCCGCTCTTCATCGTTGTCGCTCGCCGGGTCTGGTTTCCCGCCGATGGAAATGAAGCCGGGACCCGGAGTATCGACAGGATCGAAGAGGTTGTCGGATAGGGTGGTGTCCTTGTTGATCCACCTTACAGGAACAGTAAAACCCCCTGAAGCGCAGCGGCTGGCCTGTCCCAGTGCGGCCTGCAGGGCAGATGTAGATTTACCAAGTTGAGCTGACCAATCGAATGCTTGAGCTACCACTACTGTCGGCATGAATGCCAACAGCGCTACTGCTGCAATTGCAGACCGCATACCCGTCCCCGCCATTAAACCCTGAGATTGTGTAGCCAATTGGACTGGCATCAACAAGATGGATCGAGATGGGCGGCAGCGCCGGAACGACCGTCCGCGATATCACCCGTGGGTTCAACGTCCATCCCGGACAGTCGCCAGAGAAGTGCAACGCTTGGGGAAGTATGCCGGCACCCTGTGGCTGAGAATATTCTGGTTCGCCCGACCAGGTCGAAGGTGGGGCTTGAAGAATTCATCGACTAGGCCGCCGTACTCCGAACAGAAGCCGCGTTGAAGTGAATTTCGCCGGTGACAACAGCTAGATAAAGTTCAACTAAATCGGGACAGTACCCGCGCGAGTGTAAGATTTCTCGAACGCCTACCGTATCAATGCGTATCAATCCGGTTTCAATTTCGCACAGAATGTCCTCATGCGCCGTAATCAGATGGAGTTCGTTCGTTGAACAAATATCTTCGATTGAGTTCATCATTAATCTCCAATTCACCGCTCCATGTGCTGAACGCTTCAAGAAGTTTGAATGCGAGATCTCTCGGCCGCAAGGCGTTAGGGCGACCACCTGGAATGTTCGCCAACGCGGGCAATAGTTGTGGGCTACCGCTGGTCAAAAACGGCTCGAATAAGCGTATTAACTCTGCGGGGTATTGTCCTTCAATGTCAGCTAGCCGCGACTTAATGCTGGACAGATTCTGATACCACCAATCCTGCGTAGGTGTGAAGCCTAGCACCAACCAAGCGAACCGGCCTTCTTGCGCAGCGACCAATTTCAGTTTGTGGAACTGAAGCTTCTCAGCAGCCATGTAGAGAGCTTGCGTCAGTCGTCTGGTATTGCCGCGTCCTCTCAGCGATCCCAATACGAAGACGTCATCGATCTCCACAGCATTGCTTGAAAAATTTAGTTTAACTTTGGCGTTCGCGGGTCCATGAAAATCTATCCGATCCTTGCTGGTCGGGCTTTTGTCGATGAAATCGAACGTCAGCTCGGGGAAGGATTTGCACACCTGGTGAGCGAATTTCGACGTAACTGTCCGCACTACTAACCCCTTGGGAACTGCCAAAGCATTGGCATACACGCTGTTGATTAAGCACGTGTTCCACTAACGCCGACTATCGTGGTTCGAGGGATGGTCCGCGTCGCCAGACATTGTCCAGGTCTCTGACTTGGCGATAGCTTGGGTAGCTCGGCTACAAGGCGAGACCTGAAGGGTCGAAAATCCTTTGTGAGGAATGAGGCCGGCGGAATCCCGGGGCACCGGTGCTTGCGGCGAGTCGTTGCAATGAGCTGCCCTCGCGGTCAGCGACCCTCCATGGAGCATGTTTCTCCGGAATGTACGAGGAACTGATGATGCTCACTGAACGAGACAACAAAGCCGATCAGAATCCCGTGGACGCAGCAATGGCATGGCATGGCGGCGACCCACGAGCCACCATCGAAGCCCTTCTTCAGGATCGCATCTGGCTTCAGGAGCAACTCGCCTCGAGCAGTGTCTCATAATGTCGGAGAGGATGACGCTAATGCGGGCGAACACAAGCCGTCATGGTGTTCGGCCGGACCACGCGAGCGCCAACTCCGCTGATATACATTCTGTAAACTGGGACCGAGGTATTTCTCACGAAAGCTCGAGGGCAACCGTGATGGAAAGAATACCGTGAACGACGAACAACCACATCTGACATTTTTCATGGACGATTTCGGAACTCGTACCATGTGCAAGCCGGGTGACGCCCTGCCCATGGAAGCTCACATATTTAGCTTTGGCCTCGGCGGGATAATCGTTCCGTCGGAATCCGTTCAGGCGCTCTCTGTTGCAACAATTGAATTCTGCAGGCGCTGGGATGTACCGGAACTCCATGGGAACAAGATCCGATCAGGAAAAGGCAAGTTCGGTTTCTTGAAAAAGGACGAGGAACGGAAGAACCACTTTTTCGAAGAACTCGAGGCCCTGATCCTCGACGAGCGCATTACTGCCCATGCTTGCGTGATCTGCCGTCCAGGATATCGCGATAGGTACTATGAGAAGCACACTGAAGGTTCACGATGGGCGATGAGCAGAACGGCTTTCGACATCGCGGTCGAGCGTGGAGCCAAGTACGCGAGGCTCGTCGGACGCAAGCTCTCTATTGCCTATGAGCGCACGGGGGCCACCGAAGATCGACTGATCGAGAGCTACTTCGAGGGACTTCTTAAAAACGGGCCTGGCTTTGACGCGGCAAACTCATCGAAGCATAAGCCTCTGACGAAGGACGAGCTGGCGGACACCCTTCTGGCCATCTGGCCAGACGGGAAAAGCAATCCCATGCTGCAGTTGGCCGATCTCGTGGTTCACCCTCTTGGACATCGCCCGACTGGCTTGAAGAACCGAGCCTATGACCGTTTGTCGGAAGCACGGCAGATCATTGATCTGAGGAGCGACGGCGATGAAACGATCGCTGTCAAATACTCCTGCTATGACAATCCGTATAAGGAATGGGTGAACCCTAGAAACACATAAGGGACCCGTGAAGGTCCCTCATGGCGGTCGGCGTAAAGCCTGACCCCGTGGCAAAGCCATAGGCAATGTATAGAGCGTTGCCTCCGAATCTTCAAGCGCTTTCAGACAGAAATGCAAAACCTCATGGGGAAGGTGGGCGAACTCCTGAGGAGCCGCCCACCTTCCTATTCAGCCGCCTCGAGTTTGTCTTCATCCTCCTCGACGGATCGGACAGCGATGCCGACGGCAACGAACCAAACCAGGATTGATGTTGCTCGAAGACGCGTTGCGGGCCGACGGTGAGCGGACCTTTAACGAGCACGAGCTACTTGCTACTATGGTGCGAGCTTGGAAAAGCGATTGCAATCTCAAGCACGTTGGACAAACGTCCCCATGACGTGGGGGAGAGAATCAACTTGAAGATCAAGAGTTCGCAAGGAGGAGGCAGGTGGCTCCAGCTCGAGGCGGTCGAAGACGGCCCCGACCCAGCGCTGGCTGACATCCGGCGCGTCCTGTCATCAGCGGTCAGGGCGCAGAACCTTGTTGTCCTAACAGGACTCGGAACGTCGCTTTGCGTTGTGAACGATGGTGCCAGGGCAGCTCCAACCATGGGGGAGCTTTTGCAGGGGCTTAAAGCCGCGTTTGCCGAAATAGACCATGCCAAGGGTTCCACTGAGGGCACCCGATGGACGAGCTTCACAAGCCTGGCGAACGCCGCGGAAGACATTACCGACCTCGAGTACTTGATGTCGAGAGCGACCCTTGCTGTGGACTTCCTGCCGGGGGCCCAAGGATCAGCTCTGAAGGAGCTATTAGTCGTCGCGGAGCGCGTGATCAGGCAGAAGGTCGACTTCCTGAAGGATTCGACGCAGCTTCCGGTTCACGAGGCATTCCTTCGTCGAGTAGCCAGGCGATCAGCGCGAAGGGCGCGGACCAAGGTATTCACGACGAACTATGATCTCTGCTTCGAGCGGGCGGCCCGGCGGTCAGGCTTCGTCGTAGTCGATGGGTTCGCGTTCGGCAGCGATGACGTCTTCGATTCCGCGCAGTTTGCGTACGACGTGGTTCGCCGGTCCGCGGGCGAAGAGAAGTCGGACTTTATCGAGAACCTGTTCCATCTGTACAAGCTCCACGGCTCGATCGATTGGGAACTGGATGAAAAGTCCGGGCAGATATCCCGGAAGCCAGGCAGTGGCAAGCCTCTCTTGATCTATCCACGCTCGACAAAATACGAGATGGCATTCAACCAGCCCTACATCGAGATGATGGGTGCGCTGCAGGGCAGCCTTCGCGCCACCAACACGACTTTGCTCGTCATAGGATTCGGGTTCAACGACAAGCATATTGCAGAGCCGATCCTGGGAGCAATCCGGGCCAACCTTTCTCTCAACGTGATCGTCGTGAATCCTGACATCGAAGGTGCGAGCGGGAACGGCGGCAACACCTATCTCGGAGCGATCTCATCCTTGATTGACGGCGGTGACGCGAGACTTGCACTCATAGCGGCTAAGTTCGAAGAGATCGCGCCGGCTGTTCCGGACGTGATCGCCGAGACCGAACTCGAACGTCATGCGGAACGGATCCGCGCGATCGGATCCTTCAGTGGCTGAACCGATCCCAAGCTACCCATTCGAACGCTCGCGATACCTTGGCTCGGTCGCTCGTGTCAGTCCTCTCGGGGTGCGCGTGAACTTTCCCTTCGCCACCGAGGTTGCGCCATCCCAGTACGCCGGCCATCGCGTCACTCGTGGTCAGGTCGGTGAGTTCGTGGTCATCGAGTCCTTTGGGAGTGCCATCATCGGGCGGATCACCGAGATTCAGCTCCCGGATCGCGACAGGCTCTCGGTCGAGCCGGAGCGCTCCGATGGCGACGAAGTGCCTAACCCGATCGGCAACATCCGTCTGTTGGGTTCGGTCGATCTGAATTCGTTTCGATCAAGCCGAGGAATCGGAGAGGCGCCGCGCGTCGGAGACTATGTCTATCTCGCGCATCCGGACTTCATTCGACATGCGATCATCTCGACGCAGGGAGGGCAGCGAGGGCTTGTCGACCTCGGACATCTCAGCGGAGCTCCCGAAACAAGGCTCGCGCTTCCGCCGATTTCCATATTCGGAAGACACTGCGCCGTCCTTGGTTCCACTGGCGGCGGGAAGAGCTGGTCCATGGCACGGCTCGTAGAGGAAGTCGCCGCGCGGAAAGGGAAAGTGATCCTCCTCGATCCGACTGGCGAATATCACACGCTGAAGGATGGTGTGCGGCATGTTCATCTTGGTGGTGCGCGCGATGGCGCGGGTGACGCCCGTGAATTCGTCTCGTTTCCGTACTTCCATCTGAGTGAGATGGACCTGTTCGCGTTCCTCCAGCCGAGCCCGGGCATTCAGGCTCCAAAGCTGAGAGATGCGATCCAGAGCCTGAAGCTGGTGCATATCGAGCCTAGTCTCCTCGAGGAAGGTTCAAACATCCTGCTGAAGGAGGGCAGGCCAAAGAAGGCAATCAACAAGGCCATCGTCACACACGATCGAGAGCTGCATACGGCATCGGCATTCTTCGACATCTGCTGTCTGGTTGAGCAGGTTTTCGCCGAGTGCGTGCAGCCGATTGGAGAGAAGAACCATTGGGGCAATCGCCACCAGTTCTCGTTCGATAGCTGTGTAACGCTCTGCATGCGGATCACCACACATCAGAAGTCGCAGCATCTTGCGCCCATCTTCGCGCCACCGGACTACATGACGGATCTGACAAAGGTCATCGATGAATTCCTCGCCGACGACAGGGTTGGCGTCCTTCGCGTCTCGATGCGCTACCTGGCATTCGAACACAACACCCGCGAGCTCGTCGTCAATGCCATTGGTCGCTATCTTCTAGCACAGGCGAGAGCAACGCGCTTCCAAAAGATCCCGGTGGTCGTCGCTATCGACGAGGCTCACCAGTTCCTGAGCAAAAGTGTGGGAGACGAGCACAATCGGATCTTCCTCGACGCCTTTGGCGTCATCGCGAAGGAGGGCCGAAAGTACGGACTGACCTGTCTTCTGGCAACGCAGCGTCCCCGCGACATCCCCGAGGACGTCCTCTCTCAGATCGGCATGTTTGTCGTGCACCGCCTAATCAACGAACGGGACCAAGGAGTTGTGATCAACGCCAGCGGTGTTCTTGACGGGCCTACTGCGTCGTTCCTCCCGAACTTGCGGGACGGGGAGGCGCTCATCGTCGGTGCGGATTCCATCATGCCCCTGCCTATAATGATGGACCCTCCAGCTTGTCCTCCAAAGCTGGAGGAGAATGTTGAAGCGACCTGGATGAGACCGTGATCTTTCGGAGCGATCAATGAACATAAATATGACCGTTCGCTGCGACGAATGTTCAAACCTTACCAATTGCCGCTGCGGAATGAGCAACCGAGACCATCAGCCGCTGAAATTCACTTGCAGAAACTGCGGGAGCACTATCGGCATCACTTTTGATGTCCAGGGCGCGGATAGCCTCGACACGGTGGCGCTGGCAGCAATGCTTTCCGCAAAAAACAAGCGCAAGCCGCCGAAATTGAACCAGGGAGTCAGGCATCGGCTGACCGGTGCGACGGAAGTCGAGGGCGAAGGTCCTTTCAAGCCAGGAATCGATTTCGTCGATCTTCACTTGGACTTCCCCGTTGTCTTCGGCGAATACGAGATGGGGAACACCCCATACATGCAAGCGAGCATGCGTTCGGGAGCCGAGAGGGCAGCCTTTCACCGCGACCGCCTGGGATTGGTGAATGCGCAGTACAAGAAATATCCGCAGGTCATAAAACTGATCGGCATGTACAACAGCGGCTTTCATGGGCCGTTCGCGGTGCTGGCAAGAAAAAGCTTCAAGGTCGAGGTGAGGAGCAAGCGCCTGGAGGACATCAATGCCGCTCTCTACACGGTCGTGAGCCACTATGTGCTTCCTTTCACGTTACCCGACACAAGCCAGGATGCGTCCAGGAAGTTCACTCACACGGTCCTCGACCTCCTGCAGAGCAAGCGGGAAGCGACCGGTGCCTTCCTGCAGAAGCTGTACGACACCGAGTATCTCGTCGGCCTTCAGAGAGACTGCCTGAAAATCTACAAACCGATCTTTCACGCCGAAATGCCGCTGCGGCCGGCGCTCTTCCTCGATCTCGACCCCAGCTACGTCGAGGGCCAAGTCCCGATGCGGGTGAGCACGAACGATTTCGAGGAATACAAGGAAGTCTACAAGGACATGGCCGAGATCTACAGTCGGCAGCTCGTGCTCGTGGCCGGGATCAACAACCTCATCAAAAGGGGAGATCACGACGCCTTCGCACGCGGCGTCTGGGTAACGGCCAAGGGGAAGGATCAGGCCCCGGACAGTCTCGAAGACTACGCAGATGTCGCCCTTGGCAATAAGCCGCGCTTTCTCGACGATCCATGGTTCACGCTGGATCCGGTCGCGCAGGACAACAAGTTGAGAAATGGCATCGCGCACGCGAAGATCGATTACAACGAGGTCACCCAGAAGATAACCTACTACCCGAAGCTCGAGGGCATGCAGCGCGCCTCGAAGGAGGAGATTTTCCTTCTGGACTACATGCGACGAATGCTTGCCCTCTTCCGGGAGGTGCATCGGCTGCACCACCTGATCAAATGCCTGAACTATGCAATCCTGTTGGAGCCAGGGGCCAGCCTGATCAAGAAGGCGCCGGGCGTGTGATCGGTCTGCCTATGCCGACTGCTTCGTCGCCCCGTTGATGCGTTCAGCGTCCTTGAGGCCATAGGTGTCGCCCTGGGTGGCCTTGCGAAGCCCCAAGTCCCAGGATGACCTTTCGTGCGCTCAGCTACTTGGCTCGAATTCGCGCGCGGTGATTTCCTCGGGTTCCAGGGGAGGCGCTGCAACGAACTTCCTTCCCTTGGGAGTTTCCGGCCAGAGCATCGCCTCCCAATCCCAACTCACGCCCTTGAGTGCCCCGTGGATCGCAAGGCCAATCGCCTGCGCCATGCGCGGCGGCACCGCATTGCCGATCTGGTCCGCCGTCGCCTGCTTTCCCCCGCGAAATTCCCACTCGTCCGGAAAGTCTTGCAGGCGGGCACGCATCCTCGCCGTCAGTGCGGGCATGAAGCCCGGCCTGGCCGCCTGCTCGCTGGTAGGGGCCGTTTCCGGTAGACCTGCGATATCGACACCCTTGGAGCCCCAGCGGGCTGCTTCTTTGGCACGCGGCTTGCCGCGACGCGTGACAATGGTTGACGCGACGGCGTTGGTCTCCCGGCGCCCTCTGGCCCATTCGCAAGCGCCTTCCCAGCCGTTCGCCGCCATCAGGTCGACGAGAACGTCCCCGAGATTGGTGCGTCGCTGCGGGAATGTCGGCGGCATCCGGAAGGAGCGTGCGAGATCCTTGCGAATTCCGATGATCAGGACGCGGCTTCGTTCCTGAGCCAGCCCATAGTCTTCAGCATGGATGCGATGAATGTCGACCTCGTAACCAGCGCGCCTGAATCCGCAGAGGATGTCGGCGACATGATCCGAGTGACGTGCCTGAAGCAAGCCATCGACGTTCTCGAACAAAAACACCTTCGGTCTGATTTCATCGACGATGCGAACGCATTCCGGAAGCAGGTCCCGCGTGTCGTCCTTGCCGAGGCCGTAGCCATCGGATGAATAGGGCTGGCACGGAGGGCCCCCGCTCACCAAGTCGATATCAAGCTGGCGGTATAACTTGAAATCTATCTTCCGGAGATCTTCCTTGATGACTGTCCAGTCGGGGCGGTTCCGGCGGAGCGTGGCGGCGGCATGCTTGTCGTACTCGATGAGCGCGATGTGTTCGAAGCCAGCCCGCTCGAGGCCTATCGACATTCCCCCGGCTCCTGCGCAGATCTCAACGACCAGCGGGCGCCTTTCAGCCGGAGGCAGTGCTAGAAGGTTCGCCGTATCCTCTTTGTGCCCCGGCAACGCTTGTCCGGTCAGAGCATTGAGCGACTGCAGCCACGGGTGCGCCCGGCCGTGATCTATATCGCCGACGCCGCCTGCAAAGGGCAGGGTACCGTCCTCGAGGTGCCTCAGGGCGCGGTACGCCACCGATAGCTCGTATGCGGCCGAACGAGGTTTCAGTTCCTCCGGAGCCCGATGGTCCAGGCCGAACAGATCTTCGAACCCAGTTCGCAGTTCGCCGGCTTCGTTCCGGACGTCGTCCCTCCCGAGTTCGGCAGCATCTCGGACGTCGATGATTCCTGAGACGAAGGAATGGAGTCGATCGAGGAAGGCGGCAGAGTAAGCCTGTACTCGTTTGCGCGCTGTCGCTGCCGTGATCTTGCTGCCCCGCGCGGCTATTACCTCCTCAGGGGTCAGCTTCGCCTCGCGCAGACGCTTCCGTATGATCGAAATACCCTTGAGATCGATCCTCGCGCCGATTTCCATTCTCTCGAGCACTTCCGACCTTGTCTCATCGTCAGCTCCGACCAGCGCCTTCAGGACCGGGAATGACACCCGGTGCTTCTGGAGAAGCTCTTCGCGGCCGCGCAGACTGCTGCCGAAGCGGACGTAGGTGGACAGTTCCGTGGACGGCACGTTGCAGGTGGCCCGGAGGAACTCGCGGGCTTCCTGTTCCGAAATTGTTTCGAGGAGTCTCTCGACTTCTTTAGCCATCTGAAGGATTCGCGACGACATCTGGCTCTGTAGAGCGATGATCCGCGACTTGGCGCTCGCGAGGGCTTCCGCCTTCGAATTCATTCTTTGACCCCACGATTATGCAATCACGATGGATGTATACCGGCTGAAGTCTTTCTGTCCCGGAACAGGATTCGTTCAAATGCGAGCGATTTGTGCTTGGAATCGTTCCCTTCCGCGGGCAGACCTGTCGTTCAGCGCCAACCCGCGCACTATGTTCTTCAAAGGTGTGGGCGGGTTTCGAATTGACTGTAGGCCGCGAGCAGAGCTGCGATTTCAAACTCCAATAGTCACGCAGTCGTTGTCCATCCACGTCCGGCCTCCCAAGTATTCAAACGTTGGTTAGCGGCGAATCCTAACATCCGGTTGTGGGATCTGTTTCAAGTACGGTTGCTCTCGACCAAAGAAGAAACTAACGTGCCTCGAAACGGGGCGCACTCAGAAATTGTACTCGTTTACGGCATTAAGAGCACTTGGTTCGGTAGACATGGATAGCAATACTTTCAGCAAACTCACGATCGAGGGGTGGCGACAGTTTGCTTCCGTCGAGATCGATTTTCATCCCCGCCTGACAGTGATCACCGGAACCAACGGTGCGGGCAAGAGCACGATCCTTCGTTTGTTGGCCCAACATTTCGGATGGCCTTCATGGATGCTGGGAACGCCGACCATGAGCAGTGAAGGGGGGCTCAGCTACCTGTCAGGCCTGTTTTCCTGGAAACGCGACCTCTCATCCCAGGCCCAGATCGGTTCGCTTTCTTATTCCAAGGCTGGTTCTTCGCGCCTAACGGTGCCTGTCGAGGGTGGGATCCAATATTCGATTTCAATTGAGAGCATGAGCAGCGTAACCGGGCTGAACATAAGCTCGCATCGCCCAATGCCAACCTATCAGCAAGTCCTAAATATTCCAACATCCGGCATTGGCGCCAACCAGGCATACGAGAGCTACAAGAACGAGATATTCAACCGATACAACAACTCCTATACCCAGTTCTCACCGACGTACCGCATGAAGGAAGCGATCATTTCGGTCGCCATGTTCGGCCCCGGGAATGAATATGTGCAGCCGAATCCAAGGCTCGAGAGCCTCTTGCTAGGTTTCAAGGACGTACTTCGGGCCGTTCTGCCCAAGAGCATCGGTTTCCGCGATATCAGTGTCAGGATTCCAGACGTAGTCCTTGTAACGGACAGCGGGGACTTCGTTATTGATGCTGCGTCCGGCGGCCTGATGTCGATAATCGACATCGCCTGGCAGATATTCCTGTTCGGCAGCGACAAGCAAGAATTCGTGGTCGTGATTGATGAGCCAGAGAACCATTTGCATCCATCCATGCAGCGCACGCTTCTGTCGAATTTGCTGAAGGCCTTTCCCAAAACGCAGTTCATCCTGGCAACGCATAGCCCGTTCATGGTTTCGTCGGTGAAGGATTCGTTCGTGTACGTGCTGCAGCATGGCCCGGTGTCGGATGAAGGCGAGGCCGCCAAGCGAGTGACTTCCATCAGATTGGATCGCAACAACAAGGCCGCGACTGCTAGCGAGATCCTTCGCGATGTTCTCGGCGTGCCCGTGACCCTCCCGGATTGGGCGGAGCAGGAATTGAAGGACGTCACCGACCAATATTCGATGGAAGCGATGGATGCGCCAGCCATTGCAAGCCTGAGGCAAGCGCTCGATGACCGTGGTCTCGGCGAATACTACCCGGATGCGTTGCGGCAGATAGCTCAAGACCAATGATCAAGCTGGAAAAGTTGCCCGAGCCGCAAGTGCTCGTCACAAACGGTGAGCAGTGGACTGTTACGATCGTGACCAAGCTCAATGCGGGTGAAGAGCTCACAAATGCGGAAAAGACGCGTTATCGTCATGCCGACATAAAGGCCGCTCTCGTAGAGGAGACAAATGGCAAGTGTGCATATTGCGAGAGCAAGCTGCTTCACATCCATCATGGTGACGTTGAGCATGTCGTGCCGAAATCTCTGCGGCCCGAACTTACCGTGGAATGGGATAATCTGACCCTTGCCTGCGAGATCTGCAATCAGAGGAAGTCAAATCTCGATCCGAACGCTGAGCATATCATCGACCCGTATGTCACCGATCCGGCCGACCATCTGATGTTTGTCGGCCCTCTCGTGTTCTCGAAGGGAACCGTTCCAGGATCCAACACACGGTCAATCTTCGATCTGAATCGTGGCGATCTAAGTGAACGGCGTCGCGAGCGTTTGCAAGCGCTGATGGGGATCGTGGAGCAGATCTTGAGAACGGATCTGCCGATGCCTACAAGGCGCGCGCTCTACATCGATCTCGTTGGCAACGAAGCAGATAGGGGTACGCAGTACTCTGCCATGGCGAATGCGGTCATCGAGCAGATATCCGGGCAGCTTCCCGTGGAAGTGACGGCCCCGTGACCAGCCTAGCTATGAGCGACTGTCTGGCCACACTCAGCGAAAGCGCTCATCTTCTGACTCTGTGCATTTGCGCCCGACGGGGCCGCTGCCCCATTTCTGGGCAGGATCGCCGTCCGAACCACGGCCCACTTCGCGAGCATTTAGATGATATTTAGGCGCCTGAGACAGCGAGCTACCTTCAGGGCCGCGCAGGCCAATCGCCGGGGATCAGCTTCTCGCCCGTCTCGGGTGTCCAACGGCCCTTGACCGCAGTAACGTACTCCGGATCCTCATGCAAATAGGCATGCTCGATGAGGATTACCTGCAGGCCGGCTTGGCGAGCGGTCTCTTCGAATAGGAAGCGCACGATGCGTTTCATTGCCTGACGGTCGCTGTCGGAAGCCATGTCCTCCAGTCGCATCTCGCCGCTGCCCTCGGGATAGTACGGTCGGCTGATCTGATCGATGACAAGCAGACCGGGAACAGGAGCCTTGATCGTCTTGAACAACTTATGAAGAGCAAAGGCTAGAGAGAGATGGATGGCGAGATAGTTCTGGTCGGAGCCGATCTCGGCAAGCGTCAAGACGGAACGTTGCTCCGGTTCGATCAAGGAGACGTTCGGCGTTGCCGTGAAAACTACGCGCGCACCAGTGGCCGGAACTTCAGTGGGGAGGTCGGCGAGCATCTCTGCGGTGAAATTGCTGACCAGACTTTCCGCATCCCTTAGGCGCTCGCGCCGCGCGTCAGGATCCACCGTGTCGCGAAGCTGTGCGATTTCCATCTCAAGGGCAGTGACGTTCGTTGCGGGGACTGCATAGTCCTGTGCCGTGGTTTCAAGAAATTCATCGATACGTCCTACGACGCGAGCTCTTTCCTCCAGCAACGATCCGGATTTCACCGCATCTTCGAACTGACTGATAAGGTCGGAAATCTGGGCTTCGACCTCGATAAGACGACCTGACTTCGAAAAAATTGCGGCCTCAACTTGCACAGACTGGTCTGTGAGACGGGGGCGTGTCACATCAACCGACAGGACTTCTTCAGCAACGATGGCGAGGGATCTGTGGATATTCTCCGCCATTGCCCGTCCTGCAAGGTTCTCGGCCTCGCAAACCGGGCACCTGCCGTCTTTCAGGCTCAGGTGCTCGATCAGATTCAACTTGTGTGCCTGGCCTGACACCGCGGTTTCATATCCTGCCGCATCTTGAAGTGTCCGCTTCAGAGCTCGGCGTTTATCGCGCAGATTCTGAAGATCGATAACGAGCTGAACGCGTTCTTCCTCCAGTTCTTCAAGTTCACCAACCGCCGTTTCGATACCAGTCTGGGTATTGTTGGAAACGTTCCTCAATTGACGAATGAGGGATTCGTCCGATGCATCCGGCGATGGGCTGCTGGACAAACCGACCGCCGCCGCTCGGCTCAGCAGTGCCATCGACCGCTGAGTCAGCAATCCCTGGCTCCGTTCAACAGCCTTGCTCTGCCTTTGTATTCTGGCGAGAGCGGCCTCCAGTTGCTTGAGTTTACGAGAAGCAAGTACGCTCTCCTGGCTCACGGCACCGAGGAAATAGGGAATCGTGGCTTTAATATCTCGGACCTTCTCCGGCCGATTCATATCGTGGAGCAGTGTTGTCTTGCTGATGATTACATCACCGGACAAAAACAAATATGGTGTCAGGTCGCGAACGGTGGCGCGTCCCTGGTCGGCCTTGCCTTGGGCAGAGGCATCATCTGTGCCAGCTATTCCGAAGCAGCGCTCGATAATCTCTTTCGCGGCATCACGCGTTGTCGGCCCCTCCAGCCCGTCCCCGGTTTCGGGAAGTGATAGATTCTTCCCCATTCTGACGAACATCTTGCTGGTGCCCGTTCCTGCCTTCGGAATCATCCTACCAACGATCAGGGTGCTTTCGCCAAGGACCCAATGAATGGCTACGGCCTCCGCGTGTCCGCGGACGAAGAAGGGAAGATCGCATTTCGAGGATCCGAGACAATAGTCGATCGCTTCGATGATGGCAGACTTGCCCGTGCCGGATGCGCCGGTGATGACGTTCACTTTGTCTGGATCAAAGGCGATCGTCCGCCGCCTCCCTTCCACTCCATAAAAGGCGATTGCGAGTATGTTCCAACGATTCACGGCACGACTCCAAATGCTGAGAACACCGAGGCGGGCGATCCCGCCTTGCCCATCCACGTGCCCAGCCTCTGCGCCCGACGCACGGCACCCTTCGCACTTTGCGGAAGGTTATCTGTCTTGGAAATTGCTGGTGCCGCAGATCCAAGATTAATCGTGCCGTCTTCAATTAATGCGAGCGCACGCGAAGCGATGGCAAATCTGACGGCAGAAGAGACGATGGGCTTGGAGGCGTCGAGACGATTTCCAAGTTCAAGTCGCACATCCGGATATCGGTTGAGCCAGGCGAGCAGCCCCGTCGCCGCATTCGTTGCTGAGAAGCCAGGTTCCATATCCTCCGAGAGTGCAATCGGAAGCGCCAGAAACAACAACGCAAGGGCCGGGGGACTCTCCGAAGCCGAAACGTAGGCCTTGCAGAAACCAATCGCCAGGAACGTACAAAACGCAGGATTTGCCTCGGCAAACAGATCGTGGGCAAGGATCATTCTTCAAAGCCCAGCAATTTCCGATATTCAGGATGCCAGCCGACACGGCCATCAATCGAAAGGACTTGATAGGATCCCCTGATATAGCTCGGCTTGGTCACGCCTGAATCGATTGCGTTGACAGCTTTCGGGGCCTCATAGTGGCTCCACACCAGGAGTTCGTGGCCCTTCTTCTTCATGTCATCCGGCTCCGTGCCGCATTCGGCACACAGGTCGGCGTGGCGGTCCGACCACTCCTCTGCAAGGTGATCATCGTGCCGAGCGATGAGTTCTCTTCGGGAAGGATTCTCATTCGACCAACGAGACCGGTTTTCTCGTGCCCGCCATTCGTCGCGCACAGCCCGACCAACCTCGGCATCAGTCCCGTCTACCAATGCAATTTGCTCATGCAGTTTGGGATGCGATTGATAGGAGTTCGGCGGTATTTCCGCCGAAAAGCTGTCGATTAACTTCTCGAGCGTTATCTCAGCCACGATCTCCATGTGCTTCGAGACGAGTTCGAACCGAGTAATAGCTTTGGCGCGTGTGCCGGCCATCGCCAACAAGATCTGGCGGTTCCACCATTCCACGAGATGCTGCGCGACGAGTGCACGCTTCGCTTTCACGATCGCTGTCAGGCTCTTTGCAAGCTCGTCTTCGATTTCCGAAATATTCTTCTGGCCGGGCTTTATTCGAGTCCTAGTAAGCATCGCTTCTCGAAGAGGTTGACCAAGAGCCAGAAACGCCTCGCATGCGGCAGCACGTGGCTCGTGAGGCAAGGATGTCTTGCCCTGTGCCTTTGCATCGGCGCGCTCGTTGACAACCCTGTTTGCTTCATCTTCGAGAGCAAGCCTGAGTCCTTCTCTGCTTCCGGTGTCGGTGAGCAACACCTCGAGGGCCGAGCCAGACGAGATGTCCGCAACGGTGACGAGGTGCAACCAGGTCTGGCTCAGACTCAATTGAGGAAATACATCGATCCACGCTTTGAAGGTTTTCCAGAGATTGACACTGGCTAAGGTCAGGGCCGGGGGTTTTACGGCCATCGAATGCTTGAGCTGCTCCAAGATTGTCGTGCCATTCACTTGAAGAACGACATCATCCAATGTTTCGAGATAAACGACTGCATCGTCGTCTGCTTCCCGCCAAAGCAATAGGAGCGCGTACTGGCCCTGATAGAGGAAGCCGAGGGCGGCGTCATCGGCGCTATGCTGGTTCTTCTTATCCAATTGCGCCCCTCAGGGTACGGAATGAAATCGTTTCGGTGGTTCACCAGGCATTTCAGTAGATAAGAGTTGGAAATCAGTCGACCGCATCGTTTATATTTTCGAAGACTGTATCGCTCAAGGCGCAACTTAGGCGGTACCGAGGTTATCCATAGCTGAATGCTTACCGACAGAATTCAGAGCGAACGAAGCACGGCATCAAGCATGGGCAGGAGAGGTACGGGAGATCGCGTCTACATTGGCGAGAGCGGTACTAGGAATTGATGCTGCTTGGACAGCCGGCGAGCCGAGCGGAGTTGCCCTGATTACCGATGGGGGAACTGGATGGAGGCTGCTGGAAGTCGCTGCCTCGTACGAGCAGTTCCCCCAAGGCGACGCAGCCGGCGCAAGAATATCCCGGCCTCGTGGATCCATTCCTGACGAGGTCGCCACCGTGAGGCGGCAGAAACTATTCAAAGGGGTAACATCATCGAGCTGCTGGACGCGGAGATTCTCGGCGTGGCAGCCGCTCTTCGACTTCCGGCGCCCGAAGGGCGAGGGCATGAGTTGAAAGCGTTCGAGGATATGCTGGACGCAGTCGTATGCGCTTGGATCGGCGCTTGTGTCCTCGATGGGCGCGCAAAGGCATATGGAGACGAGGCTTCGGCGATCTGGCTCCTGCGGCCTCAATGATTGCTTGCTCCCTTACCGTTCGAGATCTGGTCAAAATCGGCGTCTGGAAACGAAAGGACCTTTGCGTTGCATTCGGTGACCTTCCTTAGCGGAGAATTAGGCATTTCTGGTCGCGCTTTTTTTGCGGTTTCCCGGATAAGTCCTTCTCAGAACGGAGATCGATGTTTTGGACGCGCGATGACTGAGGCTGTGACAGCTATTGAAAAAGCAGAGATCATAGATCTCCCCCTTTGGCTGGAGAGCGATGACAGATCTGGATATTTCCAGGAAGCGATCGAGTGCTACAAGGCAAACGCATTTAGATCTGCGATTATCATGGCTCAGAACGCGATATTTTCGAAGCTTCGAGATCAGCTCGCTGATCTTGCACAGCTCGGCATGGCGGGGGCTGAAAAAGCGCTAGCTGACGTCGTTAGACTGGAAAGTTCGAAGGCCAATTACGAGGGAGAAATTTTCGGATATTTCAAGGCGCACGTGCTTTCGCCGGCTCAAATCACTTTCATGGGCAATATCCAGCGGGTTCGGAACGATGTGGCACACGCGTCTTGTCGCGAATCCTCGAAGGAAGAAGCAGAGGACATCCTTCGCCAAGCGGTGAAGCATATACTGGGTCGACAAGACATTGGCCCTGGGGTCGCCATCTCTCTGCTTATACGGCACCTTGAAAGACCAAACTATTTCCCGGATGTATCAGCCGAGGGAGTTTGTTCCGTTGTCCGGATGGAACTCGACGCTCTTCCGGCAGGCGCGCGTGCACGTCTGATCGATGAATTGATCGATGCTGCCGAGAGACCGGGGAAGAGGGATCCTAAACAAGTGAGCGGTCGAGATTTGGTCACCTCGGCATTGAATGCAGAAAACTTCCTGTGTGGGGTTTTCCTCATCGAAGACGACTATCCGTCTGAGGAAATTGCCAAGTTGGCGCAACGCATCAAAGATCGAGTGTTCCGTCGGCAGAAGTCCCGAGATTTGACTGTGACGGAGCATGGACACTTCGTCAGCTTGGTCGCGGTACGTGCGAATTTGGTGAAGGATATTGATCCCAGCCTCAGAATGAGGATCGACCAGCTCTTCTCCAGCATCTTCCGGGAAGTTGAAGCCCTCCCCGAAAGAGAGGCGAGCCGGCATCCTGCGCAATTGCTTCAGGCGATGTTGTCGGATCCACCAGAGATGGGCGTTGTTGCAGGTTTTCCGCTTACGATCGAGACACTAATTGAGAGGTGGTGGGAAGATAAGTCGGTAACGGAGGCATTGTTGGATGCAGGGCTTGCGCAGCGACTTTGCGACCGGATTATCGATGAACTCGCCACCGGTGGGTCGAGCATCGAGGGGGCAGTTGCAGAGCTATTGAAGGCTCACGACGAGCAGTTTGCTGCGGTCATACAGCCCACCCAGGCGGTCTCATTGATCACCGAGTTGAGCCACTCTCGTTTCGCGGGGGCTATCGCCGAACTACAGCAGGCCGAATTCTTTCCCATTCCAAGAGTACGGTTGCTTGCGCGGTCATACCTCGCTGAACACATGCCAGTTCGGTTACACGCCCTAGGACTTGTCAGGGAGGAGACGACAAGGGCTAGCAGTTTTGAGCGCGCGACAAAACGCCACCAGGTTGCATCTAGGGAAAATACAAAGGCCGACCAGGTCCATCCTCATCGATGGACCTAGGGGACAGGAAGCGGACGTCGCGGGGCCCGGCGCCAAGCGAGTCTATCCGTGAATAGATGACTCGCTCGGCCGCATCGAGGTGCTGAACGATCCCGCCTCCAGACCTAATTGTGATGTTGAGCTCTTCTTCGGATCTGATGTGATCTTTGCCGTCAGATGCTATCTCGAAGAACATCATCGCAAGATACTCTTCCTTGATAAAACCCCAGTCGGAGACCTCCAGCAAGGTCCAGTCCATGATCCCGGTCTCTGCGAGGGGAGCGCGCGGTGCCGCGTCAGTCGGTATGGATCCGTAAAACCGATCGGCGGCGTGAAACTTCCGGTCGCGCACGCCGGGCTCGATCCAGCTTATCTCCTGCTCGACCAGTTCGCGCCGCCGGACTCGTCCGGATGGCTCCATGGCAGGCGCGCGTTCCGGGAAGCGCCCGTAGCGAGCTTCACGAACGAAATCGTGATGCCTACTGTCGTCCAAATGTCCGACAAAGGTTGAAGAAATCAGAGCCGTGAGTTCCCGCTCCGATTTGACCTGATCAAATCCATGCGAAGCGCTCCAGAAATGCATCATGGCCTGATACTCACGCGTGGTGAATCCAAGCGTGAGCAATTCTTCCAATGTGAGGTGGTGGATGCCTTTATCAGTGATCGTTTCACCGCGGTGACCATAGCCACTGTCTGTATCCCAGTCCTCCACCGCCAGAAATGTGTTGAAACGATCATCGGTGTCGTTGGCAACGGCACCGTCAGGCAGCAACCAACCAACAATAGTTTGCTGGAAGCCGGGTCTAGGTTCTGGTCGAATCTCCCTGGGCATTTTCGTCTCCTCCATGTCCGCGAGGACATGTTGGCGGCGTTTCATGCAAGTCGAAAGGGAGCAGATAGACGATGTGCATCGGCACTGGAGACATTCACACCCGCCACTCCGGCAAGGCGAGAAGTATCGTCGTTGGCGGCGCGCCGAGCGACGCGACCAACCTGCATCGAGCAAACCATCTGAGGCTTACTCCTCTACTTGTCGATATCTCAACATGCTTCGCTTCGACCAGATTCAGGATACGCTCCGAAAATCTCATCAAGTTGGTCAATGCTACTCTTGTCGCCAGGGATTGAAGACTGGATGCGCGTCACAAGGTGCTCAACGCGCTCTTCTTCCAGCCGTCTCCATCGCTCATCCATCAGCTTTCCGTTTTCTTTCATCACGAGCTTCCGCCGTCTGAGTTCTTTAATGCTGATGGCCATTCTCAGTGACCCGTCTGACTGTCGCCTGCAGACTAGCCCTCGCGAAGAGGCGCCAACGGCTTGTCGCGATCACGTATTTCCTGCCGTCTTGCTGCCACCCGGCGGCACTGCTGCATGAAATGATATTCCTCGTCTTCAAGTGCTTTAAACCAGTTGCCATCGAGGCTGCCTATTTGGCTATCTTCACCGATACCTATGGCCTTTCCTTCTGAGACTTCATAGTTCCTGAGCTGTTCGTTGAAGCAGTCGTAAGAAGGCACTTCGATTCCAGGCGATTCAATAATTTGAAGCTCCGCGTTTAGCTCGCCGAATGTTGTCACTGCAGAATGCCAACATTCGCGCGGATGGTCCCGGTGCGCAAGGGCGACACGGAGGATGCAGTCCACCGCATCCTGCTTGAACTGTTCGAAGTAGACCCCCTTGCGAAAAAGCGGATCTTTCAGGTCATATCCACCGACCGCAATGAGGTCCCAGAGCAGCTCCACACCTGGGGAGGCAGTCATCCGCGCTCGCAAGCGAACGCTCGTTTCGGACTCTTCAATCATCTCCGCGGCTGTCGCCATAGTCCCCTCGCCACCGTAGTTGTCGACGGCATTTCATAAGGGGAAGGCTTTTAAGGTCGCGGGAACATCAATGCTCAAATGCCACTTAGTTTTGACAGAATGCCTGAAACGGTGATCTGGCCTATTCGATGGCCCATCGCTTCGCAACGTAGACGATCAAGCTCACTTCGTGCTGTTGGCACCGAGGCGATAGACACACGATGCCGCATAGCGTCTGTGGAGACCGGCGCCGGGAAGCCGCTTTACCGTCACGCCAATCGAATTTTTGAAGCCGGACGTCGCAGAGACGATGTGAACAAGCTCTCTGTGTCGGTGGCGCGGAATCGCGAGGTTTTTAGAACCATGACGTTTCAGAGCGGTCAACAATGACACTCGTTCTGGGATTCGTGACTTTTCTGAGCGGCCCTCTCACCAGCAGCTTCACTGCCGTCCGTCGATGATCGACGAATTCACGTCGTTGATGTCGCGCTTGCCGCAGAGCGCCATGGTGATGTCCATCTCCTTGCGGATGATGCCGAGCGCCAGCGCCACGCCTTCCTTGCCCATGGCGCCGAGGCCGTAGAGGAAGGGGCGGCCGATATAGGTGCCTTTGGCGCCGAGCGCCACGGCCTTCAGCACGTCCTGGCCAGAGCGGATGCCGCCGTCGAGATGGACCTCGATACGGTCGCCGACGGCGTCGACGATCTTCGGCAGCATGCTGATCGAGGAGGAGGCGCCGTCTAGCTGCCGACCGCCATGATTGGAGACGACGATCGCATCGGCACCGGTATCGGCGGCTGCCTTCGCATCCTCCGGATCGAGTATGCCCTTGATGATCAGCGGTCCGCCCCATTGTTCCTTGATCCAGGCGACATCCGCCCAAGACAGCCGCGGATCGAACTGTTCGGCCGTCCAGGAGGAGAGGGACGAGAGGTCGGAAACATTCTTCGCATGGCCGACGATATTGCCGAAGGTGCGGCGCTTGGTCTGCAGCATCTCAAGGCACCAGAAGGGCCGGGTCGCCATCTGCCAGATATGCTTCGGCGTGAATTTCGGCGGCGCCGACAGGCCGTTGCGCAGATCCTTGTGGCGCTGGCCAAGGATCTGCAGATCGGCCGTCAGCACCAGCGCCGAGCATTTGGCCGCCTTGGCGCGGTTGATGAGGTTGAGGACGAAATCCTTGTCCCTCATCACGTAGAGCTGGAACCAGAAGGGGCGGGTCGTCACCGAAGCGACATCCTCGATCGAGCAGATGCTCATCGTCGAGAGCGTGAAGGGAACACCGAATTCTTCGGCGGCGCGCGCCGCCAGCATCTCGCCGTCGGCATGCTGCATGCCGGTCAGGCCCGTCGGCGCCAGAGCCACCGGCATCGACACTTTCTGGCCAACCATCGTCGTTGCCAGCGTGCGGTCGGTCATGTCGACCATCACCCGCTGACGCAGCTTGATCTGACTGAAATCGCTCTCATTCGCCGCGTAGGTCGATTCCGTCCAGGCGCCCGAATCCGCATAGTCGAAGAACATCTTCGGCACGCGGCGCTGTGCGAGTTTTTTCAGGTCGGCGATGGTGAGCGGGGTGGCCATGAATTGAACCTTCACATCTGAATGCGGCCATCGGCCATAACATGAATTTGGCGGCAGTGTTATGGGAAATTGGCCGTGTGAGGCAGCTTTTCACGGACCGATTTCGAGAGCAACGGCGCGCGTTATCGAAGTCCCGCCTTCAGCGCCACACCTGCAACATAGGTCTCGGCAATCGCCCGGTCGTCGCCCATCGTCTGCAGCAGGAATAGCTCCTCGGGCAGCGTCTTCACCACCTCCATCTTCAGCGCCATGGCCGGTGTCGCCGTCGCATCGAGCACGACGAGATCGGCTTCGGTGCCAGGTTCCATGGTGCCGATTCGGTCTGTCAGCGACAGCGCTTCGGCATTGCCGCGCGTCATCAGGTAATAGCTTTCCAGCGGGTTCAGCCGTTCGCCAAGCAACTGCTGGATCTTATAGGCCTCGTCCATCGTCCTGAGCATCGAATAGCTGGAGCCGCCGCCGATATCGGTGGCGACGCCGATACGGACCGGCTTTTGGCGCCGCGCCAGCGCCTTCAGCGGAAACAGGCCCGAGCCGAGGAAGAGGTTCGAGGTCGGGCAGTGGACGGCGACGGCGCCCGCCTCGCTCATGGCATCGGCCTCGCGCTCGGACAGGTGGATGGCATGGCCAAAGAGGCTTTTCGCCCCGAGCAGGCCGTAGCGGGCGTAGATGTCGGTATAATCGAGCGCCTCGGGATAAAGCTCGCAGGTGAATTTGATCTCGTCGTGGTTTTCCGAAAGATGCGTCTGGATGTGCAGGTCGGGAAATTCACGGGCCAGGGCCGATGTCGCTTCCATCTGCGCCGGTGTCGAGGTGATGGCGAAGCGCGGGGTAATGGCGACGTGATTGCGGCCCTTGCCGTGCCAGTCCGATATCACCTGGCGGGTTTCGTCATAGCCCATTTCGGGGGTGTCGAGCAGGCCCTGCGGGGCATTGCGGTCCATCATCACCTTGCCGCCGACCATGCGCATGTTGCGCTTCATCGCCTCGGCGAAGAAGGCGTCGGCCGAGGTCTTGTGCACGGAGCAATAGGCAACCGCCGTCGTCGTGCCGTGGCGGATCAGCTCGTCGTAGAAATGCGTGGCGATCCTTTCAGCATGCCTGCTTTCGACGAAGCGGCATTCCTCGGGAAAAGTATAGGTGTTCAGCCATTCGAGCAGGTTGGCGGCATAGGAGGCGATCACCTGCATCTGCGGAAAATGCAGGTGCATGTCGATGAAGCCGGGCATGATCAGATGCGGGCGGTGGTCGATCTCGGCCACATCAGCGGCTGCCTTTGCCTTGACATCGGCATAGGGGCCGATTGCCGAGATCAGCCCGTCCGTAATCAGCAGGCCGCCATCTTCCTCATAGAGATAGCTTTGGCTGTCGGTCAGGCTCAGCGGCGCGCGATGGAAGGACAGCAGGCGGCCGCGCAGGAGTGTCGTCGTCATTGTTTCTTGCCTTCGACTGCGTTTTCGAACCAGGCGACGAGCAGCTTGCGCTCGTCCGGCGTGATGTCGGTGATGTTGCCGGGCGGCATGGCATGGCTGCGGCCGGCCTGTATATAGATTTCACGGGCATGGGCGGCGATTTCGGCGTCGTTTTCAAGGATTACGCCCTTTGGCGGTCGCACGATGCCCTCATAAACCGGCTCGGCGGCATGGCACATGGAACAGCGCGTCGACACCAGTTGCTTGACGGCGGGAAAATGCGGGTCGCCGGCGAATTGCTGGAAGGCGGGCGCGACTGCTGCCGCATCCGTTTCGCCGGTCAGCAGCTTCGGCGCGGTCGAAAGCCACATGATCAGGATGAAGAGGATGACGGTGACGATCCAGGTCCAGGTCGGCCGGCCTTTCCTGGCATGCGTGGTATTGAACCAGTGGCGGATGGTGACGCCCATCAGGAAGACCAGGGCGGCGATCACCCAGTTGAACTGCGTGCCGAAGGCCAGCGGATAGTGGTTCGACAGCATGAAGAAGATGACGGGCAGCGTCAGGTAGTTGTTGTGCAGCGAGCGCTGCTTGGCGACCTGCCCGTATTTGGGGTCGGGCGTGCGCCCGGCGATGAGATCGGCGACGACGATCTTCTGGTTCGGGATGATGATCATGAAGACGTTGGCCGACATGATCGTCGCGGTGAAGGCGCCGAGATGCAGGAAGGCGGCGCGGCCGGTGAAAAGCTGTGTATAGCCCCAGGCCATGAAGACGAGCACGATATAGAGCACCGCCATCAAACCCCAGGTGTGCCGCCCAAGCGGGGATTTGCAAAGCACATCGTAGACGACCCAGCCGAGCGCCAGCGACGCCAGCGAGATCAGGATCGCGACGGGCGCACTGATATCGAGCACATGCCGGTCGATCAGGAAGAGATCGGCGCCGCCGTAATAGACGATGCACAGCATCAGGAAGCCGGAAAGCCAGGTGAAATAGCTCTCATATTTGAACCAGGTCAGATGCTCGGGCATCTGAGCGGGCGCCACCAGATATTTCTGGATATGGTAGAAGCCGCCGCCATGGACCTGCCACTCCTCGCCATAAGCGCCGGGCGGCAGATGCGGGCGTTTCACCAGTCCGAGATCGAGCGCGATGAAATAAAAGGACGATCCGATCCAGGCGATCGCGGTGATGACATGAAACCAGCGCGCCGCGAAGGCGAACCATTCCCATGCTATGGCATATTCATACATCGAGTTCCCCTATCTTCCTCCGACTCGTGACATTGCGGAAATTTTGGCGGGGAGGGAAGAGGAGATTGAAGGACTGCACACGCGCGACGACCCGGCGCGCCAAAGGAGCAAGGGAATGATCACCGCCCTCTACAGCGATCAGCTCATCGCCGAAAACGCGCCGATGGACCGCAGGATTGCAGCACTCGTCCGCGCTCGCGGAAACCGCATCGGCTATATCGCGTCGGGTCCAGACCCGGAGCGCGCGTTTTTTGATGAGAAACGGCAATATTACGCCAAGTATGGGCTTTCGCTTGATCTCTTTGTCGATCTCGATGCGCTCTCCGGCGATGAGGAGATCAGCCGGCTGTTCTCCTGTGACGCCATTCATCTTTCCGGCGGCCACACCGGCGATTTTCTGAGAAGGCTGCGCCAAAGCGGCATGCTGGACAAGTTGCGCGCATGGGCACTGAATGACGGAATTCTTATCGGAACTAGCGCCGGGGCGATTTTGATGACGCCGACAATCGCTGTCGACGCCCTCTTTTCTGGCGGTTCGCCCAATACGGTGCGGGATGGCGCGGCTCTCAATATGCTGCCCTTCGAATTCTTCCCGCATCTCGATGATGATCCCGGCTATTTCTCCGCGCTGCTGCGCTATAGTGAGACGACGGCGACCCCCATTCTTGCGTGCCGGGATGGTGAAGGAGTCATCATCAGCAATGGGCTCGTCGAGATCTTCGGCGCTCCGCTGATGATTTTCGACGGTTATGCCGAAGCCGCCGATCACGGTCGTATCGCCGATCTGCTGTCGCGTGCCTAAAAGCTGCCGAGAAGACTGTGCATTATCCCTGACTTATACTGCGCCTGCTAAAATAGCAGACCTTGAACTACGACGACTCGATTACAATTATTTTTGCAGGCCGCCGGAATAAAATAAGAACCGTTGGATCATCGGCGGCGCATTCATCGACGGAGAAGATGCCCATGCGCAGCATTCTGACGTGTGTGATGATTGCGTATGCGTCGTTGGCGACGGCCCACGACGCACCTTCGGGGTGGAGTTATGACCCCTATTGTTGCAACGGCGACAGTCATAATGGCGATTGCCAGATGATCCCTTCGAAAAGCGTGGCGGTGACGCCGGGCGGATATCGTGTGACGTTGATGCCTGGCGACCACCGGTTGGTCACGCATGCTCATGTCTTCCTGCTGCCGATGACGAAGGCGATGCAATCCGGCGATAACGACTATCATCTCTGTCTGTTCCCGAACGAGGATACGCCGCGCTGTTTTTATGCGCCGGAAATGGGATATTGAAGGCGGACCACAGCACCGGACCCGGCTCGCGAACCGGGTCCGGCATGGCGTCGTCAGAAAATCACCGCACAATTCAGGCGGCGTGCATCAATTTCCGGCTGCCTTCATCTCCTCGAGGATCCAGTTGCGGAAGGCCTTGATCTTCGGCACGTTGCGACGGTTTTCGGGGTAGGCGAGCCAGTAGGCCTTGCCGTCGCTGCGGGTCAGTTCGAAGGGCTGGTAGAGCCGGCCGAGCGTGATCTCGGCCTCATAGAAGGCCGGATGGAGGATGGCGACGCCATGGCCGGCGATGGCCGCATCGGCTTCCACGGCCTGGGAGCCAAGCTGGTTGCGCGGGCGCCGATCGAGATCCGTCTCCGTGACGCCGGCTGCCTCGAACCATTGTTTCCACCAGATATCGCCGGCGTCGAAGAGATCGAGCTTCAGGAGATCGCGCGGCTCCTTGATGCCGCCGGCCGCTTCCGCCAGCTTCGGGCTCAGCATCGGCGTGAACTCCAGCCCCATCAGCCGGTGCAGTGTCAGCCCCGGCCAGTTGCCGTCGCCCCAGCGGATGCCGACATCGATCTGCTCGCGGGTGAAATCGATGATGTCAGAGCTTGCCTGAAAGCGCACCGCGATCGCCGGATGCTTCAAGTGGAAAGAGCCGAGGCGCGGCGCCAGCCATTTCGAGGCGAAGGTATGGGTCGAGCTGATGGCGAGCGTGCCTTCGACGCTGTCGCGGGCCGTCGCCATCGCGTCGTGCAGCATGGCAAAGGCTTCGGTTACCTTCGGCGCCAGTCGCTCGCCGGTCTCCGTCAGCGCGATCTGGCGGGGACGGCGCAGGAAGAGCGGCTCGCCGACATTCTCCTCCAACAGCTTGATCTGGTAGCTAACGGCCGTCTGCGTCATACCGAGTTCGTCGCCTGCCTTGGTGAAACTTCCGAGCCGGGCAGCGGTCTCGAAGACGCGCAGCGCATTCAGTGGAAATTGCTTGGAAAGTTTCATGGATAAGTTCTCTTGATGCATGCAGACGGTCGTTCGATTGGAATTGCAGCATTTTTAGCTGCAAACTGCAACTCATACCATCAAACTATTGAGGTGATGTCATGGATTGCTATGCTATCGAACAAAGCCCGCCGCAGCCGACCATCGGAATTTTCCGGCGCATCGGCGGCCAGCTGGCGCGGATCTGGCGCATGCCCAGCCTCGATCTCGACACGGCGCCGGATCGCGTCAAGCGTGATCTCGGTTTCCTCGACGGGCGCGATCCCTACTGCGAGGACGAACGCATGCGGTAGACCGCAAGCGCCGTCAGGATTTCGGCGGCGGTCATGGCGGCGATCACCTCAGGGCGCTTGTCCCTGACCGCCGAGCCGCCGATCGGCAGCGTCAGGCGTTCTGTCCAGCCACGTTCTCCGCCGCCCTCGCGGGAAAGCCAGCTTACGAACGTGGCGCGCTTCGTCGCCGAGCCGATCATGCCGATATAGGCGAGGTCGGTCCGTTCCAGCGCCTCGCGGGCGATGAGGAAATCCAGCGCATGGTCGTGCGTCAGGATGACCAGCGCGCCGCCGGCCGCAACATCCTTCACCAGCGCTTCCGGCATCGGCACGAGCCGCGTCTTCGTTTCGGGAGGCAGGCTGGTGATTTCTTCCTGCCGCGTCTCGACGACCGTGATTGACAGCGGCAACGGCGCCAAGGCCGCGGCCAGCGCCCGACCGACATGACCGGCGCCGAAGAGATAGACCTCCGGCAGACGCTCGGTCTCGCCGGCAAGCCTGACTTCGATTTCTTCGGCAACCGCCTGTGTCACCCGGCGAAACCGCAATTGCGTGCGCCCGCCGCAGCATTGGCCGATGTCGGGCCCGAGCGGGATATCCATCTCCGCCATCCCGCCGGTTCCCGCCAGCATGTCTCGCGCATTGCCGATCGCCATGAACTCGAACCGGCCGCCGCCGATCGTGCCCCATAAGGCGGTTTGCGAGACCAGCATGAAAGCGCCCACCTCACGCGGGGTCGAACCTTGTGTGCCGGTGATGTCGATGAGGATGCTGTCCGGGTGGGCGGCGAGGAAGCGGCGGATGGCGGTCATGGGTGAATGACCGGTAGGTTCGTGGGTGTCTCACGGCGGTTCCAGTCTCTCTGCCCGCCCCGATCAGCCGCCGAGGCCAATAAACAAGCGGGACGCATTCGCATCTCCTACACCCGCTTCATCCGCTCGACTGCCATCAGTACCCGCTCGGGCGTCGCCGGCGCATCCAGCCTCGGGCAGACCTTGTAGTTGGCCACACTCGCCACCGCCATCGACAGTGCCTCCAGCACCGAGATCGCCAGCATGAAGGGTGGTTCGCCGACCGCCTTGGAGCGACCGATGGTGGCCTCAGCGTTCTCCGACCATTCGGCGAGGCGCACGTTGAAGATCTTTGGACGGTCGGAGGCGAGCGGAATCTTGTAGGTCGAGGGGGCGTGAGTGCGCAGCCGGCCCTTGTCGTCCCACCAGAGTTCTTCCGTCGTCAGCCAGCCCAGGCCCTGCACGAAGGCGCCTTCGACCTGGCCCATATCGATCGCCGGATTCAGCGAGCGACCGACATCGTGGAGGATGTCGGTACGGTCGATCAGATATTCGCCCGTCAGCGTGTCGATCGACACCTCGGTGCAGGAGGCGCCGTAGGCGAAATAATAGAAGGGCGTGCCGCGGCCGGCCTTGCGGTCCCAGTGGATCTTCGGCGTCTTGTAGAAGCCGGCGGCGGAAAGCTGGACGCGGGCGAAATAGGCCTGCTTGATGAAATCGGGAAAGGGAATCTCGATCTCGCCGGCGCGCACCCGGTTCGGCAGGAAGACGATGTCGGAAGGCGCCACATCCCATTTTTCGGCAGCAAACGCCACCAGCCGTTCCTTGATCTGGCGGGCGGCGTCGAAGGCTGCCATGCCGTTCAAATCCGAGCCGGAGGAGGCCGCCGTCGCCGAGGTGTTCGGCACCTTGGCCGTTGTCGTCGCGGTGATCTTCACCCTGTCGATATCGACCTGGAAGCTGTCGGCCAGCACCTGCGCCACCTTGGTGTAGAGGCCCTGGCCCATTTCGGTGCCGCCATGATTCAGATGGATCGAGCCGTCCTGATAGATGTGGACGAGGGCGCCGGCCTGGTTGAAGGCGGTCATGGTGAAGGAGATGCCGAATTTGACCGGCGTCAGCGCGATGCCCTTTCTGATATAGCGGCTGTCGCGGTTGAAGGCGATGATGGCGTTGCGCCGCGCCTGGTATCCGGCGGTCTCTTCCAGCTCCTCGACGACGCGGGCGATGACATTGTCCTCGACCTCCTGATGGTAAGGGGTGAGCGTGCGCCCGGAGCCCGGCTGGCCGTAAAAATTCCGCTTGCGGACGTCGAGAGGATCCTTGCCGAGGGCATAGGCGATCTCCTCGATGAAGCGCTCGGCGCCGAGCATGCCCTGCGGCCCGCCGAAACCGCGGAAGGCGGTGTTGGAAACGGTGTGCGTTTTCAGCGGTTTCGAGACCAGATGCACATGGGGGTAGAAGTAGCTGGAATCAGCATGGAAGAGGGCGCGGTCGGTCACCGGTCCGGAGAGGTCGGAGGAGAAGCCGCAGCGGGCCGCATAGGTCGCGTCGACCGCGTGGATGCGACCTTCGGCGTCGAAGCCGAGTTCGTAATCGACGAGGAAATCGTGGCGCTTGCCGGTGGCGCTCATGTCCTCGTCGCGGTCCGGGCGGAACTTGACCGCGCGGCCGAGCTTCTTGGCGGCGATGGCGGCGAGTGCTGCGAACTGATTGCCCTGCGTCTCCTTGCCGCCGAAGCCGCCGCCCATGCGGCGCACATTAACGGTCACGGCGTTGGACGGGATATCGAGCACATGGCCGACGATGTGCTGGATCTCACTCGGATGCTGCGTCGAGGACCAGACGGTGACCTCGTCGTCCTCGCCGGGGATCGCTACGGCGATATGGCCTTCGAGGTAGAAATGCTCCTGTCCGCCGATGCGCATCTGACCTTTCAGACGCATGGCGGCATTGGTCATTTCCGTTTCCGGCTCGCCGCGCCTGAGCGTCATCGGGGTGATGACCAGCGGGCTGCCATTGGCGAGCGCACCATCGATATCGCTCCAGTGCTGCAGGTCGCGATAGTCGATCTTTGCCAGCCGCGCGGCGCGGCGGGCAGCGTCGCGCGTTTCGGCGATGACGGCAAAGATCGGCTGGCCGTGGAACTGAACTAAAGTTTCGGCCAGCAGCGGCTCGTCATGGCTGCCGTTCGAGCTGACGTCGTTGACGCCGGGCACGTCCTTGCCGGTGAAGACCCATACGACGCCGGGATAGGCGGCGACGGCGGAAAGGTCGATGCCGGCGATTTCGGCATGCGCCCGGTCGGAGAGGCCGAGGGCGCCGTGCAGCAGGCCTGCGGGTTCCGGAATGTCGTCGATATAATCGGCGGTTCCAGTGACGTGCTTATGCGCGGAATCATGCCGCAGCGCGCCGTGCATCGGGCCTGATATGATAACCTTGCGGTCGTCGAAGGTGGACTTGTCCATTAGCGCCTCCCTGTCGAGAGATTGCCCGCAGCCGATGCTCCGGGCGCTCGCGGCTCAGCGCCGACGGTCAATCTTTCCATCACGCCACCTCCTCGAACCGCTTCAGTTCCGCCGGCGCGCCGACGGTCTCGAGGTAGAACCGCGTCAGCAGGTTCTTTGCCGTCAGCTGGCGGTATTCCGCCGAGGCGCGCCAGTCGGTCAGCGGCTGGTAATCGGCGTCGAAGGCGGGACGGGCCGCCTCGATCGTCGCTTCCGTCCATGGTTTGCCGATCAGTTCGGCCTCCACCGTGCGGGCGCGTTTCGGCGTTGCCGCCATGCCGCCGTAGGCGATGCGGATATCGGTGATCATCTCGGCATCGTCGAGCGTCAGCAGGAAGGCGCCGAGCACGGCGGTGATGTCCTCGTCGCGACGCTTGGTGATCTTGTAGGCGGCAAAGCGGCTGGTTGCTGCCGGATAGGGCACAAAAACGCTTTCCACGAATTCGCCGGGTTTCCGGTCCTGCTTGCCATAGGCGATGAAGAAATCCTCGAGCGGCATTCTGCGCTGGCCTTGCAGGGACCGCAGCGTCAGCGTCGCGCCGAGCGCGATCAGCGGCGGTGGGCTATCGCCGATCGGCGAACCGTTTGCGATATTGCCGCCGATCGTGCCCATATTGCGCACCTGCTCGCCGCCGATGCGGTCGATCAGCCGCCCGAGCGCGGGGATTTTCTTGGAGATCGCCTCGAAAGCCTTGGTGTAACTGACGCCGGCGCCGATGGTGATGCCATCCTCGCCTTCCCCAACCGACTGCAATTCGCTGAGGTGGCTGATGAAAACCACCGGGCTCAGCCTGCGCATCTGCTTCGTCACCCAGAGGCCGACATCCGTCGCGCCGGCGACGATAATCGCATCAGGCTCCTGCGAGAGGACTTCGGCGAGCGCCTGGACCGAAGCCGGCACGATCAGCCGGTCGTCGCCATTGGCAATCCGGATCGTGCCGCTCGCCTGCATCGCCCAGAGCCGGGCGACGATTTCGGATCGCGTCCGTTCCAGCGGATCGAAGAGGGTGCTTGGCCGCATCAGGCTCACCTGCTCGGCAGCCTTGACGATCGGCTCATAGCCGGTGCAACGACAGAGGTTGCCTTGCAGCGCCTTTTCGATCTCGTAGCGGCTGGGGTTTTCCCTGGTCAGCCACAGGCCATAGAGCGACATGACGAAGCCCGGGGTACAGAAGCCGCATTGCGAGCCGTGACAATCGACCAATGCCTGTTGCACCGGATGCAGCGCGCCGTCCCTGCCGGCGAGATGCTCGACCGTCACCACATGGGTGGCGTGCAGTGAACCGATGAAACGGATGCAGGCATTGACGGATTCATAGGCGAGCTTACCGTCGGCAAGCCGCCCGACGAGCACGGTGCAGGCGCCGCAATCGCCTTCCGCACATCCTTCCTTGGTGCCTGTCAGCCGTCGCTTCAACCGCAGAAAATCGAGAAGCGTCTCGGTCGGCCTGACATCGGTGAGCGTGATGTCCTCGCCATTCAGGATGAAGCGGATGCTGTCGTTCATGATATTCCCGGTTATTTTTTCCAAATGGTTAAGCCGCCGTCCAGCCACCGTCAATCGAGATATGCGTTCCGGTCACCTGGCGGGCCGCGTCGCTGGCGAGGTAGAGCGACAGTGCACCGATTTCCTCGGCCTTGACGAATTCACGCGTCGGCTGCGCCTTGAGGATGACTTCGCTCTTCACCTGCTCCTCGGTCATGCCGCGGGCTTTGGCGGTATCCGGGATCTGCTTCTCGACGAGCGGTGTCAGCACATAGCCGGGGCAGATGGCGTTTACGGTCACGCCGAATTCGGCAAGTTCAAGTGCTGCCGTCTTCGTCAGGCCTAATATACCATGTTTTGCCGCGACATAGGCGGATTTGAAGGGGGAGGCGACGAGCCCGTGGGCCGAGGCGATGTTGATGATGCGGCCGTACTTCCTGGCCTTCATCAGCGGGATCGCGGCGCGCATGGTATGAAAGGAGCTCGACAGATTGATCGCGATGATCTGATCCCATTTTTCGACCGGGAAATCCTCGATCTTCTCGACATGCTGGATGCCGGCATTGTTGACCAGGACGTCGACGGTGTCGAAGGTCTTGTCAGCCGTTTCGATCAGGTCGGCGATCTCGGCGGGCTTCGTCATGTCGGCCGGATGATAGATCGCCCGGCCTTTGGACAATGATTCAAGCCGCTCGACGATCGCCTTGATTTCATCGGCCTTTCCGAAGCCGTTGATGACGACGTTGTCGCCCATTTCGGCGAAGGCCGTGGCGATCGCAAGGCCGATGCCGCTGGTGGAGCCGGTGACGACGACTGTTCTGCTCATGCTTTTCACTCCTGAAATCGCGATGCTGCGTTGCAGCGTTATTTGCGAGGTTATGCCCAAAGCCGTCGGGCTGGCAATTCCGCTTTATTCGCTTTTCTCGCCCGCATCCGTGTCCTATTGATTTGCCTCGACAATTGACATGTTGAGGGAGGGTTTTCATGAGCGGATATGTTCTGGCGATCGATCAGGGAACGACATCGACGCGGGCGATCGTCTTTGACGGCGATATGCGTATCGCCGGCAAGGGCCAGAAGGAATTCACCCAGATCTATCCGCGTTCCGGCTGGGTCGAGCATGATCCCGAGGAAATCTGGGATTCGGTCGTCTCCACCGTCCACATGGCGTTGCGCGACGCCGGGATCGAGGCCAAGGATCTCGCAGCACTCGGCATCACCAACCAGCGCGAGACCGTCGTCGTCTGGGAGCGCGAAACAGGGCGACCGATCCAGAATGCCATCGTCTGGCAGGACCGGCGCACGGCAAGCTATTGCGACAATCTGAAAAGGCAGGATCTGGAGCGGCTGTTCACCAAGAAGACCGGCCTGATCCTCGATCCCTATTTTTCCGGCACGAAGCTTTCCTGGATGCTGGCTAACGTAAAGGGCGCGCGGGCACGCGCCGCCAGGGGCGATCTCTGCTTCGGCACGATCGACACTTTCCTGATCTGGCGGCTGACGGGTGGCAAGAGCTTCGTCACCGATGCCACCAATGCCTCGCGCACGCTGATGTACAATATTGCCGAAAATGCGTGGGACGAGGATCTGCTCGACATTCTGAGGGTGCCGGCCGCCATGCTGCCGGAGGTCAAGGATTGCGCCGCCGATTTCGGCACGGTCAATCCCGACATCTTCGGTGCAGCGATCCCGATTCTCGGTGTTGCCGGTGACCAGCAGGCGGCGACCATCGGCCAGGCGTGTTTTGCGCCGGGCATGATGAAATCGACTTACGGCACCGGCTGTTTCGCACTGCTCAACACCGGCGCCGATATGGTGCGTTCCAGAAACCGGCTGCTGACCACCATCGCCTATCGCCTGAACGGCGAGACGACCTATGCGCTGGAGGGTTCGATCTTTATCGCGGGTGCCGCCGTGCAATGGCTGCGGGACGGGCTCGGCATCATCGACAGCGCCGCCGAAACCAACGCGCTGGCCGAAAAGGCCGATCCGACACAGGAAGTCTATCTCGTGCCCGCCTTCACCGGCCTCGGCGCGCCGCACTGGGATGCCAAGGCGCGCGGTGCAATTTTCGGGCTGACGCGCAACAGCGGTCCGGCGGAGCTCTCCCGGGCGGCACTGGAAGCCGTCTGCTACCAGACCCGTGACCTGCTCGACGCCATGCAAAAGGACTGGAAGAACGGCACGGAAGACACGGTGCTGCGCGTCGACGGCGGCATGGTCGCTTCAACCTGGACGATGCAGCGCCTTGCCGACCTGCTCGATGCCCCGGTCGACCGCCCGGTCATTCTCGAGACGACGGCGCTGGGGGCCGCCTGGCTCGCCGGCAGCCGGGCAGGGGTGTGGCCGGACAAGGACGGTTTTTCGGCGAGGTGGAAGCGGGATCGGCGGTTCGAGCCCGATATGGATGAGAAGCTGCGGGCGGCAAAGCTCAAGGGCTGGAAGAACGCGGTCAAGCGGACCTTGAGCGAGGGGTGATCAGCGGGATGTAGTTCCGTTCGTCCCAGGAGATGCACCGCTATTCTTCAGCTACGGCGCCGCCCGTGCTCCGGAGATCACGAATCTCCGCCCATAATTTTTTGATGCGCGCTGTCGGTCAAGGCGGTACTCCTTCGTCATTCGGAAAGAGGAGTGAGCGATGCTTTATGCAATCCTTTGTTACGCCCATGAGGAAACCGTCTTTGCCTGGAGCAAGGAGGAGGAAGCTGCCGTCATGGAGAAACTCTATGCCGTGCAGGAGCCGCTTGCCGCATCCGGCAAACTCGGCCCCGTCGGCCGGTTGATGCCGACGACCGCTGCGACCACCGTGCGCAAGGGCAAGGACGAACCCTTGGTCATCGACGGGCCCTTTGCGGAAACGAAGGAGGCGCTTCTCGGCTTCTATGTGGTCGACTTCGAAACGCTCGACGAGGCGATCGCCTTCTCGAAGCAGCTTTCATCCGTCAATCCAGGTTCCACCTCTTACGAAATTCGGCCTTTCTACGTCTTCAGGCCCGGAGATGCTTCATCATGACAGACATTGCCTGGATCGACCTCGCGCTTGCATCGGCCCGCCCGAAGGCGCTCGGCGCGCTGCTGCGCTATTTCCGCAATCTCGATATCGCGGAAGAGGCGTTTCAGGAGGCGTGCCTGAGGGCGATCCGGACATGGCCGGAGAAAGGGCCGCCACGTGACCCCACAGCCTGGCTGATCTTCGTCGGTCGAAACAGCGGCATCGATGCTGTGCGCAAGCGGGCGAAGACCCAGGCTCTGCCGGATGAGGACGTCATCTCCGATACCGAGGATGCCGAAAGCGATATTGTCGAGCGGCTCGATGATTCCCATTATCGCGACGATATTCTGCGGCTTCTCTTCATCTGCTGCCACCCGGACCTGCCGGCGACCCAACAGATCGCCCTGGCGCTGCGCATCGTCTCCGGCCTTTCGGTGCCGCAGATCGCGCGTGCCTTCCTGGTGTCCGAAAGCGCCATGGAGCAGCGCATCACCCGGGCCAAGGCGCGCGTCGCCAAGGCAGGGGTGCCTTTCGAAACGCCGAGCCCTGAGGAAAGGGCCGAACGGCTCTCGATCGTCAGCACGATGATCTATCTGATCTTCAACGAGGGCTACAGCCAGGCCGATCCCCGGCATGAGGCGGCTGCCTTCAGCGACGAGGCGATCCGGCTGGCTCGGTTGATGCTGCATATCTTCCCGTCGGAACCGGAGCTGATGGGGCTGCTTGCGCTCATGCTCCTGCAGATCTCGCGCCGGCCGGCGCGCTTCAGCGCCGAGGACGAGATCGTGCTGCTCGAGGATCAGGACCGGTCGCTCTGGAACCAGCCCTTCATCAACGAGGCCTTAGCGCTGCTCGACAAGGCGCTGCGCCATCGTCGGCCCGGCCCCTATCAGTTGCAGGCAGCCATCGCCGCCGTTCACTCCCGGGCAAAACGCGCTGGGGATACCGACTGGGTGGAGATCGACCTGCTCTACCGCGCGCTGGAGCGCCTTCAGCCGTCGCCTGTAATAACGCTCAACCGGGCCGTCGTCGTCTCCAAGCTCCAAGGTGCACAGGATGCGCTCGATCTCATCGATCCGCTTGGCGAAAAACTCGGCGGCTATTTTTACTACCACGGCTTACGGGGCGGGCTGCTGAAGCAGCTTGGCCTGACCAGCCAGGCGCGCGAAGCCTTCGAGCGCGCCATTGCCCTGGCCCACTCGGCCGCCGAGGCCGCCCATATCCGCAGGCAGATCGACAAGATGCAGGAAGAGGCCACGCAGCCGATCGCAAAATAAAATCCGAAAAGGCCGGTACGCTGTCGGAACGGCGAACGTCGACACGTCCTTGTAACAACCTGACAGGAGACAGGTTTCATTCAAATGGAGAGATGTCGCAATGACCGCCAGCACGCAACATGAACTCGTCCTCGTGCGCGAATTCGACGCGCCACGCGAGAAGATCTACAAGGCATGGACCAATCCCGATCTGCTGAAGCAGTGGTTCGTGCCGCGTCCCTGGGGTGTGGCGGACGCAACGCTCGACGTCCGCCCCGGCGGTTCCAGTCTCGTCGTCATGCATGATCCCGAGGGCAATCAGTATCCGAACCGCGGCGTCTATCTCGAGATCATCGAGAATGAGAAGATCGTCTTCACAGATGCCTATACCAGCGCCTGGGTACCATCCGAGAAACCTTTCTTTACAGGTGTCATCCTGCTCGAAGATCTGGGCAACGGTCGCACCAGATATACGGCCAAGGCGCTGCACTGGCGCGCCGAGGACAAGGAAGCGCATGAGAAGATGGGCTTCCACGAAGGGTGGGGCAAGGCTGCCGATCAGCTGGCGGAGCTGCTGGCGAAGATGTGAGCGGCGGCTGGACGGCGCGGCGAGGGTGCGCCGTCCAGCCGCTTCAAGTACGATCTAAGGCGGTTCGAAAGATGAATCCGCCGGCGCTTCGAAGTGGTTGAATTCAGATTCGAATTAATCGATCGCTCTGCCTGATCACCAAACACATCATGCCGCCATCGAAATTCTCGAACATTCCGTTCCACAATTTGTATTTGCGCTCCATCCCAGCCATCCTTATCTCAGCCGGGAATTCAATAGGATGCCGATGATGGAACTGGGGCTTTACACATTTGCCGACGTCAATCCGAGCCCTGCCGGCAGCAGAGGTGTCGAAGGGGCGGAGCGGCTGAAGAACCTGATCGAGGAAATCGAGCTCGCCGACCAGGTGGGGCTCGATGTCTTTGGGCTCGGCGAGCATCATCGGCCGGACTATGCGGCATCCGCTCCTGCTGTCGTATTGGCCGCGGCCGCGGTCAAAACCAAGAACATCCGGCTGACCAGTGCGGTCACCGTGCTCTCCTCCGACGATCCGGTGCGCGTCTTCCAGCAGTTTTCGACGCTCGACCTGCTCTCCAACGGCCGGGCAGAGATCATGGCCGGGCGTGGCTCCTTCATCGAGTCCTTCCCGCTATTCGGCTATAATCTCGAAGACTACGACCAGCTTTTCGAGGAGAAGCTCGATCTGCTGCTGGCGCTGCGCGACAGCGAGGTTGTGGAGTGGAAGGGCGAGCTTCGCGCGCCGATCAACGGGCGCGGCGTCTATCCCAGGCCGCTGCAGGATCCGCTGCCGCTCTGGGTCGCCGTCGGCGGCACGCCGCAGTCGGTGGCGCGCGCCGGGGCGCTCGGGCTGCCGGTGGCGCTGGCGATCATCGGTGGTGAGCCACGCCGTTTCGCGCCGCTCTTCGATCTCTACCGCGAGGCTGCGCGCCGGGCAGGGCAGGACCAGGCGAAGCTGAAGACCAGCATCAATGTCCATGGCTTTATCGCCGATACGACGGAGGCCGCCGCCGACCAGTTTTACGGGCCGCAGGCCGAAGTGATGAACCGCATCGGCCGCGAGCGCGGCTGGGGGCCGACGAACCGGGCGCATTTCGATATGTCGCGCGGGCCGAACGGCGCGCTCTTCGTTGGCGATCCCGAGGCGGTCGCCGAAAAGATCATCGCCCATCACGCGCTTTTCAGGAACGACCGCTTCCTGCTGCAGATGGCGATCGGCCTGATGCCGCATGATCAGATCATGCGTGGTATTGAACTGTACGGGACGAAAGTCGCGCCGATCGTCAGAAAGGCATTGACTGAAAAGGGTGAAGGGGCGAAAGCCTCAGCTTGAGGTGGCCGCGGCCGCCCTGCGCACGGCCGGGACAGACGAATGGTTATCGCAAACGACGACGAACTGACAAAGCTCAAGGAGATCGGCCGCATCTGCGCCAACGCCATCCAGGTGATGGCGGCAGCGATGGAGCCCGGCATGACGACGCTGGAGCTCGACGGGATCGGCCGCAAGGTGCTCGAGGATTCAGGTGCGCGCTCGGCGCCGGAGTTCTGCTACCAGTTTCCGGGTGCTACCTGCATCAGCATCAATGAGGAAATCGCCCACGGCATTCCCGGCCCGCGCGTCATCCGCGCCGGCGATCTCATCAATATCGACGTTTCGGCGGAGAAGGACGGTTTCTTCGCCGATACCGGCGCCTCCTTCGCGATGCCGCCGGTCAAGCCGAAGATCGAACGGCTTTGCCGCGACGGCAAGCGAGCGCTTTGGGTCGGGCTCAACCAGGTGAAATCGGGCGAACCGCTGGCCAAGATCGGCACCGCAGTCGGCGCCTTTGCGCAGAAGAACCGCTATACGCTGGTCGCCAATCTGGCGAGCCACGGGGTCGGGCGATCGCTGCACGAGGAGCCGGCCGAGCTATCGACCTGGCCGGACCCTTCGGAAAAGCGGATGATGACGGAAGGCCTCGTCTTCACCGTCGAGCCGTTCCTTTCGCTCGGCGCGACATGGGCCGAGGGCGGCGACGATGCCTGGACACTCTATGCCGATCCCAAGGCGCCGACCGTGCAATATGAGCACACGGTGGTGGCGACTCGCAACGGCCCGGTGGTTTTGACCTTGCCGGATGCGCGGGGGTAGGGGCAGCTCGCCAACGTTCCTCATCCTTGTAGGTTGCCGTTGCTGAGGTGCGCAGCCTGTAGGGCGGAGCCTCGAAGGATCATACTTGCTTGTCGCTTCTTGCATTCATCCGGCGTCAGTACACCCGCCTCGCCCTTCGAGGCCCCTGCGGGGCGCACCAGGATGAGAGGCTCTCTTGGGGGGCGCGGCGTCCTCGAACCCGACGCACGTCGGCGCCAACCCCGTCTTCACCCCCGCGTTTCCGGCCTGCCGCCCTGCAGAATTTCGGTGGCGGCACGTTCCAATATGCCGGCGATGCGGGCGGCTTCGGGTTTCGACCAGGGATAGCGCATGCGCAGGGCTGAGCGCAGCAGCATGCGGGCGGCGCGAATATCGCCGCCATCCTGCATGAAATCGCCGTCATCGCCCTCGTCGGCGCCGTGACGATCGGTTTCGAAGACGCGCTTCACATGGGCCATCTTCTCGCCGATGCGTTCCAGCTTGGCGAAGGTATGCAGGATCATGGCGCGGTTTTCCTCGACGCGGCTGCGGCCGGCCTCGGTGATGCGGTAGAGCTTCTTGGCGCCCTCAGCCTCCACCTCGGCAAGGCCAGTTTCCTCGAGATAGGTGAGTGCGGGATAGATGACGCCTGGGCTCGGCACATAGAAGCCGCCCGAACGTTCTTCCAATATCTTTATCAATTCGTAGCCGTGGCGCGGCTGCTCAGCGAGCAGTGCCAGGATGACGAGCTGCAGATCGCCCGCCGCGAATTTGCGGCCCATGCGGAAATCTCCGCCGAACATGCCGCCTTTAAAACCTCTCATTGCCCTTCCTTTCATCGTTGGATGTATCGTTAGCTATGTCGTAAAACATATATCTTACGATAACTGCTTTCAAGTGCGGCCGAGAATTTTTGACGTTCGGGGAAATTGATCGATCGATCAGAATTACTTGATTGTGGTGCGGATGTTGCGGCGCGATAAGCGCTGCATGCTCGAGCGCACCCGTCACTCCCGGCCGAACCTTGTCTCCACTGCCGCTGCCGGCGCCGTTGCGATGGCGGCCGCCATGGGCTTCGGGCGCTTCTCCTATACTCCCATCCTGCCGGGCATGATCAGCGGCGTGCCGCTTTCGGCCGCGGATGCCGGCTTCATTGCGTCGGCGAATTTCGTCGGTTATCTCGTCGGCGCAGTGCTTGCCGCCTATGGCTGGGCGGCGGGTCGGGAGCGGCTGGTTGCGCTGCTGTCGCTGCTGGCAACGGCGATCCTGCTTGCCGCCATGGCTGCCACCGATTCCGTCGCGATCTTCTCTGTCATCCGCTTCCTGGCCGGCCTCGCCAGCGCTTTTGCGCTGGTCTTCACCTCGTCGATCGTGCTCAGTCACGGAGCTGCTGCCGGCAATGACCACGTGCAGGCGGCGCATTTTGGTGGGCCGGGAGTGGGTATCGCGCTGTCCTCAGTCATGGTGTTTCTGATCGGCCTCGGCTTTCACGATGGGTCGGGCGGCTGGCGGGCCGACTGGATCGGCGGGGCGCTCTATTGCGCGGCAAGCCTCGTCGTCGTTTTCCTGCTGCTGCCGGCGGCGCCGGCGCAATCGGCGCAGGCGGGCAGGGAACCGGCGCTGGTCTGGAACCAGCCGATGGTGCTGCTGACGCTCTCCTACGGCCTGTTCGGTTTCGGCTACGTCATCACCGCGACCTTCCTCGTCACCATCGCGCGCCTTTCTGCAACCGGGCCCTTCGTCGAATTCCTCTGCTGGTTCATCGCCGGCCTGACGGCGGCGGTCGCGCTGTTTGCCTGGAAGCCACTGGTCAGATCGCTGGGGCTTGGCGGCGTCTATGTCGCGGCCCTTCTGGTCGAGGCCGCGGGCGTGGCCGCGACCGTGGCGCTGCCGCCTGCCGTCGCACCGCTGATCGGCGGGGCGCTGTTTGGGGCGACCTTCCTGGCGATCACGGCTTACGGGCTGCAGATCGGCCGCAAGCTTTCGCCTCAGAGCCCGCGGCGGATCCTGGCGATGATGACGGCCGCCTTCGGCGTCGGCCAGATCGTCGGGCCTGTTGTTGCCGGCTGGATTGCCGAGCGCAGCGGCAGTTTCACCGTCCCGACGGTGATTGCCGCCATCGCGCTCGTCGCCTGCGCAGCGCTTGTCATGCCGGTGATCAGGAAAATCGCTTAACCGGTTACATCTCCGTAACAATGGGCCGAACCCATTGCTGCTTCCTTGGAACTGCCTTAGTTTCCGGCACAATCCGTGTTCCACGACACTCCCGAGACTCACAGTTCAGGAAAGCAAAGCCCTCCCGTGTTTCATTCCTTTTTTCCACAGCCAAAGGCGTTCTTTACTTCACTCGTCGTTTGGACCCTGATTTCCATTGCCGGCTGGTATCTCTTCGCTGCCGGTCTCGGCGCATCGCTGGGCTTCGCACCGGTTGCCGAGGAACAGCAGCCGATCGACCTTTCGTTTTTCCTGCTCCCAGAAAACGTCTGGTTTTACAGCTATTTCTTCCTTTCGGCAGTGATCTTCTGCGGCGCATGGCATCTGAAGGCGCTGCGCCACCCCTGGAAACTGTGGTCGATCTGGGGTTCGGCACTGATCATCTTCGTGACCTATTTCGGCGTTCAGATCACCGTGGTGATCAACAACTGGCGCCGGCCGTTCGGCGATCTTCTGCAGAACGCATTGTCGAAGCAGCCGGGCATTTCCGTCGACAATTTCTACAGCCTGATGTGGATCTTTTGTCAGATCGCATTTCTCAGCATGTTCGTGTCGATCATGACCGACTTCTTCACCAGCCACTACATCTTCCGCTGGCGAACAGCGATGAACAATTTCTATATGTCGAAGTGGGAAAAGCTGCGTCACATCGAAGGTGCCTCACAGCGCGTTCAGGAAGACACGATGCGCTTTTCGAGCACGCTCGAAGGTCTTGGTATCAGCCTCATCAACTCGGTGATGACGCTCGTGGTATTCCTGCCGATCCTTCTGGCGCTATCGCATTATGTGACGGAACTGCCATTCGTCGGCCCGGTGGCGAATTCACTCTTCTGGCTGGCGCTCTTCTGGTCGGCGTTCGGCACGGTTCTGCTGGCGGTCGCCGGTGTCAAGCTGCCGGGCCTGAACTTCCGCAACCAGCGCGTCGAAGCAGCCTATCGCAAGGAACTGGTCTATGGCGAGGACCATGCGGAACGGGCTCAGCCGCTGACAGTCAGTGAGCTCTTCGGTAACGTTCGTAGGAACTATTACCGGATGTATTTTCATTACATGTATTTCAATGTCGCCCGCTATTTCTATATCCAGGCCGACGCGCTCTTCGTGGTCTTCATGCTGGTGCCGACGATCGTGGCGGGCGCCATCACCTACGGGATCTTCCAGCAGATCTCGACCGCCTTCGGACAGGTCAGCAACTCGTTCCAGTATCTCGTCAACTCCTGGACAACGATCATCGAGCTGCTCTCCATCCACAAGCGCCTCAAGGCCTTCGAAGCGGCAATCGACGACGAGCCGCTGCCGGATATCGACCAGCGCTACCTGGAGCGTGACGCGGGCGTCGTGCATGCTGACGGTTGATGGACGGGACTTGTCCGTGATCCAAATGTCGGCGCGTGGGGCTCTTCATCTGCCCGCCGGCACCTTCCCTCCGTTGGGGAGAAGAGACTTGCCGCAGGGTCTCGATTCCTCCTTCTCCCCTTGGGGAGAGATGCCCCGTAGGGCGATGAGGGGCGGCATGATACGCCGTCTCGGCGATGGTGCCATCAATCCTGATGTGGTGCCACGCCGTCAGAGACCCGACGCCCGCTCCAGCTTCCCGCGCGCCTCGATCATCGGGATCGCTTCCGAATAGCTGATGCAGGCGACGTCAGCCCGGTGGCAGACGTCGCTGACCAGGCGGTCGAGGGCGCGCCAGTAGGCGCCGCCGTTCATTTCGACGAAGTGGAAGCCGAGCTGGAGCGGGATGCGGGCGCCGGCATACTGCTTGTCGAATGCCTCCCTGAAGGCGGCATAGGCGCGCGCCTCGAATTCAGCGGAATCGGCCGTGTCTTCCTCGCCCTTGGAATGGCGGACGAAGAGATTGTAGTCCATGCCGATGATCGGCTTTTCATTCGGGCCTTCGGGGATCAGCGGCAGGCCGAAGCGGATGATGTCGTCTTCCTCGACGGGCATGGCCGGGCCCTTGGTGACAAGGCTCGCATCATAGCTGAAACCCGCCTTCTTTTCTGCGGCGGTCATGTCGGCGCCCGCTGTCGCCGAGAGATAGGGGGCGCGAAAGCCCTTGATGCCGTGGTCGACCAGATCCTGCCAGCCGGCCGGCTCCTCGAGGCCGACGCTCTTCCAGGCATTCTTCAGCGTCGCGTGAAAGGTCGCGTATTCGGCCGACCAGTCGGCCTCGCTCCATTGGCGGCCGTCGAAGTGGCCGCAGGCATGGCTCGATATGTCGTGGCCTTCAAGATGGGCGTGCCAGATATTGCCAAGGCGTTCGCGGATCTCGTCGTCGCTCTGGGCGAAGCCGACATTGGATTTTCCGCGTTTCTGGTGCGGCGCCTGATAGGCCTTCTTCGCCGCATCGTTCATCAGGAAGGTGCAGGAGAGGAAATAGGTGAAGTGGGCGCCGTTCTTCGCGGCCATCTCGCGGCTCTTCAACCACAGCGCATTGTCGTGGGCGCCGTCGAAGGAAATGATGACGAGCTGTTTCGGCCGGTCGGCCGCCTCGGCGGTTGCCGGGAGCAGGAACGAGGCAGCCAGACAGGCGGAGAGGAAAAAACGGGACATGGACACCGCGACAATTTGTTCGCGGTTTCCCTCTAACAGAAATGCGGCGAAGCTGCGGTCTCGCTGGCATTTATTTACGCCAGCCGTTAGAGCCTTTCCTGGTCAGCTTGAAGCATTCTGCCGGAGCAGGTTTTCGTCAGGGCAGAGGCGATTGGCGAAGGGCATACCCCACGGTACGTCCGAGCCGATCGCCTTTGATCCTGGCGGAAAGATGCCCGGCCCTTCGGGTTGGCTGAAACGGGCCGGCTGATCGACCGGCCGGCTTGGCCGTAGAACTGGGCTACGACGCGCGCCGGCCGGTCGACCATCCGACTCCGTTTGAGCCAACAGAATGCTTCAATCTGACCAGGAAAGGCTCTAAGCCATGACAAACGGCACGGAAGGGACTCGCAATGACATTGCTTATCGTCGGCATCATACTTTTCCTCGGAGTGCATCTGGTGCGGGTGGTGGCCCCCGGTTTCCGGCGTTCGATGATCGCAAGCCTCGGCGAGACGGGCTGGCGGGCGGCCTATTCGATCGCGAGTCTGGCCACGCTGATCCTGTTGATCTACGGTTTCGGGCAGGCGCGCGCGGTGACCGGCATGCTTTACAATCCGCCGGTCTGGACGGCGCATATCGCGATTACGCTAATGTTGATCGCACTGATCTGTCTCGTCGCCTCGCTGCTGCCGGCGGGGCATATCGCGACGAAGACCAAACATCCGATGGTGCTGTCGGTGAAGATCTGGGCGCTGGCGCATCTGCTCGCCAATGGCGAGACGTCCTCGGTGCTGCTGTTTGCAGCCTTTCTCGCCTGGGGCGTCATTCTGCGCATCTCGCTCAAACGGCGGCAGCGGGCGGGCGAGATTGTGGTCCGGCCCTTCGTCTCGGCCAAATACGACCTCTATGCCGTCGTCATCGGCGTCGTCGCCTGGGCGTTGATCATCTGGAAGCTGCACGAATGGTTGATCGGGGTCTCGCCGCTCGTGATGTGACCGGCGCATAACCCCAAAAATCGATTCCGATTTTCGGAAAGGATTATGCGCGGATTCAAAGTGTTAGAGCGTCCTGTCGGACGCGTTAGGGATAGGGCGGTTCAGCTTTTCATGGAAGCGCAGAACCGCTCTAATTTTTTGTTTTAGGCAATTCCCGGCAAAAGCGCTTCGCGCTTTGCCTGGGAAACCGCTTCGCACTTTTCCTGGAATTGCTCTAATCTTTCACATCCCCCTTACAACAGCGGCAAAATGGAGTAGAAGGCCGACAATATGCGTTTTGCATGTGTATGGGTATTTCCGCGGCCGGAGACGAGAATGGCATTCAACGACGACAGCTTCATCCGTGAAGTCAATGAGGAATTGCGGTCTGACCAGATGAAGGGCGTCTGGCGCCGGTTCGGCCGCTATATCATTGCCGTTGCCATCCTGATCGTCGTCGGCACCGCCGGCAAGGTCGTCTACGAATATTGGGACAACAACCGCTCCTCCGGCACCGGCGACCAGTTCCTGGCGGCGATGAAGCTTGCCGACGAGAATAAGAACGACGAGGCGCTGGCCGCGCTCGACAAGCTTGAGAAGGAAGGCCACGGCGCCTATCCGGTGCTGGCGCGCATGCGGGCCGCGACGGTCCAGGCGCAGAAGGGCGACGCTAGCGCGGCGATCGCCGCCTTCAACGAGATCGGCAAGGACAATGGTGTTCCTGCCGCCGTGCGCGATGCCGCCAGAATGCGCGCCGGCTGGCTGCTCATCGAAAATGGCAGCTACGAGCAGGTTTCGGCTGCGATCGAGGAAATGGCCGTGCCGGGCAACGCCTTCCGGCATTCGGCGCGCGAAGCGCTCGGCCTTGCCTCCTATAAGGCCGGCAACATGGCGCAGGCGCGCCAGTGGTTCCAGTCGATCGTCGATGATACCGATAGCCCGCGCAATGTTGCCAATCGCGCCCATATGATGCTTGATCTCATTACCGCATCCGGCAAGGCGCCCGCCGCACAGGGCTGAGTTTTAAGGAAAAAGAATGAGTTTCACGGTCGCCATCGTCGGTCGTCCGAATGTCGGCAAGTCGACGCTTTTCAACCGACTGGTGGGGAAGAAGCTGGCGCTTGTCGATGACACGCCGGGCGTGACCCGCGACCGCCGGCCGGGCGATGCGCGGCTGATGGGCCTGACCTTCACGATCATCGATACCGCCGGTCTGGAAGAGGCCGACGCGGAAAGCCTGCAGGGCCGGATGCGCGCGCAGACAGAAGCGGCGATCGATGAGGCAGATCTTTCGCTTTTCGTCGTAGACGCCAAAAGCGGGCTGACGCCCGTGGACACCGCCCTTGCGGAAATGCTGCGCCGGCGCGGCAAGCCGGTGGTGCTGGTCGCCAACAAATCCGAAGCGCGCGGATCCGACAGCGGCTTTTACGACGCCTATACACTCGGCCTCGGTGAACCGACGCCGATTTCGGCCGAACACGGACAGGGCATGATCGACCTGCGCGACGCGATCGTCGCGGCGATCGGCGAGGACCGGGCCTATGCGAAGGAAGATGTTGCCGTCACCGACGTCGACATTTCCGAGACTGCGGGTGAGGACGAGGACGAAGAGCCCGTCTATGACGACACCAAGCCGCTCAGGGTGGCGATCGTCGGCCGGCCGAACGCCGGCAAATCGACACTAATCAACCGCTTCCTCGGCGAGGACAGGCTTTTGACCGGGCCGGAGGCCGGCATCACCCGCGACTCCATCTCGGTCGAATGGGACTGGCGTGGCCGCACCATCAAGATGTTCGACACCGCAGGCATGCGCCGCAAGGCGCGGGTGATCGAGAAGCTGGAGAAGCTCTCGGTCGCCGATGCGCTGCGCGCCATCCGCTTCGCCGAAACCGTCGTCATCGTCTTCGATGCGACGATCCCCTTCGAGAAGCAGGACCTGCAGATTGTCGACCTGGTGCTGCGCGAGGGGCGCGCGGCCGTGCTCGCCTTCAACAAGTGGGACATGATCGAAGACCGGCAGGCGGTGCTTGCCGACCTGCGCGAAAAGACCGACCGGCTGCTGCCGCAGGCGCGCGGCATCCGCGCCGTGCCGATCTCCGGCCAGACCGGCTGGGGACTCGACAAGCTGATGCAGTCGATCATCGATACCGACAGGGTCTGGAACAAACGCATTTCGACGGCGCGTCTCAATCGCTGGCTGGAGACGCAGCAGATCCAACATCCACCACCGGCGGTTTCCGGCCGACGGATCAAGCTGAAATACATGACGCAGGTCAAAGCCCGCCCGCCGGCTTTCATGATCTCCTGCACCCGCTCCGATGCGCTGCCGGAATCCTATACGCGCTACCTGATCAATGGCTTGCGCGCCGATTTCGACATGCCGAGCGTGCCGATCCGCATCCATTTCCGCTCGCCGGACAATCCGTTCGAAGGCAAGAAGAGGCGGACGTAGAGCTGGGCTTGCAATGATTGCCGGCGTTTTGTGAAGTTAGGGCGTGTGCCGTGTGGCACACGCTTGGCCTGCCTGACATCTCCCCCACAAGGGGAGATCGGCAAGAAGCTATGCCTCGCCTTAAATTTGCGGTTCATGTGATGGCCAGTTGTTTGGGGAAGCCATCACGCCCAGCCGATCTCCCAACCTGTAGGGGGTCCGAAGGACGGGTCAGACCCGTGGTTCGACCCCGAGCCCGGCAGGGCAGAAGGGGCTATCACAAGCTCTGTGATAGCCATCTGCTGTTCAACAGCTAAGCCACGCTTCTATTCAACGCCTCGCGCAGCGCCACGATCTCGCTCTGCAGCCGAGTGAGATCGACGGCATCGCGGCCGCTGGCAGCGGCGATGCAGCCGGGAATGCCGATCGCCTTTTCCTTCAGGCGAAGGCCTTCTTCGCTCAAGCGGATGACGACGACGCGTTCGTCCTCCCGGCTGCGTTCGCGTCTGACATAACCAGCGGTTTCCAGGCGTTTCAGCAGCGGGGTCAGCGTGCTCGATTCCAGGAAGAGCTTTTCGCCGAGGCCCCCGACGGTCTGGCCATCCTGCTCCCATAGAGAAACCATCGCCAGATATTGCGGATAGGTAAGTCCCAGAGCATCGAGCAGCGGCTTGTAGACGCGGTTCAGTGCGTGGCCTGCCGTATAGACGGCGAAGCAGATGAAATTGTCGAGCTTCAGTTGATCCTGCATGGCTTGTCTCCGAAACTGACGAAATTTATATCGCGCAATAAATAATCGGAAGCGATTTTTATGCATGGCAGCCATGACTAAATTTAAATTGTCCGATAAATAATCGTGCGCGATATAAACTCGGTGTTCACAACGAACATCGAAACCGAGAGGACAAGACAATGTCGACCATCAAGACCGCAGTTTCCGCAGTCGCACTGCTCGCAGCTTCCGCCGCTGGCGCGCTTGCTGATCCGGTACTGGAACCGGCAACGCAGAAATTCATCGACGGGCTTGCCGGTGGCGCGCCGATCTACACGCTCTCGCCGGCCGATGCCCGCGATGTCCTGGCCGGGGCGCAGAAGGGCGACGTGAAGATGCTTGCTGCCCAGGAAGAGGGCAGGGTCATCAAGGCAGGCCCGACAGGCAGCATCAAGCTGCGCATCATCCGCCCGGAACATGCCAAGGGCACGCTGCCGGTCATTCTCTATTTCCATGGCGGCGGGTGGGTTTTGGGCGATGCGGATACGCATGACCGGTTGGTGCGCGAGATCGCCAACGGCGCCGATGCCGCTGTCGTCTTCGTCGATTACGAACGCTCGCCGGAAGCCCGCTATCCCGTCGCCATCGAGCAGGCTTATGCTGCGACCAAATATGTCGCCGAACACGCCAAGGAGTTCAAGGTCGACGCCAGCAGGCTCGCGGTCGCCGGCGATAGCGTCGGCGGCAACATGGCGGCGGTGGTGACACTGCTTGCCAAGGAACGCGGCGGTCCTGCCATCGATCAGCAGGTGCTGTTCTACCCAGTCACCGACGCCAATTTCGACAACGGGTCCTACAACCAGTTCGCCGATGGCCCGTGGCTGACCAAGGAAGCGATGAAGTGGTTCTGGAACGCCTATTTGCCTGATGAAGCCAAGCGCAAGGAGCCGACGGCCTCACCGCTGCAGGCCTCGCTGGAGCAGCTGAACGGCCTGCCACCGGCGCTCGTCATCGTTGACGAAAACGACGTGCTGCGCGACGAGGGGGAGGCTTACGCTCGCAAGCTTAGCCAAGCTGGCGTCAAGGTCACGTCGATGCGCTATAACGGCACGATCCATGACTTCGTGCTGCTGAACGCGATTGCCGAAACGCCTGCCGCACGCAGCGCGATTGCGGTCGCCAACGACACGCTTCGCAGCGCGCTTCACAAGTAAACCAATCAGTCTGCGGAGGGGAGAGGCCCGGCGGTTTCGCCGGGCTTTCTGCTTCTTGGAAGCGATTTGGCAAATTGCCAGGCCTTCTTCCATTTCGGCGTGATGATGCCGTTGGCGGCGCGGATATTGTTGATGAACTGCAGGGTCGCTGCTTCCCAGGAATATTGCATGGCGAGCTCACGCGCCTTCTGCCGCGAGGCGGAGAGGGCGGCAAGGCAGGCGATCTGCAGGTTGGCATCGAGTGCCCCGACTTCACTGTCCTCACCGATGATGTCGAGCGGGCCGGTGACCGGATAAGCTGCGACCGGAACGCCCGATGCCAGCGCCTCGAGGATAGTATTGCCGAAGGTGTCGGTGAGCGAGGGAAAGACGAAGACATCGGCCTGGGCATAGATTTTCGCCAGATCCTCACCGAATTTCACGCCGGTGAAGTGTACCTGGGGATAGCGTTGCTCCAGTTCGGCGCGCGCCGGGCCGTCGCCGACGACGACTTTCGAGCCGGGCAGGTCGAGATCGAGAAAGGCCGGCAGGTTCTTTTCCAAGGCGACGCGACCGACCGTCATGAAGATCGGACGGGGGAGGCCGAAAGGCTCGTCTTCAAGCGGCATGGGGTGGAATTGCGAGGCGTCGATGCCACGGGTCCAAGGCATCAGGTTCTTGATGCCGCGCGCCGATAGCTCGCGGGCAAGGCTCGGTGTCGCCACCATGCAACCGGCACCGCCATTGTGGAACCAGCGCACGAAGGCATAGAGCCAGCTCTGCGGGATCGGCAAGCGGGCAGAAACATACTCCGGAAAACGCGTGTGATAGCTTGTCGAGAAGGGCATGCGCTTGCGCAGGCACCAGCGCCGGGCAGTGAGCCCCAGCGGGCCTTCGGTGGCGATATGCACGTAGGAAGGATTGTGCTTTTCGATCTCGCGGGCGACGCGGCGGTAATTGGCGATCGACAGGCGGATCTCGGGATAGGTCGGGCAGGGGATGCTGTGGAAGCGCTCCGGCGTCACCATCGAAACCTCGACGCCCATCTTCGCCAGCTCGCGATTGGTGTTCTCGATCGAGCGCACGACGCCGTTCACCTGCGGATGCCAAGCGTCGGTGACGATTACCAGCTGTTCCGGCAGATTACCGGCGGCTGCGGCACTGGCCCAGCTTTCGCCGCTATAAGTGTTTGCCGGACGTTGCAACATGTCACGATTTCCATCTGCGTTGCAGTGATCTGGCAACGCTCAACCCCAAAGCGGGGTTCCGGAACGGCGATTCCCGCTTCTCTATTTTGAGGCATGACCATGATGGAAATATTACAGCCGCATGCCAGCATCTGCAGGGCCTTAGCGGCTCGATCCCCGCGAATATGTCAGCGGTCGATCGCAGTTCTCTTACGGAAAGAATGACGGCGCCGGTCATGGACCGGCGCCGTTTGGGAGGTTAAGCGGCAGCGGAAGCCGAGCTTGCTGTCGGAACTTCCGAAATCGTCTTCAGAACCTGCGAAGCGATCTGGTAGGGGCAGCCCTGCGAGTTCGGGCGGCGATCTTCCAGATAGCCCTTGTAGTCGTTCTTGACGAAGGAGTGCGGAACGCGGATCGAAGCACCACGGTCGGCAACGCCGTAGGAGAACTTGTTCCACGGAGCCGTTTCGTGCTTGCCGGTCAGGCGCTTGTCGTTGTCAGGACCGTAGACGTTGATGTGGTCCATCAGGTTCTTTTCGAACTGCGCCATCAGCGCTTCGAAATAGGCCTTGCCGCCGACTTCGCGCATGTACTTGGTCGAGAAATTGCAATGCATGCCCGAGCCGTTCCAGTCGGTGTCACCGAGCGGCTTGCAGTGATACTCGATGTCGATGCCGTACTTTTCGGTCAGGCGCTGCAAGAGGTAGCGTGCCATCCAGATTTGGTCGGCGGCCTTCTTGGAGCCCTTGCCGAAAATCTGGAATTCCCACTGGCCCTTGGCCACTTCGGCATTGATGCCTTCGTGATTGATGCCGGCAGCGAGGCAGAGGTCGAGATGTTCTTCGACGATTTCGCGGGCGACGTCGCCTACATTCGAATAGCCGACGCCGGTGTAGTAGGGACCCTGCGGAGCCGGGTAGCCCTGCTCGGGGAAGCCGAGCGGACGGCCGTTCTGGTAGAAGAAATATTCCTGCTCGAAGCCGAACCAGGCATCTTCGTCGTCGAGGATGGTGGCGCGGGCATTCGATGCGTGCGGCGTGACGCCATCCGGCATCATGACTTCGCACATGACGAGAGCGCCGTTGGTGCGGGCCGGGTCGGGATAGATGGCGACCGGCTTCAGCACGCAATCGGAGCTGCGGCCTTCAGCCTGCTGCGTCGAGGAGCCGTCAAAGCCCCAGAGCGGAAGCTGTTCCAGCGTCGGGAATGCGTCGAATTCCTTGATCTGCGTCTTGCCACGCAGGTTCGGTACCGGAGTGTACCCATCGAGCCAAATATACTCGAGCTTATATTTTGTCATCGTGACTCTCTCAATGCTACGAAGGTGAGCAAATCCGGAGGTGATCTCGGCGCGCAAGCGCATCCGACCGCCAGGGATGACGCTTTAAAAGCACGTAGCGTGCCAGTTTTGGCGCCACGCAAAAGAAAAATCGCGAATCAGCGTGACGGCCGATTTTTTCTCTTTTGGAAAATCGGGCTGTTTTTAACGCTCACAGGCGGTATCGCCCATCAAAACGCACTTTTCCCATCTGGAACTGGATGAAAATTGCGGCGTTAGGCTGAAATGATGAAGTGTTAAACAAATTATCGGAAGCTTTTAGCCGAGACAGCATGCCGACCGATTACAATTGTAACATTGCCCTTATTTTATGCAATTTGCATAAACTATGTGCATTGTGCTATGTAGATGGTCCTGAAATGTTGATGCGCCGAACTGAATGGAGGCGATCTCATGCCCACCGGTTTCCATCGTGAATCCGCAACGATCTACCAGTTTCCCGTCAAGGCGATACGAAACGCCAACCGGTTCGAACGCGCCAGGCTGATGGAGCGCGAGGCAGCAGACGTCTGCGATGCTGCGCTCGACAGCTGCTGGTACCATGACGAGGCAGTTCGCGAGTCCGATCGGCCGACGAAGTCCTGATTTTTTCTTTCGTATAACCCTGAAATCGAAATCGATTTGAGGGATCAGCGGAGCAAACGATGCCGACGAGGCGGGAAGCGCCTGTGCATGGCGTTAGTACTGCGTCAGCATGTGCGGCTAGCCGCCATCCAGTCCGAGCTTTTCCCTTACGACCAATGCACCATGTTCGCTGACGACGCGGGCAGCGACCTTTGCTGCGAAGCGGGCGGCGGCAGGCGCATCGCCTGCTTCGAGGTATCGTGCGAGAAAGGCGCCGTTGAAGCTGTCGCCGGCGCTGGTCGTGTCGACCACCTTCTTCACCTTTTCAGCTGGAACGAAGGTTTGCTCGCCGGCAAAATTCAGCGTGACACCGTCAGCGCCGTTCTTGACGACGATATCGACGGCGCCCAGTGCGCGATAGCGGTGGATCGTCGCCTCAATGGAATCATCGCCGAAATGGGCCGCCTCGTCGTCGAAGCTCGGCATGACGAGCACGGATGAGCGGGCGCCTTCGCTGATCGTCGTGTGCATCACGTCGTAGCTCGACCAGAGGCGCGGACGGATGTTCGGATCGAAGACGACGAGCTTGCCGGCGGCCTTGGCGCGACGGACTTCGGCAAGCAAAGTCTCGGCATCCTCATGTGGCAGGATGGCAAGGGTGATGCCGGAGAAATAGATGACGGCAGCGCTCTCCACCGCCTCGCGCAGGCGGTCCGGATCAGCCGCCAGGCTGCGGGCAGCCGAGCTGTCGCGCCAGTAGCTGAAGGAACGTTCGCCGTTCTTCAGATTGATCATATAGAGGCCGGGCGTCCTGCCCCTGATGCGGCGGATGAGGCTGGTGCCGATGCCTGATGTGTCGATGAAGGCCAGCATCTCATCCGACATGGCGTCGTCACCGAGGGCGGTGAAATAATCGACCGACCAGTCGGCGGCAAGGCAGGCGCGGGCATACCAGGCGGTGTTGAAGGTATCGCCGGCAAAGCCTTTGCGCAGCAGGCCGTCGCCTGCCTGCGAGAGTTCCACCATGCATTCACCGATCGATAGAAACCGTCTGCTCACCTTGTCCTCCCGGCTTAGAGCGCTGCGGATCCAACAGGACGCGCTAGGGACACTCTATCACTTTGAATTGGCGGATTATCCGCAGGTCTTCATTCGCTGATACGCGGAGCCGGGCAGAGTGACAAGCGTCGATATTACGGGAGATGAAGCCCGTCTTCGCGGGCGAGGCGAAGGCGGGCTTTCAGAAGGACGCCTATTCGTGGATGGTGTAGCTGCCCATCGCGCAAAGATCTTGCGTATCTTCCGTGGTTGCGAGGTTTGAGCCTTCTTCGAATTCGAAGCGCATGTCGTATTTGCAGACGGTGCGGCCATCGGCGATGGTGATATCGATGCTTTCGCCCGGATTGAGAACGTCGTCACCGAAGACGTCATCCTCCCATTCGCCGACGCCGGTCGGCGAGCTGTAGAAACGTGTCAGGACGGAGTTCGTCCCGTTGGTGAGCTTGAAGTTCAGATCTTCGGCATGTGACGAAACCGCGGAGGCGGCGATCATCGTGGCGGCGAGTGCGATCAAAGCTGATATTTTCGATTTCATGTATGCGTTCCCCTGGCTTGCGATTAGGCCGAAATGGGATAGCATTGGCTCATAAAATCTTTCTTATCGGGGACTTTAGATCCAAAAATAGTCCGCTTCGTCCCGCGATGGACGGCCGTCTTTCCGTTCATGGCCTGTCCATATGATAGCAGGCGGCCTTCTGCCCGGGGCGGACCTCCTCGGTCGGCGGCATTTCGGTGCGACAGATGTCGGTCGCCTTCCAGCAGCGCGGTGAGAAGACGCAGCCCTTCGGCGGGTTGAGCGGCGAGGGCGGGTCACCCTGCAGGCGGATGCGGGTGCGCAGGCGCGCAAGCTTCGGATCGGGAATCGGCGCGGCGGAAAAGAGCGCCTGCGTATAGGGGTGGGCCGGATGATCGAAGACGGTGGCGCAGTCGCCGGCTTCCACCACCCTGCCGAGATAGAGCACCAGCACATCGTCTGAGATCAGGCGGACGACGGAGAGGTCGTGGCTGATGAAGATCAGCGTCAGGCCGAATTCCTTGCGCAGCTTGCGCAGGAGCGTGATGACCTGACCCTGGATCGAGACGTCGAGGGCCGAAACCGGCTCGTCGCAGATAATGAGCTTCGGTTTGGTGACGACCGCGCGGGCGATGCCTATGCGTTGCGCCTGGCCGCCGGAGAATTCGTGCGGATAGCGGTTGATCATTTCCGGCACCAGGCCGACGGCGGTCATGATCTCGCGGACACGTTCGGTGCGCTCGGCTTTGGAGAGTTTCGGCTCGAAGACGGTGAGCGGCTCGGCGATGATGTCGCCGACCGTCATGCGCGGGTCGAGCGAGGCGATCGGATCCTGAAAGATGATCTGCATGTCGCGGCGCGCGGCGCGCATTTCCTCATCCGACAGGTCAAGCAGGTTCCGGCCCTGCCAGAGGATGCGACCCTTCTGCGATTTCAACAGCCGCAGGATGGAGCGGCCGAGCGTGGACTTGCCGCAGCCGGATTCGCCGACGATGCCAAGCGTGCGGCCTTCGCTGAGGTCGAAGCTGACATTGTTGACGGCTGTGAGAAAGATTGGCGGCTTGAAGAGGCCTTTTGCCGGCAGTTCGAATTGGGTCGTCAGGTTCTCGACCCTCAGAAGCGATCGTTCAGCCATGGTTCAACAGCTCCTCGCGACGCGGGAAGGGGTGGTAACAGGCGGCGCAATGGTGCGGTGCCAGCGGTTCGAGCGGCGGCGGGCGGTCGATGCAA
>Ga0102591_1000656_pt1 | contig 61137 bp, 46 predicted proteins | sample AraplaCol_mCL_r2_2_FD_76860 | JGI IMG/M metagenome (GOLD analysis project Ga0102591, IMG submission 76860) | Arabidopsis root microbial communities from North Carolina, USA - plate scrape MF_Col_mCL_r2 (SPADES assembly) (version 2) | ecosystem: Host-associated > Plants > Roots > Endosphere... | reverse complement strand
GGTCGCGCAGCTGTTCTTCACCGCCCGCTTCCTGGTGCAGTGGATCGCGAGCGAGAGCGCCGGCAACAGCGTGGTGCCGATGGCGTTCTGGTTCTGCTCGATGGGCGGCGGCCTGATGACACTGGTCTACGGCGTCGTGAAGCGCGAGCCCGTGATCATCCTCGGACAGGCGCTGGCAACCGTGATCTACATTCGCAACATCATGCTGATCATCAAGAACCGCGGCCGCGCGTCGAAGTCGCTGGAGCGTTGATCAAAGGCTGCGCGCGGCAGGGCATCCGGATTCCCCGATCGGCATGCGCAAATTATCGATAGTCCTGTTCGTGTCGGTTGTTCTGGTCGGCCTGGTCCTGCTTGGGCTCGGCCTTGTCGAGCTTGGCGGAACCGTCGCATTCCTCGCGAGAGCCGAGCAGACGGACGCGCGTTTCGCCGGCGCTGTCGCGCGAAGCGGCGGCAATCATGGCGGGACGTTTCTCTATCCGACGTTTCGATTCGTGACGGGCGACGGCCGCTCGATGACATTCACGTCGTCGTCGGGATCGACCGCGCAGCCCTATTCGGACGGTGAACGGGTCAGGATCGCCTACGATCCCCGCCGGCCCGAGGATGCGCGGCTGCTGTCGTTCCTGACGCTGTGGATCGCTCCGGTCCTGCTTTGCGGCGCGGGCCTGCTCCTGACGGGCGGCGCGGTCATTCTACGTGCCGGGCTAGCGCGGCAGCGCCGAGGCCGCACCTGACGCGGGCAGGGTGGCTGTCTCGGTCTCGGTCCTGCGATACGGCTCGCCCGCGGCATCCAGCACGGGATAGGCGACCGAGCAGATATGCGAGTGGATGCGGCGCAGATCGCGCAGCACGTCGAGGTGCAGCGAGGTGGTCTCGATGGTCTCGGGGCGGCCCTCGCGCAGGCGGTCGAGATGGCGCTCGACGGCGGCAAGCTCGGTATTCTTCAGCGTGGTCTTCTCCACCAGCAGCTTGCGCGCTTCATTCGCATCGCCCGACATGAACACGCCGAAGGCGATCCGCAGCGATTCCATCGTGCGCTTGTGGAAGGCGGCGAGCTCCTCGGCGCCCTCGGCCGAGAACTGGAAGCGGCGCTTGATCTTCTTGGTCGCAAGCTCGCTCAGGCTCTTGTCGATGATGTCGCCGATATGCTCGAGATTGATGGCGAAGGAGACGATTTCCATCGCGCGCCGTCCCTCGCTCTCGTCGAGGCTGCCACGCATCAGCTTGGTGACATAGAGCTTGATGGCCTCGTCGAGACTGTCGACGACATTGTCCGTCTTGGAGACCTGATCGACCAGTGCGCGGTCCCCGGTCATCATCGCGGACATCACCTTGCGCAGCATGACCTCGACGAGATCGCCCATGCGCAGCGTCTCGCGGGCGGCGTCGGCCAGCGCCAGCGACGGTGTCTCCAGCGCGCTCTCGTCGAGATAGCGCGGCCGGGCCGGGTCGGTCTCCTGCACGCGGTCGGGCAGGAGGCGGGTGAGCAGGCGCGACATGGTGTCGAGCAGGCCGATGAAGATGATCGCGGTCCCGGCATTGAAGGCGATGTGGAACGCGGCCGTCATCTTCGCCAGATCCGGCTGCCAGGCGTGCATGTGCTCGGCGATCACGCCGAGGAACGGCATCACGAGGGCGATGCCGACCACGCGGTTGACGAGATTGCCGACCGGAAGGCGGTAGCTCGCGGGATCGTCGCGCCTGGCACCTTCGAACACGGGATTGATGGCGCTGCCGAGATTGGCGCCGAGCACCAGGGCCAGCGCGGCGTAGGGCGTGATGAACTGCGAATAGGCCAGCGACATGATCAGCAGCACGCTGGCGACGCTCGAATGCACCGCCCAGGTGACCAGCGCGGCGATGACGATGCAGAGCACGGGATCGCCGGTGATGGCCGCCATCACGACGCGCATGCCGGGCGCGTTCTCCGCCGGCGCCAGCGTGTCGAGCAGGATGTGCAGCGACAGCAGCATCAGGCCGAGGCCGATGCAGACGCGGCCGACGTCCTTGATCCGCGAGCGCGGGCCGGAGCGGAAAGCGACGAGGCCGAGCACGAACAGAACCGGTGCAACGGCTGCGATGTTGAACGACAGCACCTGCACGATCAGCGTCGTGCCGACATTGGCCCCGAGCATGATGGCGAGCGCAGCGGCGAGGCTGACGAGGCCCTCGGCGGCGAACGAAGAGGTGATCAAGGCGGTCGCGGTGCTGCTCTGGAGCAGCGCGGTCAGCCCGAGGCCGGCGGCGAAGGCGCTGACGCGGTTGCTTAAGGCCTTGCCGAGCAGTCGCCGCAGGTCCGGGCCGAACGCGCGCAAAATCCCGCTGTGGACCATGTGCAGGCCCCACAACAACAGCGCAACGCCGCCCATGAGATCGAGCAGTACCAACGTTCCCATGCTCCGTGTCCGGATTGGAGTCGATTGGTGAGGCTAGCGCCAAATGGTTGAGGTTCAAACCATTTGTTGGCACATCGTCGTTAACGTTTGCGCGGGTTGCTCGTTCCCACGGCGCGATGCCTTGTGAGCAGGCTCACATTGCCGCTTTGAGGGCAGCGAAGCCGCGATCGAGATCGGCCTTGAGATCGTCCGTGCTTTCGAGCCCGATATGCAGACGCAGCGTCGGGCCGCCCGGCGCCCACTTGGTCGCGGTGCGATAGGCGTCGCAGTCGAAGGGAATCGCAAGGCTCTCGAAGCCGCCCCATGAAAAACCCATGCCGAACAGCTTGAGCGTGTTGAGCATGGTGTCGACGGCCTGCTGCGGCGCCGGCTTCAGCACGATGCTGAACAGGCCGGACGCGCCGGTGAAGTCGCGTTTCCAGATGGCGTGACCGGGATCGGTCTCGAGTCCCGGATGCAGCACGCGTGCGATCTCGGGCCGGCCGGCGAGCCAGCGCGCCATGTCGAGCCCGGAGCGATGATGCTGCGCCAGCCGCACCGACAGCGTGCGCAGGCCGCGCAGCGCGAGGAAGACATCGTCGGGACCGGCGCAGACGCCGAGCAGGCGGATGCCTTCAGTCACCATCGGCCAGGCCTTGGCATTGGCCGAGATGGTGCCGAACATGATGTCGGAATGGCCGCCGATATATTTCGTTGCGGCCTGCATGCTGATGTCGACACCCTGCTCGAGCGAGCGGTGATAGAGCGGGGTTGCCCAGGTGTTGTCGTCGATGACGAGCGCATCGCGCGCATGCGCGACCTCGGCGATGGCGCGGATGTCGGGCATCTCGAACGATTGCGAGCCCGGCGCCTCCACCAGCACCGCGCGGGTGTTCGGCTTGAACAGTTTTTCAATGCCGGCCCCGATCAGCGGGTCGAAATAGGTGGTCTCGACGCCATAGCGCGCGAGCATGCCGTTGCAGAAATTGCGCGAGGGGCGGTAAACGTTGTCGCAGACCAGGATATGGTCGCCGGTCTTCAGCACCGACAGCAGGGTGGTGGAGATCGCCGACAGCCCTGACGGCACGATACCGACGCCGGCGCATTGCGGCCCCTCCAGCGCCATCAGCGTCTCCTGGAACGCCTTGGTGGTGGGGGAACCGTGGCGGCCATAGGTGAACTCGCCGCGATGGGCGTGCAGGTCCTCGGCGGTCGGGTAGAGCACGGTCGAGCCGTGGAAGACCGGCGGATTGACGAACCCCTTCTGCGCCTTGGTGTCGCGGCCGGAGGTGACCAGCCGGGTCTCGGCATGCTGTTCTTGGGGGTGCGAGGAATCCATGCGTCTGCTTTCAAAACCGCGTTTCCAGCGGGCGCGTCGCGCCCATGGGCCGGCCGAAAGGCCGCTGTCGTTAATAACAGAACCACAGAAGAGTCCCGTCAACCCCTTGACCCGGCACGCCGGCCGCTCTCCAATGCGCAGGTGCTATTCAGTCGCCGCATGTTGAGGGGCCTGCCGCGACCTTCGATCCATCGCCTGACCGGACTTTGCGTCACAGCCACAATGGCGGGCGCCTGCGGCGGGGATTAAGGTATTGGCCTCCCGGGATCGGCGGGTGTTCGGCAAGGTTTCCAGCATGACTCTTGCAGGGCCGGTCTTGATACGCTTGGCCCCAGCAGGGATGATCCTGAGACAACGTTCATTGAGACGACTTTGAAAGGCCCAAAGCCCATGAAACGCGTAACCCTGGCTCTCACCCTTGCTCTCGCCGCCGGCCTCTCCGCGGGGGCCGCCGACGCGCAAACGCTCAAGACCATCAAGGACCGGGGCATGCTGTCCTGCGGCGTCAGCCAGGGCCTGCCGGGATTTTCCTCGCCCGACGACAAGGGCAACTGGACCGGCCTCGACGTCGACGTCTGCAAGGCGATCGCCGGGGCGATCTTCAACGATGCGAGCAAGGTCAAATATGTGCCGCTGTCCGCCAAAGATCGCTTCACCGCACTGCAATCCGGTGAAATCGACGTGCTCTCGCGCAACACCACCTGGACCATCTCGCGCGACACCAAGCTCGGCGCCAACTTCACCGGCGTGACCTACTACGACGGGCAGGGCTTCATGGTGAAGAAGTCGCTCAAGGTGAATTCGGCGCTCGAGCTCAACAGCGCCTCGGTCTGCGTGCAGACCGGCACCACCACCGAGCAGAATCTGGCCGACTATTTCAAGGCCAACAACATGAAATACGAAGTGATCGCGTTTGGCACCAACGACGAGACCGTCAAGGCCTATGAAGCCGGCCGCTGCGACGTCTTCACCACCGATCAGTCTGGCCTGTACGCCAACCGCCTCAAGCTCGCCAATCCCGGCGACCACATGGTGCTGCCGGAGATCATCTCGAAGGAGCCGCTCGGTCCGATGGTTCGCCACGGTGACGACCAGTGGTTCGACATCGTGAAATGGACCTTGTTCGCCCTGGTCACCGCCGAGGAGCTCGGCATCACGTCGAAGAACGTGGACGAGAAGGCGAAGATGGAAAATCCGGAGCTGAAGCGCGTGCTCGGCAGCGACGGCACCTTCGGCGAAGACCTCGGCCTGACCAAGGACTGGGTGATCCGCATCGTGAAGGCCGTCGGCAATTACGGCGAGGTGTTCGACCGCAACGTCGGTGCGGGTTCGCCGCTGGCGATCAACCGCGGTCTCAACAATCTCTGGAACAAGGGCGGTCTCCAGTACGCGCCGCCGATCCGCTGATCACCCCTGATCCGCTGGCAGCGGCATGAGCACCGAGGCCCGAAAACCGCCGCCCCAGATCGCGCTGAAGATCCGGCGCATTCTGGGCGGCAAGGCAGGCTGGAACGGCGTCGCCGTCCAGTTTGCCTTCGCGGCGATCCTGGGTTGGATCGGCTACGAGATCGTCTCCAACGCCCGCGCCAATCTCGAGAACCAGCACATCGCCGCCGGCTTCGGCTTCTTGCGGAACAATGCCGGCTTCGACGTCAACCAGACCCTGATCTCCTACACGGGCTCGGACACCTTCCTGCGCGTGTTCGTGGTCGGCCTCCTCAACACGCTCGTGGTCTCGATGGTGGGCATCGTCTTCGCCACCTTGATCGGCTTCGTCGTCGCGCTGTGCCGGCTGTCGCCCAATTGGCTATTGTCGCGCGTCGGCGAGATCTATGTCGAGATCATCCGCAACCTGCCGCTGCTGTTCCAGATCCTGTTCTGGTACCTTGCGGTGCTCGCGGCCTTGCCCAATCCGCGGCAGAGCTTCTCGCTGTTCGGCATTGCCTTTGTCAGCAATCGCGGCCTCGTGGTTCCAAGCCCGATCGGCCAGAGCGGCCTCGAGCCGTTCCTGGCGGTGCTGGCGCTCGGCATCATGGGGGCGCTGGCCTTGCGCTTCTATGCCCGGCGCGCGTTGTTTCAGGAAGGGCGGATGATCCGCATCTGGCCCACTGTGCTGGCTCTGCTGTTCGGCCTGCCGCTCGCCGCGATGCTGGTGTTCGGTCTGCCGTTCACCTTCGAGCTGCCGCAACTGAAGGGCTTCAATTTTGCCGGCGGCTCGCGCATCATTCCGGAGTTCGTGGCACTGACGCTGGCACTGTCGACCTATACGGCCGCTTTCATCGCCGAGATCGTGCGCGCCGGCATCCTGTCCGTCCACAGTGGGCAGATGGAGGCGGGGGCTTCGCTGGGCCTCAGCCGCGGCACCACGCTCCGCCTGATCGTCGTGCCGCAGGCCATGCGCGTCATCGTGCCGCCGCTGACCAACCAGTATCTCAATCTCACCAAGAACTCGTCGCTGGCGGTCGCGATCGGCTATCCTGACCTCGTCTCGGTGTTCGCCGGCACGTCGTTGAGCCAGACCGGGCAGGCGATCGAGATCATCGCCATGACCATGGGCATCTATCTCCTGATTTCGCTGCTCACCAGCGCGATCATGAGCGTCTACGGTTGGCGGGTCAGCCGGAGTCTGGGCGCATGAGCGACATCGCCTCGAACAGCTTCGTCCGGCAGGACCTCCTCACCGAACGCCCCGCGCCGGTGAAGACCACGGGTTTCGTGGGGCTGATGCGGACGCGCCTGTTCAACTCGCCGACCAACATCCTGCTCACGATCGTGGGCGCCTTGCTGCTGTGGTTCACCATCGTTCCCTCCGTCAGGTTCCTGATGGTGGATGCGGTGTGGAGCGGCAAGGACCGCACGGCGTGCCTTGCGGAGAACGCTGGATTTGCGGTCGGTGCCTGCTGGCCTTACATCCAGGCCAAGCTGCCGCAGCTGATCTACGGTTTCTATCCTGAGGCCGAGCGCTGGCGGGTCAATCTCACATTCGTCCTGGCGGTGGTCCTGCTGGTGCCGATGCTGGTTCCCCGGCTGCCGGCGAAGGGTCTCAATGCAAGCCTGTTCTTCGTCGCATTCCCGGTGGTCGCGTTCTTCCTGTTGCACGGCGGCGGCATCAAGGGCTTTGGCCTGAGCTGGACGGCCGACCTGCTGCAGCTGTTCGACGAAAGCATCGTCAACGCCGGGCAGGCCCTGCTCAATCTCAGCAAGACGTCCGCGCTCGGCCCGCTGCTGTGGGTCGTCGGCAAGCTCGTCGTGCTGGTCGGCACGGCGATTGCCTGGCTGATCTTTCCGCTCACCTGGCTGCGCGACGAGCTCCAGGGCAGCGGGCAGTCGGTCTGGACCGATTTCGCCGTCACCTCCCTCGTGGTGTCCCTGATCGCGTTCGTCCTCGGCGGCGGCCTTCGGACGGGATGGCGTGCGCTCGGATCGAGCCTCGCCACCTTCGTCGCCATCGCTGTCGTCATCAAGCTGATGGGGCTCGATCATGGCGGATTGCCCGTCGTCGCCACGAACCTGTGGGGAGGCCTTCTGGTGACGCTGGTGGTCTCCGTCACGGGCATCGTCACCTCGCTGCCGATCGGCATCGCGCTGGCGCTTGGACGCCGCTCCACCATTCCCTTGATCCGGATCTTCTCGATCGCCTTCATCGAGTTCTGGCGCGGCGTACCGCTGATCACCGTGCTGTTCTTTGCAACCTACATGCTGCCGCTGTTCCTGCCCGGCAATTTCACCGTCGACGGTCTCGTCCGCGCGCTGATCGGCATTGCGCTGTTCACGGGCGCCTACCAGGCCGAGAACGTTCGCGGCGGGCTCGCGGCGATCCCGCGGGGGCAGGGCGAGGCGGCCGCCGCCCTGGGGCTGTCCTGGTGGAAGACGACCTCGCTGATCGTGCTGCCGCAGGGGCTGCGTCACGTCATTCCGAACCTCGTCAACAGCTTCATCTCGCTGTTCAAGGACACCTCGCTGGTCTCGATCGTGGCGCTGTTCGACCTGTTGGGCTCGCTGCGGGCCTCGTTCTCGGATCCGAAATGGTCGACGCCGTCGACCGCGTTCACGGGCTTTGCCTTCGCCGGGATCATCTACTTCATCTTCTGCTTTGGAATGTCGCGCTACTCGATATTCGTCGAGCATCGCCTCAACGCCCACCGTCGCAACTGATCGAGGTCACCATGTCCGACCCCATCGTCAAGATTTCCGGCCTCAACAAATGGTACGGCGATTTTCACGTCCTGCGCGACATCGACCTCGACGTCCGCAAGGGCGAGCGCATCGTGATCTGCGGTCCCTCGGGCTCCGGCAAGTCGACCTTGATCCGCTGCATCAACGCGCTCGAGGAATTCCAGGAGGGCGAGATCGTCGTCGACGGCATCGAGCTCGGACCCAACCTCAAGCACGTCGACGCGGTGCGCCGCGAGGTCGGCATGGTGTTCCAGAGCTTCAATCTGTTCCCGCATCTCACAGTGCTCGACAATTGCACGCTGGCGCCGATCTGGGTGCGCAACATCCCGAAGAAGGACGCCGAGGAGGCCGCGATGAAATTCCTGGAGCGGGTCAAGATCCCGCATCAGGCCAACAAGTTTCCGGGGCAGATGTCCGGCGGCCAGCAGCAGCGCGTCGCGATCGCGCGGGCCCTCACGATGAACCCGAAGGTCATGCTGTTCGACGAGCCGACCTCGGCGCTGGACCCCGAGATGGTCAAGGAGGTGCTGGACACCATGGTGGACCTCGCCGAGGAGGGCATGACCATGCTGGTCGTCACCCACGAGATGGGCTTCGCCCGCGAGGTCGCCAACCGCGTGGTGTTCATGGATGCCGGCCAGATCATCGAGGCCAACACCCCGAACGAGTTCTTCGCGGCGCCTCAGCACGCCCGCACAAAACTGTTCCTGAGCCAAATTCTGCGCTGAGCACCCCGGCGGCCTTGCCGGCCTGACTGCCCCCGCCAGCTTGGCACAATGCGAATCAGCGTTGCCTCTTTTCGGGCTATCCCCGGAGAGAGACCTTGCAAAGCAGTGTCGGCGCGCGCGCCTACCAGAATGCGCGATTGCAGAAGAAGTTGAGGAAGCAGGCGGATGCCGTCCTGTCCTACGCGGTCGAGGCGCTCGGGCAGGGCAGGTTCGCGGAGGCCGAGGCGCTCTGCCGCGAGATCTTGAAGGAAGTTCCGGATCATTTCCACGCCACGCACCTGCTCGGCCTGCGCGCCTTTGAGGGCGGGCGGCTTGAGGAGGCGCAGCAGCTGTTCGAGCGCGCAATCGCGCTCGATCCGCGCTCGCCCGACGCCCATGGCAATCTCGGGGCGGTGTATTTCGATCTGCAGAAATTCCAAGACGCCCGCGCCTGCCAGGAGAAGGCCATTGCGCTGAAGCCGAATTGTCCGATCACCCTGACCAATCTCGGCAACACGCTGCTGAACATCGGCCGCGGCGAAGAGGCGATCGGGCTGCACGAACGCGCCATCCGGCTGCGGCCGGACTATGCCGACGCCTACTGCAACCGCGGCATGGCGGAGCTGATGACCGGTCGGTGCGAGCGTGCCAAGGCGAGTTTCGATCGCGCCCTTGTGTTTCAGCCGCGGCACGCCGAAGCGCTCGCCGGCAAGGGCATGGTCTGCATCGAGCTCCGGCACTACGAGGAGGCGGAAGCCGCCCTCGCAGCAGGCCTCGCGGTCAAGCCGGGCTCACCGCGAATCCTGGCACAGCGTGGACGGCTCAATTTCGATCTGTATCGGCTAGAGCAGGCGGCCGCGGATTTCGATGCGGCGCTGATGCAGTCGCCGCGGCTGGAGCTCGCGCTGCGTGGCAAGGCGCAGGTCAACCTTCTGATGGGGAACACGACGCAGGCGATTGCGGCCGTCAAGACCCTGCTCGAGGACAATCCGCGCTCCGATTACGCCATCGTGCTTCTCGGCGCCTGCTATGCCAACCAGGGAGACGTCGCGACGGCGCTCGAGCACCTCGATGCGGCGCTCGAGATCTCGCCGGATTATGCGGATGCCATCGCACGCAAGATCTTCATCCTGGATTATCTGCCGGAGGCCGATTTCGCGGTCCAGCAGGCCGCGCGAAGATCCTGGTGGGATGCGATCGGCACCAGACTGCCGCAACGGAAACTTCCGCCCCGGCAGCTCGATCCGGAGCGGCGGATCGTGATCGGCTATGTCGCGTCGGAGTTCCGGAACCATTCGGCCGCGTTCGCGCTGTTGCCGGTGCTGCGCCATCATGATCGCACGAGGTTCCAGATCGTCTGCTATTCCTGCTGGCCGTTGCAGGATGAGATCACCGAGAGATTCAAGCCTCTCGCGGACGTCTGGGTCGAGGCCGCGCAGCTTTCGGACGACGAGCTGGCCGATCGCATCGAGGCCGACAAGATCGACATTCTGATCGACGTGTCCGGGCACACGGCCGGCAACAGGCTGCCTGTGTTTGCCCGCAAGCCTGCGCCGGTCCAGGTCACGGGCTTCGGCCACGCCACAGGCACCGGCCTTCAGACCATGGACTACGTGCTGGCCGATCCCATCTTCATTCCGCAATCGGCGCGCCATCTGCTGGCCGAAAAGGTCCATGACCTGCCGTGCCTGATCACGATCGATCCGATCCTGGACGTGCCGCCTTCCGAGCTTCCGATGCTCAGGAACGGCCACGTGACCTTCGGCGTGTTCAACCGCATCTACAAGATCTCGGATGAGGCGATCCGGGTGTGGTCGAAAGTGATGCGCGAGGTGACGGGTTCGAAGATCATCATCAAGCATGGGCTGCTCGACGATCCCTTGCTGCGCGACGGGTTGATCGCACGGTTCGTGGCCCAGGGCATTCCCGAAGAGAATATCACCTGCCTCGGCTCAACGACGCGCCACGAGCATCTGCTGGCCTTTGCGAAGGTCGACATCTCCCTTGACCCGTTCCCGCAAAACGGCGGCATCAGCACCTGGGAATCCCTCTATGCGGGGGTTCCGGTCGTCGCCAAGCTCGGCAAGGGCGCCTCGTCGCGCGCCGGCGGCTCCATCGTGGCGGCCGTTGGCCTCGGCGATTGGGTCGCGGATGATGACGACGGCTACGCCGAGATCGCACGCAGATATGCGGCGCAGCCCGCTCAGCTCGCGACGTTACGGGCCGAACTGCCGGCCCGAATTGCAGCCTCGCCTGCCGGCAACGTCGAGCTCTACACGCGTGAGGTCGAAGCGGCCTATCGCCGGTTCTGGCACGATCATTGTGCCGCCGCCTCGGAACGCGGCGAGGTGGCGTAGGCACGTCAAGGCCCCGGGAAATCCCGGGGGCGATGCTGGTCCGGGAGCGGCCGGCCGGGCTCGCGAATCAGTTAGACTCTGCCCAGGGCATCTTCCGGAGAGACACCTTGCAGAACAGCGGCGGCGGCACGCGCGCATTCCAGAACGCGCGACTGCAGAAGAAATTGATGAAGCAGGCCGAGGCGGTCATCGCGGCTGCAGCGAACGCCTATGGCCAGGGCCGGTATGCCGAGACCGAGGCGCTGTGCCGCGAGATCCTGAAGGCCCTTCCGGATCACGTCGATGCTATCCACCTGCTTGGCATGTGCGCCCATGACGGCCGGCGCCTCGAGGAGGCGAGAGAGCTGCTGGAGCGCGTCATTGCGCTCGATCCGCGCTCGCACGATGCCCACAACAACCTCGCGACCGTGCATTTCGACCTCGGCAATTACGAGGAGGCGCGGCGCTGCCAGGAGAGGGCGATCGCGCTGAAGCCCAATTTCGTGGTCGCGCTCACCAATCTCGGCAACACGCTGATGCATCTGGGAAAGTACGAACAGGCGCTGGAGATGCACGAGCGCGCCATCAAGCTGAAGCCGGATTATGCCGATGCGCTCTGCAACCGCGGCATGGTCGAGATCGTGCTTGGGCAGATCATGCGCGCCAAGGAGAGTTTCGATCGCGCCCTGCTGTTTCAGTCGCGCCATGCCGAGGCGATCGTCGGCAATGGCATGGTCAGCATGGAGCTCCGGCACCACGAAGAGGCAGCCGCCAAGTTTGCCATGGCGCTCGCCATCAAGCCCGGCTCCCCGAGGATTCTGGCCCAGCGGGGGCGACTTGGTTACGAGATGCAGCGCCTGCACGAGGCCCTTGCCGATTTCGATGCAGCGCTCGCCGTCTCGCCCAAGCTCGAACTGGCCCTTCGGGGCAAGGCGCAGGTCTGCCTCGTCATGGGAAGGACCGCGCAGGCCATGGCGGCGGCAACGGCCTTGATCGAGCAGAACCCGCGCTCCGAGATCGGATTGGCGCTGATGGGCTTCGCGTTTTCGACCCAGGGCGACATGGACGCCGCGATCGAATATCTCGATCGCGCGCTGGCGGTTCGCCCGGACTATGGCGATGCGATCAGAGGAAAGATCTTTCTGGAGGACTACCGCGCCGAGGCGGATTTCGTGGTCCAGCAGGCGGTGCGAAAGACCTGGTGGGATCAGATCGGCTCCAAGATACCGCAACGGCAGTTGCCGAAGCGGCCACTCGATCCGGACAAACGGATTACCGTCGGCTATGTCGCGGCCGAATTCCGGCAACACTCGGCGGGGCTCACCCTGCTGCCCGTGCTGCGCCACCATGATCACGCCAAGTTCAAGATCATCTGCTACTATTCCTGGCCGGGAGCTGACGAGTACACCGCCTTGTTCAAGTCAATGGCGGACGTCTGGGTCGATGCCTGGGGACTTTCGGACGACGAGCTTGCCGATCGTATTGAGGCCGACAATGTCGACATCCTGATCGACGTGTCGGGCCACACCACCGGTAACAGGCTGCAATGCTTCGCGCGGAAGCCGGCTCCGATCCAGGCCACCGGCTTCGGTCACGCGACGGGCACAGGCATGCCGACGATGGACTATGTGCTCGCGGATCCCATCTTCATTCCACCGTCGGCCCGGCATTTGTTTCCCGAGAAGATCTACGATCTGCCGTGTCTGATCACGATGGAGCCGGTCACAAATCTGCAGCCCTCCGAGCTGCCGATGCTGCGCAACGGCTACGTTACCTTCGGCGTGTTCAACCGCATCTACAAGATCTCGGATGATGCGATCCGTGTGTGGTCGCGCATCATGCGGGAGCTGCCGGGATCGAAGATCATCATCAAGCATGGCCTGCTCGACGATCAACTGCTGCGCGACAGCCTGGTCGCGCGCTTCATCGCGCAGGGCATTGCCGAGGAGGACATCACGTGCCTCGGCACCACCTCGCGCGACGACCACCTGATGGCCTTCGACAAGATCGACATTTCCCTCGACACGTTCCCGCAGAATGGCGGCATCAGCACCTGGGAATCCCTCTACAAGGGCGTGCCGGTCGTTGCCAAACTCGGCATCGGCGCCTCGTCGCGGGCCGGCGCTTCCATCGTGACAGCCGTCGGCCTCGGCGATTGGGTCGCCGAGGATGACGATGGGTATGTCGAGATCGCCCGCAGGTTCGCCTCGCAGCCCCAGCATCTGGCGAAATTGCGTGCGGGACTGCCTGCGCAGATCGCAGCCTCGCCTGCCGGCAATGTCGAGATCTACACGCGCGAGCTCGAAGCGGGGTACCGCAAGTTCTGGCGCGATTATTGTGACCAGGCCTCGCAGCAGGGCGACGCTGCGGTAGCCGATAAGGCGGACGCACCCAGCGGTTCCTGATCCGGTTCGCAGTAAGCTCCCGGGAAATCCCGGGGGATTTCCGCTCTTGCCCGCAGGCCGGCGCGCCGCGCGAATCAGTTAGACTCGTCGCGGGCCATCTTCCGGAGAGACATCTTGCAGAGCAGCGCCGGCGCGCGCGCGTTCCAGAATGCGCGATTGCAGAAGAAGTTGAAGAAGCAGGCCGACGCCGTCATCGCCGCCGCGGTCAGCGCCTATGGCCAGGGCAGATATGCGGAGGCCGAGGCGCTTTGCGGCCAGATCGTGCAAGCCATTCCGGATCATTTCGACGCCACGCACCTGCTCGGCCGGTGCGCGCAGCAGGGCGGGCGGCTTGAAGAAGCGCAACAGCTGCTTGAACGCGCGATCGCCATCGATCCGCGCTCGCACGAGGCCCATGGCAATCTCGCTTCTGTGCACCTGGCTCTTCGGAGATTTGAGGCTGCCCGCGCCTGTCTGGAGAAGGCGATCGCGCTCAAGCCGAATTTTGTGCCGGGCCTGGTCGGCCTCGGCAATACCTTGTTTCAGATGAACCTGCGCGAACAAGCGATCGAACTATATGACCGCGCCATCGCACTGAAGCCCGACCATGCCGACGCGCTCTGCAATCGTGGCTTGGCCGAGTTGGCGCTGGGCCAGTTTGAGCGCTCCAGGCAAAGCCTGGAGCGCGCTCTGTTGTTTCAACCGCGCCACGCCGAGGCGCTCTTGGGCAAAGGCGTGGTCAGCATCGAGCTCAAGCATTTCGACGAGGCGGAGGCCGCCCTTGCAGCGGCGCTCGCGATCAACCCCGGTTCGGCGAAGATCCTGGCGCAACGTGGGAGGCTCAGTTACGAGTTGCAGCGCCTGGAGCCGGCGCTTGCGGATTTCGAGGCTGCGCTCGCGATTTCGCCTACGCTCGAACTGGCGCTCCGGGGCAAGGCACAGGTCTGCCTCGTGATGGGAAAGACCGCGCAGGCGATCGCGGCCGCCGCGGCGTTGATCGAGCGACATCCGTCCTCGGAGGCCGGGCTGGCGCTGATGGGCTTTGCGCATTCGAACCAGGGAGAAATGGACGCCGCAATCGAATATCTCGATCGCGCGCTGGCAATCCGGCCGGACTATGCGGACGCGATCAGGGGAAAGATCTTCTTGCAGGATTTCCGCGCCGAGGCCGATTTCGCGGTCCAGCAGGCGGTGCGGCGAGATTGGTGGGACTTCATCGGCTCCAAGATACCGCGCCGGCAGCTGCAAGAGCGATCGCTTGATCCGGAAAGGCAGATTGTGGTCGGCTATGTCGCGGCCGAATTCCGGCAACACTCGGCAGCGCTCACCCTGCTGCCCGTGCTGCGCCGTCATGATCGCGCCAACTTCAAGATCATCGGCTATTCGTGCTCGCCGGCACGAGACGAGTTGACCGCCAAATTCAAGTCTCTGGCAGATGTCTGGGTCGATGCCTGGCAACTTTCGGACGACGAACTGGCCGATCGCATTGAGGCCGACAAGGTGGACATTCTGATCGACGTGTCCGGGCATACGACCGGCAACAGGCTGCCCGTCTTCGCCCGGAAGCCGGCCCCAATCCAGGCCACTGGTTTCGGGCACGCCACAGGCACGGGCATGCCGACCATGGACTATGTGCTCGCAGACCCTGTCTTCATTCCGCAGTCGGCGCGGCATCTGTTGGCCGAAAAGGTCTTTGACCTGCCATGCCTGAACACGATTGATCCGATCACGGATGTGCCGCCCTCGGAGCTTCCCATGCTGCGCAACGGCCATGTGACGTTCGGCGTCTTCAACCGCGTCAACAAGATCTCGGACGAGGTCATCCGCGTCTGGGCGCAACTGATGCGCGAGGTGACCGGCTCGAAGATCATCGTGAAACATACCCTGCTTGACGATCCACTGGTGCGCGACGGCCTTCTCGCGCGCTTCGTGGCGCAGGGGATCGCCGAGGAGAGGATCACCTGCCTCGGTTCGTCCGCGCGCGTCGAGCATCTTCGGGCCTTCGCGAACGTCGATATCTCGCTCGATCCATTCCCGCAGAATGGCGGCATCAGCACCTGGGAATCTCTCTATGCGGGCGTGCCGGTCGTTGCCAAGCTCGGCATCGGTGCGTCCTCGCGTGCCGGCGCCTCCATCGTGACCGCCGTCGGCCTCGGCGACTGGGTCGCCGGGGATGACGATGGTTATGTCGAGATCGCCCGCAGGTTTGCCTCGCAGCCCGAGCATCTGGCGGCGTTGCGGGCAGGGCTGCCGGCCCGGATCGCAGCCTCGGCCGCCGGCAATGTCGAGAGCTACACGCGCGCGCTCGAAGCAGGGTATCGCCAGTTCTGGCGCGATTACTGCAGCAGGGCTTCGTGAAGCGGCGAGGCTGCTGTTCGCGGGGCGGACGCACCTCGCGGTTCCTGAGCCGGCCCCCGGGATAGCCCGGGAGGATCTGTCGCTGCGCCGGCCGGCTGCGCGAATCAGCTAGACTCGCCGCAGGCCATCTTCCGGAGAAACACCTTGCAGAACAGCGCCGGCGCGCGCGCATTCCAGAATGCGCGATTGCAGAAGAAATTGAAGAAGCAGGCCGACGCCATCATCTCTGCCGCGGCGAGTGCCTATGGCCAGGGCAGATATGCCGAGAGCGAGGCGCTCTGTCGTCAGATCGTGCAAGCCATTCCCGATCACTTCGACGCCACGCATTTCCTCGGCCTCAGCGTGCAACAGCTCGGGCGCCTTGATGAGGCGCAACGATTGCTCGAGCGCGCGATCGCGATCGATCCACGTTCGCACGAGGCCCACAACAATCTGGCAGGCGTGCATCTGGCCCTTCAGAAATTCGACGCCGCCCGCGTCCATCTGGAAAAGGCCATCGCGCTGAAGCCAAACTTTGCTCCGGCTCTTGCCGGGCTTGGCAATACCTTGCTCCATATGAATCTGCCCGAACAGGCGATCGATCAGTACGATCGCGCCATCGCCCTGAAACCCGACCATGCCGATGCGCTCTGTAATCGTGGCCTGGCCGAGCTTGGGTTGCGCCAACTTGATCGCGCTAGGCATAGTTTCGAGCGCGCGCTGTTGTTCCAACCGCGAAACGTGGAGGCGCTCGTCGGGAAGGGTTTGGTCAATATCGAGCTCAAGAACTTCGACGAGGCGATGGGCGCGCTCGAGGCTGCGCTCGCGCTGAGGCCTGGTTCGGCGAAGATTCTGGCGAACCGCGGACGGCTCAATTTTGAGACGTCGAGGCTGGGACAGGCGATGGCGGATTTTGACGCGGCGCTTGCGATTTCGCCCCGGCTCGAGGTGGCATTGGAGGGGAAGGCGCAAGTCTCGCTCGCCATGGGAAATACGGCGCAGGCGATCCTGGCCTGCACGACTTTGCTGGAGGTAAATTCGCGCTCCGCCGTCGCGATGGCGCTCATGAGCGCTTGTTTTGCGAACCAGGGAGAGATCGCGTCGGCCATCGAGCTGCTCGACGCTGCGTTGGCCATCGTGCCCGATGCCAGCTTGATCGGGCGAAAGATATTCTTCCTGGATTATCTCTCCAACGCCGATTTCGTGGTTCAGCAGGCCGCGCGAAAGCAGTGGTGGGACGCAATCGGCGCCAAATTGCAGCAAAGAAAGCTCGCACCTCGGCAGCTCGATCCCGACCGGCAGATCGTGATCGGCTATGTCGCGGCCGAGTTCTGGTACCACTCGGCGGGCTTTACGCTGTTACCGGTGCTCGCCCATCACGATCACAATAAATTCCGGATCGTCTGCTATTCGTGCTCACCGGTTCGGGACGAGATGACCGCCAAATTCGAATCCCTGGCGGATGTCTGGGTCGAGGCCGGGCGGCTCACGGACGACCAGTTGGCCGATCGTATCGAGGCGGACAAGGTCGATATCCTGATCGACGTTTCCGGCCACACGACCGGCAACAGGCTGCATGTCTTCGCGCGCAAGCCGGCCCCCATTCAGGTCTCGGGTTTCGGACACGCGACCGGCACGGGCCTCGGGACCATGGACCATTTGCTCGCGGATCCGGTCTTCATTCCGCAATCGGCCCGGCATCTGTTTGCCGAAAAGGTCCACGATCTGCCGTGCCTGATCACGATCGATCCGATCCGGGACGTCCCGCCATCGGAGCTGCCGATGCTGCGCAACGGCTACGTCACCTTCGGCGTGTTCAACCGCATCTACAAGATTTCGGACGAGGCGATCCGGGCGTGGGCGCGCATCATGCGCGAATTGCCGGGGTCCAGGATCGTCGTCAAGCATACCCTGCTCGATGATCCGCTGCTGCGCGATGGTTTGATCGCGCGCTTCGTGGCGCAGGGCATCGCGGAAGAGACCGTCACCTGCCTAGGCTCAACCCCGCGCCACGAGCATCTGCGCGCCTTCGCCGGGATCGATATCTCGCTCGATACGTTTCCCCAAAACGGCGGCATCAGTACCTGGGAATCGCTCTATGCGGGCGTTCCGGTCGTGGCCAAGCTCGGCTACGGAGCTTCCTCACGTGCCGGCGGCTCCATCGTCGCAGCCGTCGGCCTCGGGGATTGGGTCGCCGAGGATGACGACGGCTATGTCGAGATCGCCCGCAAGTTTGCCTCGCAGCCCGAGCACCTCGCGAAATTGCGCGCGGACTTGCCAGCTCGGATCGCGGCCGCGCCCGCCGGCAATGTCGAGACTTTCACGCGCAAGGTCGAGGAGGGATATCGCAAGTTCTGGCGCGATTATTGTGCCTTGGCTCCGGAACGCAGCGCGTGACGTCGGCAGTGCCTACTTAGCCAACGCACCTCCTCGCAGGTCGGCAAGGGACGGCGATCACACGAAGGGCGGCTTGATGTTGCTGCGCTTCTCAAGCCATTCCGGCACCGGCAGGTTCTTGGCGCGCATGAAGTCCGCGTTGAACAGCTTCGACTGGTAGCGGCTGCCGGAATCGCACAGCACGGTGACGATCGTCTTGCCGGGCCCGAGCTGTTTTGCGAGGCGCATCGCGCCGACGATGTTGATGCCGGTCGAGCCGCCGAGGCAGAGGCCTTCGTGCTGGAGCAATTCGTAGATCGCCGTAACGGCCTCGGCGTCGGGAATGAGATAGGCATCGTCGACCTTCGCGGTCTCGACGATCGCGGTCGCGCGGTTGAGGCCGATGCCTTCGGTGATCGAGCCGCCCGGCGTCGCCTTGGCATCGCCGTTCCGGAAATATTCGTACATGCCGGCGCCATGCGGATCGGCGCAGGCGATGCGGACGTTCTTGTTCTTCTCTTTCAGATAGCGGCTGGTGCCGGCGAGCGTGCCGCCGCTGCCGACCGAGCAGACGAAGCCGTCGACCTTGCCGCCGGTCTGCTCCCAGATCTCGGGTCCCGTGGACTCGTAATGCGCCTTGGCGTTGTCGAGGTTGTTCCACTGGTCCGCGAACAGCACGCCGTTGGGCTCGGTCTTACGCAGCTCGTCGGCAAGCCTGCGGCCGACATGCTGGTAGTTATTGGGATTGGCGTAGGGCAGGGCCGGCACCTCGATCAGCTCGGCGCCGCATAGCTTCAGGAAATCCTTCTTCTCCTGGCTCTGCGTTTCCGGGATCACGATCAAGGTGCGGTAGCCGCGCGCGCTCGCCACGACCGCAAGGCCAATGCCGGTATTGCCGGCAGTTGCTTCCACCACCAGTCCGCCGGGCTTGAGGTCGCCGCGCTTCTCGGCCTCCAGGATCATCCATTTGCCGGCGCGGTCCTTGACCGATTGGCCGGGATTCATGAACTCGGCCTTGCCGAGAATGGTGCAGCCGGTCAGTTCCGAGGCGCGCTTCAGCTTGATCAGCGGGGTGTTGCCGATGGCTTCGACAACGTCGTTTCGAATGGTCATGTGAGGGAAATCGCTACCAAGGGGGTTGATCTGGTTGGCCAGAACCTAGTGCTTGGGAGACCAAAGGGGAAGGCTTTTGCGCTGCGGCGAAACCGGCTGAAACGCCTGTCCGAACAGGGATATTCTTGAGACGCCAAGCCAGTGATGATGCGCTTGGCCGCGCGCTGGGGTAATGAGTAGGAGGAAACGGCTGACCTTCGTCAGAGTACGAAACGATCGCGCTGGCGATGGCCAGGCTTGCGAGCAATTTATGCTTCGGGGCGAGTGGGGCGCGTTCGAGGAGCGTAGACGGCCGAGGTCATGTCTGCCCGCTCAGCGGCTTTCGCTTTCGGGCAATTGACGGTCTTGTGAGGCGACTAGAGGCGCGACTGAGCTGAAGCCGCAAGGGACGATCGGGATTGAAGGGCTCAACAGCCGGTGTGGCAGCAATATCACATGAAATCTTGGTAAGCTTGAGCGCGTTTCCAGATGTTTCGCCACGAGAGAAGTCGCTGCGAGACAGGTGTTTCTCTCATTTTCGTCGGTTCGCGCCGGGCTCGTTGGCACGGACACTTCGCAACCGCGGCACTGTCCCGCCGTTGCGCGCCCGGCTAGTATGGATCTCAGGTTCCGCAGAAAGCATCGCCGCTGTGAACGAGTTATCCAAAGCCCCCCGATCGTCCCGCCGCGAATCGGTTAATCCGGTTGCGCGGCGGCCATATCTGCCCGGCGGGGGGTGGATGTGACACAATGTGTTCCGGCGATCGCCATGCGGCGGTCTGGAAGTGCCACATTCCGGACACAGCGCGCGGCGCGCTGGCTTGCGGTGGTGTGCCTCGCCGCCGGTTCCGGCGCTTGCGTGCTGACCCAGGACCTTCCCGATCCCGCGCTCGATGTTCCAGCGCAGTACAAATATGCCGGGAAGGCGGATGCGCCGCCGTCGCTGGATTGGTGGCGCAGCTTCCGATCCGCGGAGCTGACGCAACTGATGGAGGAGGCACAGACCGTCAATCTCGACATCGCCGCCGCAGTGGCGCGCATCGTCCAGGCTGACGCTCAGGCGCGTCAGGCGGGCGCTGCGCTGCTGCCGAGCTTGTCCGGAACCGGGCAGGAGACCTATTCGCGCACCTCCGGCTCCTCGGCCTCCGGGCTCTCCATTGGCGGGCGCGAGGTCGTCAACTACCAGGCATCGCTGAGCGCGAGCTACCAGCTCGACTTCTGGGGGCAGAACCGCGATGCGCTGCAGACCGCCGAGGAGACGGCGAACGCCAACCGCTTTGACCGCGACACCGTCGCGCTGACGACGCTCGCGGCCGTCGCCAATGCCTATTTCCAGGTGCTGGCCTCGCAGGACCGCATCCGGACTTCACAGCGCAACATCGCCAGCGCGCAGCGGATCCTCGATGCCGTCAGGGAGCGGCGCAAGGCCGGCACCGGCACCGATCTCGACGTCGCCCAGCAGGAGAGCGTGCTTGCCAACCAGAAGGCCCTGGTGCCGCCGCTGCGCCAGACGCTGGACCAGAACGCCAACGCGCTCGCAGTGCTGGTCTCGCGCCCCCCGGAAAGCGTGCGCCTGCTTGGCGGCTCACTGGACCGGATCGCGATCCCACGCGTGACGCCCGGCCTGCCTTCGGAGCTGCTGACGCAGCGTCCCGACATTCGCCGCCAGGAGGCGCAGCTCGCCTCGGCGACGGCGAATGTCGGCAACGCCCGCGCGCAGTTCTTTCCGACCATTCAGCTCACCGGCAATGGCGGCTATCAGAGCTCGGCCCTGGTCTCGCTGTTCCAGCCCCATGCGGCCTTCTTCCAGCTCGTCGGCAGCGCCACGCAGCCGATCTTCGACGGAGGCAGAATCCTCGGCAATTTCGAGTTCGCCAAGGCGCGGCAGGACGAATTGCTCCAGACCTACCGCAAGACCATCATCCAGTCGTTTACCGACGTCGACAACGCGCTGTTCTCGATCAAGCAGACCACGATCAAGCTGCAGTTGCAGCGCGATGTCGTGACCGCCTCGCGCCGCGCCTTCGATCTCGCCGAGCAGCAATTGCGCGCCGGCACCGCCGACATCGTGACCGTGCTCAACACTCAACTGACCCTGTTCCAGGCGGAAGACGCGCTGTCACAGGCGCAACTGGCCCGCTTGCTCGCCATCGTCAGCCTGTATCAGGCGCTCGGCGGTGGCTGGGAGCCGCGAATGGAGAAACCGGTCAATGCTCTTTAAGCCGGACAGCAAGCAGGGCGTAGAGCAGGGGACGGCAAAGAAATCGCGCGGCCGCGGCTTCATCATGACCCTGATCACGCTCGCGATCCTCGGCGGGCTCGGCTATTTCGGCTGGACCGTCTGGCATCAGCAGCCGCGGCAGGCGAGCGGCCGCAACCAGCGGCCCGATCTGCCGGTCCCGGTGCTGGCGGCGACGCCGCGCATCCAGGACGTGCCTGTCTATCTCGACGGCGTCGGCGCGATCCGCGCGCTCAACACCGTGACCGTGCGCTCGCAGGTGGATGGCAAGCTCATCGCCGTGAATTTCACGGAAGGCCAGGACGTCAAGAAGGGCGACGTGCTCGGCGAGATCGATCCCGCGCTCTACCAGGCGACATACGACCAGGCGGTCGCCAAGAAGGCGCAGGACCAGGCCCAGCTCGCCAACCAGCGCATCGACCTGACACGGTATGAGCAGCTCGCTGCCTCCAATGCCGGCTCCAAGCAGCAGGCCGACACCCAGCGCGCGCTGGTCGCGCAGACCGAGGCGCTGGTCAAGGCGGACCAGGCCGCGATCGACAACGCAGCAGCGACGCTGAGCTACACTAAGATCGTGGCGCCGATCTCGGGGCGCGCCGGTCTGCGCCAGGTCGACCAGGGCAATATCGTCCACGCCTCCGACACCACCGGTCTCGTGGTGATCACACAGCTGCAGCCGATCGCGGTGTGGTTCAGCCTGCCGCAGCAACAGATCATGCGCGTCAATGCGGCCGCGGCGAAGGGGGCGCTCGCGGTCGACGTGTTCGGCAATGACGGCATCACCGTGATCGACACCGGCAAGCTCACCGGCATCGACAACCAGGTCGACCAGACCACCGGCACGCTTAAGCTCAAGGCGGAGTTTCCCAACGCCAACTACCAGCTCTGGCCGGGCCAGTTCGTCAATGTCCGCCTCAAGGTCGAGACGCTGGTGCAGCAGCTGGTGGTGCCGACATCGGCCGTGCAGCGCGGCCCGATCGGGACATTCAGCTACGTCATCGGCGAGGACAATATCGTCTCGGCCAAGCCCGTGACGGTGACCCAGCAGAACGAGCACGACGCCGTGATTTCCAGCGGCCTGACGGCGAACGACAAGGTCGTCACCACCGGCTTTGCCAATCTGTCCGACGGCTCCAAGGTGACCATCGGCCGCGACGACCAGACCCCGTCGGCCGATCTCGCCCCGCGCAAGCGCGCGCGTGGGCCTGATGCCCAGAAGAAGGATGGTGCCAAGGAAGGACAGAAGGACGGACAGGGTCAGGACAGCGAGTTCCGCGCCAAGCGCAAAAGCAGCGAGGGCGACCAGAAGGGACAGACGGGGCCGGCACCAGGGCCTGGTGCATCGGGAAGTGGAGCCAAACAGCCATGATCCCGACAACAGCCGCTTGAGCGGCAGGCAGATCCCATGGGTGTCTCCGAACCCTTCATCCGCCGTCCCATCGCGACCTCGCTGCTCGGCATCGCGCTCCTGATCGGCGGGCTGCTGGGCTATTTCGCGCTGCCGGTCTCGGCGCTGCCGCAGGTCGATTTCCCGACCGTGCAGGTGACGACGCAGCTTCCGGGCGCGAGCCCCGACGTGATCGCCTCGCTGATCACGGCGCCCCTGGAACGGCAGCTCGGCCAGATCCCGTCGCTGTCGGCGATGAACTCGACGAGCTCGTTCGGCGTCAGCCAGATCTCGCTGCAGTTCGATCTCAATCGCGACATCGACGGCGCGACCCAGGACGTGCAGGCCGCGATCAATGCCGCGGCGGGCGTGCTGCCCAAGACGCTGCCCTATCCGCCGACCTACGCCAAGGTGAACCCGGCCGACGCGCCGGTGATGACGCTGGCGCTGCGCTCGGACACCATCTCGCTGCGGGCGATGAGCGACATCGCCGACACCCTCCTGGCGCAACGGCTGAGCCAGATTTCCGGCGTCGGTCGCGTCTCCGTGCTGGGCGGGCTGAAGCCGGCTGTGCGCATCCAGGCGGACCTTGCGCGGCTCGCCGCCTACGGCATCGCCATGGAAGATCTGCGCACCGCGATCGCCAATGCCAACGTCTCCGGGCCGAAAGGCTCGCTCGACGGGGCGCAGCAATCCTACATCATCGCGGCCAACGACCAGATCGCAGCCGCCGACGCCTACAAGCCCGTCATCATCGCCTACCGCAACGGCTCGCCCGTCACCATCGCCGACGTCGCGCAGATCGTCGATGGCCTGGAGAACGACCGCACCGGCGGCTGGTACCAGGGCTCGCCGGCCGTCATCATCGACATCCAGCGCCAGCCCGGCGCCAACGTCATCGACGTCGTCAGCCAGATCCGCGCCGAGATCCCCAAGGTCCAGCGCGCCATTCCGGCCGGCGTGAACCTCACCATCGTCTCCGACCGCACCGTCACCATCCGCGCCTCGGTGCGCGACGTGCAGTTCACGCTGGTCCTCAGCGTCGTGCTGGTGACGCTGGTGGTGCTGCTGTTCCTGCGCTCGCTGCGGGCGACGCTGATCGCGGGCGTCGCGCTGCCGCTGTCGCTGATCACCAGCTTCGGCATCATGTATTTCGCCGGCTTCAGCCTCGACAATCTGTCGCTGATGGCGCTGACGATCGGCACCGGCTTCGTCGTCGACGACGCCATCGTCATGATCGAGAACATCGTCCGCCACATGGAGAACGGCGACAGTGCGATGGAGGCCTCGCTGAAAGGCGCCAGCGAAATCGGCTTCACCGTGATCTCGCTGACGGTGTCGCTGATCGCGGTCTTCATCCCGCTGCTGTTCATGTCCGGCCTCGTCGGGCGCATGTTCCGCGAATTCGCGCTGACACTGACGATCGCGGTCGTGACCTCGGCCGTGGTGTCGCTGACGCTGACGCCGATGATGTGCTCGCGCCTGCTCAAGCACGCCCATGAAGAGCTGGCGGTGCCGGGCCTGGCCGCGATCAGCCGCTTCATCGACCGCACCGTCGAGGCCTACCACCGCACGCTGCTGGTGGTTCTGCAGCATCAGCGAACGACGCTGGTCGTGACCTTCGCCACGCTCATTGCGACCCTCGTCCTTTACGTCGTCGCACCGAAAGGCTTCCTGCCGCTGCAGGACACCGCCTCGATCACGGCGGTGACGGAGGCCGGGCCCGACGTGTCGTTCGCGGAGATGCAGAAGCGGCAGGCCGAGGCGGCTTCCGCCATCAAGGCCGATCCCGACGTAACAGGCGTGGTCTCGGTGATCGGTGCCGGCTCGGTCAATCCGACCACCAATGTCGGCCGTCTCGTCATGACCTTGAAGCCGCGCGGCGAGCGGCGCGACGATGTCAGCGCGGTCATCGTCCGGCTGAAAGAGCGGGTGGCGGGTATTCCCGGCATGACCGTCTATTTCCAGCCGGTGCAGGACGTGCAGATCTCGACCCAGTCGAGCCGCTCGCAATATCAGTATACGCTGACCGGCACCGATGCGACGCTGGTATCGGAATGGTCGCGCAAGCTGGTCGCAGAGATGCGGCGCGATCCGTTGTTCCGGGACGTCTCCTCGGAGGCGCAGGAGGGGGGATTGCGGGCGCAGCTCGACGTCGACCGCACCCGCGCCGGCCAGCTCGGCGTCAGCCTGCAAGGCATCACCGATACGCTGAACGACGCCTTCGCGCAGCGGCAGATCTCGACCATCTACGGCCAGGCCAACCAGTACCGCGTGGTGCTGGAGGCGCTGCCCATGTACCAGCGCGATCCCTCGATCCTGTCGAAGCTCTATCTGCCGGGGGCCGCCAGCGCGACCGCCGGCACGCCCAACGCGCAGGTGCCGCTGTCGGCCGTGGCGACGCTGAAGCGCACCACTGCGCCGCTCGCGATCTCGCACCAGGCACAATTCCCTTCGGTGTCGCTCAGCTTCAATCTCGCGCCCGGCGCCGCGCTCGGCGATGCCGTCGATGCCGTGAAGACGATAGAGACACGGATCGGCATGCCCAACAGCATCGGCGGCGTCTACGCGGGCGATGCCGCCGAATTCGCCAAGGCGCTCGCCGGCCAGCCCTGGCTGCTGCTCGCGGCCGTGATCACGATCTACATCGTGCTTGGGGTGCTCTACGAGAGCTACATCCACCCGATCACGATCCTGTCGACGCTGCCCTCGGCCGGCGTCGGCGCGATCCTGGCGCTGCTGCTGTGCGGGCAGGACCTCTCGGTGATCGGCCTGATCGGCATCATCCTGTTGATGGGCATCGTCAAGAAGAACGCGATCATGATGATCGACTTCGCGCTCGAGGCCGAGCGCAGGCAGGGCATGTCCCCGAACGAAGCCATCGTGCAGGCCTGCCTGTTGCGCTTCCGCCCGATCATGATGACGACGCTGGCGGCGTTGTTCGGCGCGCTCCCGCTCGCGATCGAGAGCGGCACCGGCGCCGAGCTGCGCTTCCCGCTCGGCATCTCCATCATCGGCGGCCTGCTGCTCAGCCAGCTCCTGACGCTCTACACGACGCCCGTGATCTATCTCGCGCTCGACCGCATCAACCGTCGCCTCGAGCAGGCGTTGCCGCCGGCCGAACCCGGCGGCCCGCCGGTCGCGGGCGCGACCGAGGGGATGCAGTGATGGCATCGATCTCGGAGCCGTTCATCCGCCGCCCGGTCGCCACCACGCTTCTGTCGATCGGACTGTTCCTGCTGGGTGTGGTCGCCTACGAGTTCCTTCCCGTCGCCTCGGTCCCGAACGTCGACTTCCCCGCCATCTTCGTCTCGGCCAGCCGGCCCGGCGCCGACCCGTCCGTGATGGCGGCGACGGTTGCTTCGCCCCTGGAGCGGCGGCTCGGCGAGATCTCAGGCATCAACCAGATCACCTCGACCTCGACGCTCGGCACGACCAGCATCCAGCTTCAGTTCGACATCGGCCGCAACATCGACAAGGCCGCGCGGGACGTGCAGGCGGCGATCAACGCCGCGATGGTCGATCTGCCGAGCGACCTGCCGACGCTGCCGCGCTTCCGCAAGGCCAATACCGCCGGCGCGCCAGTCTTCGTATTGGCGCTAACCTCGAAAACCCTTGCGGCGAGCGCGATCTACGATGTTGCCGACACCGTGCTGGCCCAGCGCATCTCGCAGGTCCCCGGCGTCGGCAACGTCACGATCAGCGGCGCGGACCAGCCGGCGGTGCGGATCCAGCTGAATCCGGTGGCGTTGTCGAATGCCGGCATCGCCACCGACGACGTCCGAACCGCGATCATCAACGCCAATCCGCTTGGCCCCGTCGGCATCTTCAACGGCGAGCGCCAGAGTGAGACGCTGTCGCTGAACAAGCAGATGCGCACGGCCAAGGAATTCCGGGACATCATCATCAAGAGCGCGAACGGCAGCTTCTTGCGGCTGTCCGACGTCGCCGAGATCGAGGATGGGGTCCGCAATGCCCGTTCGATCGCCTGGTTCAACAAGCAGCCGGCGGTGCTGATCCAGATCACCAAGCAGGGCGATGCCAACGTCATCGATACTGTCGACCGGGTGAAGGCGCTGATCCCCGAATTGAAGCAGTGGATCCCGGCCGGCGTGGACGTTTCCACCCTGGTCGACCGCACCAGCACGATCCGCGCCAGCGTGATGGACATGCAATGGACGCTGCTGGCGACCGCCATCCTGGTTATGGTCGTGGTGTTCGTATTCCTGCGCCGCCTGACACCGACGATCGCGGCCGGCATCTCGGTGCCGCTGGCTCTGGCCGGCACCTGCGCCGGCATGTGGATCGCGGGCTTCTCGATCGACAATCTGTCGCTGATGGCGCTGGCGATCTCGGTCGGCTTCGTGGTCGACGACGCCATCGTCATGATCGAGAACATGTACCGCAATCTCGAGCACGGCATGCGGCCGTTCCAGGCGGCGGTCGAGGGTGCCCGGCAGATCGGTTTCACCGTGGTCTCGATCAGCCTGTCGCTGATCGCGGCCTTCACGCCGCTGATCTTCATGGACGGCATCGTGGGCCGTCTGCTGCGCGAATTCTCGCTGACGCTGACCTTTGCGATCGTGGTCTCCACCCTGGTGTCGCTGACGGTGACGCCGATGATCTGCGCCCATTACATACGGCAGACGACGTCCGGCACGGCAACGATGTTCGATCGCATCATCGAAGGCTCGCTATCGCGCATCGTCGCATTTTATGCCCGCACCCTGCGTACCGTGCTGGATTTCCCGCTGCTGACGCTGCTGGTGTTCTTCGCCACCATCGGCCTTACCGTGATGCTCTATATCAAGGTTCCCAAGGGCTATTTCCCGACCGACGATTCCGGCTTCGTCATCGGCGCGACGCGGGCCTCGGCGGACATCTCGTTCCAGTCCATGCTCAGCCTTCAGCAGCGGCTCGCCGACATCGTCATGAAGGATCCCGCCGTGGCCGGCATCGGCTCGACCGTCGGTGGCGGAGGCGGGCCGGGGGGAGCGACCTCGAACCGCGGCACCATGTTCATCAGCCTGAAGCCGCCCGAGGAGCGCGACCACGTTTCGACGGAGGTCGTGATCGACCGTCTCAGGCGCGCGCTCTACCCCGTCCCGGGCATCCGCCTCTTCATGTTCGCCGCCCAGGACGTTCGCGCCGGCGGCCGGCAGAGCGATTCCAGCTTTCAGTATACGCTGAGCAGCACCGACCTCGGTCTGCTGCAGAAATGGGCGCCGATTGTCGCCAAGCGGATGGAAAGCGTCGAGGGCATCACCGACGTGTCCAGCGATCGCGATCCCGGTGGGCTGCAACTCACTCTGAGCATCGACCGCCAGAAGGCCTCGGCGCTCGGCGTCAGGGTTCAGGACATCGACAATGCGCTGAACAACGCGTTCTCGCAGCGGCAGATCTCGATCATCTACACGCAGCGCAACCAGTACATGACGGTGCTGGAGATCGACCCGAAATTCCAGGTCGATCCCTCCAACCTCGATCGCATCTACGTCGCGGGCGCGGGCGATGCACAGGTGCCGCTGTCGGCCGTCGTGCACGCGACGCGCGGGCTTGCCGCGCTCGCGGTCTATCACTCGCAGTCGTTCCCTTCGACGACGGTGTCGTTCAACCTGCTGCCGGACGTGCAGCTTCAGGCGGCGACGCAAAACATCCAGCGGGCGGTGGAAGAGCTGCACATGCCCGAGGGCATCCGCGGCAGCTTCGACGGCAATGCCGGCGACTTCGCCAAGACCAGCGGTCGGCAGCCGCTCCTGATCCTTGGCGCGCTGGTGGCGATGTATATCGTGCTCGGGGTGCTCTATGAGAGCCTCGCCCATCCGCTCACGATCATCTCGACGCTGCCCTCGGCCGGGTTGGGTGCGCTGCTCGCCCTGCAGCTCACCAACACGCCGCTGACCGTGATCGCCTTCGTCGGCATCATCCTCCTGATCGGCATCGTCAAGAAGAACGGCATCATGATGGTGGATTTCGCGCTCGACGCCGAGCGGCAGCGCGGCCTGTCCTCGGCGGAGGCGATCTTCGAGGCCTGCCAGGCCCGCTTCCGCCCGATCCTGATGACGACCATGGCGGCGCTGTTCGCCGGCATTCCGCTGGTGGTGGCCACCGGCCCCGGCACGGAGCTGCGCCGTCCGCTCGGCATCACCATCATCGGCGGCCTGTTCGTCTCGCAGATCCTGACGCTCTACACCACACCCGTGATCTACCTCCTGATCGACCGCCTGCGGCGGCGATCGTCGCCGCGCCCGCTGGCTGCACCCGCGGAATAGGTTGTTGAAGCGCCGCATCAAGCGTATAGCGGCGGCCATGTCGAAGCCGCCTGAAACCAAATCCGCTGCCCCGGCCGAGCCGATCCCCGAATGCCCGCATTGCCAGAAGCCGATGCCGCTGTGCATCTGCGACAGCGTCACGCCGATTGAAAACCGGCTGTCGCTCCTGATCCTGCAGCATCCGCAGGAGCAGGACAGGGCGCTCGGGACCGCGCGCCTGCTCGCCCGCCATTTCGCCGACGCCACCGTGAAAGTCGGCCTGTCCTGGCCGAGCCTGTCCAAGGCGCTGGGCCATCACGTCGAGAATGCCTCGCACTGGGCCGTGCTTTATCTCGGTTCGGCCCGCGCCGCCGCTCTCGAAGCGGAAGGCGAAATCGTTGCGCTCAACCGCAAGGGCGAGGTCGCGGACAATCAACGCGCGATCCTCGGCAAGCTCGAAGGAATCGTGCTGCTCGACGGCACGTGGAGCCAGGCCAAGGCGCTGTGGTGGCGCAATCCCTGGATGCTCAAATGTCAGCGCGTGATCCTCAACCCGGCGCACCCCTCGCGCTATGGGCGTCTGCGCAAGGAGCCGCGCAGCGACGGGCTTTCGACCATCGAGGCCGCGGCGACAATTCTCGCCGGCCTCGAACGGCGCCCCGATATCGCGGAGACGCTGCATGCCAGTTTTGAACGGCTGTTGACACGCTACCGCGAGGTCCAGGCCGAGATGCCGGAATTGGCGCCAAAACCTGCGCCGAAGGGCCGGCGCGACTTCCGGCGGCGCAAACGAGCCTGACTTCGGCCCACTTCGTCTGTACGGTCGATTGCATCGCAAGGCGCGGGCATCTAGAGACCATCGGTCGAGACCGATCGCGATCCGCCGTCCTGTTGCGGCATCGGAGAGCGGCAACCGAAGGGGCAATCGAATTCAGCTCGCGGCGAAGGAAATTCTGACACAGGCGGCGCGGCCCGATCGCTGGGGCACGCTCGCGCTGATGGACATTTCGCTGCGCTACCGGCGAACCGTGATCGGCCCGCTCTGGATCACGCTGACGCTGGCTGCGACGATCGCAAGCGTCGGCACGGTCTATGCGGCACTGTTCAAGCAGGACATCGCCGCCTTCCTGCCGTCCTTCGCGATCGGTCTGATCGTCTGGACCCTGATCGCGACGACGCTCCAGGAGGGCTCCAACATCTTCGTGGCGTCGGGTCATCTCATCAAGGCGGTGCCGGCGCCGCTGATCGTGCACGTCCTCCAGATGATCGCGCGCAACGTCCTCATCTTCGCCCATCATTTGGTGATCGTCGCGCTGCTCTACGTCGTGATGCCCTGGCCGCTGCACTGGACCATGCTGCTCGCGGTGCCTGGCTTTGCCATCCTGTTTCTCGCGCTGCTCGGCGGCGCGGTCGCCCTCGGCATGCTCTGCGCGCGCTTTCGCGACATCGGTTCGGCGATCGTCAGCGGCCTGCAATTCGTCTTCTTTCTCACCCCGATCATCTGGACCGAGGAGAGTGTGCGCGGCACCGCCTTTCACTGGCTGACTTGGGTCAATCCGTTCGCGACGCTGCTCGATCTGGTGCGCCGGCCGCTGTTGTCGCAGCCGACCGATACGGCGCAATGGCTGCTCGGGATGCTTTATGCGCTCGTCGTCGCAGCCATCGGCCTCGGCTGCTACGCGAAATACCGCCATCGCGTGGCGTATTGGCTATGACGCGCACATGACCGCCACGGCCCACATCGTGCTGCGCGACGTCTCGGTCACGTTTCCGGTGCTGTCGTTTCGCGACCGGTCGCTGCGCAGCCGGTTCGTCAGCGCCGTGACGCTGCGCCGGAAGGCGGCGGTCTCGCACATCATCACGGCGCTGAACGGGATCAGCCTCGAGATCCGTGCCGGCGATCGCCTCGCCATCATCGGCGCCAATGGCGCCGGCAAGACCACGCTGCTGCGGGTTCTCGCAGGCATCTATCATCCGACCGCGGGGAGCATCGACGTGCTTGGCCGCTGCCTGTCGCTGTTCGATCTGTCGGCCGGCTTCGACGAGGAGGCGACCGGCTACGAGAACATCATGCGGCGCGGCCTCGTGATCGGCGCGCGGCGTGCCGAGATCGACGCGCGGCGGGCGGAGATCGCCGAATTCACTGAGCTCGGCGACCGGCTCGACCTGCCGCTGCGGACCTATTCCAGCGGCATGATGCTGCGCCTGATCTTCGCGGTCGCAACCGCGGTCGAGGGCGAGATCGTGCTGCTCGACGAATGGATCGGCGTCGGCGACCAGCAGTTCCGCAACAAGGCGCGACAGCGGCTCGACGAGATCGTCGCCCGCGCCGGCATCCTGGTGCTCGCCTCGCACGACGTCGAGCTGATCAAGAGCACCTGCAACCGGGCGATCCTGCTGGAGCAGGGGCGGATCACGGCGGCCGGCACGACCGACGAGATTCTCGCCCGGTATCTCGGCGGGGCGGGCGGGGCCAGGGCCTAGCGCCTCAAGTCGGCATCAAGCTGCTGAAACTCGTCGGGAAAGTGGGACGAAGGCGGTTGCCTAAACCCTGCTTCCCCTATATTGCTCCGCCCTTACGGGGCCACGTGGCGGAGTGGTTACGCAACGGTCTGCAAAACCGTGTACACCAGTTCAATTCTGGTCGTGGCCTCCATTCCAACGCTCTGATCTTTCAGCAAATTTCGATCTCGACGCAGGTTCCGCGGCAACTCTGCGCGCGGTCGTCCGCCATGGCCGGGGCGGCAGGCTACCGGGTTTGCCCGGGGGTGTGCTGGAAACCTCCGGTTCACGCCCGCTGGCATAGAGTTCGCATCTGCGAAGTGATGTGACTGACATCAACGAGCGCTGGAGCGACCCGTGGGCGACATCGTCCGATTTGTCCCGAAAACCGAGCTGGAGCGGGCTCGCCTCATCCGTGAGGCCCGCGCGATCTATGACAGCATCTTTCCATCGGCCGTACCCGACCGGGTAACGCAGGATGGCGAGGATCGCGTCAAGAGCTGACCGTTGCGGCGCCTGGCGTCCGGCTTGGCCCAAACAGCAAAACGCCCGCGAGGCGGGCGCTTCGATTCACGCTGAAAACGACCCTCAGCAGGCCGCGTACCAGCCATCGGGGAACGGCAGGAGGGGCCAGGCCCCCTCATTGTCGTTGGCCGCACGGGGCGTCGCGTCGAAACTCCACGAGCGGGGCACGAATTCCTCCTCCGGCGCGGCTGCAAAATCTTCAATGACCATGGCGTCCCGGACGGCATCCAGCAGCAGATTGAATTCGGCTTCGCTTCTCATCACACCCTCGCAGAACGCGGATGGCGCAATGTCGCAAAGCCGGTTTGTTACCCGATTGATCCGATCGCTCGCATTTTAACGATCCGGCGGTCGGGTCCCGAGTGGTTAGCGATGTCTAAAAATCCCCGCGGGGACTCTAGGTTCCTCCGCCGCTTAGGCAGTGTGAAAGAGATCACATCCTCCACGGTTTATTTCTCCTACCCCTCCACACACCGGCCAATGCAGGCCGGGCGGGCAAGGCAGACAGGAGACTGGTCATGAAGGCGAGGTTCTTGCGATCCGCGGGTGTGAAGAGCCGGGCGCGCCGCGCCTCGACGCTCGGGCTGTTCCTGACGTTGTTCGCCTCCGCTGCCCAAGCGCAGGGGACGGCCGACCAGCGCCGGGCCTGCACCCCCGACGTCTACCGGCTCTGCGCCGGCGAAATCCCCAACGTCCGCGCCATCACGGCGTGCCTGCGGCGCAATCGCTCGAGCCTGAGCGAAGCCTGCCGCAGCGTGTTTGATCAGGCCGGCGGCTGACCCGCCTGGTCTGTGGATTTGTGCGCAGCAAGTGGCACGCCCGGGCTGACGAATCCGCCATCATCGGCCTGTGGATATGCTGCGGACAGGCTGTGAAGTGCTGTGGATAGCGCCGCAGATGCGTCCGCTGAGCGTCATGTTTCCGTCAAGCGGCCTCACTGAGTGATTCCGCGATCGTGCAGATTGCTGCCGAAGCCGGAATCATTTGATTTCTCCGAATTCGACATGGCGTATCTTGTGCGTTTCTCGCCATCTCGCGCCCCCGAACAGCTTTTGAGCAGCCGCCTGCCCAAATCGCAGGCCCCTCCATCCAATTTTTTGTACGCCCGCGGACAAGCTTTCCCGTTGGCTCTCCCACTAGGCTCGCTTCCGAGATCTGGAACATGGCCTTTGCCATGACAATTCGAAGGAGCGGGACATGGAGAGACGGCATTTGCCCCAGGCGCGGCGGGGAACGGCGCGCGCAACGCCTTGGCGCAATCTTGCGCTCGGCGCCAGCATCGCCTTCGGCCTGGTTGCCGCGGCACCGCTGAGTGCACAGGCCGCGGCACCCGCCGCTTGTGCCGCGCTGCAGGAGAAATATCCGGACTGGAAGGGCAAGACGCTCGTCAACGCCATCAACCCGCACACGCCGGGCTACGAGACCATCGATCCCAAGGATCCCAGCAAATATATCGGCTTCGACATCGATCTCGGCGAAGCCATCGGCGAATGCCTCGGCTTCAAGCTGACCTACAAGCCCGTGACGTTCGCGGCACTCCTGACCACGCTCGCGGCCGGCCAGGCGGACATCGTGATCTCCGACATCTACGCCACCAAGGAGCGCGCCAAGGCCGCCGACTTCATCACCTATTCGAAGGTGTTCGACGGCGTGCTGGTGGCCAAGGGCAATCCGAAGGGTATCAACGGCATCAACATGTCGATGTGCGGCACGGCAGCCGCCGAAAACACCGGCTATGTCGAGGTGCCGCTGATCCAGGCGCTTATTCCGGAGTGCAAGAAGGCCGGCAAGCCCGAGCCGACTATCCAGCTCTACGACAACAACGCCAACTGCATCCAGGCGATCCTCGCCGGCCGCGCCGACACCTACATCAACGACGTCAACACCGTCGACAGCGCCGTGAAGGCCTATCCGGACAAGCTGGAGAAGGCGATCGCGGTGACGATCCCGTATTCGGTCGGAATCGCCGTCCCCAGGGACAAGCCGAAATTCCGTGACGCCGTGATGGCTGCGCTGATCGAAGTACAGAAGGCCGGCACGCACATGGAGCTTCTGAAGAAGCATGGGCTCGACGTGAACAACTTCAAGGAGCCGGACATCCTGACGGCCGACTAGGGCGGGTGACCTCTCCCCACGGGCGAACTGGCCCTTGGCCAGTTCGCCCGCCTTCGGCGAAACCTGATCCCGCTCGGATTGACAGCTGACTGATGTCTCTGTTCCTGCACTATCTCAGCATGCCGTATCTGCTCGAGGGCATCGAGCTCACCCTCGAGGTGACCGCCCTCGGGCTCGGCGGCGGATTGATCCTTGGATTGATCCTCGCCGGCATGCAGCTCTCGCGCTTCTGGCCGCTGGCTGCGATCGCCCGGGCCTATACCGTGATCTTCCGCGGCACGCCGCTGATCCTGCAGATGGTGTTCGCCTATGACGCGCTGCCGCATATCGGCATCAAGCTGCCGGCGGTGCTGGCGGCAGGTCTCGCGCTCGCCTGCAACGAGGCGCCGTTCATCGCGGAGATGCTGCGCGCCGGCGTGCTCGGCGTCGATCGCGGGCAAGTGACGGCGGGGCAGGCGCTCGGTATGACGCCGCGAATCCTGATGTGGCGCGTGATCGCGCCGCAGGCGATCCGCACCATGATCCCGGCCTTCGGCAACGAGGCCGTCAGCGCGCTGAAGAATTCCTCGCTCGCCTCTGTCGTCGCCGTGCAGGAGCTGACGCTGCGCTCGACGCAGCTGGCGTCCTCGACCTTCGACTTCTTCTCGATCTTCTTCGCCTCGGGCCTGCTCTATCTCGTGCTGACTTTTGCCATCAGCATCATCCAGCTCTTCATCGAATGGCTGCTCGATCTCGACCGGGCCAAGGGCCGACAGCGCAAGCTCGCCGATTACCTGCCGTGGCGGCGCGTCGATCTCGCCACCAAGCTCGAACTTGCCGAGGTGACCGCGGATGATCCAGCGCCCGCACAGGCACAGCTCCCGGACACGCCGCCGCTGGCGCTGACCCGCGAGGAACGCACCCGGCGTGCGGAGACGATCGCGCGCAACAACATCGCGGTCGAGACCCGGGATCTCACCAAGAGCTACGGCCCGCAAAAGGTGCTCGACGGCCTCGACCTCACGGTGCGGGTCGGCGAGGTCGTTGCGCTGCTCGGCCCCAGCGGTTCCGGCAAGAGCACGTTGCTCCGCTGCATCAACCATCTCGAAAACTGGGACGCCGGCACCGTGCGGGTCGGCGGACGGCGGCTGGGTTTTGGCGAGAACGGCAAGCGGCTGTCCCCCCGCGACCTCGCCAATGAGCGGGCCAGTGTCGGCGTCGGCATGGTGTTCCAGCAATTCAATCTGTTCGCGCATCTGTCGGCGAAGGAGAACATCGCCGGCCCCTTGCGCTGGGTGCACGGCATGACCCGCATCGATTCCGACCGCCGCGCAGCCGAGCTGCTCGACCGCGTCGGGCTCTCGCATCGTGCCGATGCGCTGCCGCGGCACCTCTCCGGCGGCCAGCAGCAGCGCGTCGCCATCGCCCGCGCGCTGGCACCGAACCCGAGCGTCTTGCTTCTGGACGAGCCGACCTCGGCGCTCGATCCCGAACTGGTCAACGAGGTGCTGGAGGTGATCCGCCGCCTCGCCATCGACGACGGCCTCACCATGATCATCTCGACGCACCAGGTCCGCTTCGCCGACGAGGTTGCCGACCGCGTCGCGTTCCTCAGTGGCGGCGCGATCATCGAGGAGGGGCCGGCGCATGAGGTGCTCTCCAATCCCCGCAATCCGCTGACGGCGCGTTTCCTCAGCGTGATGGAAGCCGACAAGTCTCCGGAGGCAGTGCGATGAGCGCTGTCCCCGGAGGGTTCACGACCGCGTTCTCCGAAGAGGCCATTCATGAAGCATTTCACGTTGCCGGTTTCGCCGAAAACCGTCCACTGGGGCTATTTCTCCAAGACAGTCAGCCCGGCCCTGACGCTGCGTTCGGGAGATCGCGCCACCATCGAGACGCTGACCCATCACGCCAATGACGATTACGAGCGGATGATCCAGGGCGATCCCGGCGCCGAGAGCGTGTTCAAGTGGACGGCCGAGCACAAGGCCGTCGCGCGCCGCGGCTCAGGCCCGACTGAAGGTCCGTTCATCCGCGGCGCAGGCGAGGGGATCGGCGTACATCTCCTCACCGGCCCCGTCGCGATCGAAGGTGCCGAGCCCGGCGATGTCCTGGAGGTGCGCATCCTCGACGTCCGGCCGCGGCCGAGTTGCAGCGCCTGCCACGCCGGCCGCTGCTTTGGCTCCAACGTCGCCGCGAACTGGGGCTTTCACTACCACGACCTCATCGAGGAGCCGAAGCCACGCGAGGTCGTCACCATCTTCGAGCTCGACACGTCCGGCGAGCCCTATGCCAAGGCCGTCTACAACTATGTCTGGACGCCGCAGACCGACCCTGACGGCATCGTGCATCCGACCATCGACTATCCCGGCGTCCGCGTCGACCACGCCATCATCACGAAGCGCGAGAATATTCTCTCCAGCGTGAGGGTCCCCGCGCGGCTGCATTTCGGCACCATGGGGCTCGCGCCGTCGGAGGCCGATTTCGTCAGTTCGATCCCGCCGAGCTATACCGGCGGCAATATCGACGACTGGCGCATCGGCAAGGGCGCGCGGATGTTCTATCCGGTCGCAGTGCCCGGCGCCTATTTCTCGGTCGGCGATCCCCATGCCGCCCAAGGCGACAGCGAGCTCGGCGGCACCGCGATCGAGACGTCTCTGACGGGCGATTTCGAGTTTGTCCTGCACAAGAAGGCCGATCTCGCCGGCACCAAATTGGAAGGCCTCGATCATCCGATGCTGGAGACCGATCAGGCCTGGTCGTTCTACGGATTCACCTATCCGAACTATCTGGCCGCGCTCGGCGCCGATGCGCAAACCGAGATTGCCAATCACAGCAGCCTCGACCGTGCGATGCGCGACGCGTTTCGCAAGCTCCGCCGATTCCTGATGACGGTGCATCGCCTCAGCGAGGACGAGGCCATCTCGCTGATGTCGGTCGGCGCCGATTTCGGCGTCACCCAGGTGGTCGACGCCAATTGGGGTGTCCACGGCACGATCCGAAAAAACATCTTCCGGTGCGACTAATGCATTGAGGGATAGTCCGTTTCCGGGATGAACGCGTGAAGGACGAACCGTATTTGCGGCCCGTCGCGGCGACGGATGATTGCGTGCATCTGGCACAGAGGTTGCTTCGATCCACTGCAATCTGGGTCGATCCGATGAGCTTCCGTCCGTTCACGAGCGAGTCCTACGCGCAAGACGACCGCCCCGAAGCCTGGCGGGACGTGCTGGCTGCGATCGGCCTGCGACCTTCGGGTGGTCACGGTTTCCTCGACGGCCATGCCACGGCGTCGCATCGCCATGCCGCAGGTGTCGCACTTACGCGGATGGCCGCGGGCGCGCAGAGCGTCGGCCCGCTCGCGCAGGCAAGCGAAGACGTTCCCCTTGCGCTGCTGCCGCTCGAGGACGGCATGGTGCTGAAAAGCGCCGGCGGCCACCGCATCGTACCCGTCGGCCATCTCGTGCTGCTGCCGCGAAGCGGGGACTGGGGCATCGTTTTCCAGCGCGACATGCGGGCCATCGTGCTGTCGGTGACCTCGGAGGCGCTGCACGGACGCCTCTCGGGCAAGCCGCGGCTCGGCGAGCCCCGCGTCGTTCCGCCGAGCGGCCTTGCCGATGTATTCGCGCGTCTGCTCGATGCGACCGCGCGCACGCTCGATGCGTTGAGCGACGCGGAATGGAACGCGGTGGCGCAAAGTCTCGTCGATCTGCTCCTGACGCTCGCGCACCAGCTGGCGGCCTCGACGTCTGACGCCGGATCGAGCGCGACGCAGGCCGCATTGCTGCACCGGATCTGTCAGACCATCGAACGTCGTCTCGACGATCCCGATCTGGTGCCGGCACGGGTCGCGCAAGCCGAGGGGATATCCGAACGCTATCTGCAAAAGCTGTTCGAGTCCGTCGGCGACAATTTCACCCATTACGTCCGCGAGCGCCGGCTGCAGCGCGCCTGGGCTGATCTGTCCAACCCGACCGAGGCGCATCGATCGATCTCGGAGATCGCCTACGCCTATGGTTTTGGCGACTCCGCGCATTTCAGCCGCGCCTTCCGTCATCGCTTCGGCCTGCCGCCGCGCGAGTTCCGGCAGCAGGAGGCGGAGCGCGCGACGGCACAGCACGGGATCATCGGTCAGCGCGGCTGGCCGCAGGAGGCGCTGGTGCAGCTCCGGGCGCATCAGAGCGTCGAGGCATGCAGCAGTGTCGCGCGCGTCAGCGCCGTCGAGCGCACGACCGCGGAGCGCGAGCATCATCACCTTCCGGTTGAGGCCAGCCGCGTCCATTGGGGTTATTTCAGCCGCTCGCTCCCGCCCCAGATCGAGATCGCCTCCGGTGACACCATCACCATCGAAACTCTGACACAGCACGCCTCCGACGCCCCCGAGCTGATGATCGCAGGCGACGCCGCCGCCGAAAGCGTATTCGGCTGGACGAAGGCCCGGAAGAACGTGGATCGCCGCGGCGCCGGCCCGATGGACGCCAGCGTGTTCGGCCGCGGTGCCGGCGAGGGCTTTGGCGTGCACATCTGCACCGGCCCCGTGGCGGTGAAGGACGCCCAGCCCGGCGACGTGCTGGAGGTGCGCATCCTCGACATCGTGCCGCGGGCGAGCCGCAATCCCGAGCATGCGGGCCGCGTGTTCGGCTCCTCGGTCGCAGCATGGTGGGGCTATCACTACAGCGAGTTTCTCGGCGGTCCCAAGCCGCGCGAATCCGTCACCATCTACGAGATATTGGATGATGCCGAGGTGCCGCACGCCCGCGCGCTCTATTCGTACCGCTGGGAGCCGCAGACCGATCCCTTCGGCGTCGTGCACACCACCTACGACTATCCCGGCGTTCCCGTCGCGCCCGCCACGATCAAGCGCCGCCATGCCGTGCTCGACGGCATCCGCATTCCCTTGCGCCCGCATTTCGGTGTGATCGCGGTGGCACCGCGCGAGGTCGATTTCGTCGATTCCGTGCCACCGTCCTATTTCGGCGGCAATCTCGACAATTGGCGCCTGGGGAAGGGGGCGACTGTCTATCTCCCGGTCTCCGTTCCCGGCGCGCTGCTGTCGGTTGGGGATCCCCACGCCGCACAGGGCGACGGCGAGCTCAGCGGCACCGCGATCGAGTGCTCGATGACCGGCACCTTCGAGGTGATCCTGCACAAGAAGGCCGATCTCGCCGGCCGGCCCTTCGCCGACCTCTCCTATCCCCTGATCGAGACCGAGACCGATTGGGTGCTGACCGGTTTCAGCCATCCGAATTACCTCGCCGAGTTCGGCGCGCAGGGCCAGAGCGAGGTCTATGCGAAGTCCTCGCTCGACCTCGCCATGAAGGATGCGTTCCGCAAGATGCGGCGCTTCCTGATGAACGTCAAAGGCCTCAGCGAGGACGAGGCGATCGCGCTGATGTCGGCGGCCGTCGATTTCGGCGTCACGCAGGTGGTCGACGGCAATTGGGGCGTGCACGCCATCCTCAGCAAGCGCCTGTTCGAGAACGCGCCTTAAACCCAGGGATAGTCCAAGTGAAATTCCACATGATCAGCGGCGGACCGAAGCCGGTCGCGCCTTTCAGCCACGCCGTCGAGACCGACGGCTTCGTCTTCGTCACCGGCCAGATGCCGGATACGCCGCAAGCGCCGGGCGTGCTGCCTGACGGCATCGTCGCGCAGACGCGCGCGGTGATGGAGAATTTGAAGGTGGTTCTTTCAGGTCTCGATCTCGGGCTCGAGCACGTCGTGATGACCCGGATATATCTGACGCGCTTCAAGGAAGACTACGCCGCAATGAACGAGACCTATCGCAGCTTCTTCCCGGCGGACCGGCTGCCGGCCCGCACCTGTGTCGGCGTCACCGGGCTCGCCTACGATGCCCTGATCGAGATCGACCTGGTGTGCCGGCGGCCGTGAGTCAGCCGCCGCGTTGCATGCGGTCTTCATGCCCCGGCGCCAAACATCACCGGCTGGGCGAGCCCCCGAAGCATGAGAAAGGGCAGAATGTCGCAGGATCTGTGAGGTTGCCCGACCTTGACGAAATGATATAAATCGAAACTACTTTAGATTGATTTCGAAAATTTGGGCCGGCGCGTCGTCGCTGGCGAATATCATTTCAGGGGAGAGGCCAATGCCAGAAGGCAACAATGGCGCAAATCCGAATGTCGTCGTTTTGAATCCTGCGGACGGGGGCCCGGCTCCAATCGCTCCGCCCGTAGTTGAAGTCCCTGCCGTCGAGTCGCCACAAGTGGCGCCCGCGCCACCCGCAGCGGATGTGAAAATTGAGGACAAGCTCCAAGACGCCGCCGCGACACAAGCTGCGTACTATCAAAAGATCGAATTTGTGAACGACAGCTTCCCGCGTCTGAAATTCATAAGGCTTGTCACCGCGCAGCCACCACCTCCCGCTGTTTTCGCATTTAGGCGCCAGATTGAAGACGTCTGTCGCCTCGTTCGTATCCTGTTTCCAAGCGACAAGGTCCGTATTCCGCTGTTCTTCACTCGATTGCAGGCCGCTGCGGACGCCGGTCTGAGCGATCCGAACGCTAGTATCGAAGTCGGCCTCGACAACCTGCAAGACATCAAGGATAGCATCGCGGACGCCTATACAGATATCCGTGCCAAACTTTGGTGGTGGAATATCGGGCTGTTGGCAGCAGGAGTTGCTTTCTGTGGACTTGGTGTCGCCGCTCTGAAGGGCTTGGGCGGCGTATGGCTGTGGGACGTCAACTCTAAAGACTGGTTGGCTTGGGTCGTAGCCGGCTCGCTCATACCGCTGGGCGCTATGGCGGGCTTGTTCATCGAGTTCATTTTCCGCGTCAACGATGACATTCCTTACGAGCAATTGCGAGCGATCAATCCCGGCCGCTGGAAACCATTCCAGCGAGCGCTGAACACGATTATCGTTGCTATCGTCTTCGCGGCGATTTTGGCGGCGCAGATCATTCAGGTCGGGGTCTCGGGCGTCCTGCTTAATGAGCTATCGTCGGGGAAGCCGTGGTTAGCTGTAATTGTCGGATTTGTGACCGGCTTCGCGTTTCCCTATGTCCGCGATCTGGTCCAGCAAGTCCGTCCGGTTGCTCGCGAAGCACGCTAACGCGCGCGCTTCGGCAAAGTGCCGGGCAATCGGCTGTGGTCTGGATAATTCTCGCCGCGATAGCGTTGGCGCGCCACCACGTCGTTGCAGGCGTCTGCGACCACTATTGGTAGCGCAGCCCGACGGGCGAAACACACAAAGAACGGGTCAATCCGCGCTCGCGAAAATATTCCACTTTACCGAAATTCGGCTTTGGCGTATTTGTGCGCCACCTCATCCCCAGTCAGAGGGGCGTATCGCGATCGTCACGAAACGCGGGATGAGCCGTGGTGGACGCAGGCCACACCGGCGCGAAGGCTATCGCAGGGCGGGCAACCGTGAGCGATAGGTCTTCGCGCGCACGACCGGTGCGGCTTGCGTACGGCAAAACCGTGTCGTCCTGACGCCCGGGGTTCTGGCGTCAAGTCTTGCGGTGATGTGGCGGCCCGACCGGGCACGCGCATCGATCGTCCGCAAGGCGACGGGGGCAATAGTGCATCGCTCCCCGGGGAGAGCTCGGCATAAGCCGTCAAACCACTGCGCAGGGAAGGCCGGTTGTTCGGCTTCACCTGTATGCCGCTGTGCAGCCTCTTGTAGCGCAACCTTCGCACAGTGGACCGCGGGTGCCCAGCCGGCATCCGGTCTTCCCTGCACCCTCTGACAAAAGAGGGTGACATGACCGCGCAGGACTCGGGCAGGAACTGTCGCGAGATGGCTGCGGCATGTTCGGTTTTCAAAAAGCACGCAAGTTTTGTCGAATTCGATCGGGATCGCACATGCGAACACCGCGACCGAACGTCATGACGCACGCGCGGTCTTGCGCAGGACCATATTGGCGCAATAATGCTCCGCTACGTTGTGATCCGGAATCAACCGATCCCGTTTTTTGGAGGGTGACGAGAGTGTTCGCTCGCACCATTGCTCTGGCCGCCGCCATTGCCACCTTGACCGCGTTTGATGGTGCGGTCGCACAGACGACCAGCCAGCCGCCCGACACGATGGCGGCGCGGGTCGAGGCCTGTACGCCCTGTCACGGCAATCAAGGCGAAGGCACGAGCGACGTCTATTTCCCGCGGCTTGCCGGCAAGCCGGCCGGCTATCTCTACAACCAGCTTCTCGCCTTCAAGAATGGCCGGCGAAAATATCCGCCGATGAACTATCTGCTGGAATTTCTGCCCGATCCGTATTTGCAGCAGATGGCGGACTATTTTGCGGATCAGCATCCGCCGCTGCCCCCCGTGGCAGCAAGCGATGCAAGCAAGGACGTGCTGCAGCACGGCCAGTCGCTGGTCTCGCGCGGCGATCCGCAGCGGCAGATTCCGGCGTGCGGAAGCTGCCACGGCCCTGCCCTGACCGGAATGGAGCCGGGAATCCCCGGCCTGCTCGGCCTGCGCCCGAACTACATCAGCGCGCAGTTGGGCGCGTGGCGCTATGGCACGCGCACCGCGAAGGCGCCGGATTGCATGCAGCAGGTCGCGGCGCGGCTGACCGAGGACGACGTGACGGCGGTCGCGGCGTGGCTGGCGAGCCGCCCAGCACCCGTGAACGTTGCGCCGGCACCGAAGGGCACGTATGTGCTGCCGTTCGCGTGCGGCAGTGAACCGGATTGAGGAGACGGAATTGCGATCGTGTTCACCAATCCTTGCCGCATGGCTGTTGCTCTTCGCCGGCTCGTCCGCCGAGGCCCAGCCGAAGTCCGGCCCCGATAGCCTCGTCGCGCGCGGCGAATATTTGGCGCGCGCTGGCGATTGCATCGCCTGCCACACCGCGCCCGAGGGCCACACCTTTGCCGGCGGACGCGCCATGCCGACGCCGTTCGGTACCCTGTATTCCTCCAACATCACGCCGGATCGCGAGACCGGGATCGGCAAATGGACGGCCGAAGACTTCTACAAGGCGATGCACTACGGACGCTTTCCGGACGGCGGATTGATGTATCCGGCAATGCCGTTCGCCTCCTACACCAAGGTCACGCGCGCCGATACGGAGGCGATCTTCGCCTATCTGAAGTCGATCCCGCCGGTGAACCAGCGCAATCGTGAACACGATCTGCGCTTCCCCTATTCGAACCGCCAGCTGATTCTCGGCTGGCGCACGCTGTACTTTTCGGAGGGCGAGTTCAAACCCGACCCGACCAAATCCGCCGAATGGAATCGCGGCGCTTACCTGGTCGAGGGCCTCGGCCATTGCGGCATGTGCCATTCGCCGATCAACGCACTCGGCGGCACCTCGCAGTCCGATGCCTTCAAGGGCGGCCTGATCCCGATGCAGAACTGGTATGCGCCCTCGCTCACGTCCAACCGCGAGGCCGGGCTCGGCGACTGGAGCATCAAGGACATCAGCGACCTGCTCCAGACCGGCGTCTCCATGCGCGGCGTCGTTTACGGCCCGATGGCGGAGGTCGTGCACAACAGCCTGCAATATCTCAACGACGAAGACACCCGTGCCATGGCGGTGTACCTCAAGGGCATTGCGGAAGGCTCATCGCCACCGCCGGCGAGCTCGGTGTTGCCGACAAGCGAGAGCAGCCTGCTCGTCAGCCTCGGCAAGACCGTCTACGACAAGCACTGCGCGAGCTGTCACGGCACGCAGGGTGAAGGCAAGCCGCCGCACTGGCCGCCGCTCGCCAACAACCAGTCGATCGAGATGCAGTCGGCGGTCAATCCGATCCGCATGGTGCTCAATGGCGGCTATCCGCCGGGCACCAAGGGAAACCCGATGCCCTACGGCATGCCGCCGTTTGCGGGTCTGTTGTCCGACAACGAGATCGCCGCCGTCGTCTCCTACATCCGCACCGCCTGGGGCAATCGCGGCACGCCGGTCTCGGCGCGCGAAGCCAACGAGCTGCGCTCCGCGCCGCTGAACTGAGACATCACATGATCAACTCCGATCCGCCGACCAGTCCAGCCGCCGCCGACCAAGCCGTCGAGGAGGTCGTTGCGCAAGGCCCGTCCGGCGCGATCGTGCTGGCCGGCATCGCCACGGCCTGCGTGGTCGCGATGTGGTTGGCCTTCTATCTGTTCGTGTTCCTGCCGCGCGGATCGCTGCAATGAGCACACAGGACACCCACGAAAGTGCCAGCGCCGAGGTCGCGGCCCGCGTCGAGCGGCGCTGGGCCACCATTGCCGTGATCATCATCGTGATGATGGCGCTGCTGGCGGCCTTTGCCGGCATCCACCGCGCGACCATGCCGCAGCCGCGCGTCGAGATCATCGATCCCTCGCGGCTGCATCTGTCCGGCGAATTCGTCGAGAGCAATCTCGGCAGCGTGCTGGAGGCCAACGGCAACGTCACCGTCCGCGCGATCGGCCAGCAATATTCCTTTACGCCGGCCTGCATCGTGGTTCCCGCCGATACGCCGATCACGCTGCGCGCCACCAGCGCCGACGTGGTGCACGGCATCCTGATCCAGGGCACCAACGTCAACACCATGCTGGTGCCCGGCTACATCTCCGAGCAGCTGATGCGCTTTACCAAGACCGGCGACTACCTGATGCCCTGCCAAGAGTTTTGCAGTTTTGGCCACGAGGGCATGTGGGGCAAGGTCAAGGTGATCGACAAGACCGAATTTGCGAACCGCGCAAAGGGCGGCGGGAGGCTGAGCTGTGTTGGTCAATAGAAAGCTCATTCTCGCCCATTTCTGGCTGGCCTTCGCCGTGTTCGGCATCGCGCTGACGCTCGGCGCCTGGCAGATGTTCATCCGCAGCCCGATCGGCACCTGGCTGTCCAATCCCGAGCTGTACTACCGTTCGCTGACGGCGCACGGCACGGTGATGGGCTACGTCTTCCCGACCCTGGTCGCGATGGGATTCGGCTATGCCATCAGTGAGTCGGCGCTGCAGCAGCGCCTGGTCGGCGTGCGCTGGGCCTGGACCGGTTTCTGGCTGATCGTCGCCGGCAGCGTCATGGCGGTGATCCCGATCGCGCTCGGCCGCGCCTCCGTGCTCTACACGTTCTACCCACCGCTAATCGGAAACGTGTTCTATTATCTCGGCGTCGTCCTGGTCGTGGTCGGCTCGTGGATCTGGGTCGCGCTGATGTCGATCAATCTGCGGGTCTGGCGCAAGGCCAATCCCGGCGCTCCGGTGCCGCTCGCCATGTTCGCCAATGTCGCGGGCTCTTATCTGTGGGCCTGGACCGCGGTTGGCGCCGCACTCGAGCTGCTGCTGCAGATCATCCCGGTCGCGGCGGGGCTGAAGAACACGATCGATGCCGGCCTCGCCCGCATCTTCTTCTCCTGGACGCTGCATGCCATCGTCTATTTCTGGCTGATGCCGACCTACATCGCCTATTACACCATCGTGCCGCGTGCGATCGGCGGCCGGGTCTATTCCGACAGCATGGCGCGGATTTCCTTCATCCTATTCCTGGTGGTGGCGATGCCGATCGGAATGCATCACACCTTTGCTGATCCGCAGGTCGGCGCCGGCTTCAAGTTCATTCATTCGGCCTTCACGGCGCTGGTCGCGCTGCCGACGCTGCTGACGGTGTTCACGATCTGCGCCTCCGTCGAGATCGCAGCGCGCCTGCGCGGCGGTCGCGGCCTGTTCGGCTGGATCAAGGCCCTGCCCTGGGACAATCCGATGATGCTGGCGCTGGCGTTCTCCTTCGTCATGCTCGGCTTCGGCGGCGCCGGCGGCCTCATCAACATGAGCTATCAGCTCGATGCCTCGATCCACAACACGCAGTGGATCACCGGCCATTTCCACCTGATCTTCGGCGGCGCCATCGTGATCATGTATTTTGCGATCGCCTATGATCTGTGGCCGCATCTGACCGGACGCGAGCTGATCGATGTCCGCCTGATGCGGACCCAGCTCTGGCTGTGGTTCATCGGCATGATCGTCACCACTTTCCCGTGGCACTGGGTCGGCATTCTGGGCATGCCGCGCCGCATGGCCTATTTCGACTTCGGCGACCCCGCCATCGCGCCGCAGGCGCTCTCGGTCACGTTCTCGGCGATCGGCGGCTTCATCCTTCTGGCCTCGGGCATCATGTTCATCGTCATCCTGGGGCGCGGCATGCGCGCGCCTCAGGTCGACGCCGGGCCCTACCGCTTTGCGCTCGCCGTGCACGAACCGAGGACGGTGCCCGTCGCGCTCAATACGCATGCGTTGTGGGTGGCGCTGATGATCGCGCTCACCCTCACCAATTACGGCTATCCGATCCTGAACCTGGCGCTGAGTTCGGGAACGTCGGTGCCGGCCGTCTATGTGGGGGCGCAGTGATGAGTGCGCGCGACCTCTTCACCTTCAGCAATCCGCATTTCACGCGAGGCGTCGGCATCACCGCGGCGATCCTGGTCGTAACGGCGATCGCCGGCTTCATCGTGCTGCCGTTCGCCCAGCCCTGGGTGCAATTCGCCAATGTCTGGGACGCGATCTGTAGCGCTGCCGGCGTGCCGCAGCGCGCGGCCAGCGTCACGGCGCCCGATCAGACCAAGCGGTTGTCCGAGGTCGTACTGACCTCGAATACGCTGTCGCGCCCGAGCCAGGAGGCGATCGGCCGCGGCGCGACGCTGGCGCAGCGTTGCGCGATCTGCCACGGCCCGACCGGCATCAGCCGTGCGGATTCGCCCAATCTCGCCGGCCAGTATGCGGCGGTGATCTACAAGGAGCTGCACGATTTCCGCTCGGGTGCGCGCAGCAATGCCGTGATGTCGCCCTTCGCGGTCAATCTCTCCGACCAGGAGATCGCCGATCTCTCGAACTATTACGCCTATTTGCCGCGGCTTCCGGCCTACCACCCGACGCCGCAATTGCCGAAGCCGAACATCGTCATCTACGGCGCGCCAATGCGCGGCATCGCGCCCTGCGGCTCCTGCCATGGCAGCCTCGACAACAAGACCGGCAGCCCGTGGCTGGAGGGGCAATCCGAGGCCTACATGAAGGCGCAGCTCCAGTCCTTCGCCTCCGGCGAGCGCCGCAACGACATCAGCCAGCAGATGCGCAACATCGCGCGCGCGATGACGCCGCAGGAGATCGAGCAGGCCGCGGCGTATTATGCGTCGCAGCCGCCGGATGTCGTGAAGGCGGTGGATTAGACGGTTTTGTAGTCCGGATGGAGCGCAGCGCAATCCGGGCTACAAGCAACCTACGACGACGCCAGCTTCGGCCGCCCGTAAATCGCATCCGCGCGCTTTTCGAACGCGGTCGAGAAGCGCGCGAAGGCGGCATCGAACATCGAGCCCATCAGCAGTGCCAGCATGCGGCTCTTGAATTCGTAGGCGAGGTAGAAACCGACGTCGCAAACGCCCTCACCTTTGGGTTCGAACGTCCAGCGGTTTTCGAGATTGCTGAAGGGACCTTGCAGATATTCGACGAAAATCTTCAGATTGGCGCGGTCGAGGCTCACCCGGCTGGTGAAGGATTCCTTGACCAGCTTGAACGACACCGTCATGTCCGCGACCAGCACCTCAGTGCCATCGGGCTTGGCCATGCGCTGGCGCACCTTGAGCGCGCTGCAGAGCGGCACGAATTCCGGGTAGCGCTCGACGTCGGCGACCAGATCGAACATCTCGGAGGCGCTGTTATTGACACGGCGCTTGCTCGAAAATTTGGGCATGGTGGCTCAGATGGCGGTTCAGCGGGCAGTCGCGGCCCGTGCGGCCTTCAGTTTCGCGAAATCCTCGCCGGCATGATGCGACGAACGCGTGAGCGGGCTCGCCGACACCATCAGGAAGCCCTTGGTGTAGGCGACCTTTTCGTACGACGAGAACTCGTCCGGCGGCACGTAGCGCATCACGGCGTGGTGCTTGCGGGTCGGCTGCAGATACTGGCCGATGGTCAGGAAATCGACGTCGGCCGAGCGCAGATCGTCCATCACCTGCTGCACCTCGTGACGCTCCTCGCCGAGGCCGACCATGATGCCGGACTTGGTGAAGATGGTGGGATCGAGCTCCTTGACCCGCTGCAACAGCCGGATCGAATGGAAATAGCGCGCGCCGGGCCGCACCGTGAGATAGCGCGACGGAACGGTTTCGAGATTGTGGTTGAAGACGTCGGGCTTGGCGGCAACGACCACCTCGAGCGCGCCCTCCTTGCGCAGGAAGTCCGGCGTCAGGATCTCGATCGTGGTCGAGGGGCACGCAGCGCGGATGGCGCGGATCGTCTCCGCGAAATGCTGGGCGCCGCCGTCGGCGAGATCATCGCGGTCGACCGAAGTGATGACGACGTGGGCGAGCCCCAGCTTGGCGGTCGCCTCGGCAACGTTTTGCGGCTCGGCTGCGTCCAGCGCATTCGGCAGGCCGGTCTTGACGTTGCAGAAAGCGCAGGCGCGGGTGCAAGTGTCACCCATGATCATGAAGGTGGCGTGCTTCTTGTCCCAGCACTCGCCGATATTCGGACAGCCCGCCTCCTCGCACACCGTGTGCAGGCCGTTCGACCGCACGATATTGCGGGTATCGGCATAGCCGCGGGTGTTGGGGGCGCGCACGCGAATCCAGTCCGGCTTCGGCGGCGAAGCGGAGTCAGGGCGATTCACCTTTTCGGGGTGGCGCGGGCGCAGCGGGTTCGAGATGGTATCGACTATAACGACCATGGGCTGTCCGGTCTGTTCACGTCCTACCTAGTCGGTCTGGCCCGGCATCGCAACCCGGCTCGCACCGCTTCAGGGAACATGGCAGATATGGGCAATATCTTGCTCTGTTCTCAAGCGATTCTCACCTCGAATGGCTCCAGTCTCGAAGGCCTCCACACCGCGCCTCGGCAAATTGCTCAAGCGCAGCTTTTTCGCCCGCGACGTCCGCGAGGTCGCGCCCGACCTGATCGGCGCGACCATGCTGGTCGACGGCGTCGGCGGGATCATCGTCGAGGTCGAGGCCTATCATCATACCGAGCCGGCGGCGCACTCCTACAATGGACCGACGCCGCGGAACCAGGTGATGTTCGGCCCGCCTGGCTTCGCCTATGTGTACCGCTCCTACGGCATCCACTGGTGCGTCAATTTCGTCTGCGAAGAGGAAGGCTCGGCCAGCGCCGTGCTGATCCGCGCGTTGGAACCGACTCACGGCTTAGCTGCGATGCGCCGCCGCCGTCATCTCCAGGATCTGCACGCGCTGTGCTCGGGCCCCGGCAAGCTGACCGAGGCACTCGGCATCACCATCGCGCACAACACGCTGCCGCTGGACCGCCCACCGTTCGCGCTGCATGCACGGACAGAGGATGTCGAGGTCGCGACCGGCATCCGCATCGGTATCACCAAGGCGGTCGAGCTGCCCTGGCGCTATGGCGTCAGGGGCTCGAAATTCCTGAGCAAGCCGTTCCCGAAATAGGCTTACGTCGCCTGCTTCAGCCGCTCCAGCGCCTCGAGCAGCTTGGCCTTGCGCGCCAGCGCGGCCTCGCGCTTGTCGCGCTCCTCCTCGACGACCTCCTCGGCCGCGTTGGCGACGAATTTCTCGTTCGCCAGCTTGGACTCGGCGCGCTTGATGTCGGCGTCGGCCTTGCCGATCTCCTTGTCGAGGCGCGTGCGTTCGGCGGCGACGTCGATCACGCCCTTGAGCGGCAGCGCGGCCACCTCGCCGCGCACGAGCAGCTGGACAGCTCCGTCGGGCGCGCTGTCGGCGAACGAGATGTCCGACAACCGGGCCATGCGCTTGACGACGTCGATCCAGCGCGGCGCGCGCTCCTTGGTCTCGGTCGAGGCGCTCACGAGCACCAACGCGGTCAGCGTCGCCGGCGGGATGTTCATCTCGGCGCGCACCGAGCGGATCTGCGTGACGAGGTCGATCACCCAACCGATTTCGGCTTCCGCCTTGGGGTCGCTGAAGTCGGCATGGTCGAAGATCGGCATGACCAGCAACGGCGACACCAGCGGATCGGTCGGCCCGGCTGCCGCCGCGAGCATGGCGAGCTGTTCCGGCGTCGGCGCGGACGGCTTCAGCGGCCATTGCGCCAGCGCGAGCAGCCCGTCGCGCTTGGCCGTCACCTCCCACAGCTCCTCGGTGATGAAGGGCATGAAGGGGTGCAGCAGCTTCAGGATCTCGTCGCGCGCCCAGGCGACCATGGCGCGGGTCTCGTCCTTGGCCGGGCTGTCCGGGCCGAGCAGCACGGGCTTGGCGAGCTCGACATACCAGTCGCAATAGACGTTCCAGACGAAGCGGTAGATCGCGCCTGCCGCATCGTTGAAGCGATAGGCTTCGATCGCCTCGGTCACGTCGCGCGCGGTGTGCGCGCTCTCATGCGCGATCCAGCGGTTCAGCGTCTGCACCGCCTTCGCCGGCTCGAAACCCTCGGGCACGGCGCAGTGGTTCATTTCCGCAAAGCGGCACGCATTCCACAGCTTGGTCGCGAAATTGCGGTAGCCCTCGACGCGGCTGGTGGCGAGCTTGATGTCGCGCCCCTGCGCCGCCATCGCGGCCAGCGTGAAGCGCAGCGCGTCCGCGCCGTATTCGTCGATCAGGTTGAGCGGATCGATGACGTTGCCCTTCGACTTCGACATCTTGGCGCCCTTCTCGTCGCGGACGAGGGCGTGGATGTAGACGGTCGAGAACGGCACCTCCTTCATGAAGTGCAGGCCCATCATCATCATGCGGGCGACCCAGAAGAAGATGATGTCGAAGCCGGTCACCAGCGCGTTAGTCGGGTAGTAGCGCTGCACCTCGGGGGCATCTTCCGGCCAGCCCAGCGTCGAGAACGGCCACAGCGCCGAGGAGAACCAGGTGTCGAGCACGTCCTCGTCGCGGGTGATGAAGCCTTCGCGCTTGTTGCGGTCGAGCGCCATCTCGCGGCCTTGCTCGGCCGTGATGACCTCCTGCTCGACGTAATAGCCGAGCGCGTGGCTGACGGCCTCCTCCTCGGTCTCGGCGACGAACACCTTGCCGTCGGGCCCGTACCAGGCCGGGATCTGATGGCCCCACCAGAGCTGGCGCGAGATGCACCAGGGCTGGATGTTCTCCATCCATTCGAAATAGGTCTTTTCCCAATTTTTCGGCACGAAATTCGTTTCGCCCGAACGCACCGCCGCGATCGCGGGTTTCGCGAGTGTCTTGGCGTCGACGTACCATTGGTCGGTCAGATACGGCTCGATCACGCTGTTCGAGCGATCGCCGTGCGGCACCATGTGAGTGTGAGGCTCGATCCGCTCGACGAAGCCGAACGATTCCAGTCGCTCGACGATGCGCTTGCGCGCGACGAAGCGGTCGACCTTGTGGAATTCCTCGGCGAATTGCGAAGCGCCTTCCGGCAGGTCGCGCAGATAGTCCTCGTTGTCGACGAGATCGAGACACCCTTCCCTGTCGAGCACGCTGATGCGGCGCAGACCGTGGCGATTGCCGACCTCGAAATCGTTGAAGTCGTGCGCCGGCGTCACCTTGACCGCGCCCGAGCCCTTTTCCGGATCGGAATAGTCGTCGGCGACGATCTGGATCTTGCGGCCGACCAGCGGCAGGATCACGTTCTTGCCGACCAGCTTCAGATAACGCTCGTCCTCGGGATGCACGGCCACGCCGGTGTCGCCGAGCATGGTCTCCGGGCGCGTGGTCGCGACGACGATGAAGCTCGAGGGATCCTCGGGGTTGAAGGTCTTGCCTTCGATCGGGTAGCGCAGATACCAGAGGTGACCCTTGACCTCGGTCTGCTGCACTTCGAGATCGGAGATCGCGGTGAGCAGCTTGGTGTCCCAGTTCACCAGCCGCTTGTCCTTGTAGATCAGGCCGTCGCGATGCAGCTCGACGAACACCTTGACGACGGCTTTCGACAAGCCCTCGTCCATGGTGAAGCGCTCGCGCGACCAGTCGCAGGAGGCGCCGAGCCGCTTGAGCTGGTTGATGATGGTGTCGCCGCTCTCGGCCTTCCACTGCCAGACCCGCTCGAGAAACTTCTCGCGGCCCATCTCGCGACGGCCGGGCTGCTGGCGCTCCATCAACTGCCGCTCGACCACCATCTGGGTGGCGATGCCGGCATGGTCGGTGCCGGGCTGCCACAGCACGTCGCGGCCGCGCATGCGCTCGAACCGGCACAGGATGTCCTGCAGCGTGTTGTTGAGGGCGTGGCCCATGTGCAGCGAGCCCGTCACGTTCGGCGGCGGGATCACGATGGTAAAGGGCACGGCATCGCGGCGGTCGGGCCGGCCGGCCTTGAAGGCAAGGCTGTCCTCCCACACCACGGACATGCGGGCTTCGATATCGGCGGGCTGGTAATTTTTCTCGATCATAGGGCGCTAGAAAGCCGCGTGTGCGGGTCAAGTCAACGGGAAGCTAGCGGCAAAGGGCTTCCAGCCCGGGCCGCAGGCCGAATATGCCCTGGGAGCAGGCTTTATCGGGGCCGAACCGCCGTCTCAGCGGCCGCCGCGCGAGACCCGCTCGATTTCGGCCTTCACGATGCGTTCAACGAGACCCGGCAGATTGTCATCGAGCCAGGATTTCAGCATCGGGCGCAGCATCTCCTTGACCAGATCCTCCAGCGTCCGCGCGTTGCTGCTGAGCACCGTATGGGCCAGGGAGTTGAAGGCGGATTCGACCGCGGAGACTGTCGACTGCGCGAGCATGGGCTGCTGGGGCGGCAGCGGCGGGGCATCGAAATCCACCGGCGCGTAGGACGGCGGCGGCGTTGGACGCGGCGGCGGCGATTCGGCGAATTCCAGATCGTCGCGCGGCTCGACCTTGCGGAAGCTCGGTGGCGGCGGAGGCGGCGTCGGATCCATCGCCATCTCGTCGGTCAATTCGAGCACGTCGCGTTCAGGCTCCGGCTCGGGCTCCGGCGCGCGAACCTCGGGGGCCGTCGTAGCAGTGTCGAGCCCCGCCAGCAGCGCGTCGATATCATCCTGGCTATTCGGGCCGGCGTCGGCCGCAGGCGCGGGTGGCGGCGGCGCGGGAGCCGGCTTCGGGGCCGGTGCGGGCTTTTCAGCGGCAGGCTTGGCGGGTGCGACCTTGGAGGGCGGGATGTCGTTCATCGCTGGCTTTGCCGCGGCGGCGGCAGGAGCCGGTGCGGGCTTGGCGGTCTCGGCCGGCGGCGGCTTGGCCTCGTCGTCGGCAATGATGCGCCGGATCGAGGCCAGAATCTCCTCCATCGAGGGTTCTGTGACCTTTGCAGGCTGCGTCATCTCCGACTCCACATCATCAACGCCCTCGCATGCGCTGTTTTACACCAAGCACGACGGGATTGGCCGGTTCCGGACGGGTGGCCCGCCATTTTCGTCGCGGCAGCCCGACTTGTCCCCAGATCACGGCTCAACGTGCAGCGGTGCGCCCCTGCCCCCGGCACTCAAGCTTTACGCACACGGTATCAACGCGAGCCGAATCGACCCGCATTGTCTTGACAAGGCTATGTCAGGGATTTTGACGATTGCAAGCAAAGCGCCGGTCGGCCTCGGCACTTGGCGAGGCCGACCGGATACTTGCGGGAATCAGCGTCCGTCAGGCGTGCGCACGCCGGCCCAGCTGTCGCGAACCTGATGGTAGTGAACGCTGGGATCGTAGACCGTGGTCGCAAGGCCGAGGACCTGCGGTGTCAGACGGCCGACGGCGGACAGAACCTGGTAGGATGCGACGACGCGATCGTGCTGTGCGGTCACCAGCGCAACGCGCGCATTGACCAGCGCCTGCTGCGCGTTGAGCACGTCGAGCGTGGTGCGCTGACCCGCCTTGGCCTCCTCGCGCACGCCGTTGAGCGCGATCTCGGATGCCGTGACCTGCGCCTGAGCCGACTGCACCTGCGCCTTGCCAGCCTGCAGCGAGCCCCACCACTGCACGATGGTCGCGCGCACCTGGTCCCTGGTCTTTTCGACGTTGAGGCGCTGCTGAGCCAGATTTTCCTTGGACTGCCGGATCAGCGAATATTTGTTGCCACCATCATAGAGTTGCCAGTTGGCGGACGCGATCGCAGATGCGCTGGTGGCCCTGTACTGAATCAAGGACTGCTCATTGGCCTGCTGGGCATTGACTTGCACTGCGACAGTCGGCAGCAGCGCGCCTTCGGCGATCTTGACCTGAAGGAAATTGACGTCGATGCCGAACATAGCGGCGGTGACATCCGGATGCTCAACGAGGCCGAGCTCGACGGCCGCGGGAAGCGTCGGGGGCAGATACCGGTCGACAGGCGAGCCCGGCGCAAGATTCGACGGCTCGTTGCCGATGAAGCGGCGGAAGGCTGCTCGCGTCGTGTTGAGATTCGCTTCGGCGGTGAGTGCCTGCGTCCTGCCGGCCGCCAGTTGCGCTTCAGACTGCGCGACGTCAGTGCGCGTCACTTCGCCAACGTTGAAGCGATCACGAGTCTGTTTGAGCGTTTGCTCAAGCACGCGCACGTTGCTGCGCTGGACTTCGAGAGTCGCGGAATCGCGCAGATAGTCCATATAGGTCGTGGCAGCCTGAAGCAGCACACTCTGATCGAGGCTGCGCAGCGCCTCGCGTGATCCGGACACTTGGCTCTCCGCCGCCCGCGTCCTGTTGGCGGTGATGTTGCCGTTGTAGAGCGTCTGCGCAACGGTCACGCCAACACTGCGGGGCGCCGTTGCTCCGTAGAACGGCGCGCTCGACACCGAACTCTGCTGGTCCTGATATTGATAGCCGCCGCTCGCCGTCACCGTGACCGTGGGGCGATAGCCCGACAGCGCCTGCGGCACGTTTTCGTCGGTCGAGCGCACCTGGGCACGTTGCGCGTTGAGCTGCGGATTGTTCTGATAGGCGCGCACCAGCGCGGCCTCGATCGTGTCCGCCAAGGCAGGCGTCGGCCCGGCGAGCGCGAGCAACAGGACCGAAACCGCAGCTCCGGTGAAGAGCTTCACCCCATGCATCCCAAAATTTCCGTTCATTCTAACGCCCACCTCGTGCCCGCGAGTTGGGTTACCGTCTACCGAGTGGAGTCGTTGCCCCGCCGCAACATAGGATGCGGATTGGCGCGACGGAACTACCTGAGCGTAGTTCTCGGTGGAAACTCTTCACGTGCAGCATCCCGGCCACACTTCTGATTCAGAACGGGATTTTATAGGGTTTGGCCAGTCAGAAGACGAAGGCGGCGGCCCGTTCCAGCCCGGGAAGGACCGGGGCGGCAGCGTCGAACAGGGCCCGATGGCCGAATTCACCGTGGGTATGGGTCACGATCACGGCCCGCGGCGGCCTCGATTCGGCGGACACGCCCACCAGACGCCCGCCCTCCTTCAGCTGCCCGAGCAGTGCCTCCGGCGTCACCTCGGCAGCGCCATTGAGGATGATCACGTCATAGGGAGCCGCGGATGGATCGCCCTCGGTGCAGGCCGCGGCCTTGCAAGTGACGTTGGCAAGGCCAAGGGCAGTGACCGCGTCCTTGGCCTTCGCCGCCAGGGCCGAATCGCATTCCGTCGCGGTGACCTGATGCGCCAGCTTGGCTGTCAGCGCGGCGAGGTATCCCGTGGCACAACCGACCACCAGCACATTGTCACCCTCGCCGATTTCGGCGGCCTGGAGCAGCTTGCCGGTCAGCTGCGGCTTGATCAGGAAGCGCTTGGCTGCGCCCTCGCTGACGTCGAGGTCGAGATCGAGATAGGCCAGCGCCTGCCTGTCGGCCGGCACGAAGGCCTCGCGCGGAACCGTGAGCATGGCATCGAGAACACGACGGTCGGTGACGTCATTGGTGCGCACCTGGCCATCGACCATTTTGAGGCGCGCGGTCGAGAAACCGGACATTTGCGGACCCTGCAATGCGGCAATGCCGCGAACCAAAGTTGGCGCATCTTTGGAACATGCCCGCCCAAAACGCAACACGGCCGTGAGCCCTGTGGGGCCAGGGTGTCCGCATCTTACCGCATCAGGGCCGGAACGATTATTCGATCGCCACCGCAAGGCGGCCGATCAGAGCAGCGACCTCGTCGAGCCGCGCCGAGTCAGGGGTCTCGACCGCACGCGCCAGACAGGCGAGGCATTCGTCGTCGCTGAGCTCGGGAATGTCGGCCGGCAGAATCGAGGGGGCCATCTGGAAACGGTCGACCTGGATGTCTGGCATGGGAATCAGCTCCGTAAAAATCCGGCAGCTGCGAAGCTCGATTTCAATTGAGTCGATTTGGCGCCGCCCGGATGGCACGACGGCGCCTATGCACACATCTGCTTGAAGCCGATTCCAGCCGGGGATCGTGGGCGAACCGCTCAGAAACCAATGAAACGAGGTCGCGCGCCGCGTGAGGACGCAATCACAACTCATTGAATTTGCGGTAGGATTTGGCTCCCCGGGCTGGATTCGAACCAGCGACCATCCGATTAACAGTCGGATGCTCTACCGCTGAGCTACCGAGGAAAAGGCGAACAAGTCGTTCGCGCGCGGCTGCGTATAACAAAGCCGCTTGCGCTTGCAAAGGACGAATTCGTCATCATCCGAACGTACTTGAGGAAGGGGCCGAACGGCCCCTCCTCCGGGCCATGTTTCCGAGCAATGTCAGCCGGCCGTTATTCCGCGAGGAACGAGGTGGTCTTGGTGCCGGGGTCGTAGCGCAGCCGAAGCGCGGTCATCTTGCAGAGGTTGACGTTCTTCCACAGCACGGCCTCGTCGTAGTTCTGCCAGTCGACGCGGATGTTCCAGACACAGCCCTCGTCGTCCTCGTCGAACTCGACATAGGTGCTGGCCTGGTTCTGCAGCACCTTGTCGAGTTCATTGTCCCACTCGTCCAGGCCATCGTCCGGCGCGTTGAAGCCGAGGAATTTGATGGCGTAGCCGGTCTCGTTGACGATGGTGACGTTGCGGGCGTCAGCCGCGAAAGCGGGCATGGCGGCGATCGAAAGACCGATCGCGACCAACCCGGACAGAAAATATTTCATTTGAAATTTCCCTGATCGAAACAGGCTTCAGCGCCTGGCGTCGATCGGCGCAGGCGCCGCGGCAACCAATGGCGTTGCCTCAGGAGGTTCGTCCGGAGTGCGATCGAAAGGTTCACGATCGATCGGCACTCCGGGACGTTTGCGCGACGCGAGACGCGCCCAGCCTGTTTATCGTTTCGAATTCTCCGCAGCAATGAACGGGCATTCATAGATCGGCGGAGTTTGTTTTCTCCGGCGCAGGCGCTGGCATCGCAGCGCCATTGCTCTTCCCGGTCACGGCGCCGACCAGCGCCTGCACGGGATCGTCGCCCGGCGCAAAGCCGCTCTGGCGCAGGATCTCGTCGATCATCGGACGCAGCGCGTGCACCTTGAGCAGCTCGCCGGCGAGGCCCTCGCCGAACCCGACGTTGCCGCCGCCCGCGCCATTGCCGCCGAAGGCGCCGCCGGTATGCAGGATGCGGACGTCCTTGAGGTTGGCGATCGGCCTCACCATCTCGGCCAGCGCCGAAGGCATGGTCTCGATCCGCTTCTTGGCGATCTCGAAGTCGATGACATTGGCGCCGAGCTTGTTCTGCGCCTCGTTCTTCATGGTGATGACGGCAGCTTCCGCCTCGCCGATGTTGCGGACGCCGACGGCCTTGATCTTGTTGGACTCGGCTTCGGCGGTGGCGAGTGTCTTGACGGCCTCGGCGCGATCGAGCGAGGCCTTCTTCTCGGCTTCGGCCGCGACGATCAGCTCGGTCGATTTGCGTTCGGCCTCGGTGCGGGCGGCCAGCACCTGGGTGAGACGGGCACGATCGGCGACCTCGACCGCGCGTGCGGTGATGACCTTTTCCTCCGCCGAGACCGCGAGCGCTTCGGCGGTCTTGGCTTCGGCGACGGCTTCCGAAGTCTGCTTGCTCTTGGACGCGATCTGGATCTCGTTCTCCTGCGTCGCGATCTGGATCTCGCGCTGGGCGTCGGTCTTGCGCTTGTTGATCGCCAGATCCGACTCGATCACCGCGGTTTCCTTGACCTGCTTGGCCCCCGCCTCTTTCTCGGCGACCGCCCTGTCGGTGTCGATGCGGGCGTTCTCCTCGGTCAGGCGCGCGGTCTGCGTCGCGGTGGCGACCTCCGCCCGGGTGCTCGCGGTCTTGTTGGCGATGTCGCGCTCCTGGGAGAGCTCGGCCTCCTTCTTGGTCCGTTCGATCCCGAGCGTCTGCTGGCGCGCCTCGAGGTCCTTCTGCGCGATCGCCACCTCGTTGTCGCGCACGATGGCGTTGCGGTCGCGCCGGCGCGTCTCGGTGACGGTCTTCAATTGGGTGAGACCTTCGGCGTCGAAGAAGTTTTCCGGGTTGAAGAACTTGACGTCGGTCTGGTCGAGCTTCGTCAGCGACACGGATTCAAGCTCCAGGCCGTTGGACTTGACGTCGGACTCGACGGTTGCCTGCACGTGCTTGACGAAGTCCGAGCGCTTCTCCTGGAGCTCGAGGATGCTCATTGTCGCCGCCACCGAGCGCAGGCCGTCGACGAATTTCGCCTCGACCTGGTTGCGCAAGGCTTCGGCGTCATTGGTCAATGCGCCCAGCGTCTGGCTCGCCAGCGCGATACTCTCATCGTCGGGACGGACGCGGACGTAGAACTCGGCGACGATGTCGACGCGCAGGCGGTCCTTGGTGATCAGGGATTCCCGCTCCTTGCGCTCCACGGTGAGCCGCAGCGTCTTCAGATTGACGCTGGCATAGGAGTGGAAGATCGGCAGGATCATGGCGCCGCCGTCGAGCACGACTTTCTTGCCGCCGAGACCGGTGCGCACGAAGGCCTCGTCGCGCGTGGCGCGCTTGTAGAGGATGGTGAAGACGATCCCGAGGACGACGATCAGCGCGACGCCGATCATGGCCGGGACTGCGATGTCGAACATGACTTTCTCCAATGAATGCTTGCTAACTGCTTAGAGTCGGCTTGGACGGCTTGAGTTCATCGTCGGCCTTCACGGCGACGAAGCGGGTGCCGTCCCGGTCGACCAGCAGGACCATGGTTCCCTGCGGCAGGGGTGACGACGACGGCGCGGCGACCGCCCAGACGAAATGGCGGTTGCCGTGGATGTCGGCGACGCTGACCTTGCCGGGCGGCCCCTGGTCGAGCGGCCCGATCACGACCTCACCGATGCGGCCGACGAGATCGCCGAGGCCGACGGCGTAGCTCTCATCCTTGGGGATGACCCGCGCGATGGTCCTGCTGGCGGCACGGACCAGCGGAACCGACACGACGACGGCTCCGACCGAGGCGACCGTCGCCGGCAAGGGGCCGGCCACCATCCGCGCGATGTCCTGGATCAGGAAACCGGTGATGGAGAAGGCGCCCAGCAGCAGCAACAGGAAGATCAGCAGCGGCACGCCGCCGACATTGATCCAGGAGATGGCGTTGATCACGCCATTGTCGCTGGGATGACCAAAGTCGATGTTGGTGCCGAGCATCTCGCTCAAGGAGGCGCCGACCAGCATCGAAACCACCTCGATCGAGCCGACGATGACGATCATGGCCGCCGCGATCGCGAACGGCCTGACCTCCGGCGACATGACGTGTTCGAGCAGAGCGCTCATGACACGGCACTCAGGAGCGCGACTTCAGCCGCGCCAGCCTCGCCGCAATTTCCTTGTCGCGATGGAGCGTGCTGAGCTCGTCGATGTCGCTCGAATAGGGAATGCCCGGCGGCACGCCGGTGGCCCGCGCCACCGCCCTGCCCGCGCGCAGCGCCTTGGCTGCCGCGGACGCGCCGCCCGGCTTGCGGGGCGACGTCGAAGCCTGATGGCTTGCGGCCGCCTCGCTCTTTTCGAGATCGGCGCGACGCTGCTCGGCATCCTGGAGGGCCGACAGCACGGCACGCAGCGAAGTGACGCATTGCTCGATCTTCTCGTTGTTCTCGTCGATGGCGCGGGAGAGCACCTCGAACTGCGCCTCCAGATCCATCTGGCGCGCGATGCCGGCGCGGGCGAGGTCGTCGCGCCCGTCGGCGATCGCGCCTTCGATCTTGGGCGCGAGATCGGTCATCTCGCGCTCGATCTCGGTGCGGCGCGCGTTGAGGCGGTATTCCTCGGCACGGGCCGCGGCGAGCGCGTCGCGCGCTTCGCTCTCGGCGCGCTCGATCTCGCGGATGGCCTGTCCGACCACCCCAAGCTTGTTCTTGCCTTCCGCCTGCTCGATCGCGTCATAGGCAATCCCGGCGATCAGGCGTCCGACCCGGGACAGGAAATTTTCGGGAGCGGCAGCGATGGTATCCATGGCGTTCTCCTCCTCTGGCAGGCTGTTCGGCGTGACGCCGTAGTGAACTTCAAAACCGTCGTCGGTGCGGATCAGGCGTGCGGGCACGCTCTGCCCCCAGCCCTCGGCATAGCCGGCATAGTCGAAGGGCACGCTGAAGCGCCCCTCCACGGTCGCGATCGAAATGGTGGCCGGGCCCTTGATCTTGGCGAGCTTGTCGTCGAGCGGCAGACGGCGGCCCTGCGCCGCGCGATATTCGGTGCGGTCACGCAGGCCCAGCGTCACCAGGCGCGACGGCAGCGCGGTTGCTTTGCGGATCGGGTCATAGGCATGGGCATGCAGCAGGACGACATTGGAGCCGACGTTATGGCTCCGTGCCACCTCGTCCAGAATCTCCATCATGCGGTCATAGGCCCTGAACGTCGCCTCCAGCGCGGCCTTGGCGGCCGGGTCAGGGGCAAGCCTGTAACGCAGCGCGGACGGCGCGTTTCGGGGCGACTGGCTCATGGAAAGCACTAAAGCACCGTTTTGGTGCTTTTGGAAGAGGAGGTGCGATCACGTTTCCCTGATCCTCATGTACTCTACTGATTAGTCGTCGTGCGCCGGACCGCGTTCAAAGCCGGGCATTCACCCCTAGATCACAGCCGATCAAGACTTCTTGCACGCGCGGGTTGCAATTTGAGACGAAATGCGGGGAGCGTTCGGCATAACTTCGTCCGCTCCGTTCGCAATGACGGAGTTGGAGGCAACCACCTCTCCCGTGACGCGAATCTCTAGCAGACACAGATCCGCATCCTCGCGGCTGATCGCGCCCGAGCTTTGCTTGATCATGTCACCCTCTTTTGTCAGAGGGTGCAGGGAAGACCGGATGCCGGCTAGGCACCCGCGGTCCACTGTGCGAATCCTGCGTGACAAGAAGCTGCACAGCGGCATACAGGTGAAGCCGAACAACCGGCCTTCCCTGCGCAGTGGTTTGACGGCTTATGCCGAGCTCTCCCCGGGGAG
>Ga0102591_1000652_pt1 | contig 61466 bp, 62 predicted proteins | sample AraplaCol_mCL_r2_2_FD_76860 | JGI IMG/M metagenome (GOLD analysis project Ga0102591, IMG submission 76860) | Arabidopsis root microbial communities from North Carolina, USA - plate scrape MF_Col_mCL_r2 (SPADES assembly) (version 2) | ecosystem: Host-associated > Plants > Roots > Endosphere... | reverse complement strand
GTTAAACTACGGGTTCTTTGGACAACATCATAGCAAACGGTTACTCAATGGCAGTAGTGCACAAGTCGGTATTCCTGGGATACAGCGCCGAGCAAATGTTTGATTTAGTGGCAAAGGTCGAGGATTATCCCAAATTTTTGCCCTGGTGTGGCGGCGTTGATGTCCGCGAACGGGGCGAGAACCATGTTGTGGCCAGCGTTGGGATCAATTTTCATGGTGTTAAGCAGCATTTCACCACGTCCAATACGAATATCCCGTCCAGCGAAATCCGCATGAAGCTGGTCGACGGGCCGTTCAAGACCCTCGATGGCACCTGGACTTTCAAGGCCTTGCGCGAAGATGCCTGCAAGGTCGAACTCGATCTGCACTACGAGTTTTCCAGCAAGCTGCTGGAGCAGGTGATTGGCTCCGTGTTCGGCATGATTGCCAACAGCATGGTCGATTCCTTCTGCAAGCGGGCCGAGACTGTCTATGGCTGAACGTATCAAGATTACGGTGTGCTATGCACCGGCTTCGCAGCCGCTGCTGTACGCGCTGGAAGTCGATGAGGGCACCACCATCGGCCAGGCCATCGAGATCAGCGGCATCCTGCAACAAGCGCCTGAGATCAACCTGGTGACGATGCCGGTTGGGATTTACGGCAAGAAGAAGACGCTGGATACCGTGGTTCGCGCACGCGACCGGATTGAAATCTACCGGCCGCTCATCGCCGATCCGAAGGATGCCCGGCGGCGGCGGGCGAAGAAGGCTTAAAACACTCCCGCCAGGCGCAGCAGGGCGCCGATGACGGCTAATTGGGTCGTCAGGAAGACCATTGCCGAGAAGCGGCGGTCGCGGTGGAATTCCTGCCGCAGCGCTTCGAGGTTGCGGTCAATGCTGTTGCGCAGCGCTTTTTGATCCGCGCGCAGCTCGCCAATTTCGCGATGAATGTCCGCCAGGCCGCTCTCGAGCGTTTGTTGAAGATGTTTGAGCGCTTCCTCGAGCCGGGTGATGCGTACTTCATGGTCAAACAAGTCGGGGTGTTTCGCTGGTTCATTGCCGTTCATAGTCGCCGCCTCCAGTGCGTTTATCCCTCTCCACGCACCCTTGGACCATGAACGGCCATGCGAGTTCCCAATTATTTGCAAATATTGCTGACGGACTCGCGCTGCTCTTTGATTTTCTGCGCGCGGGCTTCATCGGACATGAAGCTGCGCTCGCCGTTCGGGCCCATTTCGGAAACACGAACGCCGCTTTCCAGCATGCCGATATTGCTCTTGGCGTCTGCGCAGTATTTTTTCTTCTCGGCGTCGAGCTTGGCCTGTTCCTCAGCTTTGGCGTTCTTCTGTGCAGTCTCTTGCTGGCGCTTCTTGAAGTCCGCGTTGCGTTCTGCCAACGTCGGTTTGGCTGCCGGGACTTTCTCATCGCTCGCCGGCGCCTGCTCGTCGGTGGCTGTGGACGCCGACATTTCCTTGCGCAGCTCTTCAGCAGCCATGCCGCGCGGAGCTTTCAGGATGCGGTTTGCCGGCGTGCCTGGTGGCGGCGGCTGGTCGGAGAGTTGCTTCACGCCTTTGTCGTTCACCCACATCCACTGCGCTTGGGCAAGGGAAGTGCAGGCAATCAGCGCCGTTGCCAGCGCCAGGCGGGTAATACGTTGATTCATAGGGAGATTTCCTTGGGTGAGAGTGCACATTTCACCCCGAAATCCCCCTGTTGTCAAATTTATTTCCCAAAAGAATCGTTGGGTTGACGCTGGGTCAGAAGCGATGGCGCAAGCCAACCGTGAACTGGCGGTCGCCCAAGCCCGGTTCTTCGCTATTGCCCTCGGTATAGCCAGCGCCGTTGTGGTTGCTGATGCGGGCATACGAGGTATAGAGGTCGGTGCGTTTGGAGAAGGCGTACATATAGGCTAACGCATACTGCTGAGCGTCCTGGTTCAGCGCGCCGCGGTCATCCTTGCGGATGGCGGTTGCAACCACGGTATGTGGCCCGAACGGGACCGAAACCCCCAGCAGCAGGTCGCGGCTGTCAGTTGACGGTGTTGGTGCCGGGCCACCGAACGGCGAACCGGAACTGTTCAAAGGTGCGCTGTTCAAGCCTTTGTCGACACCGAGACCGAACCAGAACTTCGCCACGTCGAAATCATAGTTCGCGCCCAGCAGGAAGTTACGCCCGCTATTGGTGTTCTTCAAGGTGGCGGTATCGTTGTTGCGGTGATGGTAAGCGAGCCTGATGTTCAACGGCCCCTTGGAATAGCCCACCGAGCCGCCAAGCGAGCGGCTGGCGCTGTTGTCGCCTGCTACTTCTCCCGCTGCCACCATGAAATCGGCACTGAAGCCTTTCATGTCGGCAGTGCGGAACAGCACCGAGTTATTGGCACGGAAGCCGGTCGATGGCATCAGGTTGTTGGAGCGTGCGATGCCGTTGCGCAGCGGGTCGACCACCGTGTTGAGGGTGGTGAACAGCGGCGTGTCCTGCAAGCCGACGGACACCGAGCCAAGCCTGGCGCTGCGCAGGCCGACGATGCTGGTACGGCCGAACAGGGTATTGTTCTGGGTCGAATTGCCCACGTCGCCGTGGATGCCGCCTTCGATCACGAAGAAAGCCGACATGCCGTCGCCCAGGTCTTCGCTGCCTTTGAAGCCCCAGCGGCTCTGGGTCGCCATGCCGCTGGTAACGCGGGTCGAGGTGCCCGCTACGCCGCCACGGTCCTGCGAAATGCCAAGGTCCATCACGCCGTAAAAGGCGACATTGCTTTGCGCCAGCGCAGCGCTGCTGCAAGTAGCAAGGGCGAGCGCCGCCACCGCATGAATGCGTTTATTCATTTTGTCTCCAGTATTGAATAGTGGGGGGGCCGAGCTTATGCAGGTACGGTGCTGCCGCGCGGCACAGGGTCCGGCAGCGGTTCGATTTTCCCTAGCACGAAGACGAAGGAGACAATGCCAACCAGCAGGATTACGCCGGCTACCATGAAAGCGTTGGCGAAGGAATTGGTGGCGCCAACGATCATGCCGGTGACGATAGGTGCAGCTGCGCCCATCAGGTTATTGGCGAAGTTCATGATGCCGCCCACAGTGCCGGCACCGCCTTTCGGTGCGATCAGCGATGGCAGCGACCAGCCGACCGGCGCGGCCGAAGCCAGTCCGCCAAGCGCAATCGAGATCCAGAAAATGGCCCAAGCCGGGTCGGTAGTTTGGGTTGCTCCGAACACGGCGAGCCCGAACAGCATGCCGATCACCAGCACGCTCTTGCGCACGACGGATTCGTTCTTGCCTTTTGCGATCAGGTGGTCGATCAGCCAGCCACCCACGAACAAGTCCGTCACGGTAGCCACGGCCCAGGGGATGGCGGCAAAGCCGGCCGACTTGATGATGCTCATGTGCATGGTCTGCACCAGGTAGCCGGGCAGCCAGGTCAGGAACAGGTAGAAGGTGTAGCCGTACGCAGCGAAGCCGATGGTAAGGCCCCATACCTTGGACTTGGTGAGCAGGTAGCCCAGCATATTGACTGCACCGCCTTCGGCAGGACCTTCCGGCGCTGCACCGCCACGCTGGATGTATTCCAGTTCGGCCTTGCTCAATTTGGTATCGGCGCTTGGGTCGCGGTAGAACAGCAGGAAGGCGAAGAAGTAGCTGAAGCTCAGTACCGCAGTCAGCCCGAAGCCCCAGCGCCAGCCGAAGGCCACCACCGTCACGGCGACCAGCGGCACACCGATAACGTTGGAGAATTTTGCGGCAGCGTCGAAGATGGCGGTGGCTGTGCCGCGTTCATTGCGAGGGAACCAGTAGCCAGTGGCTTTGGAGCTGACCGGGAAGGCCGGCGCTTCGGCAATGCCAAGCAGGATGCGGGCTGCAAAAATGCCGGCGAAGCCGCTGGAAAAAGCAGTGATGACGGACGCCAGCCCCCACAGGAAGGCGCCCCAGCGTCCGACGCGGGTTGGGCCAAAGCGGTCCAGCACCATGCCGACCGGGATCTGCAGCAGCGAGTAAGACCAGGCGAAGGCGCTGAACAGAAGGCCCATGTCGACTGGCGTCAGGTGGAAGGCTTCCTGGATTTGCGGCGCTGCGACCGAGAGACCGATGCGGTCGATATAGTTAATCAGGACGCCGATGCCGAGCAGGGCGCCTATGCCCCAGCGGCGTTTTGCGACCTTGGTGGTGATGACTGATTTCATGCTGTCTCCAGTTTTGATTGTAGGCCTGCTGTTACAGGCTTTGCAGGATTGTGCTGACCAGTTGTTGTGGCGACTGGGTCAGGTCGAGGCGCACGCCGGCTTCGTCGGCTTGCAGTGGTTCCAGGTCGCGCAGTTGGCTATCCAGGAGCGAAGCCGGCATGTAATGGCCGGGGCGGGTGCGCATCCTCTGTTCGAGGATGTCGCGCCCGCCGTGCAAATGAACGAAGCGCAGTTCGGGGTCGCCGCTGCGCAGCAGGTCGCGATAGCGGCGCTTGAGGGAAGAGCAGGACAGCACCAGGCCTTCGCCGCGCTCTCGGGCGGCGCTGATTTCCCCGCGCAGTGCTTGCAGCCAGCCGGCGCGGTCTTCATCATTCAGCGGTATGCCGGCCGACATCTTGGCCACGTTCTCCACAGGGTGAAAGCTGTCGCCCTCCAGGAAAGGCACGCCAAGTTCGGTGGCCAGGCGGGCGCCGATCTCACTTTTCCCGGCTCCGCTGACACCCATGACGACCCAGCGCAAATTCGTATTGTTCTTCATAAATCTCCCAAATGACTGATAGCGCTATCAGTGATGACAAGTTTAGCCTAGGCCAAGAATTTGTAAAGAAATTTGGGTTGTGCGTCGCAGCAATGTGTTGCCTCGGTGATAGCGCTAGCATCTGGCCTGCATTGGTGTCATCGGGAGCAATTTGAGGATTGCCGAGACGAAAGCGAATGTTTCCTGTATAATCTGCTTTTGCGCCTATAGGAAATACTATGCGTCTGCTCCAAAAAGCACTCACTTTCGATGACGTGCTCCTCGTCCCCGCGTATTCCAACATTCTGCCTGCGGATACGTCCCTCAAGACTCGCCTGACCCGCAACATCTCCCTGAATATCCCACTGCTGTCCGCAGCAATGGATACCGTGACCGAAAGCCGTTTGGCGATCGCGATGGCACAGGAAGGCGGCATCGGCATCATTCACAAGAACCTGAAGCCGAAAGACCAGGCACGTGAAGTGTCGAAGGTCAAGCGTTTCGAGGCTGGCGTGCTGCGCGACCCGATCACGATCCCGCCGGACATGAAGATCCGCGACGTGATCAAGCTGACCGAGCAATATGGTATTTCCGGCTTCCCGGTCGTTCAGGGCAAGGAAGTGGTAGGCATCATTACCAACCGCGACCTGCGCTTTGAAAAAGAGCTGGACGCGGAAGTGCGCGCCAAGATGACCCCGCGTGAAAAGCTGGTCACCGTTTCGGAAGGTGCAAGCACCGAAGAAGCCAAGCGCCTGATGAACAAGCACCGCCTGGAGCGCGTGCTGGTGGTGAACGAAGCATTCGAACTGCGTGGCCTGATCACCGTCAAGGACATCCAGAAATCGACCGAACACCCGAACGCATCGAAAGACCAGCACGGCAAGCTTCTGGTTGGCGCAGCAGTCGGCGTCGGCGCGAAAGACGAAGAACGCATCGACCTGCTGGTAGCGGCAGGCGTGGACGTGCTGGTGGTCGATACCGCCCACGGCCATTCCCAGGGCATCCTGGACCGCGTTAAATACATCAAGACCAAGTACCCGCACGTTGACGTCATCGGCGGCAATATCGCCACCGCAGCGGCAGCGAAGGCGCTGGTTGAATACGGCGCAGACGCGGTCAAAGTCGGCATCGGCCCTGGCTCCATCTGCACCACCCGTATCGTTGCAGGCGTTGGCGTGCCGCAGATCACCGCGATCTCGAACGTGGCCGAAGCCCTGAAGGGCACTGGCGTTCCATGTATCGCCGACGGCGGCATCCGCTTCTCGGGCGACATTTCGAAAGCACTGGCTGCCGGCGCATCCACCGTGATGATGGGCTCCATGTTTGCCGGTACCGAAGAAGCGCCGGGCGAAGTGATCCTGTACCAGGGCCGTTCGTACAAGTCCTACCGCGGCATGGGCTCCCTGGGTGCGATGGCCGATGGTTCGGCTGACCGCTACTTCCAGGACGCCAGCGCCAAGCAGGACAAGTTCGTACCGGAAGGCATTGAAGGCCGCGTGGCCTACAAAGGCTCCGTGCTGGCGATCCTGTTCCAGCTGGTGGGCGGCGTGCGCCAGTCCATGGGCTACTGCGGTTGCGCCACCATCGACGAACTGAAAGAAAAAGCAGAATTCGTCGAGATCACGTCGGCCGGCATGCGCGAATCGCACGTGCACGACGTCCAGATCACCAAAGAAGCGCCGAACTACCGCTCCGAATAAGAAACTCCGCAAGGCGGCGTCCAAGTGGCGCCGCAATTTTTTTTTGCCCCCGCTATGCACTCAAAAATCCTCATCCTTGATTTCGGTTCCCAGGTGACCCAGCTGATCGCACGCCGCGTGCGCGATGCGGGTGTGTTCTCCGAGGTTTATCCTTACGACGTAGACGACGAATTCATTCGCAACTACGGCGCATCGGGCATCATCCTGTCCGGCTCCCACAACTCCACGCTGGAAGGCGATTCCCCGCGCGCACCGCAAGCCGTGTTTGAAATCGGCGTGCCAGTACTGGGTATCTGCTACGGCATGCAGACCATGGCTGCGCAATTGGGCGGCAAAGTGGAAAATGGCCTGGTACGCGAATTCGGCTACGCTGAAGTGCGCGCCCGCAACCACACCGCGCTGCTGAACGGCATCAACGACTTCGTCACCGACGAAGGCCACGGCATGCTGAAGGTCTGGATGAGCCACGGCGACAAGGTCCTGGAGATGCCGGCCGGCTTCAAGCTGATGGCATCCACCGAGTCGTGCCCGATCGCCGGCATGGCCGACGAAGACCGCAAGTTCTACGCCGTGCAGTGGCACCCGGAAGTGACCCACACCGTGCAGGGCAAGGCCATGCTGGGCCGCTTCGTGCACGAGATCTGCGGCTGCAAGGCAGACTGGAATATGCCGGACTACATCTCCGAAGCAGTGGAGAAGATCCGCGCCCAGGTAGGTACCGATGAAGTGATCCTGGGCCTGTCCGGCGGCGTCGATTCCTCCGTTGCTGCGGCGTTGATCCACCGCGCCATTGGCGACCAGCTGACTTGCGTCTTCGTTGACCACGGCCTGCTGCGCCTGAACGAAGGCAAGATGGTGATGGACATGTTCGCCAAGAACCTGGGCGTGAAAGTGATCCAGATCGATGCGACCGAACAGTTCATGGGCCACCTGGCTGGCGTCACCGATCCGGAGCAGAAGCGCAAGATCATCGGCCGCGAATTCGTGGAAGTGTTCCAGGCCGAATCGGCCAAGCTGGTCAACGCCAAGTGGCTGGCGCAAGGCACCATCTACCCGGACGTGATCGAATCCGCAGGCAAGGGCAAGAAGGGCCAGACCATCAAGTCGCACCACAATGTGGGCGGCCTGCCTGAGACCATGAAGCTGCAGCTGCTCGAGCCGCTGCGCGAACTGTTCAAGGACGAAGTGCGCAAGCTGGGCGTGGCCCTGGGCCTGCCACACGAGATGGTGTACCGCCACCCATTCCCGGGCCCAGGCCTGGGCGTGCGCATCCTGGGTGAAGTGAAGAAGGAATACGCCGACCTGCTTCGCCGCGCCGACGCCATCTTCATCGAAGAACTGCGCAACACGCCGTACGAAGGCGCTGTGATGGCCGGTGAAGATGCACCGCAGAACTGGTACGACGCGACCTCGCAGGCGTTCGCGGTGTTCCTGCCGGTGAAATCGGTCGGTGTGATGGGCGATGGCCGTACTTACGATTACGTCGTGGCCCTGCGCGCCGTGCAGACCCAGGACTTCATGACCGCGCACTGGGCGCACCTGCCGCATTCGCTGCTGGGTAAGGTCTCCAACCGCATCATCAATGAAGTGCGAGGACTGAACCGCGTCGTTTACGACATCAGCGGCAAACCGCCAGCGACCATCGAGTGGGAATAATTTCCCGTTAGGCTGCAACTAGCAGCACTCGGTTAAAAACCAGAGCCAAGCCCCTGATTCTTCAGGGGCTTTTTTGTTTTCTGGTGGCGAAATCTGGCAACGTCAGGCACCCCCAAGCGGCTCCTTTTGGTGGTGCGTTGGATGGTACTGCGGGACCGTGTTTGCCGCGGCTGCCCGATGCCATCAAACGTGTCACAAACGGTTGATGGTATCGAAATCGCGTAAGTCACTGATTGGATTGGGAAAAACGCCCGATTCATCACCATTTTCGCTGATGGTATCGGAACACGGTTTTTGGCTGTTTTTTACCACAAAAGAGGCCATTTTTAAGGTCGCTAACTTGTTGATTTGGTGAGGGAAATAGGCAGGATGATGGTATCGGTGGAGAGTGAAATATGCTGACAGACACAAAACTGCGGAATTTGAAGCCCGGGCCGCGCGCCTACAAGGTCGTGGACCGCGATGGCCTGTATGCCATGGTGCTTGCATCCGGCGTGGTGTCGTTCCGGTTCAATTACCGGATCAACGGGCGCCAGGAGACGTTGGTACTCGGTCGCTATGGCAGGGACGGGCTGACGCTGGCAGAGGCGCGCGAAAAGCTCGATGCAGCCAGGAAGCTGGTGGCGTCCGGTCTATCGCCCATGCAGCACAAGCGGCGCCAGAAGCAGCGCCTGGCAGGGGAGGAATCCTTTGGGGAATGGGCGGAGCGCTGGCTCACCAACTATCGCATGGCCGAATCGACGCGTGACATGCGGCGCTCGGTGTATGAGCGCGACCTGGAACGACCTTTCGGCAAGCTCCTGCTGCACGAGATCACGCATGAGGAACTGCGTGCCTTGTGCGACAAGATCGTGGCGCGCGGCGCGCCAGCCACCGCTGTGCATGCGCGCGAGATCGTGATGCTCGTGTTTCGCTACGCGGGCCAGCGAGGCCACGAGCACCCGAATCCTGCCGACAAGGTCCCGCCCTGTGCGATCGCGACCTTTCAGCCGCGCGACAGAGCATTGAGCAGCACGGAGATCCCCTGGCTGTACGAGTTCCTGGAGCAGGTGCAAAGTGCGCCCACGCTGCGCCTGGCGGTCAAATTGCTGCTCCTGACCTTGGTCCGCAAATCCGAACTGACGGACGCGACCTGGGACGAGTTCGATTTCACGAACGGCGTCTGGACCATTCCTGCGGAGCGCATGAAACGGCGCAATCCGCACAACGTGTATCTGTCCAGGCAGGCGATCGACATGTTCATCGCGTTGAAGACGTGCGCCGCCGGTTCGCGCTACGTGCTGCCATCGAGATATGACGCCGACCTGCCGATCTCGAACGCCACGCTGAACCAGGTGACGACATCGGTGTCGCGCGTGGCGCGCGCCGCTGGCAGGCCGCTGGCCGATTTCTCGCCGCACGACCTGCGGCGCACTGCCTCGACCCTGCTGCACGAGGCCGGCTACAACACCGACTGGATCGAGAAATGCCTGGCCCACGAGCAGAAGGGTGTGCGCGCGGTCTATAACAAGGCCGAATATGCGCAACAGCGGCGTGCCATGCTACAGGACTGGGCCGACATGATCGATGCGTGGGTCAAGGGCGCTTAGGCCCTGGCGCCGGCTGTGGGATGGCTGCTGCCTGTTGTTGCGCGATCCAGGCGTCGACTTCGTGCAGATCCCAGGCAACGGCCCGCGCTGTGATGGAAAAGCGTTTAGGGAATTTCCCGACACGTTCGAGCTCGAGAATAGTGCGTTCGCCAAGCGGCACCTTTTGCAGCAGCTGCTTGCGTTTAATGAGCACGCGGCCGGGTGTCATCATTTCCTGGTTGGTCAGTGTGCGGGCATTCATAGGTGGCTCCTTCAATCGACGAAATGGAATGTTTGTGCCGGCTGAGACTTCAGCGCTTGGCGATTCGGACTGTGAGGATATGTTTGCACGGTAACCGGAGTAGGCAACGGTGCGAACAGAGCCAATCGTAGGTGGGGACGAATACCGTGCGATTTGCGCGGTCGTCCATGGAGAGAACTGATCGACTAGCTTCTACGATTTCGGGATAGGGCTCGCCAACATCAACAGGGCCAGCTTCTGCAAATGAAAATTTAGATTGGCAAGAGACCGGTGTCAAACTTTGTACACCGAAATCAGGCGAGGGCTGGCATCGGTAGGTCGAGGCCAGCGTGCAGCAATCCTTGGCTCGCAAAGCAGATGCCCACTCGGTCTTCTAAGCCGAGGGTCGCAGGTTCGACTCCTGCAGGGCAGGCCAATAAAATCAATCACTTACACAATTTTTGTGCGCCGCAAAATGCGTCGAAAATGCTTTGCGTAGGCACTGCGTAGGCAAATTCCGTAAATGATTCGCCAGGCACTGCCAAGCATGGCCGTAGGACTTCGACCGCAAATTCTGGCGTGAGTGGCAAACAAAGAGGCGGTACCGAACTGCCAGCTCGGTACCGCCTTGCTTCCAATGATGAGAGGACGGGGCGGGAACCTTGATGCGAGGCGTGGTGCTAGCACCCCATGGTCAAGGCCTGCGCTACGGCCGCTACAGGCCATAAAAGCAGCTTGCCACGCTTGATTGGGCGAACGCCGAAGCACTCGCCGGTTAGGCAATGGTTTTTGTGGACAGTCGCCACCGCGCGGCACATAGCGTGCGCGAATTCTTCCGTTCTGATGTAGTCGCGTCCCTGGGCTACTTCCGCTAAGCCAGGCGGAATGGCCATAGGCGGATGGAATACATGGTCTGGCATTGAAGTCTCCTTAAGCAAAATCGAGGAAAGAAACGCGCCGACTGGCATGCCAGTCCATGGCTTGGAACTTTGGAGAGGGGGTTGTCGATGAGTGATGCCGCTTGCTGCGTGCGGTCGCTCAAGACAGAGATAGGCGGCGTTTAGCCGAATGTAGAACTTAAAGCGCAAGTTCGGTGATCGAGTGCTCGCCAGTTTCGTCAGGGCCAGCTACTGCAGGTCCAATTTAGGCGGCATGGAAAATCATGTCAAATTTTGTACAACGGATTTAAACATTGATGAGTGAGATAACTCTCGTAATCGCTCGGCCCTCGCAGTGAATTTAGTTGCCGGGGCCCGGAGCGAATATCTGCGGACAATTAACAGCGTCTGGGCGGGCTGCCCGTGCCTTCACACTGCAGGGGTCACAAGTTCGAAACTTGTACTTCCCACCAGAAACACTCAGCAAAATCAAAGGCTTACAACTCATCGTTGTAGGCCTTTTTTGTTGCCTGTGAGAATGGTATGAAAAAAGTATGAAAAACCTGAACGAAAGCTCCCGAAGTCCACGAAAGATCGAAGGTATTGGCAATTAGCCGACGCTTACCGGGCTTGCCGCTGATCGCTCGATTGGGTAATTGCTAGGAGGAGTGACGTGCCACTGCACTAGGCGGCGGCCGCGGTGAATTTGAGGCGGGCTTTCCCTTTTGATAGACAGGCCGTAGCGTCCCCTGTTACTCAAGCGGCCTTCTAAGCCGAGGGTCGCAGGTTCGATTCCTGCAGGGCAGGCCAATAAAATCAATCACTTACACCGTTTTTGTGTGCCGCAAAATGCGGAGAAAATGCTTTGCGTAGGCGCTGCGTAGGCAAATTCGGGAAATGCTTTGCCTGGCATTGCAAAGCATGACCGAACGACTTCAGGCTCAAATCTGAAGAAGCAAACGAAGAGGCGGTACGGAACTATCAGTTCGGTACCGCCTTTTTCCAATTTTGGGGAGGGCTGGCGTGCCAACCACCGCACGCGGTCGGGTGTTAGTTGTCAATGGTTAGCGCTTGAGCCACGGCCGCCACTGGCCACAAAAGCAGTTTGCCGCGCTTGACTGGCCGAACACCAAAGCACTCGCCGGTCATGCAATGGTTTTTGTGGACAGTCGCCACCGCGCGGCACATGGCGTGGGCGAACTCTTCTGTTCTGATGAAGTCACGGCCCTGGGCTAGTTCGGCCAGGCCAGGGGGAATCGCGGCAGGCGCGTTTGATGCGATGTCGGGCATTGAAGTCTCCTTAAGCAAATTTGAGAGAAAAAGTACGCCGACTGGGATGCCAGTCCATGGCTTTGTTTTGAGTCTAGGAAGGGCTGTTGGCGAGCGAGCTCGAGCACTGCGAGTGTCACTCGGAACAGAAATTGGCGGCTTTTAGCCGAAAGTCGAACTGGGTGTGTGGGCGCATCCACTACCGGCAAGATCGGGGGGCTACTGAAATTCAAATTCGTGATCGAGCGCTCGCCAGTTTCCGCAGGGCCAGCTACTGCTAACTGGAATTTAGACAAGCACCGTCTCATAGTCAATTTTTGTACAACGCATTTCCGCTTGTGAGGAGTGCATTTGGGCCTGGTTCACCCATCAGTGCTGACACGCAGATTTCGTTCATGATTAGCAATTATTGATTGCAATTCGGCATGAGGTGCCGCACTATGTCGGATATTTCATTCACGCAATAACGAGCGTTAGCGAGTCCCGATGTCTTCCGCTGCATTAACTATCAATAGAGAAGCTGGCGATAAGTCGAAAGGCTTTAGGCTCCAGAAACTCCGCGCTGCCAAACTTATGCTGGATGCGATCGAAACACATGATGGCGCACTTATCTACACGGCAATTGAAGTCGTCGAGGACGTTGCTCTCACCGTTGCATCTGCCATTGGTACTACTGAGTATTTCGAGGAAGACAAGAACTTCGATGCAGACGGAAATTTTACGATTCACTCTGCTCCCGTCCTGAATACTTTAGTAAGTTTTTTTGATATTCATTCCAATCATTGGCAGGGTAGTTCGAATGTAGTCCTGGCTTTTTACACAACGGCTGGGATCGGCAAGGAACGTAAGAATGAACTTACCGATGGCACGAAAATTTCGCTTCCAAGCACTCCGGTCCTTGAGCTACTGCAGAAACATCAAATCGATTCGCAGCTTGCTACGACCGTAAAGACCATCTTAATTGAAGAGTACGAGAAGCAATATAAAGATAAGACGACTAAAGGGCATCTGAAGTCGCTAGAATTGCTGACAATCGAAAAATTCGTTACCTTTTTGAAATCTATTCACTGGTTCTTCTCTGAGGAAGACGAGGTTGCATTAAAACAGTGCGTACTTCAGAAAATTCGTGACTCCCGCTTATTTAACTTCAAGGTGGCGAACAAAGAGGAAGGTATCCTTTCACTGATTCTTGAGAGGTTAGATGAACGTCAAAATTGCCCTGACCTCGCGCAGCGATTTATTACTTCGTCTGATATTAAGCTTGTTTTTAAAGAAGCGGAATCGGAAGAGCGTGGCGACGTAATGGATCCGGTGTGGCAGGAAATGAAGAAGCTTTCGCTTGGGATTACCGATAAACGAAATTTAGAGGAGAAGGTCCATTCTGTGTGCGCGGGCGTTTCAGTTGCTCGAATCCGTATGATGGCTCGTTTAGCCTGCCGCTCGAAGACAGAGCAGGCGCACTCGAACAAAAGCTTTTTAGCTCTTCAGTACCGCGTTTTTGAGGCATGTGAAGAGCATTTGTGCTCGCCGGAATATGTCCCCCCATCGACGCCCCAAGAGCTCGAAGATCTCATCTCAGATCTAAATAAAAAAGCCTTTGCGGTGGTTGCTGAACTCAAGAATGATTACACATACACCGTCTCGAACAGTGAAACGATCAAAGGTATAGTTATGGATTTGGCGGATCGATGCTTTATCGCATTCGAGAAAGTGTAAAGCATGGAGTCTAGTGCCAAAAAACGCATAATGTACTTGTCGGGTGAGGATTATTACTATTTCACGTATTCAATCCTTTTGATTTTGAAGGGGCTTGGTTGTAAGGATGGAAAGTTTTTTAAAGACTATCGAAAGCTTCCTTTTCTGATTGAAATTCTTAATGATGATGGGCTGCTGTTTATACTGGAGCGATATACGTCTCCTGACGACCTCAATGGTGACTTAGAGGCCTCGGTTGCTCGTAAGCTAAACGTTATAGATCATGAGCATCTATTTCGCAGCTACACCACGGGCATGGCAAGGCGAAGCGAAATATTGAAGTTACTCTTTACTTTGGAAAAGTCGGGCTATGTCACGCTTCGCAAAGGCGATCATGAACTTGAGATAGATGTTGCATTAAATTTTCCATCGGTGCCTAAAGAATTCTTTAAGAGTAACGTCTTCTTTCGCGAAGTTGAAAACATTAAATTATTGAAAAAGCTTGTGAAAAGACTGTCGGTACTTACTTTTTCGACCATGATCGAAAAGATTTACAGCAAGAATGGAGTCCGTACATGGGCGCTTTGAGAATTCATCAGGTCGTCTATTGTGGGGATCGGTATCGCTTTGAATCGCCTATTTTTGACGATAATCTAATTCTGATTGAGGGTGACAACGGCACTGGAAAGACCACTTTCTGTAACCTCATCTATTTCGGTCTCGGTGGTAAGGTTAAAGAATTTTCGCTTGATAGTGATCGCCGACACAAGGAAATTACTGGGGATTCTAATAATTACGTGGAGTTGTATGTTGGATTGAGTGGTCGCAACTTTAAACTGCGAAGACTCTTCAATGATAACGATATAACTGTTGTGCCATGCTCGATCGTTGTCGATCAAGATGGCCGCAAAACCGGATTTTCCATCGATGAGGACAGTGGGCTTTCACAAATATTGCCAGTGGTCCGATCTGCAACCGCGAAATTTATATTCTCGGATTGGATGCTTGAGAATCTTGGAATCGCAGTGGTCGACCTATTTCATGGATACAATACGTTCAAGGTTAACTTTACTGAGCTGGCTCGACTTATTTACCATGATCAACAGCCGAATCCTGAATTCGTTTATAAGCAGCTAGATTCCAGGTCGAACTTCATTAACGATTCGGAGTTGTTGAGAAAGGCTATTTTCGAGCTGTTGATCGGCAAGTCTTTCTCCGATTATTATGACTCGATCGCGGATGTTAAGGATGCAGAGCGCGACAAGGTGTTGGCTAGAGCGATTCTGAATGAATATAAGCTTCTAGCGGATCAGCTGCGCGGGAAAGGTGAACTGAAGAATCGAACCTTCTTGGAGGCCGAGATTCAGCAGCATGAACAGCAGTTAGAGGTACTGCATGATGCTAGGAATACCTTCAAGCGCAATCGCAGTGTTAGCGCCGGCGTGGAGACAATGATTTCGGCACTAAAGAACAGTTTGGTCGAAAACGAGTTGCGACTTAGCACGGCAAAGGAAGAGCTTGTAGGACTGATCGATGAAAAGGCTCAGCTTCTCCGTATTAGGGCCGGTACTCTGAATGAAATCAGTCAAGTCAACAAGATCATCCATTCGCATGATCAGCTGAATCTTTTTGCAGCGGATACTTGTCCCTACTGCTTGAATAAGGTGTCGAGAGTAGCCGGCCATTGTGTCTGCGGCTCGGAAATTGACGAAAAGCAATACGAGCGGTTCTTTTATACTTCGCAAGAGTACAAAGAAATTTATAAATCTAAGACCAAAACTCTCCAAACAATCGATGAGGCCATAGCTGGCTGCGAGACAGAACTGCTGAAGTTACGGGCGAGTATCAAGGAGGTCGAGGAATCGGTCGTTCGTTTGCGCGAGAAACTTAGGTCGCACGTTGAGCAACTCGACGAGCCAGTTGACCTGGAGTCCATCAACGATATTGATGACAAAATTCTTGAGACCAGAGAAATTGTAGCCACGCTTACTCAGCGAATCGAAGCGGAAGTTAAGTTGGAGAAGCTGAGCACTGCGTACGAAACTGCCCGGCAGCGACACCAAATTGCAGAACTAAAAATGCGGGGCCACGAAAACGCGGTTAAGCTCGAGGTAAGTGACAAGGTTACAAAATTCAGCGCAATTTACAATCGCTTGATGACCGAAACGCTGAAAGATTGTCGTGCGGCGCGCATTAGTCTTGAAAACTACATGCCAATTATTAATGAGGGTGAATACAAAGAGGCAAGTTCTGGCGTCTCGATTCGTTTGATGTATTACCTAACCATGATGGAAATGTCTCTGCAATATAAGGACGTGCCGTTTCCAAAGTTCCTATTGATTGACACGCCTGAGACTGCGGGTATTGAGCTTGATAACCTCAAAACATGCATAAGCAAAATGTCAGAATTTGATTCATACTTGCAAGATTATCAAGTGATCCTAACAACAGGTTTGGAAAAATATCCCAAGGAGTTTCGGGAAAAGCGTGTTCTATTTATGCCGGACAAGAATCACGCGCTGCTGAAGCCTGTTGAGATATAGCGGGGTCAGCACATTCGTTGGTTAATCTCGCGACAGCGAAGGTTAATCTTTTCGCTTCTAGACTTCAGCTGGCGGCGGCAATAGGCGGAGACGTTACAGTGCTTGCGATGCGCTGTTTTAGATGTAGTGATCGCGACTTGATCTCGTATATTGAGAAAGCCGAACCAGTAGTAACCTTTCCCCAAATGGCGCGGCTGGGCAAGGTGACACATGACTTGACCTAAGGGTTCGACCCTGCGTGTCAGATTGGTGCCCTTGCTCATTTCCATTTGAAAGTCCGGACAGTATCTGAGGCTGCCGCTGGTCGCGCAAGCCTGCATACGAGGAGGGAAAGCCATGGACACGGAAGCTCCTGCCGTTGGGATCGACGTCAGCAAGCATAAGTTGGATGTTGCTCTGCTGATCGGTGGCAAAGTGCGCAGCAAATCGGTACCAAATTCACCAGCCGGTTACCGGGAATTAAAGATGTGGATGACAAAGCAGAAGGTCGCGTTCGATCAATGCCTGGTTTGCATGGAATCGACGGGAGCGTACAGCGAACCAGTCGCAATTGGTCTGCAGGCACTCGGATTTACAGTAAGCGTTGTCAACCCAGCTCGCATTAAAGGCTTCGGGCAAAGCGAGCTTGTGCGCAACAAGAACGACGGCATTGATGCAGCATTGATTGCGCGGTACTGCGCGATGATGAATCCCGCTCCATGGAAAGCACCGTCGCCTGAGCAACGGCGCCTGCGCGCAATGTGTGATCGACTAAGGGCATTAAAGGACATGCGCCAGCAGGAAGAGAACCGAATCGAAGCATGCCGGACCGTCGAGAGTTCCGAGATGGCGGCGCATATACACCAGCATGTGGTTTGGCTCAGCTTGCAGATCAAGCAGCTAGAACATGAAATTGACGAACATATCGAACATCATTCGGGCCTCAAGCGGGATGCCGACCTAATGGCCAGCATTCCCGGTATCGGACGAGCTACGGTCGCGGTCATGCTTGGATATATCGGGGACCTGCATCGATTTGGGAGTGCGAAGGCATTGGCCGCCCATCTTGGCGTAAGTCCACGCCAGCGCATATCTGGGACTTCTGTGCGTGGGCGTACCACCATGAGCCGAACAGGGAACCGGGCCACGCGCAGCGCGCTTTACATGCCGGCCGTTGTGGCTAGCCGCCACAATCCTGTGCTCAGGGCGTTTTCGGAGCGCCTTCATGCAAACGGCTTGCCGAAGAAGGCAGTGATTGGCGCCGTTATGAGAAAGCTAGTCCATCTGATGTATGCGGTGGTGCGATCTGGTATCGCCTTCGAGCCCAATTACCAGGAAGGGCCTGCGAGAAGTGGGACTTCGTCTGGGTCGTGACGTTAAGCTGCAGCCTCTGGCTTGGATAGCTCACGCAGGATAGCGCAGTCCGAGGACGTTGAACGGGCATTGCAGCGTCCCCGAATTGTCAGCAGTTCTTCGCGCAGCGACGTGAGCTGTGCAATGCGCTCAGCGACTTGATCTATATGCCTGTCTATCAGCGCATTAACACTGCCGCAATCCTCTTCAGGTGCATCACGCGATGCCAGGAGTTGGATAATCTCATCAAGGCCAATGTCCAGGCTGCGACAGTGTCGGATGAATTGAATGCGGCGGACCGACGACTCGTCATACGAACGGTAATTCGACTCACTTCGACTTAAAGCATCAAGCAAACCACGCCGTTCATAAAACCGTAGTGTTTCCACCGTGCAACCAGTTAGCCGAGCCAACTCTCCAATCTTCATGACAACTCCCACAAAATCTCTTGACCCTATAGTAGGTACAGGGTCTCTAATTGGCAAGACCGAATAAAATTGGAGATTTGTATGTCGGATTGCTGTTCTGGAGGCTGCAGTACCCAACCGCCGGTGGACCCGCGCTACCGGCGCGCCCTGATGTTCGCACTAATCATCAATTCGATCATGTTTGTGGTCGAACTCGCGAGCGGCATCAAAGCCGATTCGGTCTCTCTACTTGCCGATGCAGTGGACTTCCTGGGTGACGCGGGGAACTATGCGTTATCGCTTTACGTTCTTTCAATGGGGCTCGTATGGCGGTCCCGAGCAGCCCTGTTTAAGGGGCTGACGATGGGTGCCTACGGTGTGTTCGTCTTAGGTAAAGCCGCATGGACCTTGAAATCCGGCACAGTGCCCGAGGCTGTCACAATGAGTGCCATTGGTGCTCTGGCGTTTGCGGCGAATGGCGCAGTAGCGATCATGCTGTACACCTTCCGCAGTGGCGACGCCAACATGCGGTCGGTTTGGCTCTGTACTCGTAACGACATGATCGGCAACGTGGCAGTCATTCTAGCGGCCGCTGGCGTGTTCGGAACGCAGTCCGCTTGGCCGGACCTATTGGTTGCGGGTGTGATGGGGGTTCTTGGACTGACTGCCGCAACCGCTGTTATCCGCCAGGCCCTTACTGAGCTTGCTAGTCCAACCAGGCAGCAATCGCGAGAACTGCGCCGTTGAATCGATTAGTTTCAGTCATTGAAGCCAAGAAAGGAACTATTGACGATTCATCGTTTCCTTCAGTTGGTTCAATGCTGAGTCCAGCTCCGCGTCTCGCCGTTGGAGCAAGTCCAGTTTGAGCGCATGATTGGCGTTTGCGCATGAAATCCCTTCAGGGGTTGCCCGCCAAATCCGCTGGGCACGGTCGTCAGTATCGTTTATCTTCTGCCGGTTACAGGATTCCGCAACCGCTTTGGCATAGTCTAAATTCGCTTGAAAGTAATTTAGTGGTTTTGCGGTGATGCTTGGCCTTCCCCCGTCCTGAATTGTCCACCAAAGCTGAAATCCAATTCCCATTGACAGGACCAGGAGCATGCATACAAGACGTATCGGTGTCGGCCATTGGCTATTTGGTGATACATGAGTCCCCCCCATGTGGGCCGGTCACTAACCTCGCGAACAACATCCGCCTTCAGGATTTTGCATTGGTGGACAAACCACCGTGCCGTATGAACAGAAGACGCAGCAGTCGCCTTGCTTCGGTCGAAGGACGGTATGGCATTTCTCACATTCATAGTGCCACTGGCAGGCATCGACTGGCATCGTCTCCTGTTTGGCATGACCGCAAACTGGGCATGTCAGAACTGAATCAAGGACGACGACGCTCATTTCGGTTCTCCAACTGCCTTGGATGGGTAGCCAGCCTCTTCAGTCGCTTTAGTCAAGGCGGCGATGTTGGTCTTTGAATCATCGAAAGTCACTACAGCTTCGCGTTTTTCAAAATTCACTTCGATTGCGTTTACGCCGGGCACACGACTAAGCGCTTTCTTCACTGTAATCGGACAAGTCGCACAATCCATTCCAGGTACCGATAAAGTGACTCCTTTGGAGGCCGCCCACGAAGCGGAGCTCAGGGCGAATAAGGCAATCGCGACTGCAAATTTTTGCATGATTTGTTCCTTGAGTTAGTAGAACCAGGGAGCTATCCAGGGAAAGCTGACAGCGATGAGAAGCAGCAAGACGACCATGATGTACAACACCTGATACGACCACCTGACTTGTGGGATCGCGCAAGCTTCTCCTGGAGCACAGTCTGTCGTAGGACGCCAGACGCGGCGCCAGGACATTGCCAGCGCTACAAATGAGATACCTACGAAGAAAGGTCGATACGGCTCAAGCTGCGTTAATGACCCGATCCATGCGCCCGAAACTCCCAGCATGAGCAACAGTAACGGACCGAGACAGCACGTTGAAGCTAGAATTGCGGCGACGCCTGCCGCAAGAAGGCCGACGCGCCCCGTTCTGCGGCTTGCCTTGGTTGGTAATTTCGAGTTCATAGCGTAAGCTTAATCCCGTACATAAGTACGGAATCAAGAAAAATGAACGAAATCGAATTCACTATTGGCGCTTTGGCAAAATCAGCAGGCGTGAACCTGGAGAGCATTCGCTTCTATCAACGCAAAGGGTTAATGGCGGAGCCCGACCGAATACGCGGAACTATTCGGCGGTACGGCGCTACTGACCTCGCACGACTGCAATTCATCAAGGCTGCGCAGAGAATCGGCTTCTCGCTCGATGAGGTAGCTGAATTGTTGCGATTAGACGATGGCACGCACTGCGAAGAAGCCCGTCATCTGGCCGAGCAGAAATTGCGCGATGTGCGAGAGCGAATCGCTGATCTTGGCAGGATCGAGAAAGCTCTGGACCAATTGGTAGTCAGCTGCTGCGAAGTTGCAGGGAACGTGAAATGTCCTTTAATTGAATCGCTCTACCATCGGACATAACTTGAAAAACAAGACAGTATCTGACAGTTACCCGGTTTGAAGCCTGCGACTGTCAGGTCAGATTCAGTCGTTCAATGTGGTGATTTTATCGCGCCACGCCTCCTTTCCGTCAATTAGGGTTTGCATCGGTGTCCGTCCGCAGCACATCTTGCCCTGATGCGTGCGCTCGTTGTTGTAATAGGTGATCCAGTCGTCGAGGTCATGCTGAAGCTCTTCGATGCTGCGGTAAATCTTGCGGCGGAACGCGACCTGGTAGAACTCCTGCAGGATCGTCTTGTGGAAGCGCTCGCAGATGCCGTTGGTTTGGGGATGTCGAACCTTGGTCTTTGTGTGCTCGATGTCATTGAGGGCCAGGTACAGCTGGTAGTCGTGCGACTCAGGCTTGCCGCAAAACTCGGTGCCGCGGTCCGTCAATATGCGAATGACGCCCATGCCTTGCTCGTCCATAAATGGCAGCACTCGGTCATTGAGCAGATCGGCGGCTGTGATCGGTGTCTTGGTGCTGTAAAGCTTTGCGGCCGCCCACTTCGAATAAGTGTCCACGTAGGTCTGCTGGTAGATGCGGCCGACGCCCTTGATCGTTCCGACGTAGAAGGTGTCTTGGCTGCCAAGATAGCCAGGATGGGCGGTTTCAATCTCACCACAGGCCACATCGTCCTCCTGTTTGCGTTCCAGCGCGGTGACCTGGGCCTCAGTCAGTACCTCGCCCGTTTCCGCGACGTGGCGTTCAAGCGCCGCCAGGCGCTTTTTGAAGGACTCCAGATCCCGGCGCAGCCAGACAGAGCGGACACCCGATGGAGAAATGAAAACGCCGCGCTTGCGCAGCTCGTTGGATGCTCGAACTTGGCCAAACGCCGGCTGCTCCAGCGAGAAGGCGACGATGGCGGCCTCCGTCGCATCTTCGACACGGTTCTTGAGGTTTGGCTTCTTACGGTTGGCGTCAATCAGGGCATCAATACCGCCAGCCTCAACGGCCGACTGGTAGCGATAAAACGTATCGCGGGAAAAGCCCATCACCTTGCAGGCACGGGATACGTTACCGAGCTCAGTCGCTAAATTTAGCAGACCAACCTTGTGTTTGATGACGCTTTGAGGAACACTGCTCATGGGGTTACTCCTTGGCGCTTGCGCGCTGGTTTAATAAAGATTCGCACCTCTATCAAACCGGGTAACCCCACCCTTTGGCAAGGCAATACTGTCAGATCAAATCGGAACTACTACATTTTAGAAGTCAGCCTCGCCTGTCCTGCGGCCAGCAATTGCTTGATTAATGGAAGACGCGAAGTCCGAAATTTTCTGGCAGAGCTCTGTGATTTCAGCCTTCGTTACTAAGACTTCTTCTCCGTCTTTTGTGTGGCCGCTGCGATGCACAATGTCATGCCGCTTGCCCAGCGCCTGTTCAAACTGTTTGACGCTCGGCACCTTAATTCCTAGTCCATCACGGACTAATGGCATGACCTTTTTCCAGTTGTGCCATACGATGTTCTGAAGATAGCCTTTAATGTCTGTCTTCAAGGTTTCAAGCTTGTTGTAGATCTCGCTGAGCTTGATTTCGGTTTCCTTGAACTCAGGTATTCGAGTTACGATGTTTTTTACCGTCGCTTCGTCGACTTCGGTCCAATACAGCATCGTTTCGTAGAGAAAGGATTCCAAAGCAGCAATCGCAGCAGTATAGGCCATTCGCTCTGCGAGCTTCTGAGCATCTTCGGTTCCGGTTAGGCCCATCAATCCGTGGATCTCAACTATTCGCTGGTACAGTTTTTTGAGCGGCTCATCCGCAGCGGTCAATTCGATGTCGTAGTCTTCGTCGTACTCATCTTCGCGCCCCCAGCTGATTGGGGCCCAGTTATCCCCGACCTGGGCATATAGCTCGTCCACTAGAGCGGCAATAGCCTCATCGCTTGCAATGCCGCTGAAGCGAGCTTGTAATTCGTCGTCGGGGTCATACGGGCCGCCGTGGATAAACTGGTAACCCCCTTCAGCGCCGTTATAAGGCGTGTCATAAGCTGGATCGCAAAATCTTGCCAGGAACCAGGCCTTCATTGCTTCGATTTGATCGCCTTCGTCGGCAGCTGCCAACCATTTGTCGTCGATTTCCAGAGTTTCCCAGCTTTCGGATGCTATTGCGGCAGGCGGAACTTCGGTCGCGAACCACTCATCCATTCTGTCGTTGAATCCCACGTATCCTCCAGTGATTAGTTGTATATGCTTGTTCTGTCGGCATCTTGCCGCGAGCGTCGGCCAAGCCTTCGAGTATCAACGTTACCTTTGGTCACGATCCTATCCGGTGGCAAATCCTTCGCGACAGTACCAAGCACTCTGCGCAAGCGCGTCGTACATCGCCGTTCTCCAGCAATTCACATGTAGGCTACGAAAGACCATCGCGTACTCTAAAAGTCGCCTACGCCTCGCCTCGTCGTCGGTGCAGAACATAGTCAGTGTCTGTCGCAAGATCGCAAATTCGCTGGTCGCTTGCACACTGAATCGCTTTGAAAGCTGGTATCCGTTGAAATGTGAGAATACGCGCTCTTTGGAAATGTCATTCCAATACCGTGGTGGGATCACCATGTACCTCACAGTCGGAGGCGACGTTTCCTGAACTTCGGCGAATAGCCACTGTTGGCTAATGAAATGACCGTGGTCAAAATAGGGATGCAATGGCTGCTGACCTGCAGTCGTTGCGACTGAATCCAACTTCCCATGGTTACACCTCGCGCACGCGGGTACCAGGTTAGCAGGCAGAACAGAAAATTGAGGATAACCGGCCTTGCTTAAGTAGTGGTCTAGCGTTTCCGCATGACCGAAGCCGCAATTTGGACAAAGACCAAGCGGCGCTTGGTCGAGCAGTGCTTGATAGATGTTCCGAGCTTGCTTGCTCTTCGCAACCATATGATCGCTGTATACGCTTTTGAGCTCAGCCTTTGTCACCGCGCCGCGGACAATCGACTCGTTCGGGTTTCGGTCCGCCTGAATCCTGTAGAGCTCGCCGGTAAGCGCCCTCGCATCATAATCGGCCCCCTCGTCGCGCAACGTAGCCGAAATTGCACCGAGTCGACTTTGAAGGTCATAGTTACTGATGCTGCCAATACACATAGCAAAGACTTGCTCAGCATCTTGTGTCGGCCTATTCATTGCTCGCATTAGGCGCTCCGCATTGAGGAATCCCTATCAGCCACCAGGGCCATGAGCAATGCGCGGCCCTCGAAACCGATCTGGCCGCTGAATTCGTACATGATCTGGTCGAACGACTTTCCTTCTGCTACGGATTCTGAGAGAACATCGTGGAAGCCGGACTTGGTCACTTCTAAGCCAAATACTTCCCTCGTAAGCGTCCCGACGTTTTCTCCGAACGTCTCTAGTTCAGGCCGGTCCACTTGTGCTGAAAGTCTTGTCCTGCGGAGCTTCCAAACGCAGCTCCTCGGGACCTCTTGTAGTACGACAGGCGAGTGCGTGGCAATGATCGCCACTCCGTTGATCTTATGTAGTAGGTCAGATAGGGACCGGGTAAATGCCGACAGCAGAGGTGGGTGGAGATGGCTTTCCGGTTCATCCATAAGTACTAAGGTCTTTTCTTCGGCCTTTTCGATGAGTCTCGTGATAGTTAGCAGAACAACCGCATGACCTGAGCTCATCTTGAGGAAGACTTTTGCTGCGCGTCGCTTCAGTTCATCTTGATCGTTGATTTCGGTTAGGCGGGCGAGATCCATTTCCTTAAAGTTGGAGTCGGATTCCAAAAAGCGGATCGCAGCAAGCCAACGTTCTCGCTTCAGCGACAATCCAAAGCACCCCATGAGGCTCGATAGAAAATCTTGGGCGAGGTCAGGTAGGTCTTTGTGCTTACTTGTCCTCGAATTGCCAATTGCTTGGACCTCCTTTAGCCCTATGTACGAGTACTTCAGGGCTTCAGGAGCACCGCTTCGATCTGGAGGAGGATTGAAGGGATCAAAGGCACTAAACGAGACCGAAACGATACCGGAGAAATATCCGTTCGTTATCGGAATGGGCTGCGGGATCGCCGCCATGTCGAAAAACTGTCCTGCACCGTCGACGTGTTGATGCTCATTCATTAACGACGCAATCATGCCGTTCAAAAGCGTGGTTTTCCCGATTCCATTCCTACCGATGAGCACGTGGATATTCTGAGACGGCTTCGAACTTGGGTGTACATCAAAGGTAAGAGCGAACTCAGCATGCTCGGCCTTTGGCCCTGTACGATAGCCGAAATGGTATTCGGTTCTTACTGCGCCCCCATCCAGGATCCGCTGGAACTGCTCTTTGATCGATGCGTAATTTACTGACCTGAGCAGTGAGGTTTGAAAAACGTCCTCATTCATCGCGATGGCGAGGGCATCTTGGACCCTAACTACATCTCTCAGAGCGAACAAGATTTCGTCACGCAAGTCGGGTGGAAGTGAGCGAAGCGCGCTGTAGTACTCGGTACTCTGCCCAAGTGAAAAAAAGGATGCGGGAAGGGTCTCGAAAACGTCCGGAATGCGTTCCGATGCCCAACCTTTGCCCTGACCAGCATAGCCAATCTTCACCTCCCCAATTTCTAGAGATGTGCCAATTGGATCGATCAGCGTTAATCTAAATGTGGTCTTAAAGCTAAAGTCATCCCAATTATTCACCCAAAGATAGGCAACGCCAGGTTCGGATCCGCGCCCCCATTTCGAAGTATCTTTTATGAATTTCAGAGTCATGTGGTGGCTGATTCCCCGATGAAATGTTTGCAGAATGAACTATACTCCATTATCTTTTGACCAAGCCAATTTGAAATGCCAGCGACTAAGCATTACAACGAGAATGCTGAGAGATTTGTCTCGCAGTATGAGTCTTTGACGTTCGAAGACGTTCACGGGACTTGTCTTGAATGGATTCCAAGGCCAGGCAGTAACGTCCTTGATATCGGGGCTGGCTCGGGACGTGATGCAGCGTGGTTTGCAAAGCGCGGCGACAACGTGGTTGCTGTCGAACCTTCTGATGAAATGAGACGTCGGGCATGTTCGCTTCACCACGCCAACAATATTCGCTGGTTGTCTGATAGCCTCCCAGATCTGTCGCATGTGTATAGGCTGGGACTAACATACGATCTCATCATACTTTCGGCCGTATGGATGCACGTACCATCAAGTCACCGCGAGCGAAGCCTCCGTAAATTGACTGCGCTGCTCGCACCCAATGGCCGCATTGTCTTGTCGTTGCGCCTCGGCGTGCCTGACATTGTTCGGGAAATGCATGCTGTATCTCTGTCAGAGATCGTTTCCATGAGCCGCCAATTCGGTCTGCGTGTACTTCACTCGGACGAGTCAGAGGATCGTCTAGGTCGAAGCGATGTTAGGTGGTGTTCCGTAGTCCTGGGGCTTCCTGACGATGGACTTGGCACACTGCCACTGTTGCGCAGTCTAGTTCTACGAGACGAGAAATCTTCCACTTACAAAATTGCGCTCTTACGTATCCTCGCCCGAATCGCTGATGTTGCAGGCGGTGCTGCACGTCACGAATCAGAATTTGTGACTGTTCCGCTTGGCCTAGTCGCATTGTTCTGGTTGCGCATGTACAAACCGTTGGTCGAGAACGGGCTTCCTCAGATGCCCCGTTCTCGAAATGGAACCGGCCCAGGCTTTGTTACACCGAACTTTGCTTCACTGCGTGCGGTTTCAGGGCCTGAGTTGCGTGTTGGCGCCGTGTTTGCAGGCGATACTGCGATTGCACTACATCGAAGTCTTTCGGAAGTTTCGCAGCTTATTCGCGTAATGCCAGCTGGCCACATCTTTTGGCCGGCGAGCGATCGCCTAATTTTCGAAGTGTCCACTAGGCGGCGCGCCGCAACGCCGTCTCGCCTTTGTATTGATCATGCGTTCCTTTGGAGTTTTGGCGAATTACGTATTCCGACCGAGATTTGGCAAGCTCTGTCTCATTACAACGTATGGATAGAGCCCGTCTTGTTGGCCGAGTGGGTGCGATTGATGTGTGTATATGCAGGCCAGGACGCGGGAACAGTTCGGGAGCGTGCCTATGAGCTCCTCGCATGGGGCGACCCGATCCGAGATACACGTATCGCTCGGGACGCAGTTGAGCGCTTGCGTAGCGCTGGGAAAAGCGTCTTCTGCGTATGGTCCGGGATGCGTTTGCGCGAACAGTTCGAAGTGGACCATTGTTTCCCCTTTTCTGCATGGCCATGTGACGATTTATGGAATTTGATGCCCACGACAAAGCGAATAAATCTCGAGAAATCTAATCGCCTTGTCACTGGTGAACTTTTGCTTTCGGCAGGCGATCGAATTGCAGAATGGTGGCATGACGCGTATTTGAATAGTTCGATTGAAGGTGTTACCAGGTTCTTCTCCGAAGCTGCACAAACACTTCCATTGGAACCGCAGAATGCAGTTGCTGCCAATGTGCTGAATGCGATGAATCTTCAACGCATTCGGCTCCATAGAGATCAGGGGCTAGTAGAATGGTCACCAGCAATCCGCCCAGGCCCCAGTAGCTAATCGAGTTTGCAAGCGGCGGTTTCGAAGGCGTCTAATGAATGCTTGATAAAAACTCTCCCAATACGCTTTTTGCCCAAGTAAAGCTTTGCCACTTAGATGATATGAAGGCCCAGGAAGTGTGACGAGACTCATTTACAATCATGGGAAATGGCACTATGAGCTCATTGAAGCTCTTGGCTGCTGGCGCACCTTGGGATGGTATTGCGCAAATACAGATGCGATCCATGCACATTTGAAGACCGCTGGCGCTCCTCAACGATCAACGGAGAGCGGAAAGCTTGTCGATGTACCGAAGAGAGAAATAAAAAAATGGATTGACGGCGTTAGCGAATCGATCAATATCGCCTTTGATGCATACTCTAGACAACTTGTGGTGGTGGTCGCATCTGTGATCGAAGCAGCGCTGGCGGAAGTCTTCGCAGTTCTGTTCACGGCGCGGCCAGAGTCAATGCACCGCTTGGAGAGTGAGTTGGCGCAAGCGGGCGTGCGACTTTCAACGTCGCTCGAAGAACTTTCCGCAGCTCAGAGCATTGATGAGCTGCGAGCGACCGTCGTTGACCGAGCAGTTAGTGTAGCTGTCCAGGGAAAGCCAAGGACTTTACTTAAGCGCATTGAACGATTGTTTGGCTGTTCGATTGACTCGCCCTTGCTCTCGGCATATGTGGAGCTTATTGATGCTCGCAACCGGATTGTCCATGAACACTCAAGATCGCCAGTGAGTACGGAGGAAGTAGAAAGATTTTTCGATACTGGCACTCAATTTGTCGAGTTCTTGGGCAAAGCCGCGACCGCTGCAAAGGTCCCGGTGGACGATCCGATGATGCTTTTTGGTGAATATGTTGCAATCACACCCGATGAGTTTGACGAGATCCCATTTGACACTTAGACGAGACGTCGCGCACTTTCCTCTGCAGATTTGGACGCTGCACAAGCCGGTTCACATTACTGATTCAGTTGCGGCGCTAATAGGCCGGCGGATGAGTCAACATTTGGCGCCCCGGTTTCTCTTAGTGCAAGGCGTTTTTCTAAAGTCATCCTCGCCATCCGGGTAACGCTTGCGGCTCCGCGTACATTCTTTTTGATCCGTGATTTCTCAATATTCAACTGACTGGCTGAAATGGCTTCGTCGATGCACAGTGTCTCCAGCATAGGCATTAGTTGATCCACTTTTCCGATCATCTCCAGCAAGAGGCGACCTAAAGTGGAGTACACCTTGGCTTCAATTGGCATTGGCTCGACATCGTACGTTGCCAAGGTGAGGATACCGTTGGCCTGGCATTTCGCTTCCAATTCGACGAGCGACTGATTTAGTCGAGCGAGCCGCGAATCGAAGAGCTGGCGTAGCTCCTGTTCCACCTTATCGACCTCCTCGCCGGGTAGCTTCATCCGCGCGAACACGGCGATGAAATGCAAATTCATCTGGGTGATATCGAAGCAGCGCAGGTAGAGCCGCTTACCCTCTGGGCTCGAAAGATGAATGCTGATCTTGCGGCTAGCGGACTCGATACGCGTCAGGTCTGCTGCAGCTTGGCGAGCAAGAAGCTTGCGATTCGTGGCGCCATGATCGGCCCTGATCGTCAATTTTGGATCGGTTGGTGAGTTCACGATGACCTCCGACTAAATCTTTGTCGACCATCGTGCCATACGGGCCCCGGTGGCACACCAATGAAAGGCTTGCGTAGGAAGGGGGCTTTTGTGGATTTACGCCCAATCTCGTTGTCGTGCTTGGTGAAAACCTGTTTCGGCGTTTTCTCTTTTTCGTTGTACGTCGCTTGACGCGACGGATTCATCTTCCTAAATTGTGCTGTAAGTACGCAGTGGGGAAAAATGCTGCGGAACGTGTTTTCGGAGCTGGCATCAGGCAGATTTCATCCATCCGCTTTCCCGACGGTAGCTGGCAGCCCGTCTAGAACGGCATCGCGCCGTAGCATTCAAGCCAGTCCATTCATTTGCCGGCAATAGCCGGCCCACTCTCGATCCCCATGGGACAACCATCCCGTGAGGATGATTGTCTCGCTCTTCTTTTCCTCAGGGAGACAATCATGATTCAGTCCGCCCATCTTGAAGGTGGTGCTCGTTCGGCCTCTGGCCGGCGGGCAGCCATCGATCCCTGGCACCAACTGCTGAACGACGACTCGCCAATCGAATTTTCGGAAGAGGACGTCGTCCGCCTGCATTGGTGGCTGCTGCAAAAGGTCAAGCTGCTAAGTAGTCCCGGCACGCCATTGGCCGAGAAATTCGAAATTATCCGATGGGTCTTCACCGACCCTGATCGCGATACCAAGCCATTTTCATTCGTGAACTGCCTGCGCGTTGTGTCGTGCAGTCCGCTGTCAGAGCTGCCGTTTATCGGATCTCTTGATCCTGAAGAACTGCGCGACTGGCTGCGCGTGCGCTTGCATCGCTGGCTGGAGGCCACGATCAGCACCTATCCGAAATGGGTGCAGGAGGCGGTGATGGCGAACCCGGAGTGGGTGGCCGACTGCCTCGCGAAGAATCCGCAATGGCTGAACGAAGAGGTCAAGCGGCATAGCGATCGCAACGACCTGTTTTCTTAGTGGGCTGGCCAGCGGGTCCCTGGTCCCGTACCAGGCGGTCCGTTTTGCCCCAACTTTGAAGGAGAACATCATGTGTGAAGAAATTGTGATTGCACTTCGCTCGGACGAACGGTTCGTGGAAGTACGTGCATTGAGCGACCTGGAGTATCTGGTGAAGGAGAGCGAGATCGTGACATCCACTCCTGGCCGGATGTTCCATATTCGGAGCCAAGACCGGCCGGTCCTGATCTCCCTGGAGTTCGGGGGATTCGTCATCCGCAATATAGGCCAGAACGACGCGAGCCGAACGATCTACCTGCCACGCAGACTAATGTTGGATGCGCTGATCGGACATGCGCTGAAAAGCGGCATGCTGTTCACGCGGCGCCTGGCCGGCTGACTGTACCTGGGGGACATATGACCAAGGAACAGTTTGAGCAACGCTTCCAGGACGTGAGAAAAAATGCCTTTGGTCGCTGGACCAGCATCTTGCTCGCGTTGGGCGTTGAAGAAAAAGTGCTGAACCGGAAGAATCAGCCTTGTCCCCTTGCGGGTTGCGGCGGTACCGACCGGTTCCAGTACACCGACAAGTTCGGAGATGGCAATTACGTTTGCCGGGCTTGTGGCGCAGGTGGAGGATTCAAGCTGCTTATGGGCTATTTCGGATGGAGTGCGGCGACAGCGCTCTATCGCGTCGAGCGTAGCCTGTGCATGCAACCACCACAGGCAGCAGCGACCGGACAGAAAGACACGACCGCCTTGATTCAGCGAATTCTGGCTGAAACGACGCCGATCATGCCTGGCGACGAGGTTGACCGCTATCTATGCGGACGCGGTCTGGGGATGAACGTTTATCCAGAGGCGCTGCGCACGCATCCGTCGCTCGGTTACTACGAGCTGGACGCCAAGACCGGGAAGCCGATGTTGGTCGGCCGGTTTCCCGCGATGGTGGCAAGTGTCCATGATTGCCATGGCGCTTTGGTGTCATTGCACCGCACCTATTTGCAGAACGGCCAAAAGCTGCCCGGCCGGAACGCAAAGAAGTTGCTGTGCGGTGGCGTCAACGGGGCGGCGATCAGGCTGGCGCTGGCTGGTCCTGATCTCGCGGTTTGCGAGGGCATCGAGACCGGCTTGGCCATCCTGAAACGGACCGGGCAACCGATCTGGCTCGGCATTTGCGCAGGCAATCTGGAACGCATGTGGATTCCAGATGATGTGCGGCACTTGCGCGTATACGGGGACAACGATGCCAACGCCATGTTCGATGGCCAGGCGTCTGCATACGTCTTGGCGCGCCAATTCCTGAAAAAGCGTGTCACCGGTGTCGAACGGTCGGCGGAGGTTTTCATTCCTCGAGCCGCTGGCGCCGACTGGGCTGACGTACGGGACCAGCAGGCGCCGGTCCTTGAACGGGCTGCTTGAGCAAGCGTTTCAGACTTAACGGGCTCGCAGGAGTTCGGAGTGGTGTGCCAACTGGCACGACGCAGTGCCGGCGCAAATGCCGGATCAATTTCAACCCCGCGGGGCCAGTTCCCCGTTGGGGGCGGCCGTCCGCATTTTCCTTTGGAGTGTCATCATGAAAACTGGACGTAACCTGATTGACCTGGCTACCGAACTCGAACGCCAGGCCGCTGCGAAGAAGGACCTGATCGTTCCTGCGAAGATGATGCACAGCGCGACGCTGGCGTCGCATCAGTGCGGGCTGGTGGTTGACGAGTCGGACGGCGCCACGCGCTATCCACTCAGCGAACTGGCCTGCTCGCAGCTGGCTAAGAAGCTGAATATCCCGTTCACCTACTTCAAGCTGATGCGGGACCTGTACCCGGAGCTGCTGGACCAGAACATCAACGGCTGGCTGCGTATCAACGCTCCGGACAGCTACATGGTGCGTACGCTCGATGGCAGGGCGCGCGCTTTCCTTTCCAACCGGTACCGCCGGCTCGATAACTTCGATCTGGCCATGAGTGTGATGCCGATCCTGCAGCAGTTGCCGGGTGCGCGGTTCGAATCGGTCGAGCTGACCGAGTCGAAGCTGTACCTGAAAGTGGTCAGCTCGAAGATCGAATGCGAGGTGGCGCCGGGCGACATTCTGCAGGCCGGCGTTATCGTCAGCAATTCGGAAGTCGGCTGCGGCACCCTTCGCGTGGAACCGCTCCTGTTCCGGCTGGTGTGCAGCAATGGCCTGATTGTGGCCGACCGCAGCATGCGCAAGAACCATGCGGGGCGGGCGCTGGTGTCGGACGACGAGTCGGTCGTGGTGTATCAGGACGATACGCTGGAGGCGGAAGATAAGGCGATCTTCCTGAAGGTGCGCGACCTGGTGCAAACAGCCGTCTCCGAGACCACGTTCCAGCTCATTTCGGAAAAGATGCGGAAAACCATGGGCATCAAGATCACCGGCAACCCCGTCAAGGTGGTCGAGGTGCTGGCTAACCGCTATGCGTTGAACGAGGCGGAGTGCGCCGGCGTGTTGCGCCACCTGGTCTCCGATCATCACATGAACGGCTATGGCCTGGTGAATGCGGTAACGGGCTTTTCGCAGGAAGTCGAGGATTACGATCGTGCGACTGAATTCGAAGAGCTTGGCGGCAAGCTGCTGGAGCTCAGTCCAAGCGAGTGGAAGCACCTCGCTGAAGCTGCGTGAAGGCCGGTGAACCGGAACGTGTGAGGCCGGCAGGTTGGTGAGACGGGTTGGTTACCGCCTCACCAAATCGGCATCACAGGCGGCAGGCGTTGAGAACCATCGTGACGCGGCCGAGGATGTGCAGGTCGGACGAGGCATCGAGGTTCTTAAGCACTGTCGGCTTGCTCTTGGAGTCTTCGCATCGGAGAAGCATACCTTCTCCGATGCGCAACTCAATATGGCGAACGAGCTTCTTGCCGCGGTACTGCAGGTAATAGATGCCGCTGCTCTCGACCTGTGTGATAGCGGGATCGAAGAAGAAAGGCGCGCCGTCCAGGATCACGGGCGCCATGTCCGGCCCACGCATGGTGGCGACGGACTGGGCGACGAAAGCCGAGGTCTGGTCAAGGAGCGGCGTCAACCAGTCGCCGGATTCTTGCCGCAGCGTTGTCAGCTGGGCCGCCAGCGGTGCGGGAAGGAGGTCACTCCGGAATGGAACGCGGCGCGTTGATAGTCCGAGGAGCCAATTGGCGTCGACGCCGAACTGGATGGAGAGCAGTGCGAGTGAGCGCAGATCGGGCATGCCCGGTTTGTCCGGGTCGATCCAGCGGGCGACCGTTTGGAGGGCGCGGCCAGTGATCTCACTGAGGTAGTGCACCTGGTGGTGCTGCGACACGTCCCGCAATGCCATCTCTGCGACGAGCCGGTTGCCAACGCCTGGGGCCAGGTGAAGATCAATCTGCTGCGCCTGATTTCGGGTGAGGGGAACGTCGTACTGGGTTGTCACCATATTGTTCTATCTAGTAGGCAAGACAATCGGAAGAACCAGTTTTTAGCAATTGCTACATGAAGTACCCGAGGATTTCATGATGCTATAAGGCGTTAGCATCTACCCGAGGGAGTATTCAAGTCAAGACCCGTTTTCTTTTGCTGTGCACACAAGCAGCAGTTGCTATTGACCGGCGCAATGGTGCGGTATAGCCTGAACCCTGATATAGCCATGATTGCTGCATCGCACAGTGCTTTTCAGGGCGGTGTTGGTAGCGGCCAATCGGCGCGATATCGGTACCGGAGTAATCACCACGCCTCGCGCATGCGGGGCAGAATAGAGGTGCAATGATGGAACATTCCATTCAACTGACCGACGTGCAGTACCTCAACCTGAACTTCCTCCTCACCATCCAGGCGTGCCTGCACAACGAGCGCCTGTCGGCAATCTACAAGTTCCACCTGGATCACGAAACGGCGACCAGACTGGCCGAAATGACGGCCAGCGAGCTGCAGCTCCTGGCCGCCAACATGCCCCACGAAAGCCTGTTCCGGCCCGTCGACAACCTGGCAGGGCTGCTGGACGCGCCGCCGGGGCTGGCTATGCTGCTCTGCGCCGCAGGCACCTGCCAGCCTGTTCAGGACAAGCTGGCCTCGGCCGCGACGGCAGGTTAAGCGCTCGGAATTCCGATCATGAGTGCCGTCTACGCGGAGACGCATATCCGGGCCTTGCAGGTGGCCAAAGAATGCGTGGAGATGGGGGCGCGAATCAAGACTGTGTCGCGCATCACCGGTCTCAGCATACCGATCTTGCGATCGCTCTTTTACACGGACACCGTCTCCGCCAGTGGCCGGTGGCTGGAGTCCTGCGATTGGTACCATCGCAGCAATATGGTCGAGCGGGCCGAGGCCTCACTGTTCGCGGTCATTTTTGACACGCTATTGGTGAGCCACCGCTGCAAGCCAGCGGAAGCGCTGGTCAGTGCCTATCGCCTCTACCTGGAGCGGTGTTCGACTTCTCCCTGCCTGCCATTCGAAAGGGCGTTCAACCTGGCCTGCGAGATGCACGGGATCTGGGACAGCAGGGAGCCGCAGCTGGCCTTGCATACCTGTCGAAGATGCCGTTCGCGCTATGTCGTCGCCATCGGGGACCGCTCGGCCGACCATTCGGGCTGCGTTTTCTGCAAGCTATTAAAACGCTACCCGCGAGACAGCTATATGCAGGCACATTTTGCGGCGTGTACGATCCCCGTGCTTGCCGCGGCAAACCACGGCACATTCGAACACCAAGAAACCGGCCCGAAAATCGCGTGATTTCGTCTGGAAGGGCGGCCCAGCACCGTACACACTGCGTCCATTTGGCGGTGTTCAAGCGGGAGGCGGGATGGGACTGGGGCGCATGCTGGCGTGGTTTGGGCGCGCAGAGGCTGCGGCTGGCGCCGGAAACACGGCCGTGCCCGCTCCAGGTGGCATGGGGGCAGCGCCGGCGGCGCAGGCCTCCGGTCTACTGCTGCAACCGGTCGAAACGCTATTGGCGGCCAACCAGGAACTGATCGGGCGAATCAAACTTTGCTACGGCTGCGATGCGGCAACCTTTGCCACCGACTTGTTGGCGCCCATCCGGCGCTATCTGGAGTACGTCAACCAGCTGCCGGCCACCATGGACAGCTACTTTAGCGAGCCTGGCGGACTGGCTCGCCTTGGCCTGGAGACGGCCTTTTATGCGCTGCAGGCCACCGATTCGCAGATTTTCGCCGGACGGGCGACCATCTCGAACCGGCGTGTACTGGAGCCGCGTTGGCGGCGCGCGACCTTCATCGCTGGCCTGTGCAATGAAATTCATCGCTCGCTGAGCCATGTGCGCCTCAGCGATGGCAAAGGGCGCGAATGGCAGCCCTATCTCATGCCGCTCTCGAGCTGGGCCAAGACGGTTGGCGCGACCCGCGCCCAGCTGCGCTGGAACAATGCGCAGGAGACCCGGGCGCTGGGGTTGTTTGCGGTGCCGATGATCGTGCCGCCAGAAACGATGTGCGACCTGGCCAAGGACAACGCAACGATCGTTCCCCACATGTTGTCGACCATCGCCGGAGCGACGATGTATCACGAACACAACGTCATGTATCGCCTGGTCGGGCATGCGGCGGCCCTGGTCATCCAGCGCAACTTGCGCGCGGGCGGTGTGCCAGACAACGGAAAACCGTTTCTGCACATGGCGCGCTACCTGATCGAGGCCATGCGCGAGCTGGTTCTGTCGCATCACACCTGGCAACCGAACATCGGGCGGTCACGGCTCTGGTACGGGCGCGATGGCCTGTTCCTGATCTGGCCCAACGGAGTGAACGACGTCACAAAACTGCTGGAAGATGAGCGGCTTCCGGGGATTCCCGACAGCGCTTCCGGCGTGCTGGACGTCCTGGAAGCCGCCAAATTGGTGACTGCACAGAGCCCGGAATGCAGGGTGTGGACGATATATCCGGCCGGGGCGCAAGAGCCGCAGGAGGCGATCAAGTTCACGACGCCTTTGTCAATTCTCGCCGTGCTCACACCAAGGCCGGCGCCGCTGCCCGTGGATTTGACCGCAGTGCCGGTGGGCGCGGCGCCGGCGACGGAAGTTCCGGCAGCGGCGCAGGAGGAGCCGCCAGCACCTAAAGGTGACGCAGACCAAGGTCGCGCCAGGAAAAAGGCGGCGCCACCAGAGAAGGGAACGCCGGAACGAGCAGCGGCTGTCCAACTCAGTTTGCCGGAAATGGGCGACCCTGTGTGTGAGGAACCATTAGACATCCAGAACGGACCCGACACGGAATCGACTGGGGCACCTGCAAAGTCTTCAGGGCGTGGAACGGGCCGGAAAGCACGAAAAGGTGGCGTCGGGCTGACTGCTCCTTTGCGGCTCAATCCCGAGGTGGCGGCCGCATTGGCGGAGATCATTGGCACGCTGGCAGGGCCGCCGCCTGCGGCGTGCGAGCTGGAGGCCGGGGTGTTGTTCGTCCCTCTCGGGGAACTGGCGCGCCGCGGCATTGACGCAAGACGGGCGCAGCGGGCACTGGCGGATGCGGCGATGCTCGCTCCGCAGCCGGACGGTGAGCGCATCCACACGCGAGAGCTTTGTGGCGTCAAGGTACCCGGGCTGCTGCTTGATGCCCGCTGCGTTGCCGGCCTCCCGTCGGCGAAGCCCGCAGACGGTCCTGTGCCAACGGAGGAGTAAATGCTGCTGCGTAAGTATGAAATGCCTTGGCGTCGCCCCATCGAACTTGGCGCCGCGCTTGTATGGGCACTGGCCATCCTGTGGTACGTTTCCTACACACCGCAGCGTATCCCATTGCGGCTCGGCTGTCCGCTCATGCTGCTTTGTGGGGTGCTTGCGGCGAGGCGTGCCTGGCAGGGACTGCACATCATCGGCATCCGCGCTGCACTGTCCGGCCGGGCCATGCAGGTGATGACAACCCGAGAGCTAGCGCGGATCACAACGGACCCCGACCAAGTCGTGTTCGGCTTCGGTTTCGAATGGCAGCCGGTGCATTCCCAGCGGCTGTACGAGCTCGCCAAGATCGACTACCGGGACCTGCGCATACCGCCGCCGGCGCTGCGCCTCCTGGGCTATGTGACCACAGCCCAGCCGGAAGGCGAGATCGGCCTGCCATACATCCACGGGGTGGAGCAGCGCGAGATTCTGCTGTCGCGGCCGTTGCAAAACTTTGAAGGCGGCACGCTGGTCGTCGGGACAACGCAATCCGGTAAGGGCGTTTGCCTCGGGTGGTTGATTACGCAGGCGATCCGCCGGGGGGACGTGGTGATCATCCTCGATCCGAAGAATTCGAAACGCTTGAAGAACCTAGTGATGCGCGCCTGCGCCGATTACCGCGAACCGGACACCTTCCTGTGGTTCCACCCTGCATTTCCCGAAACCGGCGCCCGGCTGGACTTCACGTTCAACTGGCAAAAGCCGACCGAAATCGCCTCGCGGATCCAATCGATCCTCCCGCCGGACACCGCAGGCGCGTTCTCCGCATTCGGTTGGGACGCGGTCAACGTTGTTACGCAGGGCATGGTACGGCTGGAAATGCGGCCGAACCTGATGAAGCTGACCAAGTACATTGAAGGGGGAATCGAGCCGATCCTCGAAAAGTCGCTCGAGCGCTTCTATGAGGAGCTGCTTGGCATCGGCTGGCGTGCCGAACCAGAACTGGTCCGCCTTATCGACCGCGCGCGCAAGGGGACCATCAAATCGCCATCCCCGATCGCCAGCTGCGAGCTGCTCGGATTCGTCGAATTTTATGAGCGCTTTGTGCACGAATCGCGCCGTGACAAGGCGCTGGACTCCCAGGTGCGGGTCTTCCGCCACAACCGGGAGCACTACCAGAAGATCACGGCCAATCTGCTGCCCATCCTGTCGATGCTGACCTCCGGCGACCTGGGGCGCAGCCTGTCGCCCGATCCTTTCGACGCGGATGACGAGCGTCCGATCATGAACCTGGAAAAGATCGAGCGGGGAGGGCATGTGCTGCTGATGTGCCTGGATTCGCTGCCCGATCCGTCGGTTGCCTCCGCCATTGGCGCCATGTGCCTGGCTGACCTGGCCGCACGGTCCGGGATACGCTACAACCTCGGCGGGTATCGCCGGATTTCGCTGTTCGTGGACGAAGTATCGAACGTCATCAACCAGCCCCTGATCGAGATCATGAACAAGGGCGCGGAAGGCGGGATCTATACCACGGCGGCGATGCAGACGATCGCGGATCTGGCCAAGCGCCTCGGCAACCAGGAGGCCGCGCGGATGGCACTGGGCAACCTGAACAACCTGATCGCCTTCCGCACCAAGGACCAGCCAACGCAGGAATTTGTCAATGAGACCTTCGGTCAGACGGCCATTCACAATTTGAAAGTCGGGCGCAATTCGGCTTCGGACGGCCATCTCGGTGACTTCACGATGGTCGAATCCGCCCAGATCACGGAAGAGATGAGTGAATTGATCCCGACCTCGTTGTTGGGAAAGCTGCCCAACCTGCAGTTCTTTGCGTCTGTTTCCGGTGGCCGGTTGTGCAAAGGGCGATTCACACTGCTCGATCCCGGCCCGGACGCTGATGTGGCGGCACAGAAAGACACGGGAGAATCGGCATGATCCGGGCCGTCACCATTTGTTCCCTTGCTTCGCTGCTCATGCTCGTGCTGTACCTGCCCGCCGCGAAGCCTGCTGGGATGGTCATTTCGCAAGTGCGCGTTGAACACGCGTTGTTGTCTGAATTTTGGGGCCAGGACCACGCCATGGCGATGCTGGCTAGAATGCTCGACCTCCAACCAGACTTCACGCCGAGTCCTCCGTTGATCCCGATTGTGCAAGGCACGGCAGGAAAGGGCACCAAAGTGCTTCCGGAAGTGGGCGCCGTAGGGAACCGCCTCCTGAACAACGACTATTTTCGCTCCCTAAATGCCTTGCTTGTTCTGGCCACCTACCGCGCTGCCGTGGTGCTGTACCTGCTTCCTGGCCTGCTCCCTTTTCTTGTCGCCGCTGTCGTGGACGGGATCGTGCGGCGCTCCGTTAAGGGAAAGGACTTCTCCGGTCATAACCCTGAAGTGTTCTCTGTGTGCGTGTCCGGAGCAATCGTCGCCTGCTGCTGCCTGGTTATCGCTTGTTTCCTGCCGCTCCAACTACCCGTCGCTCTGATGCCCACGTTGTTGTTCAGTTGCGGGGCTTTCGCGAATATCGGGCTCGCTAACTATCACATGCGCATTTGAAATCAACTCTCGAGACGGAATCGCCCCCAAAAAAAAGCGGGCGTTTTACAAACCTACGACACGTGCTCGTCGTGCGGTTTCAGTGAGAATCCCCCATTCTTAAATTCATAGCGATTCCAGTCGATTTCAATGGCATTGTCTGAGTTGCGACTCACTTCAATTACATGAAAACCATTCCATTCGGCTTCTGCTTGGCAAGCACTTGGCGCAAGTGAAATTAGAATCTGCTTCTTCTTTGCGGCCTCAAGCTCTTGCGCCATAGTTCCCGCTGTGGCCACCGCTTTCATCTGGTCATAGAATCCACGAATACTGTTAAACGATGCTGGACTCGCGAGATCGTGTCCTTTTTGTCGAAGATAGAGGTAATCGAAATACGTTGAAAGCGTTGGCAATTGCCCGTTCTTTGCAGATTCACGCTCATACGAAACGAGTCCGTCCTGATCCTTCTTTCGCAGAAAGTACTTGGGAAACATACGTGTCCAGAATCTTGGAATCTTGCGACGATCATTCAAGAGCCCTGAAAGAATTTCGACACTCGGACGCCCTATGTACCCCTTGTGCGTATGCCCGAAAAAGATACCGTCAAAACCCGTGTTGAGCATGTATGAGGCAACCTGTGCGGAGTTTGTTAACTCGGTGCTTATTTCGCGCGGATGCTTTGGCGGTTGAAGAAAATGATGATGTAACAGGGCCAGATCTATGTGATCGTCTCGCAGATTTTTTTTGATCATGCAGCGTTGGTCAATGGTTCCGTATGCGAAGCTCCAATTGTTGGCTGAACTGTCGAACAAGTGCAGGTTGATGGTCTCATTTTTTATCTTAATTGTCTTTACGTCACCCGGGGCGACCGCGCCAAACTCTTGAGTATAGTTTGTGAGGCTGTTTTGCACTAAAGCCCCATTGAAGCGATCATGATTGCCCGGGACTATGACGTAGTGTCGGGAATCGGACTTGGATAGATTCAGCCCAACGCGAGTGGCGCCAAACACCAATTCATTCTCAATCCAGTTTCTAACAGATTCGAAGCTTTCCTTGTTGCCGATTCGAGAAACGTCACCAGTAATCAAGAGCAGATCCCAATCAGACTCTCTTAAGAACCGATCGAGATCTAAGAAGGTCGGGAGGTCATGCCCATACCTATGCGGCAGCTTCGAATGCGCATTCGCTCCGCGCAAAATATGCTCGGAAATGTGTAGGTCTGAAATGTGAACAATGCGAATCATATATACCCCCTAGCCAGACGGGTGCTTCAGCAAGGACCTCGAGATTCGTATGGAATAACTACCCCACTCCCTAAAATTTCCAAGGCTAACCAAAGTTGTTCTGATTGGAACTCTACCAGCAAGTGTAGAGGCGAAAATACGCACAATGTCACATGCGTTCTACGGCGCCTGCCGTGCTAGGCATTAAGGTGCAGATGTGGAGGTGTACGGGAATTGCATATCGGCGCGCAGGACAACCAATGAAAGACGCAGGTTTTGACGTACCCTTTCTGGGTGTCGAAACGGCCGGTGAACACTAAGCTGGCTTTATGCCTACACAAACCAATCGGAAGTGAAATGAATACCGTGCGCTCCCTCACCGATCTGACCGAACATCGCCCAATCGTCGCGGGCGGACAGCAGCGCGAACCCCTGCTGCGCGGCGACACAGTGACCACGCGAGTTTGGGTCGAGGAATTCCGGGCACTCGAAACGCTGTATAGTGATTCGGCCAACTGCTCGCCAAAACTGCGGTACCCGGATCTCATCAGCGGATGTGTCTCGCTGGTTTTCGATGGCCTCGATCCTGTGAACCGAATTTTTACGTTCCTGCACAGCAAGCTCGTGCTACGCGACCAGGAGACGGCTCGGCGTCAGGAGTATATGTGGCGGCCACAATACCAATTGCTCTTGGCATTGCAAAAATCTGAGCTGAATCGCCATCCGCACCCGCAATTCAAGTTGGACCACTTTACGACGGCATGCGTAGCGTTGGCGCTTGAGGAGCCCCGTGCGGCTCAAAGAGTATTCGAATATGCCCGGCGCAATATCGCTCAGCGCGCCGCGGCAAGCTTGCTGTAGTTGTTGATTTGAGCCCTCGCTGATAAAGCGTGTGGCCCCATGTAGTTACCCCGCTTGGCAGACCAGCCAGGCCTACCCAAAGACCACCAGTGGCCCCTCGACACCGTGAGGGGATTGATTGTCCATTTCTGGGTATGCCTCGTTTGCCATGAATGCGCACCTCACCATTGTTGCCGTAGCAGCTTCACTCCTGCCTGGTCATGCCAGTGCCTGCTGGGAGCAAGCTGCCCAGAAGTATGCGGTTCCGGCACCGCTTCTGATCGCCGTCGCAAAGGCCGAATCGTCGCTCAACCCTCGCGCCGTGAACCGGTCGCACTTCAAAAGGACGAGAACGATCGATATCGGCGTCATGCAGATCAATTCCAACGCGCGGATGCTAAGCAATCTGGGCGTCACCCAGGAACAACTGCTTGATCCGTGCACAAACATCGAAGCCGGGGCACGAATTCTCGCCGAGAAAATGGCGCGGCACGGGCGCACCTGGGAGGCAGTGGGGGCGTACAACGCTTCCTGCGTCACCCTGACGCCAGAGCAATGCCCGCGTGCCCGCATGCGCTATGCGTGGCGCGTTTACCGATTCCTATCCGGTGCCTTTGGCGTCAACGCAGCTGCGAAGGAGCCGGTGCGGAGCGTGCCAATCGTTCACGTGAGGCTGGGATGAAGACCAATGTCATGCGCTGGAGCGCGCGTGTTGCCCTATTTGGCTGTGCTGCGTGCCTGGGCGTCGCCTCGGGCTGCGGAACGTTCGCGTCGCAGCATGAACCACAACTGCCCCGACGGCATGAATTCAGTGGCGTGATCATCGACCGTACTTACGACATTCGGCAAGTTGGCACGCGTGACAGCGCCTATTTTGCGCGCTGCATTCAACCGGCTTGCCCGCGCGTAACGCCGAAAACCCTTGCTGTCATCGCGCCAGACGTTGAGGAAACAACTGCTCGCCCGGCAACTGCCGCCATCGGCGCTGGTTCAGCACGGCCTTCTATCGGTCCGGTTGAAACCGCCATTGTTCATTTCGCCACTGGTTCGGCAGGACTGGATCGCCATGCTCAAGCCACCCTGGCGCAATTCGCCGAGCTGGCCAGAGAGTCGCAGCGCATCGTCGTCAGCGGACGCACAGACAGCACCGGCGGCGACGAGGTGAATCGACGGCTGGCCAACGCCCGCGCGAAGGCGGTCGCAGCGTACCTGCGCCGGAAAGGCGGCGCCACGCAAAGCCACATCGAGTTCGATGCGCAGGGCCTCTGCTGCTACGCCGCTGCCAACGAAGCGGAAGCAGGGCGCCAATTGAACCGTCGGGCGGAGGTCTCTTTTTACCAGACGCCAAGGTCAGCGCAATGAACGCTTGGCACGCATTGCGGCACGCGGCCGCGCGAGGGCCGTGGCTGGCGAGGGCGCCGCCTTGAGAGATTTACCGGTTTAGTCGGCGCGCGGCCGGATAAGTCAGACAGGCGCGCAGTTTTTTAAAGCTGGAGGTATGTATGAACGTTATGAAACTGCCCATGGGGGCAAACGGGGCAGCAGCATCGCCCAAACGCATCGCGAACGCGATGGCGCTGTTTGCTTTCATCGTACTCGGTCTGTGCGCGGCATTCCCTTCGCACGCGATCGACCTGGTCGCCTTCGGCGGCATCACGGGCCCGCTGGTGTCGGCGCTCACGCAACTGGCGGCGCTGGCGCCGGGTGTCAAGGCGCTGGTGGGCTTCATCGGCTTCGTAGTGGCCCTGATCTCGCTGGCCGCGCTGCGCAATTTTGGCCCAGTCCTGTTCTACATCGGCCTGGCCATTTTCGCGGCGGTTGGCCTGGTGATCGCCGGCGCCATCATGGGTGCGGTCATTTGAAGACCGCTGGAAGGAGGACGGGATGCTTGCCGACACTTACATACCTCGAAGGCTGGACGATCAATGGAAGATCGGGTTGTGGGATGTAGACGTCGCTGCACCCGTCCTTTTCATGATGTTTGTGGGGTACCTGGGCGGTTCCAAGTTGGCATTTTGCCTGGCCGTCTCGGTGGGTTTCTTTGCTAGCCGGTGGCTGGCTCGCATCAAAAGCGACAAGCATCCCGCATTCGCCATGCATTGGATGTACTGGCATCTGCCCACCAACCCGGTGAGCGCCATGCGCGCGACGCCGCCGTCGCATATCCGCCGCATGGTGGGCTGAGGAGAACACGATGGACGACGGAAAGTACCAAGAGGACTTGAAGAGCAGCCGGCGACTCATACGGAGCCAGCGCCTGACGATCGGTGGGCTGGTTGGATGCCTTTTCGTGGCGCTGCTGATCATCTATTCGATACTCGGCGCCCAGAAGGTGATCGTCACGCCGCCACATGTCACCGAATCCTTCTGGGTGTCCGGCGAAAAAGTCAGCAATTCCTACCTTGAGCAGATGAGCGGCTATGTGGCCTGGCTCATGCTCGACGTGACACCCGGGACGATCAATTGGAAGAAGGACGCTTTGCTCAGTTTCGTGGAGCCGGCGGAGCACGGAGAACTGAAAATCCGGCAGGAAGTTGAAGCGGAGCGGCTCAAGAAACTCAATGCCAGCACCTATTTCCTGCTGCAGCAGCTGGAACCAGACGAAGAAAAGCAGCAGGTATTCCTGACAGGCCGGTTGCGCACTTACATCAATGGTCAGGAAACCTCTGTGGCTCTCAAGCGGTACGTTGCCCAATTTGTCTACCGTGGCGGGCGCACCCATCTGAAAACGTTCGAGGAGGCCCCAAATGAACCGAAAAACGTTGCCATGGCTAATAGCGCTGTGCGCTAGCGCCATGTGCTCAGCGGAGCAGGTTCGCCCCGCGAAGGATGGCGCCACGATTGAAGCGGCCATCGCGAAAGACGCCCCAACGCGCATCCGCATCCAGGGTGACCGGATTGTCGATGTGGTGGGTAACGTGCAGAGCAGCACAGGTTGCGATGCACGGCCATCGGATGCAGGAACGGGAGGGGCAGCGATTCCGTCCGTCCCGGTAGCCACGAACGCGCGTGGCGACGTGATATTGAACTGTGACTTGGAGCGAGGCGAAGTCTTTGTCAGTCCCGTGGGAGCCGGCGATAAGCCAATCAGCCTGTTTGTATCCTCGCCGCGTGCGACGTACACGCTGCGCTTGCGCCGGGCCGACATCGAGGCGGACACGATTGTGATCGACGACCGTTCCCCTCGGCAGGGTTCCCCAGCGACGCGCCCCCAACGCTCGGCCAGCCATGTGCGCGCGGTAAAGGGCATGTTGGTCGCCATGGCATCGGCCCGGCCAGGTACCGCTTACCGCGTGGAAGACATGGAAAGCCCGATCGCGCTGTGGAAAGAGGCGGATTTCAAGCTGGTGCGCAAGGTAGAAGGGCAGGATCTGATCGGCGAGTTGTACTCGCTGACGAACGTAAGCGCAACGCCCATGGTACTCGCGGAACAGGAGTTTGACCGCGAAGAGGGCGGGGTCGTGGCGGTCGCTATCGAACACCACAATGTGCAGCCCGGAGACACGACCACCGTGTTTGTGATTCGCTCCCAGGAGGATAGGCCATGAAAAGCGATACCAAATGGCATACGCTCCTCGACCGGATCAGCCCACGCCAAAAGCAATACCTGCTGGCCTCAGGCGTGATTGGTGGCGGGGTGGGCGTTTTCTGGGCTTTCCTGGCGCTTTCTTCGCAACCAGCCGCCGCGCCGACCGCTCCGCAGTCGCATGGAACGACTGTCACCAATCCCGAGTTGGCTGGTGGCGTCGTTCCGATGCAGGTCGCACCGGTAGACCAATGGCTTGGAACCGCCGGCAAGGAACTAGCGCAGTACAAAGTTGATCGTGAAGGCCAGGAGAAATTCAATGCTGATCGCAAGGCAAACGAAGCACAGATTCTGCAAAGGCTCGCCGAGCTCGAAAAGAAGGAGGCGGCACCGCCAAGCGTCGCACCGCCAGCGGCCCCGGAGATACCAGCTGTACCGGCAAATGTCCCGCGTTCCCCGGTTCCTTCCGCAACGCCAACGGCGTATCCGCCCGATGTACCAGCGGTGGTTGGCAACACGAGCTCCGTATCTGGCGCGCCCGGCGGCCAGCGAATCGACGAACCTGCGCCCGCGATGGTCAGGGTTGTTTTGGGAAACCCCGGGCGTGCTGCGGTAAAGGATCAGGGCGCCGGCAACGCGGATAGCGGTAGTGGCGAGGCCCGCGGCAAGGGTGAGCGGCTCGAATCCTATCTGCCTGTCGGTTTCATGCATGGCGAATTGCTCGGCGGCATGGATGCGCCAACGGGTGGCCAGGCGCAGGGTAACCCGCTGCCGGTCGTGATGCGGCTGACCGACAACGCGGTGCTGCCAAATCAGTTCAGGGCCGAAGTCCAGGAGTGCATGGTGATCGGGTCGGGATTCGGGGACATTGCCTCCGAACGCGCCTATATCCGTACCAGCAACCTGACCTGTATCCGGCATGACCGGAGCGTCATCGAGGTCAAGATCGAGGGGAACGTGTATGGCGAAGACGGCAAGCTTGGCATGCGAGGCCGGCTCGTGAACAAGCAAGGGCAGTTGCTGGCGAACGCACTGCGGGCCGGGATTGCGAGCGGCATTGGCCAGGCTTTTTCGCAAGGCGGTTCGACTTACACTGAATCCGCATTCGGCCGCCTGGTCACGGGACCGGAAGGTACCGGGGAACAGATGCGCCGCGGCATTGGTGGGGGCGTGGGCCGTGCGCTGGACCAGCTTGCCAACTATTACATCCGTCTCGCCGAACAGACATTCCCGGTCATCGAGATCGACGGGAAGCGCGCAGTAGATGTCGTATTGACGCGCGGCGTTCGGTTGCCGCTGCCGCTGCCGGGCAGTGAGCGGTTGGCGGACGAAGGACCTGTGCAAGACGGCGACGGGGGTGACGATGAAGCCCGCCGCTAATCCTATCGTGGCGGCGGTGCTCGGCCTGGTGCTGCAGCAGGCACACAGTGCGCCTGACGAAGAGCGCGTGCTGGCTGCGGTACGCAAAGCATATCCCGCGACGGTGTTCGAGCGCGCTCTGCGCACGCCGATCGCTGGCGTCTACGAGATCTGGATGGGCGCCAACGTGGCTTTTGTATCGGCCAAGAACCCCCGCTACATGGTCTTCGGTCGCCTTGTTGACCTGAAAACGATGCGCGACCTGACGGCGACACGAATGGGAAGAGCCGGCGCTATGCAGCCGACCGCCACCAGTCAGAGAGTCGAGGCTGCGTCCTACACCGGTCCGATGCCGGTCGCAGATGCCATTACCGTCGTGCGCGGCGATGGGCGGCGCGAGTTGTCGGTATTCACCGATCCTGCGTGCGGTTATTGCCGGAAGCTGGAGCGCCACCTGCGCGAGCTGACGAACGTGACGATCCGCTACTACCTGCTCCCGTTCCAGGGAGAGTCGTTGCCGCTTGCGATCTGGTGCGCCAAGGACCGTCCGGCGGCATACGCGGCCGCCATGGCGGGCTCCGAAACTCCCCCGGACGCAAAGAGCCCATGCGCACACCCGCTTGAGCGTAACAGGCTGCTGGCCTCAAGGCTGCGCGTTGGCGCCACACCGACCCTCCTTTTTGCCGATGGATCCCTGGTTCCAGGCTTGTTGACGGGCGAAGAGCTGGAGTCCCGCCTGAGCGCCAACCAATCGAAAACCCCGCAGATGGAGGAAAAGCATCATGCGACGTCAATGCCTTGAAAATCCAGCGAGAGCCTGCAGCGGCGTGGTGCTCGGCCTCCTGATGGTTGGTTGCGGCAATATGTCGGGCCTGGGCGGTTCGGAGCAGTACGGCTGTAAAGCGCCAGCCGGCGTCCAATGCCAGTCGGTTTCCGGTAACTACTACAACTCGGTCCGAGGAACTACCCGACTCCCGGCGGTAGGGGCAGGGGTGCAGCGTGTGCCATCGGCGCCCCTGATCAAGGCCTCATTGGGCCGGCGCGAAAATCTTCCGATTGACCACGCGACGGCGGGTGGTGCCGGTTACGAGCCGCAGCCATTGCGTTCGTCGCCACGCATTCTACGTCTGTGGATCAAGCCTTGGGAAGATGCGGATCACGACCTGGTTGACCAGTCCTACGTGTACGTCAGGGTCGACCAGGGCAAATGGATGCTCGATCACGTCCAGCGGCAGGTCCGCGAGGCATACGCGCCGCTGCGTGCACCCACGAAGGAGGCAGGGTTGGCGGCATCAGCCCCATCCGCCGCCCCGGCAGCGCAATCCAGTGGCGCGCCACAAGCGCTCCCGATGTCGGCGCAGCCACTTGATGCCAGCGCTGTGGTTGGTCAAATGAGTGGTCGCTAGCCGAGGGAGCCATCATGCACGCATTCTTTGAAGAACGCAGCCAGCCGGGAGGCCTACGGCACATCATGGACTGGCTTGGTTTGCAGCGCGAACCGGAAACGCCGTCGGAACAGTTCGCCTCGTGGCTGCCGTACCGCGCCTATTCGCGCGACGACAAGATTTTCATCAATCGCCAGGGCAGCCTGGGATTCATGCTGGAGGTGATGCCGCAGAGTGGCGCCGACGAGCCGATGGTCGAGGTCTTGCAAAGCTTGTATACCTTCCCGAAAAACACTGGTATCCAGATCCATCTTTTCGGCTCACCTCAGGTGAGGAAGATCCTAACCGCATACGCCAACCAGCGTATGGAGGATGAAGACCAGTACGAGCGCAGCCGCGAGCATGGCCGTCCCGCACGCAATGAAAACCTGTTCCGCACGCTGGCCAGGCAGCGCGTCGGGCATCTGATGAGCGGCACCAAGAAGTCGCTGACCAACGGTTACCACTTCACGATCAAGGATTTTCGTCTGATGATCAGCGTGTGTCTGCCGGGACGGGGCGATGACGAGGCGCGCTGCCAGGAGTTGCGCGAGCTACGCGACTCGATGTCCGTGACGCTGAACGCCGCCTCGTTCCCGAACTCGGTTTGTGGTGTTGATGACCTGATCAACTGGTGCGCACAGTTCGTGAATGCGGATCGGATGTCGCGCGACGATCAGGTCAAGGTCAACTACGACGACGGCCGCGAAATCTGCGACCAGATCGTCGACTTCGATACCGTTCAGGACGCCCATGCGGAAGGACTTCTCCTGTCCCGGCTTGGGGACGAGGCGAAGATGGAAGCGCGCTTCTTGTCGATCAAGTCCTTCCCAGAGCGGTTCGGACTGTGGCAGATGGGTGGCCTGATCGGCGACCTGATGCAGCCAGCGCTGCAATACAACGCACCGTTCCTGTTGACGATGGGCGTGCATATTCTTGATCCGATCGAGACGAAAGCGGCGGTGACGACCAATAACTTCCGCGCCACGCAGAACGCCGGCAGCAAAATGGCCGCGATCATGCCGGACGTGGAGAAGAAGCACAAAGACTGGAAGGCGGCAGCTGATGCCTACGATGTGGGCGGCGCCCTGGTCTCGATGTACCACCAGTTGGCGATCTTCACGACACCGGACAAGGCGGCCAGTGCCTGCGAAACGGCGCGCGCGATCTGGCGGGCCCGTGGCTTTGAGTTGAACGCGGACATCTACATGCACAGGCAGGCACTGCTGGCGAGCTTGCCCATGACCCTGACGCCGGACTTTCACCGCGACCTGAAGAAAATGCGTCGGGTGACGCGTAAGTCGATGTCCAATGCCATTCATCTGGCGCCGCTGATCGGTGAATGGCGAGGAACCAAAACGCCGACGGTGATCATGGCCGGCCGTCGCGGTCAAGTCACGACGCTCGATCTGTTCGACAACGACCTGGGCAACGCGAATGCGGCGGTGATCGGCGCGCCGGGCTCCGGGAAATCAGTTTTCCTCAACGAATTGGCCTGGTCCTACCGGTCGGTCGGGGCAAAGGTGTGGATGCTGGACTTGGGGCGCTCGTTCGAAAAGCTGTGCCGGAAAGCTGACGGCACGTATATCGAATTTACGCCACAAAGCAAGATCTGTTTAAACCCATATTCGCGGATCAACGACATCTGCGACGACATGGACATGTTGGTGCCGGCAATCGCCAAGATGTGCTCCATGCAGCATCCCTTGGAAGAGGTCCAGTACAAAGCAATCTCGACCATGCTGCTCACGCAATGGAAGGTGTATGGGCGTGAAATGACGATGACCTGCCTGCGAGACGCCTTCATGAAGGGTTCGATCCGCGACCTCGGGATCGTCAACGACCAGCGGATCAAAGACCTTGCGATCATGCTCAATCCCTACGCCAAGGGCGGGCAGTATGAGCGATTCTTCGAAGGTGTCAACAACGTTGACTTCAGCAATGACTTCATTGTGATCGAGAACGAGGAACTGAAGCGCCGGCCGGACCTGCACGCAGTGGTCAACATCCTGCTTCTTTATCAGATCACGGGCGAAATGTACTTGACGCGCAATCGGCGCAAAGTGCTGTTTATCGACGAAACGAAGCAGCAGCTTGGCGAGATCGGCTGTGATGATCCGATCAAGGCCGCTGTAGTGGAAGAAGCGGCTCGGCGCGCCCGGAAATATGGCGGTTCCCTGGTCACCGCCACGCAAGGCGGTGATGACTACTACGGTTCGGCGCAAATGGAAGCGGCTTTCAATTGTTCTGATTGGGTATTCCTCCTGCGCCAAAAACCGGAATCGATTGAGCTGTTGGGGCGCAAAGGACGGCTCCTGATGGACGAATCGAAAAAGCGCCTTCTGAACTCGTTACGGACCGAGGCGGGGGCGTTTGCGGAGATCTACGTCTCTTCGCCTGTCGGGGAGGGTGTCGCCAGGCTGGTGCTCGACCCTGCGACGCACCTGCTTTTCTCGAACAAGATCGAAGATAACAAGCCGATTGATGAACTGCGGGCGCAAGGCTACAGCATTGACGAGGCCATTCAAATGGTGCTCACGGCCAGGGGGCAATCATGCATCCACTGATTCCACAACTGGCCATGAGCATCGCCACTACATTGGCCGGCATCGCCGTTTACGACCGCGTGATCGTGCGACCCGCCACAGCGATCGGCGTGGTTGATGCGGTCCAGGTCTACCGCGAACAGGAAGCGCGCCTGGTCAAAGCACTTTCCTCGGGCGCCGGAGACGCAGAGCGGGCGCAGGCAGGAATCAACGCCCGCCAGTTCGCCGAACGGATTTCGACCGAAATGGCAAAACTGGGCCAAGACTGCGGATGCCTCGTGGTCGACCGTTCCCTGGTGGTCGGGATGCGGCCGGACGTGCGGGATCTGACCCCTCTGCTTCGTCAACGGGTGCTGCGATGATGCGCGATTTCTTGACCCATGCCCGGCAGCGCTGGTATCTGTACCTGCCGCTCGCCCTGATCTGGGCGCTGGCGGAGGCGCGCATCTTTGTCGACCCGGTGCCGCATGTTCCGCTCTTATTCAATGTAACCCCCAGCCTGCCGTACACGGTGGCCTTCATCGAACGCAGGACAGGCGTGATCGCTAGAGGGGACTATGTCATCTATGCATTCGGCGGCGCCGCGACCAGGCATTTCCCGGGTCTTGCAAGGCAGCCGTTCTTCAAGCGCGTGGCGGGCATCGAAGGCGACCAGGTGCGCGTCGAAGGACGGCGGGTGCTGGTCAATGGTGTTGACGTTGGTCAGGCCAAGCTGTTTGCCACGGTGAGCCGGCTTCCATTGGAACCGATTGAACCCAGCATCATCCCGCCTCACTACTTCTATATGCAGGGTACGAGTCCGGACAGCTTCGATTCGCGCTATCGCATCAGTGGATTGGTGCATGCCAGCGACGTGATCGCGGTGGTTCGGCCGATCTTTTAGGGGGCAGCGATGAAACGTTTGTCGATGCGGTGTCTCATTGCCCTATGTTGCGGGGGCGTTTGCTGCACCTCCGGTGCCGAGTCGCTCGGCGTAGTCGGTCCGACCTATCCCATCGCCGAGGAACACCTGTTGAAGATGATCGAAGCGCGCCTGCGTGCCAAGGAACAAAGCGGCGAGTTGGCGCGAATTCAGGAGCAGATTGTTTCACGTGGAAAGCAGGCCGTGCTTGCGCCAACACCCTTGCAGCTGCCAGTCGTGGCCGTGCCCCGGACTTTCTACGTCGATCCGACCTACGTGCTGGACCGGAATATCGCCGATGGTAATGGACGTCTGTTGTTCGCTGCCGGTACCCGTGCCAATCCGCTCGATATTGTTTCGATGAGCCGTAGGCTGTTTTTCTTCGACGGACGCGATGAGCGTCAGGTGGCCATGGCCGAACGCTGGGCAAAAGTGGAAACGACGAAGGTCAAACCGGTGCTGGTCGGTGGCTCGTATCTTGACTTGATGCGGCGCTGGAAGGTCCCCGTGTATTACGACCAGCGAGGCCTTCTGACCAAACGGCTGCGGATTGAGCGGGTGCCGGCCATGGTGTCGCAGGAGGGACGTCGGTTGCGGGTTGACGAACTAGTGCCGGCCTCATGACAGTGAAGGAGAGGCGCGATGAAGCTGCCTTTGTCGAGAGTTAAATGTAGGGGTTTGTCCAAGAGCGCGCGCGCACTGGTGCGAGCCGGGGTGACGTTGCTGCTTGCTCTGGTGGCGGCTACGGCGAGCGCTGTCGGCGTAACCACCTGCCAAGGGCGATTCCCGAACCCGATCACCGATATCTGCTGGAGCTGCATTATGCCGATCTCCCTCGGCGGCGGCACGCTGGCCAGTATCGGTGGACAGGAAGACATCGGGAATCCCGCTTCACCCATTTGCAGTTGCGGCGTCAATCCGACCGTTGGCTTGTCGATTGGGTTCTGGGAGCCTGCCCGGCACGTGGAAGTAGTACGTCGTTCGTTCTGCCTGGTCTCGCTGGGTGGTGTCGACCTGAATCCTGGTATCGCGGCGCCGGATGCCGGCCGCTATACCGATGGCACAGGCGATCAGAACAGCTTCTATCAGGCCCATTTCTACATGAATCCAGTGCTGTACTGGCTGCAGGTCGTGGCGGACTTTCCGTGCCTGGAGCGTGCGTCGTTCGATCTGGCCTACCTAACGGAAGTTGACCCGCTGTGGAACGACGATGAACTGACACTGATCCTCAATCCCGAAGCCGCTCTGTTTGCCAATCCCGTCGCGGTGGCGGCCTGCGCGGCCGATTGCGTCGCCGCCACGGCGGGGTTCGCCCGGTCGGAGTTGTTCTGGTGCGCCGGGTGCCAGGGGAGCCTTTACCCGCTGGACGGGCACAGCATCTATCACCTTGGTGGCGTGAGGACGGCCGAGTTGCTGATGCAGCGGCTAACCGCCAAGATGCACCGCGAACTTCTGGCCTGGGGCAGTCACGGTGCGGCCGGCCTATGCGGTCCGTACTTCCTCCCGGTGATGGACAAGGCTGCCTACAAGACCCAGTTGACCTTCCCGATTCCCAGCACCGGCAAGATTCTTGGGCGTTGTTGCCAGCCGTTCGGTCGTACCACCGTGCTGTGGGGCGCAGGCAAGGAATACCCGGTAAAGGGCGAGGATTTCGCATTCATGCTCTTCAGAAAAAGGAACTGCTGTGTTGGCTACTAACGCAATCTCCCTGAAATCCTGGAAGGCGCTGCTGGCGGCCCCTGTTGTGGGCCTATGCCTCGGTGTGGCTCAGCCAGGCCTTGCAGGGAACGGGGCCGTAGGCGCCGCGACGCCAGTGCAGCCAGGCGCGCCGAAGTCAGGCCAGGTTACCGGTGCCCCAAGGCTCGACCGCTTGCCGCAGCCGCTGCAGGGTGCGCCGGTCGATGTGGCTTCCGTCGCGCGCGGATTCGAGGCGGCGGGCATTTCCGCCGCCGGCCGTGTCCTGGAGCATGGTCCACAGTTGCTCGTCTTCGTCAGCCTTGCGATGCCCGAGGGGGCGCTGCGCAAGTTGATTGAGCAGGCGGAACGTACGCGGGCCGTCCTCGTGCTGCGGGGCTTGAAGGACGGCTCCATGGTCAAGACGGCGCTGGCTGTGCGCCAGTTGCTCGGAGAGCGTAAGACGGCGCTGCAGATCGATCCACAAGGATTCGACCGTTTTGGCGTGAGCCAGGTTCCGACGTTCGTACTCTTACGTGACGGCACACAGGCTCAGAGCTGCGCGGATGCCAGCTGCGTGCCCGCGACCTCGTACACGACGTTGGTGGGTGACGTGACTATCGACTATGCGCTTGAATGGATCGAGACCCATTCGTCCAGCGCGCAGCGCGAAGCCAAAGTGCTTCTCCAACGCCTACGGGAGTGATCATGCGCCGAATTGTCTCCCTTATTGTCGCCTGCAGCTTCTTGTCGACCCAAAGCCACTTGGTGCTGGCCCAGACGGACGCGGATCTTGCCGCGGCGCGCGCGGCGAACGCAGTGGTGCGTAGCGGCGTCAACGCAACTTCAGCCTCGGCGGTGGTTCCGGGCTACACGACTGCACCGCCAGAAACGGCATTGTATGGCCGCACCGACCTGGCGACCGAGGCAAAGGCTCGGCTGATGCTTTGCGCATCGATGCCGGCGGACCCGATCTGCGAGGGACAGCGCAATGCCGCCACGTCGGCCGCTATTCCGCGCCCACCTGTCACGCCGGAAGATCCGCAGGTCGCGGGCGCCAGTGCCGTTGCGCGAGACCCTCTGATGGCGGAATCGGGGTTGACCGCCATGTACTCGGGGTGCCCGGCCAGCGGCCCGTGCACGCCGACAGCGTTTTGCCTTGGAGCCCGTTGCTTTGACACCTCCAGCGTCAATGACCCCGACTTTGCCAAGGCGATGAGCTACCTTGAAGCCGCGCGCGAGGCTGGCGTGTATCTCGATCCGGCGACGATGCGCGTGTTCAGCGGGGAGGATAACCGTTGCAGGGACAGGTTGCTGAAGAACTGTTGTAGCACCGACAGCGCCGGCGCCGGGTTCCATAACCAGTCGCTATTCGGGACCGGCTCGCGGCTGGTGTTCGACATCCTGATGAATTCGAACAACCGGAGCTTCATCATGCAGGGTTTTAAATCCCTGTTGATGGGGAGCGGGTTTTCGGGTGCATTTTCGACCTACGGCGTTACCGTTGCCGTCAATGGCGCGGCGCTGCCGGCAGGCTCTTTCACCCTCATGGCAGGCGATTCCATCGTCATCGCCATCACGCCCTGGACACTGGCGATCGCCGTGATCTTCTATGTGGTGATGTCGATGATGTCCTGCAATGAGGAGGAAGGAAAGCTCGCCATGAAAGAGGGCGCCCGGCTGTGCCGGTCGATTGGTACCTGGTGCTCGAAATGCATCCGTGTCCTGGGTAAATGCGTCAGTTGCATTGAGCACACGACGTCGAAGTGCTGTTTCAACTCGAAACTGGCGCGCATCCTGAATGAACAGGGCCGTGCGCAGCTGGGAATCGGGTGGGGCGGGGCGCAAAACCCGTCCTGTTTGGGGTTTACGGTGGCGCAATTGCAGGCGCTGGACTTTTCGCGCATGGACTTGACGGAGTTTTACGCCTCGATCGTGCCGACCATTCCGGCGGCGAGCGCAGTCCAAGCCGCGGCCAGCGCGCGCGCCCCGACTTGTTACTTCGGGAGGGGGAAATGCTGAAACCTGTGCTTTGTGGCTTGATGGCGTTAGCCAGCTTTTCCGCGCTTGGACAAGGCAGTGGAGCGTACCGGCGGCCGGTAGAGGAAGTCCGGCCACTGCTGATCGAGGCCATTGATGCGCCAGCTGGTGAGGCCCATGGACGCCTTACCGGCCAAATTGCGGACGCCATTGGACGGCAGTTCAAGACCGCTGATCCAATTAACGTCGACGTCACGACGCTCATCCGTTATGCGGAAGAGGGATGCCGCCGCCTGTCGGTCCTGTTCTGGCAGGACGGCGTGCAGTTGGGGCAGGGCGCGCCCGCCAAGCGCCAGACGGTTGAATTTGGCATCAACTATTGCAGAACAGGCATGCCTCCGCGCAGCCTGGAAAGGCCGGTGCAGCCATGAAGCTCACGATTATCGCCTGGCTGGCCTGCCTGCATGCTGGAATAGCTCTGGCCCAACCCGGAGAAGAACTGGCCCGGCAGACTGCTTTCATTGGCATTTCCCCCGAGACTCCCAGCCGACGCGGCTGGCACTTCTACGATGACCCATTGGCCGAGTTGCCCGTGAAGCCGCTTCCCAAGGTCAGCCCGCGAGGTGCCGTAGCTACGCCGACGGCTCGGCCGGAACTCGAGCGCTTTCGCCAACTGCAGCGCGAAGTCGAGGAAGTCCGAGCAATAGCCATCATCCGTCCGACGGAGGAGAACGTCCGGCGCTACATGGAGCTCGAATCGCGAGTGGTGCGCAACGCATCGCAGTTCGCCGATCTGGCACAGCGTATCGCATGGGCGAACCCCGACCTTGATCCGTCGACACAGGGACGGCCGGTCAATGCAAGCGCTTTGGAAGCCTATGAAGAGAGCCAGGCGCGCACTCGCGGAAGCACCCTTGCTGCGCTCGCCAATGACCATGCGCTGATCTTTTTCTTCCGTGGGGACTGTGGCTATTGCCACAAGATGGCACCGCTACTGAACGCCTTCCGTCAGCGCTACGGCTTTCCTTTGATCGCGGTAAGCGTCGACGGTGGTTCGATTCCTTCGCTGCCCACGGCACGGGCGGATAACGGAATTGTTCGTGCGCTGAAGGTGTCACAGGTACCTGCCGTTTTCCTCGCGCAGCCCTTCACAGGGCGGATTCTGCCGGTGGGTTTTGGGGTGCTGTCGGAGTCCCAATTAGTTGAACGAATCATGGCTCTAACCGACCGGCAGCGGAGCGTGGCATCGCAAGCGAGTCTTTTCTGGCCAAACTAAGGAGATGGAACAATGGACACTATGAAAAACATTTTCGCAGCTGCGGTATTTGCAGGCGCGGCAATGCCAGGACTAAGCCTGGCTGGCGATCTCAACTCCGAAGTCAACAAGATGTTCAACGACTTGGGGGCGATCGGAAACTACACCGCGCCAGGTGCCTTCCGCGGGCAAGTCTATAACACATATAGCGGCGGAAGCATCATGATGCGGGCACGGAACAAGACCTACCAGTTGGTTGCGATCGACTTTCCCGAGGCGCGCGCTGGCTGCGGGGGCATTGACGTGTTCGGTGGTTCTTTCTCGCATATCTCTGCCACCGAATTCAAGAATATGCTGAAGAACATAACCGCTGCTCTCCCGGGCGTGGCGTTCCAGCTCGCGCTCGAATCTGTTTCTCCCCTCTTGGGTGGGGTAACGAAGTGGACCAAGAACCTGGAGAGCATGCTGACAAACGCAAACATCAGTACCTGTAATACAGCCAAGTCTCTTGTGAGCTCGGCGATGGAGGCGACAGGGGTCAGCACGGATAAGGTCTGCGAGGACCTCGCCGTTGCGATGGGCTTGGAGTCGGATTATGCAGCTGCCAGAGTGCGCTGCCAATCGAACAAGAGCTCCGTTATGAGCAGCGCGCGGAGTTCCAGCGATCCGCTGGTTCGAAACAAGGCCCCATTTGTTGGAAACCTTACGTGGAAGGCGCTAAAACTGGCGGGTACGAATCTCGATGATCAGGAACGGGAGATGATCATGAGCATGGTGGGGACGGTGATCTATTACGAAGGACCACGTGACCCTAATCCCATTGCTCCGACATTGACGTCGATCAACAGACTTCTCTATGGCAGTGCGGACGCCCCTGGTGGTGGCGTGAGGCAGGAGATGCTCAGATGTAACAATTACACCGAGTGCGACGAAGTCTCGATCGATACCAGTTACGTCCATACGCCGTTCACAGTAAAGGTCGAGCGGCTGATGCGTTCCATCGCCGAAAAAATCATGACACGAACTCCTATACCGAATGATTCCCCAGAAATCGGATTCGTCAATCAGACAACGGAGCCTGTCTATCGCATGCTGTCGGTAGGCGCCACCGTACCTGCGGTGAGCGTAACCGACAACCTCATCATGCGGTTCCGTGACGTTATCGCCGCAGATTACGCCTCAGTGTTCTTGGAGCGAAATCTGCGGATAGGCTTGAATGCCCTTGAAAAGGACTTCACGCTCAATTCATTGCAAGCAGCACGTTCTCGCGAACTCCGGCGCAGGGTACAAGACATGATGGCTCAGCTAACTATCGAAAAGACGGCGTTGTATCAAAAAGTCGGCTCGATTGGCGTAGTCGCAACAAGCATCGAACAACTTGAGCGTCAGCTTCGTACGAGCATGCCTCAACAGATCCAAGACCTACTGGGCCGTCGTGCGGCCTATTTGCGGTAGAAGAATCGAATTGGAGCGTGCATATGTGGGAAATCTATGCGTACCAGAACAGCGACAGCCTGTTCGGTATTTTAAACGCTGTCGCTGCAATTGCTGGTGCCAATGACTTTAAAGGGGCGCTCGCGGTTGTGGGCTTCTGCGGATTCGTTTCGGCTGTGTTTGCTTATGCAGTCGCTCCACAAAAGCTTCAAGGGTGGCAATGGCTTGCCTCGGTCACCCTGGTTCTTTCTGTCCTCTTCGTTCCGCGTGTGACGGTGGGCATTGTGGATAAGACGGGTTCAAATGCTGTCGCGATAGTCGACAACGTACCGTTCGGACTGGCAGTCTTCGGGTCATTATCTAGCACAGTTGGCAATACGCTGACCGAACTCTATGAAACAGCAATGCAGCTGTTGCCGGGGCGAGCAAATCTCCCTGTCGAACTGGCCTATCAGAAGAACGGACTTTTGTTTGGAAATCGTCTAATTCGCGAGGCAAGTCAAGTCGTATTTCAAGAGCCGACTTTTCGCACGGACCTGATCAATTTCATCAACAACTGCACCATGTACGACCTCGCTTCCGGGGACATTGCCCCGGAAGCATTCGCGACTTCGGGTGACGTTTGGCCACTCATGTCAAATCCGAATCCCGCTCGATTCACACCAATTTCTGATTCTTCCGGCACTCCTACAATTGCACCGTGCCCGCAAGCGTATCAGGCGCTCAACGCACGATTGCCTGCGCAGGTCAATAGGATTCAGTCCTTACTCGCACAGCGGATGAATCCCACACTGCCCGGAACTGTTGCCGCATCGTTGATTGCTGGGCAGGTTGAGCAAGCGTACATTCGAAATGGGATCGCGACTGCAGCAGCTAGCGCCGCTGACTTGATTCGTCAGAATGCGCTGATCAATGCTGTGAACGACACCAGCCTGCTCGCGGGGCAAAGGGTCAATGATCCCGCCTCGATGCTGTTGGCCGTTGGCCGAGCGCAGGCTGTGGCTCAAACAAACGCGGCCTGGATAAACAATGGGAAATTGGCAGAACAAGCGCTTCCGGTCATAAGAAATACCATCGAAGCAATTGTGTACGCCATCTTCCCGATAGTGGTTCTCTTGCTCCTCATGACCGGCGGACGCGAGACGATGATGGGTCTGAAGAATTACATTTCGGTTCTCATCTGGATTCAGCTTTGGCCCCCTCTTTACGCCATTTTGAACTATATGGCAATGGTTCACGCTTCGCGCGAACTGGAGGCGGCTGCATCAGTTGGTGGTGGGGTTACAGCTTTGTCTTTGATGACTTCTTCCTCGATCTATTCAGGCGCTATCTCGGGTGAGGCGGTTGTTGGCTACCTGACGTTGAGCATTCCTGTCATCGCCTGGGCAGGCCTGAAACGCATGGAAACGTTTGGAAGTGCTTTGATTGGAAGTATCCCTGCCTTTCAGAGTCTCATTGGCAGTGCCACGGCACCGGCGGCAAGCGGAAACGTGAATTTCGGGAATACGAGCATGGATCAGGTGACGGTCGCGCCCACAAGGTCCTCAGCATTCTTCGGATCAAGGCAGGACGATACATCCGGCAATACATATACAAGCAATGTATTGAGCGGGCTCACCGCCATGAAGGCGCTCGCTAACGAAGGGCCGGTATCGCGAGTGGTCGATACCAAGGTCTCGCAGCAGCATGTTATGGCAGCAAACAGATCGGTGTCCGCCGCTAAGACCGAGTCGAGTGCTGCCTCTAATGAAAAGGCCGCTGCATTGAGCGAAGTTCTGATGAATGCTTCGCTGCGAACGGCTAGCCACAACGCGTCTTCAATGACCGTATCAGGAAGTACTGAAAGCGAAGTGGAACGCATCGGACAGCTGCAGCAAATCGCGAAGAATGTATCCAAGGCGACCGGTGCAACCGAGCAGCAGGTGGCGGCAGTCGCGTTTGGTGGAAGTGCGCATTTTGGCGGAGGCATTCCAAGCGCAATTTCTCCAGTTGACGGAGGAGCCCTTATTTCAGCGACGGGTCGCAAGAACTACTCGGCGTCGATTCAGCAACAAGATCAACTCATCACAAACGCGCTGAGTAGCGAAGACAAGGCTAAGTTTAAGGCGTTTGCCGACACGGTCACAAAGAACACTGGGTTGGTTGATTCCCTTGTGTCAGACTCAAGAAGTGGGCATGAGCTTTCCGCTAAACTCGCACGGTCGGTATCCAGGTCCGAACGGGCAGAGGCAAATCTGAGAAAGCAAATCGAATTTTCTGAAAGCGTTTCGGGAGCATATCAGCGAGGCGAGTCTGTCAGTAAAGATGTGGCGAAGGATCCGCGGAACATAAGAATGTTTGAGGACCTGCTTCGATTGGAACGCGCAGGAAGCGCAGCGGAGTTGATCAAGATGGAATCCTACATTGGGAACATCGCCTCTGTTCCGCACCAACTATCAGCGAGCAGCGGCCTTCCGCAAAGTTTCGATGACATCGAACGTGCACATAATCGGAACGTTGATCAACTTCCAGCGAATGCCGTCCCTGAACAATTCAAAAGGGATGGCTCACAAGTGAAGGGGGCGAATTTTGGACCATCTTCTAGAACGGGGCCGCAACCTGACCAGGCTGCTTCAATTCGATCGGAAATCGCCAAGGTAGGGGGCGGCACCAGAGATTTGGTCCGCGATGCAGAGAGTGCCTTCCGTTCGAAGGCCGGCGTCGAGGTCGATAAGGATGGTCATATCTTTACACATCGGTCGTTGTTTGGCGAGGCGAATGAGCAAGTCCGGAGTGACCCAGATGTCGTTGCCGAGAAGGCGAAAGAACTGGCGCTGCGACTTGCAAAGATGGCGAAAAAAGAAGAATGACACAGAATCTACCGACCACCGCGCCAGAGCCATGAATGAATCATGAGCTTTCCCTCTGCATCAAAGCCGTTCAGGCTCCGACGCATGGCGGCTCGGGACGGATCGCAATCTGATTGGATGTTCGCTTTATTCGCCAGCTTGACTGTGAATAGTATGAGCATGAAGATGATTGAAACTGCGACAGCGCCAAGCACGCCGGCAGCCATGATCACGGGGAATTCGCTTTTGATAGCAAGTAGTGCTGCTAGAAAGAACGCTATCGTGGCCGTGAAGACCCACAACTTGAGATATCGCATTCTCTTCACCCTTCAATTAGTTGCATTTGAATAGTAGGAGAAATCATGAAAACGATTTTTGCTATTCTAGTCCTTCTTCTTCCTTTTATCAGTACCCAAGCAGTGTCTCTCTCCGGGCGGTCGACCGATGAGACGGTCTGTGACCTCTCACCATCCACCTCTTACAATCTAACCAAGAATGTTCTGTTCGTTGAGGCAGGCACGCGGGACGAGGCCGACATTTATACGCGAATTGCGCTGCGCTTTATCACGTCTAAATGCCGCGACGGCCAGGTTCTCATCATGCACTCGGACTTTGGAGACCCTCTCGACGATAGGTTCTTCAGAGACGTCTCCGCTCAAGTATGCAGCGCTTCCAAGATACAACGGGAATCGACTAGCACTACGGAAGCACCCCAGTCCTTCCAGGTCAAGTGTCCGATCAGCAAGCTGAGGGATGCTGCTTCGCACTTGAGCGCTATCGAACGAGAGAAACCAACCGAGGCGAAGATTGCTGAAGGGGCGCCAATTCATCGACCGGACAGCGGTAATAATGGTCAGCCAAAGAAGGACTGCAAAGGTAGTCTGAGTTTCGGGCAGGTTGTTTTGGGAATGGGTGGAAAGTGTACCGATTGAAGAGATCTGCAAGCAGAGGAGTGGAGTGATGAATACGAATATCAATTCGACTGCGGAGGGGAAATCCGATGCAATAATCATCCAGTTGTTGGCGGAGATGCGGGAGCAGCGGAGCGCGTACCGGGAAGAGCAACTGCTGGCGGCCAGGGAGCGGCGCTCCGTACACCGATGGAATCTAGCCTTGAAGTCAGTTCTGATCGTCGGTCCGCTAGCGGGTGCAGCTATGTATTTCGCAACGGCGACCGGCTTTTCGTTTGGCCCGTTTGGTGACGTCATCGGTGTGGTAGAAATCAAAGGCGAGATCAAGGATGGTGCGTTGGCCTCGGCCGATAAGATTGTGCCGGCTCTGGAGGCTGCGTTCAAGAACAGTCACGTTAAGGAAGTCGTCTTGAAAATCGATAGCCCTGGCGGAGCGCCGGTCGAAGCAGAGCGGATTATCAGCGCGCTCGTCAACTACAAAGAAAAGTACCCGAAGCCGGTCACCGCAGTTATCGGAAATTTAGGCGCATCCGCCGCGTACATGGCAGCCATGCACGCGGATCGCATTGTCGCTGGCAAATATAGCTTGGTCGGCTCGATCGGGGCAATTCTCGCCCCATGGCAGCTCGATAAGGCGATCGCTCAGCTCAAGGTATCCCAAAAGGTATATACCTCGGGCCGTCTCAAAGCGTTCTTGAATCCGTTTACTCCACTGACTAACGAATCGGACGCCAAGGCCACTGAGCTTGTGAACAAGGTCGGCGGCGCGTTTGTCCAGAACCTGCAGCAGCAACGGGGGCGTCATCTGAAGCCCGGGATTGACTTCGGTACCGGCGAAGTATGGAGCGGGATGGAAGCGAAGGCGATTGGCCTCGTCGACGAGATCGGAACGATGGAATCTGTTGTTGGTGCTGAGACTCGACTTAAGGAGTTCAACTTTGGCCCACGTGACGAAGGGTTCG